>Ga0208490_100214_pt1 | contig 46626 bp, 45 predicted proteins | sample SubbioAug_CSWold_FD_184818 | JGI IMG/M metagenome (GOLD analysis project Ga0208490, IMG submission 184818) | Serpentinite rock and fluid subsurface biosphere microbial communities from McLaughlin Reserve, California, USA - CR11Aug_CSWold (SPAdes) | ecosystem: Environmental > Terrestrial > Deep...
ATCGCGTCATCGACAGCCTCGAAGGACACCTCCGCCGCGTCGATCACGCACCTCACCCGACGCCACACTCTTGACCCGCCCCCGAGGGCCGGTTAATTGGCGTGCCAGGCGGTGGTGACCTCGCCGTGTGGGTCCCCCGCCGCCAGGAGGCCGGTGAGCTTGCCGGCAGCGTGCTCATCGAGCCGTTCGTGGGCCATCACCAGCAGCTTGCGTGCCCGATAGAGCGGATCGTCCTTGCGGCCGCGGTGGCCGACGATCTCCTGGTTGACGCGGCGGCGGACATCGTCGAGCTTCTGCCCGCCGAGCTTCACGAGGTGGAACGGATCTACGACCTGGGTCACGTCGGGCAGCATCGTGTCGAACACCTTGCGGTACGGGCCCGACATGTCGAGCGTCCCGTAGCGGATACGGCCGCACCACGCCGGCCCCTGCTTCTCCAGCCAACGGCACGCAGGAGCCGCATCGCGGCCTTCTACGACATCGAGCAGCTGGCCCTTGCGAACGTCCACGATCGAGGTCGACCACTGCTTGGTGCGCCACCGGCCGATCCTGGTGAACAGCGTCTCGTCCAGCCCGAGGGCGGTGACCTCGCCGATGCGCGCCGGGTCGTCCACCAGCGCGCTGCCGTAGGCGATGGTCGCGTCGTTGACGGTGTGCCAGTCGCAACCGAGCTCGGCGGCGACCTCCGAGACGGTGCGGCCGTGCTTGCCGACCTGCCAGGTGACCCACCGTCCCGCCCGGTCGGTCAGCAGCAGCCGCGAGGCCGCGATCTTCGGTGCCAGCTCGGTCCAGGACCCCACCGCGCACCCGACCGCGAGACAGGCCCACCGGCGCTTGCGCCACATCAGCCGAGTCGGTCGTCCGAACGCCGGCAGGTCGACGAGTGCCACCCGTGGCCGGTCCTTGACCGACGCCATCGTGCCGCAGCTCGCGCAGGCCACAGGCAGCTCGAGCCGGGTCTCGATCTCGACCCTCAGCGGCACGGTCGGGCTGCGGTCCTCGACCCCCAGGATGGTCACAGCCGGAAGTCCCACGAGCAGCTCGCACATACGCGTAGCATCGGTATCCACAGGGGTCCTGTTCGAGGTGAGGTCATAGACACCCTCAGCCTCGCAGGGCCCCTGTGCTGTGCCCCGCAACCGCTACACCCCGCTCATCTCCGAAGCGCCCCTAACGACTCCCGGGCTTGGAGTTGCATTCAACGACAGCGGCTGGAGACGCGCGCTTGGCGCCAGGCGCCGATCTGATCCCGCCAGCGCCGCATCGCATCGTGCGGCTGAACTGGCGGATCTCAGGCGGCGCAGGAGGTCGCGCAGCTCGTCGGAGAGCTGGTCGATCCACTCGGGCGCAACATCAACGTCCCGATTCGCGTACAGCGCCCCGGACAGCCTCCTCTCCGCTACCGGGCCACAGCAGCCCGACCTCCGTCGCGACCGCCTGCTCGTGCACGACCGTCGGCTGACATCAAGTCCTCAGCCATCTGAGGCCAACATCATCTGCAGGTCGAGGATGTGGCGCTCCTTGAACCGCAGCAGCCGCTCCTCGCCCGCAAGGTGGAGTGGGAACTCGGGAGGCCCATCGCCGCCTTCACTCTCGGCGCGCCAGGCTGCGACCGCTTCGATGAAGCCGTCCGCCTCGACTTCGGCATGCTGGAAGCGTGCGGAGCAATCAGCGCAGAGACTGAGCACGTTTCCCAGACGGTCTATCCATTCCGCGTTCGTGTAGCTCACCAAGTAGAGCCCCTCGAAGTACGGGTCACCGTTGGCCTTGCGGAACCCCTCCTCGCAGATCTGGCAGTGCCCTCCATACAGCTCTACGAGGGCGTCGCGGGTCTCATTCCTCTTCCGCTCCCACGCCTTCCTTGGAACGACCTTGAAGCGATCACGGACGGCTCTGGAGTTGGCGCGGTCATCGTCAAGCTGACCAGCGACGCGCTCTCGACGGAGCGCGGGGTTACTCACGGTGCCAGCGATGCGCTCGGGCTCATCGCCTGTCGTCGCGCCTGGTCGGTCGAGCGCAGCAGACAGCTCTTCCGTGAAGCGCTTCGGGTCGAAGTGCTCCTCTTCCGACGCGTTGCCCCCCTCGGCCTCCTTGCCACGAGACGCCAAGAAAACGCGCCACTCGGCCTGGACGTCCTCGTCAGCGAGCTCTTGGAGGATGTCGGACGGGATGCCGGCCTCGATGCTCAATTCACGCAGGACGCCCTTCTTCATCCCGAGCGCCTCAGCAAGTTGGCCGTCGCGCTCGAAGTCCTCCGGAAGATCCTCAAGCTCCAGCTCGGACGGCTGGACGAAACCATCCCCTGACGGGAGCCAAGCCTTGCCTCGCAGCAGCTGCCCGAACGGCGACACCTGCGTCTTCTTCTCCGCACTGGTGTAGTCCTGGCGCGAGGATGTCTCGACAAGTCCCCGAATCAGGTATCGGAAAGGAAGGGCGATGTGCGCCCAGATCCAGACAGCGCGCTCGGCTGTCGGGTTGTCGAGTCCATGTTCGAGAATTGGACAAGCAGCGTCGGGGTCGAACCGGCTCAGCCCGCGCTTGTGATCCCCCCACCGGCTGTGGACCACCACGTAGTCCCGCCACGACGCTTTACGGAACTGAGGCTTGAGGCCGCGCCGCACGCGCAGTGGGTCCATCCGGGCCGCGAGCTCGCCGTAGAAATCGATGTCGACGAATCGCGTCTCGGGTTCATCGCCGAGCATGAGCTCCGTGTCGGGGTTCGGCATCGTGAGTTCGTCGAGCGTGCACAAGCGTTGACGCCCGGTCGTTGGCGCCACCCCGACGATGAAGGGCGTTTCGGCCAGGGCGTCATGAAGATCGTCGAGCCCCCGAGCGTCGCTCTCCAGCGCATCCAGGACCAATTCCATGTGGCGGAGGTGCTGCTCGCGATCAAGTTGCTTGAGGCTCTGGCCTCGATAGTTCGGGATGACGATGCGGGTCAGCTCGGCTACGACATCGGGCTCCCGCAGCCCTAAACCCTTGGTCAGGTAGTCACGCGCGGCCTGGGACTCGATCGCTCGAGCGTCGACCTTGGGTAGCTCGGTTTCCACGTCCGACGGCAGGTAGGCCGTGGGCGAACCATCCTGGTTCTGCGGAAGCTGGTGTGTTCCGTCGTCGATCCGAAGCACCGGGGTTCTGAGGGCGATCCCAGGCTGGCTGTGGCGTGGGCGTTGGGACAGGTTGGGAACGGAACCCAAGAACTCGTAGAAGCGATCGATCCACTCAATCTCCTGGGCTTCCAAGAAGCCCTTGGTCATGCTCCCCACGACCCGTTCAGGCGTGTGTTCAGCAACACCGAGGACTTCACGAAGGAATGCGCGGAAGGCATCACCGACAGCCGGCGCCACCCAGTCGAAGGTCCCTCCGAACAGGTCTTCCATCTGCGTGTCGGAGAGCAGGCCGCGAACTCCGGCCGTACGACCGAGCGCCACGCTCGCGGCAGGTCGGTGACCACCGGAGACAACGGGAACCAGCGACTCCTCACGGAAGGCCTGGACGATCGCCAGGTGGAGAGGGCGCAGCATGCTCCCTTCAGGGAAGTGCTCAGGCTCGAGGGGCAGCGACTCCAAGAAGTCTTCCGTGAGGAGGTCACGATCCCGGAGCGACTTCACGACTTCGATTAGCAGTTGCCCAGCTTCATCGACGATGGCGCGGTTGGCTTCGTCCCGTTGCGGGATGTTGTCACGGGCGGGTGTAGTCCGGAAGGGTGCCTGGAGTAGGAACCCGAGGTGTGATTCCTTCTGGGTCGGGAAGAACACGACCAAGGGGGGGTCGATCAGCTGGAATGGCTCGTACCGACCTTGGCCGCCCTCCCGCTCGACGGGAACGGCGAACTCGACGGCTCGCCCGACGATGCCGATGGTGTCGAGTCTCCTTGACCAGACCCACCAATTCTCGACCTCGGGCTCATCGCCGTTGCGGGAGATGTTGATCGTGACACGCCTGTGGTCACCCTCGGAACGGAGCGTACGGATGTGTTCGAGGGTCCAGTCGTTGAGGTGATCGAGGTAGGTCACCTTCTTGACGTTGTTGAGGAAGAGGAGCGACCAGTCGTTGAGCTCGGTCAGACCGCGGTCGGTCTCGTCGACGGCTTCGCTCGGCGCAACGTCATCGCGGTCAAACTGGAGCCGGATCAGCGTTTCACGCGAAGCAAGCTGGACCGGGTCTACCTCGAACGGTCGAACGAACATCTCGATACGGAAGTGGTTGTCGCCGCTGTGGATCGTTGGTGAGGCAGTGAACGCATATACCGACTTGAATCCCACGCCGAACCGACCGATCTTGGTGACGTCCTCCTTCTTGGTCCCCTTGCCGATTGCGCACACGCCACGGACGTCGGCGTCATCGAACGGCCGGCCATCGTGCCGAAGTTCGAGACGGTCTTCGTACAGATGGAACTCCACCTCCCGCGCACCAGCATCCTCGGCGTTTTGAAGAAGCTCATAGATGAAGTGCGTCCGGTCCGAATAGAGGTTCGACAAGAGTTCAAGGTGAGACGTCTCTGTGCCATATGCCGTGATGTTCTCCTCGCGGATCTTGTCGAAGTCGATGGTCATGCTGGCTCCACGCTCACGGTTCCGACGGCCGCGAGCGATGCGACAATGTCGACGTCACGCGCCGCTTCGAGCTCCCGCTTCCTGACCGCATGGTCCTCTGCAGCCTTTCGTAGCTGCCCTCGACGCATGCGTTGCAGGCGCTCATCCGAGCTGGCCTCAAGCTGACGTTCGATGGTTCGCCGGCGCTGATCGAAGTCTCGATCAAGACTCGCCAGGCGTCGATCGACCAGCGCATCGTTGCGCTGCCTCAGCGAGGCGACCCCCGCGCGACGGGCTTGGTCAGCCGACTCGAGCAAGAAGTGCTCATGCGCGAGCTCAGGGAAGTGCTCGGAGAGCGCCTGCCCCTGAGGTAGGCACGCCATCAACGCTGACTGCTGGTCGTCCTCAAGGAGATCGCCCGCCATCGCGCATGCGAACACGCGAAGGGACTGGTCGGGCCGTGCGGAGATGGTCTCCCACCGCTCGACCAGGAACTCGTAGTGCCCCGGCGCGAGACCGGCCGAAGCCGGGACCGACACCGCGAGACCGACCGCTTCCTCAGGTCCGTGCCCTGCGGCAAGGACGGCCAAGGGATGCACCGGCGTGATGAATTCGGCACCTCGCTGGTCCGCAGCGACGTCGTCATTGAACGTCAGACGAAGATCGCCATCGTCGATTCGGTCCGCGAACCGCTTCCAACTGACGTCTCGCCCCCGAACTGAGGTGAGTTGCTCAGTGAGTTCCCGCCGTGCCTCGGCGTTCAGTCGGAGCCGGTCGAGACCATCCTCGGCCTGAGTGAGCTTGCCTCCGAATGCATCGTCGAGGAACCACTGTACGAGTCCACGCAACTGCCCCCCGGTGACATACCCGCCCCCTTCGACGGTCTCGGTCACCTCCTCGGTAAAGGCCGCGCCGAGGTCGAAGAGCTCCGCCGATTGTTCCTCGAGACGTCGCTGCTCCTCGGCCAGGCGAATGGCGTTGTCGGCCAGCTGGAGAGCCTTCTCAGCTTCCTGCTCCGGTGAGAGCCCGGGGGTCTTGAGTACCGATTCGAGGCCAGCTGTGATCTCGCCGAGGACTTCTTCAAGATCCCCGACGGTCTCGCGGAAGATTCCGAGACGCTCGAAGCAGCGCATCCAGACGCGATCCTCCACGGTCCCCTCGGTCACGAGGTTGTGGATGAGCACCTTGTCGGCTGTCTGACCGAAGCGGTCGATGCGACCGATGCGCTGTTCGACGCGCATCGGGTTCCAAGGGATGTCAAAGTTGACCAGGCGGTCGCAGAACTCGAAGTCCAGCCCTTCGCAACCGACCTCGCTGGAGACAAGGACGTCGATGGCATTCGGGTCCTGTCGGTCCAAGCGGAAGCGTGCCCGAAGGTGCTCACGATCTGCCTCGTGCACGCCACCATGGATCGTTGCCACCCGACAACCTTGGGCGGCAAGGGCAGAAGCGACGTAGTTCACGGTGTGGATGAAGAAGGAGAAGATCAGGACCTTGCCCGGACCGGTCTCTTCGCCAATGGCGTCTGACACGATCGTCGACAACGCCTCCACCTTCGGATCCTGATCGAGCGGAACCGCCTCGGCCGCTGCCAAGACGCGAGAGGCTCGCTCGGTCAGATCGATCGATGATTCGGGGACGTCCTCGTCCATGCCCTCGGGATCGTCGGTGAGCAACGCCGGGTCGAATCCTCGCGCGTCGAGGAAGGTGCGGACGTTGGCTGCCAGTGCGTTGATGCTGCTCGCTGCCTGTCGTTCGATGTTCGGGAGAACGAACCGGACGACGAATGGGTCGTGCTCCTCGAGCAGAAGCTCGGCACGGAATCTGACGACCTCGTCATAGAGGCGCTGTTGTGGTTCGGTGAGCGACACCCGCTGCGTTCGTGGCTCGCGGATCGTGAATCTGCCGATGTCCCTGCGTCGGGTCCGGTTCATGACCGTTGCGAGGGTGTGGATCTCCTCAAGGTCGCGTATGGCGGCCACCCGTTCTCGATCATCGAGGGGTTGGGCCAGACGGCGCTTGATGTCCGTGACGAGCGGATCGCTGAACATCGCGCGCCGCCCCCACGTGGTGGCAAGCGCTTGGTCGATGGCGGTGCTTGCCTCCTTCGATCGCGTGCTCCGGTCCATCTCGGGCGCGCGCAGAACGCGGATGGCTTGACCTACATACCGGTTCGGTTCCAGCTGCTCCTGGAAGACGTCGAACGACGGGAACAGATCCGATCGCAGCAGGTGCAGCAGGTTGAACAGGTCCGTCGAGCTGGTCTGCACCGGCGTGGCCGACAGAAAGATCACGGCGTCCGAGAGCTGTTGGACGTAGTCAGCTAGGGCGTAGCCGAGCGTCTCGGGATTGCGGAGGTGGTGGGCCTCATCGGCGATGACGAGGTCGAACGACGGGGCTGGATCCAGTTCCTGGAGGCCGTGAATTCGCTTCTGACGGTCGGGATCACCAAAGAGGTACTCCTCACGTCGGGCCAACTCGTACGGCAGGATCGAGCGGTTGAACTCGACGGGCCACTGCCCTTCGAGGTGCGCTTCGTTCAAGCAGTGCTTGAGCTGGGCGCCGGACAGGATGCGGAAGCGTTCGTCGAACCGGCGCATCTCAGCCTGCCACTTCGTCACCAGGGCCTTTGGGCACATGATGAGCACGCGTTCGATGGTCTTGCGTGCCTGAAGCTCACGGAGGACGAGGCCAGCCTCGATCGTCTTGCCAACCCCCACCTCGTCAGCGATGAGCAGGCGATAGCGATCAGCACGAAGCAGTCGCATGAGCGGCTTGAACTGGAATGGCACGTAGCGGATGCGAGCCGCACGCAGGGAGTAGAGGTAGTCGTTCTGCGGGTGACGCAGTCGGAGCGCCGTGAGGTGCGCAAGGAAGGCCGGCGCATCCAGCCGCAGGGGCTCGGCGCCGAGGCTGAACGGCGGATTCCCGGGAATCAGCTGATCGTGTGCATAGACCGGCTGGTCGCTTGCGGAGACAAACAGGCGATAGCGCGGGACGCCCCCGATCTCTGGGAGCACTTCAACCACGGGCCCGGTACGCCTCGGGTCGACACGCAAGGCGACAACGTCGCCAATCGAGAACACGTCGTCAGCCCCCACTACTTCTGCCGTTCGTCGGTCTGAACCGCCTTCGTTTCTGCGGTGGCTGGATTCGTCGGTTTCCAACCATGGCAGGGCCGGCCTGTTGAGCAGCGTAGAACGCTGCCCGTGCTCGGGGGCGGCGCACCGTGGCAGTGGCCGGAGGTCACCGCGGCGGATCAGCGACGCTCCAGGCGTCGCACCCCTCGGGACAGCACCTCGTGTCCCCCTCGGGATCTGACCTTCCGGGGATCAACGCCTCGCGGTGTGCCGGGGTCTGCCGGGGTCTGCCGGGGGTCTGCCCGGCGTCTGCCCGGCGTCTGCCCGGGGTTGTCTGCCCGGGGTCTGCCCGGGGTCGGAGGAGGTGCCTCGGACGTCGTGACCGCCAGCTCTCGGTGGTCAGTTGGTGGTCATGAAACGCAGAAACCCCCGAATTCGGGGGTTCTGCTAGTAAAGCTGCCGCAGGAATCGGTTGGTCGGCGCGTACTGCAGCACGGCGCGGACCGAACTGGCGAGTTGCACGATCAGACGGAACATCACGGCTCCTCTCAACGCGGCCATAACCTCACGATACGGCTGCCTGTGACAGCGCCCTGCAGCCAGGGGCGGTCTCGCCCGAACGGATCAGAGCGCTGGCCCACCGGTACGGCGGCTTTGCGCACGAGCAGGCGCAACCCGAGGAGGTTCACTGATGCGTTTCAGCCGTCGGGCGCGCCTCGCCGCGGTGTGGGCTCGTTCCGCGTCATCTTGCTGCGCACTGGCCTCGGGGGGTGCGCCGAGCGGCTCGTCGCTGCCGATCTGATAGCGGTCGCGGTAGGCAGCGACGACACGGACCTGTCGCATCCAGGTGGCGCGACGGCGCGGATCGGCCGGAGGGTCACCGAGGTCGCGGGTCCAGGCCGCACCGTCGGCAACATCCGTCTCAGCGAGCGCGGTGGCGCGCTGTTCGATCAGTTCGGCACGCTCGGTTAGGGCGTGGCGCAGGTCGTGGGGCATGGGGCCGCTGGCGTGGGGGATCAGCCCGGCGATGTACCGGGGCACGGGTCCTCCGCGGCCGGCCGTTGTCGAGAGGACGGCAGTGACGTTGGCGGCCCGGTGGTGAAGGACGGCGGCGACGTCGTCGGCGTCATCGAACCCCCGCTCGGCGACGAGCCTTGGGAGCATTGCGGGCGAGGTCGTGACCGTCGGCGTCGGCTCGGCGCAGCTCGGCGGCCAACGCTCCGAACGCGTCGGAGGCGAGCACCGCGGCGATGTGCTCCGGCTCGAGCCCGGACCGGCGGATAAGGGCGGTCCACCGATCGTGTTGAGCTGCGGCAGCGATGGTGTCGTATTCGGCGGCGAGCTGGGCGATGCTCCCCCAACGCTGCTGTTCGGCCGTGACGGTCTCGTGCGCCGAGGGCTCCGCACCGACGTGGTGGAGAACGCCGGTGAGCACGCGACGGGCGGTCAGCTCGAGATCGTCGGGGTGCTGGTGGTGCTCGGCGTCGGGTTGGTCGGTCGCCACGTAGGCGATGTTGCTGACCCGTCCGCGGGTCAGCGCGACGTAGCAGGTCTCGCGGGTCATGCCGGGCTGCACGACGGCATGGGCGGTGTCAAGGGTGGCGCCTTGGGCGCGGTAGGCGGTGGTGGCGTACGCCAGCTCGACATGCGCAGCGACATAGTCGGCCGGCAACGTCACCGTCGGACCGTGACGCCGACCGGCACGGCGGACAATCAACGACCCGTCACGGCCGGTGGCGGTCACCTGCCAGCGGTCGCCGTTGGCCACCCAGCCACGTCCGACGTTCAGCCGCCGGTGGTTGCGGCGGGTGACGAGCAGGTCGCCAGCCGAAGCCTCGGTGCCGTCGTGGAGTGTCACCTGTCCGGTCGGGTCGACGTGGCCGGCGACGATCCGGTCCAGCCGGGCGCGGGTGTTGAGCAGGGTGACAGTGTCGACGCTCTCGGCGATCATCACCGAGGTGCGGCCGGCCACGATGTCGGTGGTCCAGGCCTGGTAGGCGGCATCGAGCATGTCGACGGTCTCCCCCTCGCGGATCCGTCCGTGGGTCTGGTAGGTGTTGATCACGCCGAGGTCGCCGGCACGGAGCCGCAGCGACGCGGCGGCTTCCCAGTCGTGGTGGAAGCGGCGCACCTCGCCCAGCTCCGGAGCATCGTCACGGGCGCGGGCGAGCATCCCGAACGCTCCGCCCGCATCGACGGCGGCAAGCTGAGCCGGGTCGCCGACCAGCAGCACCTTCGCACCTGCTTCGGCGGCATGGCCGGTGATGCGGTCCAGCGTGCGGGTTCCGGCCATCGAGGCCTCGTCAATGATCACCAGCTGTCCCGTCGACAGCGAGACACCTCGGGTGGTGTGGTCGTGGAGCCACTTGGCGGTGTTCTCCGTCGCCACCTCGAGGTCGTCGGCCAGCACCTGTGCGGCCGCCGCGGAGGGCGCTAACCCCACCACCGAACCGGCCCCATGCGTGGTCTCCCAGACGTGACGCAGCGTGTGCATGGTGGTGGTCTTGCCGGTACCGGCCGGGCCGATCAGCACGTCCACCGTCCGGCCCGAGGCAACGATCGCCTGCACCGCAGCGGCCTGATCAGCACCCAACCTGCGCCCCTGCCGGGCGGCCCGGCGGCCGGCCCGTGCGACGTCCGCGACGGAGACGGTCGGGCCGGTGGTGGTGTCTGCCAGCTCGAGGAGCCGGTCCTCAGCGTCCAGCAGGACGGTGGAGGAGAACACGACTGCGTGCTTGGGGCGGAACACGCTGCTGCCATCCGAGCGCTGGAAAACGGCAGGTGAGGTGGTCAGCTCGGGTGGGGTCAGCCGCAACGACGCCCGTTCGGCGAAGTCGACGATCAGCCCCACCACCGCCTCACGGTCGACGGTCGAGACGAACCGCAACCCGGCGACCTGGCGGGACGCCTCGGCGTGCAGGTTCCAGCGTCGCCACGTCGAGCGCTTCTCCCCCACGATCTCGACCACCGTGCGGCCCACCTGCGCGAGCGTGTCCAGCGGCAGCTTCTCGGCCGTCAACAACGGCCCTTCGTGCCCCGATGCCAGGACTCCGGACGCCCAGCTGGTCGCATCGACGCCCAGCACTGCGGACGCACGGGCACGCCACTGGCCGGTCAGCTCCGCCAGCGAGGTCAGGGTCTTGGCCGGCCGGGTGGCAAGGGTCGCCTGAGCGCGGAGCTTGAGGATGGTCGTGGCCGACGGCCGCCGGCCATGCTCCTCGCAGTAGCGGTCGATGAGCCGGTCGGCCTCGGTCTCGATCGCGGCCGATCGGCTGGAGAACGCCTCGATCAGTCGCTCGGGGACTCCGGCGATCTCCCACGCGCGGTTGCGGTCCCGCCCCCGGTCGCGTGCATCCCAACCGACCCCGAGCGTGCGGGTGAGATGGTCGGCGAGCAGCCCGTTGTAATGCTCAGACAGTGCGACGGTCGCGGCGTGCATCGGCCGTCCATCCAACGACCGCCACCGCCCGTCATAGACGGTCCGCACCTTGTTCGAGATCACCACGTGGGTGTGCAGTTGCGGGTCACCCGCACGCGAGTCGTAGTGGTCGTAGGCCGTAGCGATCAGCCCGTCCACCTCGACCTGCGCGACCGCCCCGTCCGGCCCGTTCGCACCAGCACGAGTTGCGGCAACCTCGCGCTCCATCAGCGCGACGATGTCGGCAACGGCCGCATGATGGGCCGCCACGATCGTCGTCTGCGTGGCGGCGTCGGCCACCGCCCACAACGCCGACACAGACTTCGGGACCGAGAAGGTGTAGTCGTAGCCGGCGACCGCCCGGCGGACCGGGCGAGCGGCCTCCTCGACCTCGATGGCGTCCACCGCGGCAGCGCGGTCGCCGACCGACAGCTCCGGGTCGAGCGCGGCGGCGCGCTCGTTGATGCGGCCCGCACGGCTGCGGTAGGACGGGTAGGCGTGACCTAACGGATCGCCGGTCACCGGGTCGCGGCCCCTCCCGAGCAGCAGCTGAAGCTGTTCCTCGGACACCGTGTCACCGGCCCGCAGCTGTCCGTCGCCCAGGCTGTGGATACCGGAGCCGAGCCAGAAGCCCGGCGGACAGCCGGCCTCGGCGTAGTAGCGGGTCAACGGCGTGGACAGGTCCCGCCCTCCGTCGCCTGCTGCGACCGAGGCCAGCAGATAGCGGTAGCCATCCCCCGCCGACATCACCCGCATCGATACCGTCACACCACACCACCCGAGCGCCAGCTCTCGTGGCTGATAGGTGCGCAGCCTGGATCTGCGTTCTAGCTCATCAAGCTCGCCCGTTGAGGTGTGTCGTGATCTCCCCCAGGACGTGTTCCACCGCCGATCCCGGTTCGCGCGATCCGGTCTACCTCACCTGCGTTCCCCCGACCACGTATCAGTCGCTGTACTACCATCGCCCGCAGTCAAGGATGCGGGGAAAGTCCAGGTGGAGGGTCTCACGCGACGACGAGTGCCACGCGTTCTGCGAGTCGTCGCACCGGGGCTGGGACGACGCGCTGGGCAACCGATGGTACGTCGATGTGGACGGCGAGGAACTCGGAACCAGGCGAGAGCGGGTGGCGTTCTTTCCACTATCGAGCAATGCGACCGGTCCCTGGCACGGGTACCCCGTGTCCGCGCTGCCTGACGCCGTCGTGCGGAAGCACGTCCCCAAGGAGATCCTTCGCGCCTGGCAGGCTGAGAACGCCACCAAGCGGGAGCTTCTCGCGAAGCTCTGGAAGCGTAGGTCATGATCCCCCGACCGCTGATCCGCGTTTCGATCCCTGGCGAGTGGGCCGACGGCTGGCTCTACAAGGATCATCTATTTCTCTGGACAGCCTCCGGGGAGTTGGTGCAGTCCCCCGTAGAACGTGTCATTGAAGAGTTGCGGCGGGAACACGGCGCTGAGGTCGGCCTCGCAGCCCAAGTCTCACTCTTCCGCAACGACTGGAAGAGCAACGGGCAGATGGCTGCCTTCGCGCAATCGCCGCACATCCGCGGTGCCCTGCGTGAAATTGCAGACTCTGCGGCAAGCATGGGCACGTTGCGAGTATCCATGTCAGCTTTCGAACCCGTGGACGTTGAGCCGGTCCCGGGCTTTCTTCTCGCAGTCTCGATCTACGGAAATCACGCCTTCATCGCCAGCAGCGACGGCTTGTTCGAGACGAACCTGAATCCGAAGTACCTGCGCGGGGATCTCGAGCTGCTTCCTAGGCTGGATGTGCCTGTCCACGCGGTAGAGACGAACTACGGCGCTGTGGCAGCCTCTGCCTTTGAGGAAGGCCTGCTGTTTGATCGCATCGACTTCGGAGACGGTGCTAGCTGGCTAGGTGGAGGTCCGCTCGACCGAGTTGCGGAGTACTCGCGTTCAGTCTCGATGGCTTCCCGCGACCTCCTGAACTTCACTGACGAGTCCATCCCGGATCTGTACGTAGCCGAGGCGGTCCACGAACGACAGAGCCGGCGCTCTCGTTACCCAAGCTGGCAGGTGACCAGCTACCACCGATCCTCTGTTGAACTGTCCGAGCTCACGGCAAGGAGCCTTGGAGTCAGCGACGAGCATCTACACACGGGCACCATCCGGCTCATGGCGAACTCCAAGCAGCGCCTGCTGTACAACGTCGACGGGAGGCTGCGGCTGCTGCGGCTCAAGACGCTGAAGGACATCCGTCTCGAGCCCGCGGGCGAGCTCAACGTCCGGCTGGACGACATCACATCCAAGGGTCCCACGGACGTCACAGCTTTGCCCCTCGGGGATGGCTTCCTACTCGAGGCGCAGGATCGTGTCGTCTGGATCAACGCAGCGGGCGTCGTCGACGTTGCGGATGTCGCGCTCGTCAACGTTCGCACGTTCCCCAACTCACGGCATTTCTATGACACGGCGCTGGCCGTCGAGGAGGGGCGGGCAGTCCTTGTGGGGTTCCTCGACTTCCCACGTAGATGAACTCCGGGTCGATCGTCGTGCATCCGGGCCCTCCCCTGGCGCGGTGGGCTTGCTCTGTTGTGTTGGTGGAGGGGTCGTACTCGAGTGGGTCGAATGCTGGATCACTGGGCGCGGTCAGCGATGTAGCCGGTCCAGTCGCGGGCCGCGAGCTTGGACCACTCGGCGGCGTTGTTGTCGCTGATGCCGATGAGTTCGGCGAGCACGGGCGCGGGCATGTCGGCAGCGAGTTGGAAGAGGCTGGCCTTGCGTGCTTCGTAGGGCTTGATGCCGATCTCGACGAGTTGGGATCGGATGTTCTCGGTGGCGAGGTGTCGGCCGGGGGTGCCGCCGGGGAACAGCCAGCCGGTGTCGCGCGAGGCGTAGAGGCTCTTGCCGCGATGATGGAGGTGCTCACGGATGAGCTGGTTGAGGATGGCCGGCATCTGGATCGCGACGTCGTTGAAGGCGACGTGGACGGTGTCGGTGGTGACAGCGACCTGGTCGGTACGCATTGTCACGATGCGTGACAGCGGCTGGGCGAACAGCAGGGTGAACAGGCCACCGATGCGGGTGTAGCGGCGCAGGCTCTGGTCGTGCAGGAGCCGCTCGACGAACCTCCAGCGTTGGTGGTCAGACACGGTGACCAGCGGTGCCGGGCGCGGCACGTAGGGCGCACGTAGGACGGTGTTGATGCGACTGTCTCGGAGCCAGGCGATGAACGCGTGTTCGTGGCTGAGGGTCCTGCCGACGGCCTCTTGGTAGCGTTCCAGCAGATCCTGGTTCGCGGTGGCGGCGCTGGCGCCGTTGGCGTCGAGAAAGGTCAAGAACTGGATGGCGACGCGGATGCGTCGGCGGGCGGCGTTGGCCGAGGACTGGGCGAGCCGACCCTCGCCAGCGGCCTGGCGCATGTGACGTAGCACGTGCCAGTGGGAGAACCGGCGGATCAGGTCGGCCAGCACGGGTGGGAGGTCAGCGGTGATGTCCTCGATCCAGGGCAGCATCCGCTCGATGTGGATCTCGAAGGACGGGAGCACGCCGACGGCGGCAAGCAGGCTGCGCAGATAGTCGTGCGCCCGGTCTGACGGCAGGGCGCGGAAGGTGTCGTGGCTGATCTCGATCTCCCCGCGGGCCATCTGCCCCAGCAGACGGGGTCCGATGCCAGGCCGCTTCCGTAGCCACCAGATCCCGGTCTGTGGACGTTCGGAGTTCACCAGCTCGTCGAACACCGGCAACAGCTTCGCGTGGATTCTGGTGGTGGTCGGGTCGGTCAGCAGCTCGGTGAGGCGTTCACGCAGGATGCAGCGGGCGCACCGGTTGCCCCCGTAAGGGTGGTCCTCGCTGCCGCACTCACGGCAGGCGAAGACCGACGCGACACCGGCGCACGACGCGCAGACGACCGCTCCGTCATCGAGGTAGGCCAACGGGCGAACACTCCTGCAGCCCGGACACGGTTCGGGGTGGTAGTGGCGTCGGTGGCGACACGGGGCGCAGATCGGCCCCTGCGGGAGAGATGTGCTGGTGCGGTTGGTGCTGCCGCACTCCCAGCAGGCGTGCTCAGCCATCAGGCCGTCGGATCCTGGCCCGGATGGGGCGCAGATCACCGATGCCGGGGCCGCCGTCATTGACGGCTGGAGCCTCGTCGACCTGCTCGGCGCCCAGCTCGAGCAGATCGTTCGGGGTGCAGCCCAGGATGTCGCAGAGGGCCGCGAGCAGGTCGAGGTTGATCCGCTGCGGGGTCTTGGTCACGACGCGATGGATCATCTGGCGCGACAGCTCGACACCGCGATCGTGCAGCGGCTGGACCAGGTCGGTGGTCTGGAACATGCCGTTCTCGGCCATCACCTGGCGCAGGTTCCATCGGATCACCGTCTTGGTGGTCATGGTCCCTCCTGGGTGCCATAGACCCGCTTGAGCGCGGCCTGCAAGGTCTTGGTCTTGAAGTCGTTGGACACCGACGTGTAGATCGCCGTGGTCGAGGCGTAGGAGTGGCCAACCTGTTCGGTGACGAACCGCTCGGGATAACCGAACTCGATCAAGTGGGTCACGTACGAGTGCCGCAGACAGTGCAACGTCAGCTCGGCCGGCAGCCCGGCCTGCTCGCGCAAGAACGCGAACCGCTTGTCCACCGTCTTGACCGATACCCGCGCACGCCGCTCGGTCAGCCACAACTCGGGACGTGGCCCCGGCCGCAACAGCGGCCTCGCCTCGTCGACCCATTGACGCAAGCCCTCAATGACCCAGTCGAACTCCGGGACCGCGAGCACCGTGCGGCGTCGTGGGGCGCTGCCACGGCTGGACTTGGCGTAGCGGACATGGACCGCGCCGAAGCTGCCCCAGGCCGGCATCCGCGGGTTCGGACGCAGATCGGCGAGGTCGAGGAAGCACAGCTCGCGACGACGCAACCCGAACGCGTAGGCGGTCTTGATCATCTGCGCGTCCCGCATCGCCGCCAGCGCGCCCTTGCGGCCCGACCGTGCGACCTGCTCGACCCGGGCATCGAGGAAGTCGAACAGATGCTGCAGCTCGTCGTAGGTGAACGGGCGACGAGCCGGACGGCCCTCGTAATCGACCAGGTGGGCGGCGGTGTTGTAGTCGTGACAGACCTGGGACGGGATCGCCCCGAACCGATCGTCGCACTGGGCCACCCAGCCATAGCGACCATCGAGCAGATAGTCGCAGAACATCCGCAGCGTCAGGTGGTAGCCACGGATCGTCGACGGCGCCCGCCGATCCGCCCCCGACATCAACGACATCGTGAAGTCCTCGAGGTCACCGGCCGTCCACTCCCACGGATACGAACCGGAGAGCTCGGAGAACCGCCGCAGCAGCGCGGTCCGCGATGCGACCGTGGAGTCCGTCAACAAGCGGGACCTCTGCTGCCGCGCCCAGCCCGACAGCATCGCCTCGAACACCGCCGACGGCTCATCGAGGTGCACCACGCCGCGCGCTAGAACCAGATCAGCAGCGCCCGGAACCCCCACGCAGATACCCCTGGTGACGTAAACTTAGATGCGACGATGACAACTTCACGTTACCATCCCGGGTGGCGCATCCCACCACCAGGGCACACGCCACCGATCACCGAACCCGCCATAACCACTCGACCCAGCTCACCACCCGAGTCCGTCAACTCCAGGTTGATTCGCGGCAATTCTCCTCGACGTGCAAGAGGTGTGACCGACGAACTCCGGTCCCGCGACGGAGCGACGGTTGCACCTCGGCGGTCAGAGTCGCAGGTGGTCAGGTTGAGTTCAGGCCGGGCGTCCCAGTTGAGTCGTGAACGTCGCTGTTCGCTTCGCGTGCGGGTGGTGACCATCAGCCTGGTGTGCTGCACGAGACGGACCCGCGAGATGCGAGGTCACAGCAGGATGAGGAGCCCGATCCCGACGGCCCAACCGACGCTGGCGATCTTGACGGCCTTGCGTTCCTCGATCGAGGAGATCAGCAGGAAGGCGGCCGTTGCGACTATGCCCGCGAACACCCACCCGATGATGGCGTTCGGTTCCGAGAGCTGGTGGTTCGCGAGGAACCAGGCGGTCAGCAGCGCGTCGTGGGGCACGTCAGCTCCGGTGCTCGATCCGACCGAGATGAGATATCCAGTCATTCGTCTACGACCGTGAGGTCGCCACATCCCCGCGTCCCGGTTCCCGGGACGCTACAGCCTCGAGGGTACTCAGCAACGACGGATGCGTCGTAGTCAGGGCCAGGCGCGCCGACTCGAGCCAGGTGTCAGTTCTCGAGTCGCGCCCGCACGTGCTCGATCTCGCCCTCTTGGTCGGCGATGGTCTGCTCGCTCAGCTCGATGAGCCTCGCGGTCGTGCGAACGGCGCCGGCTCGGCATCTCGACCGCGCGGACGTGGTGAGAGTTCATCTCCAGGGTGAATCGGCCTCTCGGTCCCCGCTGGCGCACGGGTTGTGGATTACGACGGCTGCCTAGTAGCTAGGCTTCGCTGCTCACCCGACGTCAGGTCAGCGGTCGTGCCTCGTTCCTCCGTCGTGCACTCACGCGCGTTCTCACATCGGTTCCCGCTGGCCGTGGTCGTCTGCCTCACCGTTGGCAACGCCGTACCCGTGTACGCACAGGACAACGGTGGGACCCAGCAGGAACTCAACGAGACCGAGGAACGCGCGATCGAACTGGAGCAACGCACCGCGGATGCCGAACAGGAGCTTGCGGCGGCGGACGCGGCGGTCCGAGAGCTCGAGGAGGAGCTCGACCGAGCGAGCGCGTTGTTGGGCGATGCGCAGGACGAGGAACAACGCGCCGAGGAGGATGTCGCGGTCGCGCGAGCGCAGGCGGATCGCGCGGGACGGGAGCTGGCCCAGTCGGAAGCCGCGTTGGGGGACAACGAGGACCGCTTGGGAGACCTCGCGCGCGACACCTACAAGTACGGCACGTCCCGGACCTCGGTGTTGGGGGTCATCGGCTCCCTCAACGGCGAGGGTGGACCGGCGGAGGTCGCCGACGCTCTCACCTACCTCGAACGTGGGCTGGGCGACTGGACGGGCTTGGTCGAGGAGGCGCAGGCCCTCGTCATCCAGGTCGAGACGATGGCCGGACGCGCTGAGGAGCAGCGCCGCGAGGAGGAAGGTGCGCTCGCTGACGCCGCCGTGGTCCGCGACGCGGCTGCCGAAGCGCACGCGCGCGCCTCCGAGTTGGCGAGCCAAGCGAGTGTCGCGCAGCTCCAGCAACAGGAGACCCTCGCCCAGCTCGAAGAAGACCACTCGCGCGCCAATGAACGGATCGGTCAGCTCAAGAGCGAGATCGAGGCCGAGGAACGCCGCCAGGTCGAGGAACGACGCCAGGCGGCTGCCCAGCCCGTCCCCGCGAGCAGCAGCCCCGGGGGCGGACTCGTGACTATCCAAGGGATCACGGTCGCTGCCGAGATCGGGCCAGCGCTCGACGCGCTGCTCGATGCGGCGCGCGCCGATGGCATCGTCCTGGGAGGCTCTGGTTGGCGTTCGCCAGAGTCCCAGGCAAGCCTGCGACGCGCCAACGGCTGCCCAGACGTGTACGACTCGCCGGCATCGTCGTGTCGGGTCCCGACCGCGCGGCCGGGGAGCTCGGAGCACGAGAAAGGACTGGCGATCGACTTCACCTGGCAGGCGCGCACGATCTGCTATCCGCTTCGCAGCGCGGCATGCAACGACAACGCCGCGTTCGACTGGCTGCAGCGGAACGCTGGCCAGTTCGGGTTCAAGAACCTGCCGTCGGAGGCATGGCACTGGTCGACGACCGGACGGTGAAGCCCGCCACCGGGATGATTCAGCTCAGCTCCTGCAGCGCCTGACTGCAGAGGTCAGCGCAGCGGCGGCACGCCTCGGCGCAGACGCGACAGTGTTCGTGCATCTGGGCGTGCCGGTCGCACTCGTCGGCGCAGGACCGGCAGGCGACTTCGCACGCGTTCAGCACGGATCGCAGCGTGTCGGTGTCGGTGTCGGTGAGGCGTGAGGCGATGCGTGCAGCGGTCAGGCACACGTCTGCGCAGTCCTGGTTGAGGCGTATGCAGCGTCGCAGGTCGACGACAGTGTCCTCGGCGAGGCAGGCGTCGGCGCAGCTGGTACAGGTCTGGGCGCAGTCGAGGAGGCTCTGGATGAGCTCAGCGACTTGGGCGGTGTCGACGTCGCGGCCGCGCGGATGAGTCTGCAGGATCTGGTCGGTGTGCATGGGGTCAGGCCTCGGGTCGGGAAGCCCCCCCACGTTGTCGGTGTGTTCTACGACGTGAACGTCGCAGTTCGGTACGTTCGATCGGGGCCGAGCGGGGCCGGCTCCGGTGGGGGCGGGCCTGCTCGTAAGCCCGCCCCCACGTACGGTCAGGCCAGGTCCCACTCCTCGAGCCACTCGTTCATCTGTGTGATCTCGGCTTCCTGAGCCGCGATGACGTCCTCAGCCAGGGCGGCGACCTCAGGATCGGTGCCGTCTGCCAGGACCTGTTCGGCCATCGCGATCGCGCCCTCGTGGTGATCGATTATCGATTGCATGAACCGGCGGTCGAACTCCGCGCCTTCGAGCGATCGCAGCTCGTCCATCTCCTCGTCCGACATCATCCCCATCTCGCCGTGATCCATGCCGTCCATGCCGTCCATCGGCATCTCTTCGGCGCCCATCCGTTCGAGCATGCCGCGCATCTGCTCGATCTCGCCTTCCTGGTCGGCGATGATCTGGGCAGCGAGGTCGACCAGCTCCTGGCGGTCGGTACGGTCGGGGACCAGCTCGGCCATGTCCACGGCATCGACGTGGTGGGGGATCATGCCCTGGACGAACTCGACGTCGGCAGCCTGTCCATCGTCGGTTTCGCCCTCCATTCCTTCCATGGCGTCGTCTTCCATGACCGGGTCTTCCACGGTCGGATCGTCGTTGGCGCAGGCCGCGAGCGTGAGGCCGAGGGCGGCCACGATGCTGGCAGTGCGTACGGTCGTTCGTAATCGCATGGGAGCTCCTTTCGGTTGCGATGACCGGTTGCGATGACGGGACGTGGTGTACCCGCGTAACGTACTACGGGTTCGTAGTGGTAGGGTTTCACGGATGCAACCACCCGTACGTCGCCTACGGGTCGATCGACGACGGACGACGGATGCGAACGAGTACGAGCACGTGTTACCTGACCGCGATCGCCGTGGTTCTCGCGGGGTGCGCAGGCGGCAGCTCTGGCGGCGACGCGGCATCCGACGACCCCGGACCGGTTCACGTGCACGGCGTGGCGCCCGACCCGAACGATCGCGACGCAGTCGTCGTTGCGACGCACACCGGCCTGTTCCGGATCGTCGACGGCGTCGCCGAACGGGTCGGCGACGGCTACCACGACCTGATGGGGTTCACCGTCGGCGACGATGGCACGTTCTACGCGAGCGGGCACCCGGACCTGCAGAGCGACCACCTGCGGACCGATGAGGGCGATCCCCACCTCGGTCTCATCCGCTCGACGGATGGTGGCCACAGCTGGGAGTCGGTGTCGCTGCTCGGGGAGGTGGACTTCCACGCCCTGACCATCGCGGGCTCGACGATCGTCGGAGGCGACGCCACGACCGGACGGTTCCTGGCCAGCGACGACGGCGGCGACACCTGGGACGAACGTGGCTCCGTCGATCTGGTCTCGCTCGCGGCCGACCGCGACGACGCGCAGCGGTTGCTCGGTTCGACCCCGGATGGACTCGTACGCAGCGACGACGGCGGTCGACGCTGGCAATCGCTGGGGGACATCATCCCCGGCTTCGTGGCGGCCGACGACGAGGGCTTCGTCGTGGCGCGTTCCGACGCAACGGTGGCCCACAGCACGGATCTGACGACGTGGACCGACCGCGGTCGTCTGCCCGGCACGCCCGCAGCGCTCGACGCCTCCGAGGGACGTCTGCTCGCCGCGGTCGACGGCCACGGCATCTTCACGTCCGCGGACCGTGGCGAGACCTGGACGGTCGTCTACCGGGACCCCGCGGCTCGCTGATGCGTCCGAGGACCAGGATCTCGCGGTGACCGATGTCCTGGTCGGTCTGCTCGATGCCGCCGCGCCTGGCCCGCTGCTCGGATTGTTGGTCGGGGTGCTCCTGGGGCTCTCACCGTTGGCGCTCCCGAGCATCCCAGCGGTCATGGCGGCGGCGGGGACCGGCTCGGCATCACCTGACCGAGGGACCGGCGCAGCCCCGTTCGGGCGTACGATCCCTTCGATCGTGGCCTTCACCGCGGGCCTCAACGGCGTGATGGGCCTGTTGGGCTACGCGTTCGTGTCCGTCACGGTGCTTCTCGCCCGGAGCGCCGTCGTGGTCCACGTCGTCGCTGCGGCGACGATGGTGGCCTTGGCTGGCTACCTGCTGACCCGTCGCCAGAGCGCCTGCGCGCGGCTGCGGACCATCCCGTTCACGCCCGGGGCGGCGTTCGTCTACGGCATCGGGTTCTCCGTCGGCGGTTGTCCCGGTTGTGGGCCGGTCGCGCTCGGCGTGGGCAGCGCTGCCGCCGCGCTGAGTGGCCCGGTCGTCGGCCTGTTGACGGTGGCAGCGTTCATCTCAGGACACGCGGCGGTCCTCGTCGGGGCGGCGTGGATCGGTCGCCGCGTGACCCGACCGTTCACCCCGAGCGCGTGGCTGCGCCTCGACCGGCTGGTGGGGGGCCTGCTGCTCATCGCGGGGAGCTACTACGCGTTCGGTGTGCTGTCCGGAGAGGTCAGCACGCTGCTGCCGGGCGAACCGGGTAGCGGCCTCCTCCCGTGAGCGTTCCGGGCCTGAGTTCGCGTACGCAAGTGACGAAAGATACTATCTGGTCGTAGTAATCCGAGGTGTCTCGAGGGTGGATGTCGACCGGAACGAGCGCTGCGGCGACGGTGGTGTCCGGCGTCGCCGCCGGCCACCGGGTGCAGGTGGTGGCACCGCGACTGCTCGTGTCCGGGCAGGTGGTGCTGCGCGAGGTGGACGTGGAGGTCCACGCCGGCGAAGCGGTCGGGGTCGTCGGCCCCAACGGTGCCGGCAAGTCCACGCTGCTGCGGGCGCTGGCCGGCCTGGACGGCGAGCCGTCGGTCCGGTGGGATCTGGACCTCGATTCGGCTGATGGAGCGATCGGCGGGGTGGTGCTCGTCGGGCACGACCCCGGCCTGCATCCCCACCTGAGCCTGGCGGAGAACCTCCGCCTCGCGGCCGCTCTGCGTGCCGGGTCGGTGCTGCCTGTCGCGACGGCGTTGGAACGGGTCGGGCTGGCTGGTGCAGCCGGCCGGCTCGCGGGTCGGTGCTCGGAGGGGATGCTGCGCCGGGCCGGTCTCGCGCGCGCCTGGGCGTCGGGGCCGGCGTTGCTGCTGCTCGACGAGCCGACCGCCGGGCTCGACGCAGCCTCACGGGGCCTGCCGGCCGCGCTGGTCCGTTCGACGACGGCCGCGGGCGGGATGGTCGTGGTCGCGACCCACGAACCGGTCGCCTTCGACGGCGTCATCGACCGGTGGCTGCACGTCAGCGGTGGCCGGGTCACCTCGAGGCAGCCGTGAGCGCGACCCGGCACGTGGTCGCGCTCACCCGCGCCGAGCTGGTGCTGGAGTTGCGCACCGGCGACGTCCTGCGCACGGTGGCGCCCTACGCGGTGGCCGCGTTGGTGCTGCTGGCCCTGAGCGTGGATGCCAACACCGTCGTGCTGCGCCAGATCGGTCTCGGGGCGGGGTGGACGGTCCTGCTGTTGTTCGGCAGTCAGGCCGCGTCACGTCGGGGCCTGCTCGACCGCGCCGCGGTCCACGAGCTGTGCCGGGTCAGCGGCGTCGCGCCGCGAACGCTGCTCGCCGCCCGTGTCGTGACCACCACGGGGCTGCTGGCGGCCCTGCTCGCGGTCCTGGTCCCGGTCGTGGTCGCGCTGTTCGACCTGTCGCTGGCCGGTGGTCTCTGGCTGCTGGCCACGACGCTGGCTGCCCTGATCGGGCTCGCCACGCTGACCTCGATCGCGGGGGCGTTGGTGACCACCACGGCGGTGCGCGGTGTCGTGGCGCCGCTGCTGGTCGTGCCGCTGAGCGTCCCGCTGCTGCTTGCCGTGGTCCAGGTGCCACCCACTCTTCGCTACGGCGGGTCGCCGCTGCCGTGGCTGCTGGTGGCGGTGCTGGTCGACGTGACGCTGCTGACGATCGCCGCCGGTCTCGCGCCCTGGCTGGAAGGCAACCCATGACCCGGTTCCGCTCCACCGACGCACTCGCGCTGGTTCTGCTGGCGGTCGGTTTCGCGGCCATCGTGGCCGCCCCCACCGACGCCCTCCAGGGCCTGCTCCAACGCCTGATGTACGCCCACGTCCCGGCGGCGTGGCTGGCCTACCTCGCGTTCGCGGTGACGCTGGTCGCCAGCATCGGGTGGCTGCGAACACGGCGGGCGCGGTGGGACCACCTCGCGGTCGGAGCGGTCGAGGTCGGGGTGTTCTTCACCGGTCTCGCACTGGTCCTCGGGTCGGTGTGGGGCAAGCCTGTCTGGGGGGTGTGGTGGACCTGGGACGCCCGTCTGGTCACCACCGCGCTGCTGTTCCTGGTCTACCTCGGCTACCTCGCCCTGCGCCGCGCGACCGAGGACCCGCGGGCACGCGCGAACCGTGCCGCCGTGCTCGGGATCATCGCGTTCGTCCAGGTCCCGATCGTGCACTTCAGCGTCGTGTGGTGGCGCACGCTGCATCAGCCGGCCACTGTCCTGCGTCCCGGTCACCCGACCATGGACCACACGATGCTCGCCGTGCTGGTGGTCAACGTCGCCGCCTACACCGCGGTGTTCATCACGCTGCTGCGACGTCGGATCGCGCTCGCGCGCCGCGAGGAGGAGCTCGAGCGCGGCCGCTGGTCGCCGACCGCGCCCGTGGCCGGCGACGCCGTCGAGGCACCGCTGGTGGAAGGAGAGCACCGTGTCTGATCTCGCCTGGGTCGTCCTCGGCCTGTCGATCGCCTACCTGAGCATGGCCGGCTACCTCCTCTCGCTCGAGGTGCGTCGCCGTCGTCTCGACGACGCGGGAGGCTGGCCGTGAGGTGGCGTCCGTTCCTGCTGCCGGTCACCGGCATCGTGACGCTGCTGGTCGGGTTGGTCACGATTGGCGATCTCAACGGCAACCTCGTCTACTACCTGACCGCCGACGAGGCCGTTGAGCGTCGCGCCGAGTTCGGGGAGGATCGACGGTTCCGTCTCGCGGGCGAGGTCGGCCCGGACCAGATCGAGCGCTCCGCCCAGGGCGTGCTCTTCACGGTCGCCGGGACCGACATCGACGTGCTGGTCGAGCACGCCGGCGTCGTGCCGCACCTGTTCCAGGCCGGCATCCCGGTCGTGGTCGAGGGCGCGTGGCGCGACGATGCGTTCCGCTCGGACACGATGCTGATCAAGCACGACGAGGAGTACCAGCCGGCCGAGGACGTCGCCGACACGGCCCCGGAACCTGACGACGGCAGCGGTGCCGAGCCGCCGGATGCCGAGGGTGGCTCGCCGTGACCGGTGTGATTGGTATGACCGGCCTGTTCACCGCGCTGCTCGGGGCGGTGGGCACCGTGGCGCTGGCAGCGTTGACGGCGGCCCATCGTCCGCGGTTGCGTGCCCACCTGCGGGTCGCGGTCCACGTGCTGGTCCTCGGCACGCTCGTGGCGTTGGCGGCGTTGTTGGTCGCGCTGCTCACCGACGACTTCTCCATCCGCTACACCGCCGAGAACCATGCACGGGCCACCCCGATGCTGTACACGATCGCGACCGCGTGGGCCGGGCTCGAGGGCAGCCTGCTGGTCTGGTCGGGGGTGCTGGTCGGCTTCGTCGGCCTGCTCGTGCGCCAGGTCGGCCGCCACGACCGTCTGGGGCTGCTCGCCGTCGCGGTGACCGCAGCCGTGACGCTGTTCTTCCTGACGATGATCGTCGTGGCCGCCAACCCCTTCGTCCCCGTCGACCCGGTCCCGGCCGACGGGCCCGGCCCCAACCCGCTGCTCCAGAACCACGTGCTGATGGCGGTGCACCCGCCGCTGTTGTACGTCGGCTACATCGGCCTGACCGTGCCGTTCGCGTTCGGGATCGCCGCCCTCATGCTCGGGCACGCCGGCCGCGACTGGGTCGCCCGCACCCGCACGTGGACGCTGGTCTCCTGGACGTTCCTCACGGCCGGCGTGGTGATCGGCGGGCTGTGGGCCTACGAGGTGCTCGGCTGGGGCGGCTACTGGGCCTGGGATCCGGTGGAGAACGCCTCGCTGCTGCCGTGGCTGACCGCGACGGCGTTCCTGCACGGTGCCATCGTGCAGGAGCGGCGCGGCCTGTTGCGATCCTGGAACGTGATCCTGGTGCTGCTCACGTTCGTGTTGACCATCCTCGGCACGTTCATCACCCGGTCGGGCGTGATCGCCTCGGTCCACAGCTTCACGCAGTCCGAGGTCGGCCCGTGGCTGCTGACGATGCTGGTCGTCACCGCGCTGGCCAGCCTCGCGCTCTACGCCTGGCGTGCCCACGAGCTTGACACCGGGGTGCGGCTGGATCGTCCGCTCAGCCGCGAGGGCGCCTACCTCGTCAACAACCTGCTGCTGACCTTCTTGGCGGCGATCGTGGTGCTCGGCACGATGTACCCGGTGCTGGTGGAGGCCGTCACCGGCACCCAGGTGTCGGTCGGTCGGCCGTTCTTCGACCGGTTCGCCGTCCCGGTCGGGCTGGTCCTGCTGGCGGCCATGGGGGTCGGTCCGTTGCTGCCGTACCGGACCGCCCGCCCGCGCGAGGTGTGGCGACGGGTCCGGCCCGCCGCCACGGCGGGTGTGGCGGCCGGTGCGCTCCTACTCGTGGTCGGGGTCCGCCACCCCTGGGTGGTGCTCACGGCCGTCGCGGCCGGGTTCGTCCTCGCGTCGATCGTCGGCGACGCCGCACGCCGACGACCGCGCATCCGCGGCCCGCGGTCGGTACGAGGCAGCCAGCTCGGCTGGTGGGGTGGCCAGGTCGCCCACGGCGGTCTGGCGCTGGTGGCCATCGCGATCGCAACCACCGGCGGGCTCTCGAAGACCGAGACGCTCGACCTCGAGGTCGGCGACACCGCCGGCGCCCACGGCTACGACTTGCGGTTCGATGGCATCCGCGAACGTGACGAGCCCAACCGCATCGTGCGGGAGGCCGTCATCGCCATCTCTCGCGACGGACGCGAGCTCGGGTCGTGGGGGCCGAGCCTCAACGAGTTCCGCAACCAGCCCGCCGCGATCGGCACCCCCTCGGTGCGCACCACCATGACCGAGGATCTCTACCTCGCGCTGCGCGATCTGCAGCCCGACCGCGTCACGCTGGAGATCATCCACTTCCCGTTCATGTGGGTCCTGTGGGCCGGCTCGGCGGTGATGATGATCGGTGGTGGCATCGCGACCGCCGGTCGTGTCGTCGCGCGGACCCCACGCCGAGCCTCCCCCACCACGCCGGCCGCCGAGGTGGTGCACGCCGATGCGTGACCGTCTCCGCGCGCTGCTCCCCGACCTCGCGCTGGTCGCGCTCACGATGGTCGTGGCGGCCACGCTCCTGCTCGGCGGAGCACCCGAGACCGACCGTGTCACCGACCTCGGCCACCAGCTGCGCTGCCCGGTGTGCCAGAGCGAATCCGTCGCCGACAGCCGCTCGGACACCGCTCTGGCCATGCAGGCACGGATCGGCGAGCTGGTCGACGACGGATGGTCCGACGAGCAGATCCTCGATCACTTCGTCGCACGGTACGGCGACTGGATCCTGCTCAGCCCTCCGCTGGAGCTACGCAGCGCGGCGTTGTGGCTGCTCCCGCCCGTCGCGCTCGTCGGCGTGCTGCTGGCCCTCCAACGATGGCGCACACGCGCGCCGTCCGGCCTCGACGACGATCTCTCGGCCGCGGACCAACGTCGGTTGTCCTCGGCTATCGCGGAGCTGCGACGACGCGAGGAGGACCGGCCGTGACCGAGACCCGCGCCGAGCTCCAGGAACGCCGCGACCTGCGGCTGCGCGACCTCGCCGACCTCGACGCCCGTGTGCGCGCCGGAGAGCTGACGGACGCCGAGGCAGCACGGATGCGACGCCACGACGAATGGGCCGCCCTCGCAGCGATCGCCGCCCTCGACGAGCTCGACGACCGCGACCGGCGCCAGGCCGCGACCGACGGGGGAGCGGACCAGCTGCCGCGACGTCGGCCAGGCACGCCGCGCCGCGCCGCGACCGTGATCGTTGGCGCGGCACTCGCGACCGTGGTCGGCGTCGCGCTGACCGGCACGATCACCGACCGGCCGGTCGGCGGCTATGTGACCGGAAACGAAGCGGTCGCCGGCAACGACCTGCCATCCGCCCGTACGGACGTTCCCACGGACGCGCTCGAGGAGGTCGTCGCGACGAACCCGGATGTCGCCGAGATGCGCATGGTCCTGGCCGACCGGCTGTTCGACGAAGGCCGCCACGGTGATGCCAGCGAGCACTACCTGGCCGTGCTCGACCACGAACCCCACCCGGGCGCGCTCACCCGGCTCGCCTGGATCGCGCTGGGCGATGGCGAACTCGACCTGGCCGGCCAGCTGCTGGCATCCGCGCTGCAGGTCGAGCCCGGCTACGCCGAAGCGCTGTGGGTACAGGCCAACCTCGCCCTGACCGACGGGGACGATCGACGTGCACGCGAGCTGCTCGAGCAGCTCGCCACCGATCCGACCCTGGACGACGCCTCGCAGCGCGAGGTCGCCGACGCGCTCGCCGAGATCGAGACCCGGGACGAGGCCGGATCGTGACCGCAGGACAGGAGACGCGACGTCGGTTCCGGTGGCCGCTGTGGCTGGCCGTCTCGGCCGGTGTCGTGGTGATCGGTGTCGGAGCGATGCTCGGAGCCCGGTTCGGCTTCGAGGTCGGCGCCGTCGACTCCCCGCTGATCGGCCAGCCAGCACCCGAAGTCACGCTCCCCCAGCTCGAAGGAGACGACGAACTTGCGCTCCCCGACGACCTGCCGGGACAGATCGTCGTGGTGAACTTCTGGGCATCCTGGTGCGTGCCGTGCCGCAACGAGCACCCCGCCCTGGTGCAGGCCGCCACGGCCTACCGCGACCAGGGCGTGACCTTCGTCGGTGTGACCTTCCAGGATCGTGAGGAGAGCTCGGTGGCGTTCCTCGACGAGCTCGGACGAGGCTACGAGCACTACACCGATCCCGGCACCACGGCCGCCATGGACTTCGGGGTCTTCGGCATCCCCGAGACCTACGTCATCGACCGTGACGGCACCGTCGTCGCCAAGCTGACCGGCGAGGTCGACTACCCCCTGCTCAGCACCACCCTCGACGACGTCCTGGCAGGACGCGAACCCGGATCGGTCGTTCGTGGACCCACCCAGTCCCAACCCGGCGGCTGAGCCGCCGCGCCGCTTCCGCCGACGAGGGAACCCATGGACACGACGCTTCTGGCGCACGTCAAGTGGTACGTGGAGGACGACGCCCACACGATCCTCGACCTCGGCTTCGCCACCTCGCCCGCCACGTTGGGCCTGTTGGCCGCCGCGGTCGCCACCGCGGCGGTTTGGAGGCTCGCAGCCCGCCGATGGCCAACGCCGGAGCTCGCGATCCTCCAGCCGCTCGGCCGGCTGGCCCCGTGGGTGCCTCGCCTGATCGCCATCCACCTCGGCGTGTCGCTGCTGTCGCTCGCCGTCGCGGATGCCTACCTCTCTCCGGCGCTGTCGCTCACGGAGCTTCGCGGTGGGTGGGTCATCGCGCTGGTCCAGGGCGCACTGGGGGTGTGGCTCATCACCGGCGTGCAGTTGCGGCCCGCTGCGGTGCTCGTCGTGGCGCTCGGTCCCCTCGGTCTGGCGCTGGCCGGCCCGGTGCCGGTGCTGGAGTCGGTCGATCTGCTCGGCCTCGCCGGCTTCATCGCACTGCTTCCGCCCGGCGCGGACCGACACGGCGCACGTCCGATCACCCGCGACCAGCTGGTCGTCCCGCTGCTGGTCCTGCGGTCGGGCGTCGGTACAGCCCTGATCGTGCTTGCCTTCAGCGAGAAGCTGCTCGTTCCCGACCTGGCGCGGGCGCTGCTCGATGAGCGACCCTGGTTGGACCCGCTCCAACAGCTGGGACTGACGGCGAATCCAGACGCCTTCCTCCGGGTCGCGTCGGCCACCGAGGTGTTGATCGGGCTGCTCGTCCTCTCGGGCGCAGCACCCCAGCTGGCCGTCCTCGTCGCTGCCGTGCCGTTCAACCTCACCCTCGTCTTCTTCGACCGGTTCGAGCTGATCGGGCACCTCCCGATCTACGGCGCCCTGCTCGCCCTGCTCGTCTACGGCTCCCACCCGGACCTGGCTGCCGCCACGTCCCGATCGGTCCCGTGGCGCCGCCACCGTGGGCGATCGGGACGTGCCGATCGGACCTCCGTTGTTGCGGGGCACCAGCGAGGACGTACGACAGCTCCGTAGTGAACCGCGTGTCGCTGCTCAGGGCCGGCGGGCACAGCCGAGTACGTGGGGGGAGGTAGGCAGCGGCAGTGCCGTGGCCGGGAACCGGAACCGGTCGAGGTCCTCGATGACGAAGCCGGCGTCTCGCAGGGTCGCCACGGTGTCGCGGGCGGTGTGGCAGCCGCCGCCGAGGCGCGGCCAGACGGTGGCGTCGAGCAGTCGTTGCACGCGCCGCAGGCGAGGGGTGTCCGAGGCGACGTGTTCGAAGAAGCGCAGGTGCCCACCAGGGGCGAGCACGCGGCCGAGCTCACGGGTGGCGCGTGCGGGATCGGTGACGCTGCACAGCACCAGCGAGCTCACGGCGGCGTCGAACTGGTTCGCGTCGGCGGGCAGCGCTTCGGCGGTGCCGTCGACGACCTCGACCGGGAACGGCGCTCGTCGTGCCTTCTGCACGGCGAGCGCCCGCAGTCGCGGCTCGGGCTCCACCGCCAGCAGTCGGGACACGGTCGGGGGGGTAGTGGGCGAAGTTGCGCCCGTCGCCGACGCCGATCTCGATGACCGCTCCGGACAGGGAGGCGACCAGCCGCTGACGGTGCGCCGCTGCACCGGCGCGGTCGAGCTGGCGGCTCAGGCGCGGCCACAGTCGGGCGAAGATCGGATGGTCGACGCACGGCGGCGCGCTCGTGGTCGTGGGGCCGTCGTTCACACGTCGACGCATGGGGGGCCTTCGGCGTTCTGCTGGAGCGCGTTGGCGGTGCGAGCGGGGCCGAGGATGCGCTGGCCGAAGTCAACGACGAACTGGTCGTCCTCGAGGTGCGAGGCGAACCGGTCGAGTCCGCGTGGGGCGGGGCCTCCAACCCACTCCCCCCACCGGTTGTAGCGCGAGCCGTGGCAGGGGCACTCGAACCACTGGGAACTCTGGCACCAGGGCACGGCGCAGCCCAAGTGCGGGCAGCTCTGGCTGTCCACGGCCATCAGCGCCGTGCTGCCGTCCAGGACGGCCTGGTGGTCGTCGCCGTAGCTGCGCCGCGCAGTCTCGTTGCTCGGGTCCCAGACGAGGATCGAGATGCCCCCGTCGGGGACGCGCAGGGGCGCCCGTTCGGCACGGATCTCGGCAGCCAACTCGGCGGCCACACCCATCGCGACGGTGCCGGTCAGCTCGTCTCCGGGTCGTGGCCAGAGGAACCCGAGGCTGGCGAGCCCGAACCCACTGAGGCCAGCGCTGACCGAGCCGACCATGCTGTAGCGCAGGAAGGTGCGTCGCGGGACGGGACGAGGGCGCTCGAGCGGGGACATCACACATCCTCCTCACCTACGACGATACCGTCGTAACGCGGGGCTGTCGACCACGATCCGGATGCCACGCTGGCCCGTGCACGAGGACGCGAAGCACGATGTGGCCGGCCGATCGAACGCCGTGACGCACGGGCCCCGATCAGCCGCCGGAACCCGCTGGCGAGAGGTCCAGCAGCGGGCGTCCGCTCTCACCCCAGGCCACCATGCCCCCGTCGAGCTCGACCACCCGTTCGTAGCCGAGGTCGAGCAGCGTCGCGGCCGCTTCGCGGCTCATCCGGCCGGTGAGGCAGTAGACCGCGAGCGCGGCACTGCGATCCTCGGGCAGCTCGGCCGTCTCGACGATCTGGTCGTAGGGCACGAACAGGTCGGTCGAGGGCAGCTCGCCATCGTAGGGCACGTGGACGTTGACCACCGTGGTCTCGGCAGCGTCGAGCAGCGGCTCGAAGGCTTCCGGGGAGACGCTGGTCGCAGCGCCCTCGAGCGCCGGTACGCCATCGCTGGCGGCGCAGCCGGCGACGAGCCAGACCACGCCGAGCACGAGCGCGGCGAGCTGGCGGTGCCGTCTCGTGCCGCGGACGTGGCGAACGGTCGGCAGTTCCGTGCCGGTGACGGCGCTCGGTCGCCCCACGCTGCCTCCTCGACTCCAGCGACGAGACGATCGTACGAGCTGCCGATCACGTCGTGTGCCGACGCCAGCGCCGACGCAGGTGGGCGCGACCGCTGGCCACCGATAGCAGCCCCAGCAGGACCGCGCCGACGGCGACCGTGAACAGGTCTCCGACGCGGCCGTAGAACGTCAACCCTGTCCTGGTGGCGAGCTGCCCCCGAATCAGCTCGGACCGGTCCAACGGCGCCTCGGCGGCGACGGTGCCGTCCGCGCGGATCAGCGCGGTTGGGCCGGTCGGGCCGACCACCACCAGGTCGCGGCCGGCCTCTCGCGCCCGCAACCGGGCGGCGGCCAGCTGCTGCACGGGAACCTCGTCGGTGACGTAGGACGAAGCGTTGGTGGGCACGACGAGCAGCTGCCCACCTTCACCGACTGCTTCGCGAGCGACGCGGGCGAACAGGTTCTCGTACGAGATCGCGACGCCGATGGTGACCAGGTCGGTGCGCACGACAGGGGGCCGCTCGCCGGGCACCATGTCGCGGGGCACAAGGGAGAGGTCGACCACGCGCTCCACTAGCTGGCGGGCAGGGACCCGCTCCCCGAAGGGCACCGGGATGCGCTTGTCGTAGCGGTCGACGAGGCCGTCGGCGTCGATGCCGACCGTGGCGTTGGTGAAGGCCCCTGCGCCGTCGTCGGCGTCGAACCGCTCGGTGACGCCGGAGACCAGCAGCCCGTCGAACCCCGCCGCCAGCTCGACGAGCGGCTCGAGGTCAGCGGGAGTGAGGGGCCCGGCCACACTCAGGGCTCCCTCGGGCCACACGACCAGGTCCATCTCGGTACCCAGCGTCTGGGTGAGCGCGATCTGGCGTTCGAACAGCGGGGCGGGGTCGGTGCGTACGGCCGGGATGCCCCGGGGGCCGCCACCCTGGACGGCGGCGACCTCGAGCCGGTCCACCGGCGCGGGCGGCTGCACGGATCCCGCGACCGCTATGAGGGCGGCGACGCCGAGCAGGGCAGCCACCGGGGCACGGCGTGGGCCGCGTGGCGTGAGGATCGATGCGATGGCAGAGCCGGTCAGCACGACGAGGGTGGTGATGCCGATCGGTCCGAGCAGCGGCGCCAGGGCGGCGAAGGGGCCATCGGCTTGGGAGAGCCACAGCTGCGACAGGGGGTAGCCGCCGAGCGGCCACCAGCCGCGCGCCCACTCCGAGAGGCCGAGTGCGACGGCGAAGGGCCACGGCCAGCGCGCCCGGCGGGTCACGGCCAGGCCGGCGAGCCCCCAGCCGGTGGCCTGCAGGGCGACCAGGACCGCGGCGCCAGGGGCGCTGAACGCGGCGACCCACAGCGAGGTCGCCGCGAGGTGGGTGCCACCGGCCAGGAACGCGACGGCGAACCGGCGGGCCGGCGTGAGCGCGTGGAGCGCGCCGGCAACGGCGCCCGCCCCCAGGAGCGTGAGCCACCACCAGCCGGTGAGGACCGCCACCGCCGTGGTGGCCCCGCCGACAACGGCCAGACCGGGGCGCAGCACCGCGGTCAGCCGGCCGGCGACCGTCGACATCGGCCGCTGGTGCGCCGGTGCGCCCGGACTGGTGGCGGCGGGCCCGGCCGGTCGTGGCGGGACGCCGTCAGCCATCGGCATCGCCGTCGCGGTCGCGGCCCCTTGGTGACGGCTTGCCAGACGGAGCCTCCTCCGCGTCGGACGGAGGTGACGTGGCCCGCCAAGGCTGCCAGCGGGAGAGGAGAACGGCGAGCCCGACGATGACCGCCAGCGCGGTCCACTGGGAGGCGGTCAGGCCGGCCCAGCGACGGTCGGCGCGCAACACGTCGTCGAGCAGCCGGAACAGCGCGTACCAGCCGATGGTGACCACGGCCAGCAGCCCGGGCCAGCGAGCACGGCGTTGGAGGCCGAGCAGCAGGGCCGCCAGCAGTGCCATCGCGAGGACGTCGTAGAGGGCGGTCTGGTGGACGGCCACGTCGAAGCAGCCGTGGGCCGGCGTCGCACCGGTCGGGTAGGCGGCGGACGGGAGCGGGTCGGCCAGCCGCAGGCTGTTGCTCGCCGCGTCGTAGAGCTGTCCGGTGCAGCGCCACCCGAGCCACGAGGTGGTGGGTGGTCCGAGGTGTTCACCGATGGCGAGGTCGCCGAGCCGTCCGATGGCGATCCCGACCGCCAGTCCGGGCGCGGCCGCGTCGCCGAGCCGGGGCAGGTCGAGCCGTTCCCGGCGCGCCAGCGGCAGGGCGAGCAGGATTCCGCCGACGATGCCGCCCAGCAGCGTCAGCCCGCCTTCCCAGATGGCCAGCACCCGCAGCGGCTGGGTGGCGTAGACGTCGAGCTGGTTGAGGACGTAGAACAGTCGGGCGCCGATGAGGCCGCCGACGATGAGGCGGAGGCCGAGCGCGGACAGCAGCGCCTCGGTGTCCTGGCCGGGGCGGGCGCCGATGCCGTGACGGGCGGCACGGCGCTGCATCATGGAGAGCCCGACCAGGATCCCGAGCGCGGTCGAGATGCCGTGCGGGGAGACAGCGAGGTCGGCGAACAGGGGGATGCGTTCGAGCGTGGGCCAGGCCAGCACGGTCAGCTCCTCGGGAGACCCGGCAGCGAGCCGGCGAACGGGGTCAGATCGGGGGCCAGCCGAGACGCGCGAACCAGGCCAACGCTCGACTCATGAGCAGCGTCCAGCCACCGGTGATCATGGCGACGCCCATGACGACCAGCAGCCCCCCACCAGCGCGTTGGATCGTGTGGCCGTGCCGACGGAGCCAGCGCAGGCGATCGTGCCCGCGGGTGACGGCGTAGGCGACCCAGACGAACGGCAGCCCCAGCCCGAGCGAGTAGACGACCAACAGAACGACGCCGCGGGTGAGGGAGGCCTCGGTCGCGGCGACGGCCAGGATGCCGGCCAGCACGGGCCCGATGCAGGGGGTCCAACCGGCGGCGAACGCCATACCGAGCGGGAAGGCGCCGGCCGGACCGCGCGCCACCCGTGCGGGATCGACCCGCACGGTCCGCGCGAACCCGGGGATGCGCACGATGCCGGTCAGGCTGATCCCCATGACGATGATGACGGTCCCGGCGACGCGCTCGAGCAGCAGCGCGCGGCTGGCAAGCAGCCAGCCGAGGCCGGAGGCGGTCGCGCCGAGCGCGGCGAACACGGCGGTGAACCCGGCCACGAACAGGAGGCTGCCGAGCATGGCGGGACGCAGGCTCGGCACGTCCTGCTGGTCGCGCAGACCGCTGACGTAGGACACGTACCCGGGCAGCAGCGGGACCGTGCACGGGGAGGTGAACGACACGACCCCGGCGACGAGCGCGAGCGCGGCCAGCGCGAGCAGTTCAGGCATGACGCTCCCGGGAACGACCGGTCGGCGTGGAAGCTACGACAGGAGTGTAGTGGACATCCGGGGCACCACCGCATAGCTTGCTGACTGCGAGACGTTCGCAAGAAGGAGGACACGTTGGCGATCCCGCTACTCCTCGTGGTGGCGGTCGTGCTGGCGGGCTGCACCGGCACGCCTCCCCCGTCGGCCGAACCGGCTGCGGAGGGGCCGGTGGTCGCCTCGACGGTGGCGCCGATCACCGATCTGGTGCGACAGGTGCTCGGTGGCCGGGGTGAGCTGCACAGCCTGGTCCCAGACGGCGTGGATTCGCACACCTACGAACCGCGTCCGAGCGATGCCCGGGTGCTGGGAGAGGCGGACCTGCTCGTCGCCAACGGGCTGTTCCTCGAGGAACCCACGTTGCGGCTCGCGGAGGCGAACCTTCCCGCCGGAAGCGCGACGGTTACGTTGGCCGACGAGACCGTCTCCCGTGACGAGTGGGCGTTCGACTTCTCCTTCCCAGAGGAACAGGGGATCCCCAACCCCCACCTGTGGCTCGATGTCCGCCACGCGATGGCGTACGTCGAGCTGATCCGTGACGGGTTGGCGGAGGTCGACCCGGCCGGCAGCGACGTCTACAGCGACAACGCTGCGAGCTACCTCGCGCAGCTCGAGCAACTGGACGCCGCGATCGAGCAGGCGATCGCCACGATCCCGACTGCGAACCGCAAGCTGGTCACCTACCACGACTCGTGGCCCTACTTCGGCCGGCGCTACGACATCGAGGTGGTGGCGGCCGTGCAGCCCTCGGACTTCTCCGAACCGTCGGCGAGCGAGGTCCGCTCGATCATCGACCAGGTCCGTGACGCGCTGGTTCCCGCGGTGTTCGGCAGCGAGGTGTTCCCGACCGAGGTGGTGCGCATCATCGCCGAGGAAGCGGGAGCGACCTACGTGGAGGAGCTCAGCGACGACGAGCTGCCGGGCGCCCCAGGGGACCCGGAGCACAGCTACGTCGGCATGATGGTCGCCAACGTCCGCACGATGGTCAGCAACCTCGGTGGCGACCTGGCAGCGCTCGATGCGGTGGCGCCCTCGTGACCGACAGGGCTGCGATCTCTACTACTACTCTGTAGTTGTTAGCGTCTCCTCTCCGACCCTGCTGGAGCAGTTCCATGCGGAGGGTGCAGGCGCTGGCGGTTGCGACCGCGTGGCTGGTCGTGCTCGGCATCCTCGGCCAGTCGGTGCTGGCCGGGGGCAGGCCGACCCCGGGCCGCCCCCAGCGTCCAGAACCGACCCGTGACCAGGACAGGAGCAGGACATGAACCCACAGCGGATGCGGACGGCGATGATCGCCGCGGTCGCGGCAGCGGTGCTGGCCGCCTGCGGCCAGGGCGGCGATGTACCGGACACGGCCGCACCGGAGACGACGACCACGCTGGCGGTCGCGGGCACCGACGGCATCGCGTTCGAGCCGGACGCCTTCAGCGTCCCAGCGGGCGAGGACGTGAGCGTGGAGCTGACCTCCGGCCCGGCGGTGCTGCACGATCTGGTGATCGTCGAGGCGGGTGCTGCGGCGACCGCATCGGCCACGGGCGAGCCGGTCGGCCCGATCGGAGACGACGACGTGTTCGTCGTTCGAGCCGAGGCCGGCGAGACGACCACCGCCAGCTTCCGGGTCGACGAGCCTGGCAGCTACGAGCTGTACTGCAGCGTGCCCGGACACCGCCAGGGCGGCATGGTCGCGACCCTGACCGTCGTCGATTGAGGGATCCCAGGGGCGTGAAGCGTCGCGTGCACATCGACTTCAGGTGCTCGGCGTCGCAGCCGATATCTGCTACGAAACCGTAGTACCACGCCTCGTTGCGGTATCCCCCGGAGCCACCGTGGATCGTCACGCCCTGTCCCCTCCTCCGTCGTCAGCGGCGGCGCCGGACCGGCTGCTGTCGCGCCGCGCGCTGCTGCGCCAGCTCGGCGTGGCGGGCGCCCTGGCCGGCGCCTACACGCTGCTGCCAGCGGCCGTGCGTGCTGCCCCTGCGGAGACGAACACCGGCGTCATCGATCGGTTCCCGCCCGGGACCGGGGACCGGTCCCAGCCGGTAGCGGCGCCCTTGCCGTTCGGCATGGTGGGCTTCGAGCTCGCCGGTGGGACGGAGGTGGAGTTCCGCACCTCGCCCGACGGAGCCGGTTGGGGCCCGTGGACGCTGGCACGCACGATCGCGGCGGACGGCGAGGGCCCCGACCCCGCCAGCGCCGAAGCTGGCACCGCCTGGCGGCGGATGACCCACCCGGTGTGGGTCGGGGAGGCGCGCTGGGTGCAGGTGCGGGGCGCGCATGGCGACCGGGTCCGGGCGCACCTGATCGACCCGGCGGGGCTGTCCCGCTCCGCGACCGCCCGCGCCGCAGGCGCCGTGCTCGACACGCTGACGGCCGCACCCGCCGAGGCGGTCCCCTACCGGCCGCAGGTGATCACCCGGGCCGCGTGGGGGGCCGACGAGTCCTGGCGCAAGGGCACGGTGGGCTACGCCGCCTCGCTGCGGTTCGCCGTGATCCACCACACGGCCGGCGCCAACGGCTACAGCCAGGCCGACGTCCCGGCGATCCTGCGGGGCATCTACCGCTACCACACCCAGACGCTGGGTTGGGCGGACATCGGCTACAACCTGCTGGTGGACCGGTTCGGCCGCACCTTCGAAGGCCGCCACGGCGGCATCGAGCGCCCGGTCATCGGCGCGCACGCCTCCGGCCACAACAGCGGTTCGGTCGGCGTGGCCGCGCTCGGCTGCTTCGACGACAGCTGCCACGGCGGGGCGGTCAGCTCGGCGATGCTGAACGCGCTCGATCAGCTCGTCGCCTGGAAGTTCGCCCTCCACGGGATCGACCCCTACGGCACCACCCGGGAAGGGTCGTCGCAGCTGCCCACCATCGTCGGTCACCGCGACGTGGGTTCCACCGCCTGCCCGGGCGGTGACCTCTACCGCCACGTACGGGGCGCCAGCACACCGATGTCGCAGCGGGTGTGGGCTCGCATCCACGGCTTTCGCGACGTCCCGCCGTCATCGACGTTCGCGTCGGACATCGCCTGGATCGCGGCCGCAGGCATCACCGGCGGTACCAACCCTCCGGCCAACGACCTGTTCCGTCCCAAGGCTCCGGTCACCCGGAGCCAGATGGCGGCCTTCCTGGTGCGGGGCCTGCGCCTGACCGACGACGCCCACCCCGGCTTCCGCGACGTCCCAGCCGGCTCCACCTTCGATCGCGACATCCGCCGCATCGCCAAGGCCGGCATCACCGATGGATGCACCACCGACCGGTTCTGCCCCAACGATCCGCTCACCCGCGGCCAGATGGCGGCCTTCCTGGTGCGCGGCCTGCGCCTGACCGACGACGCCCACCCCGGCTTCCGCGACGTCCCAGCCGGCTCAACCTTCGATCGCGACATCCGCCGCATCGCCAAGGCCGGCATCACCGATGGATGCACCACCGACCGGTTCTGCCCCAACGATCCGCTCGCCCGCGAGCAGATGGCGGCCTTCTTGCACCGCGCCTTCCGGTGACCTCGCACGGAGGGCACGTGGGTACGACCACGCACGGATCGAGGCGAGACACGGCCTCAGGAACCCGGGCCAGCACCCGTCAGTCCGTGCGGACGCCGACGTGCAGGTGATCCTGGTGCACCACGTCGGTGAAGGAGCGGCCGCCGTAGCCGTCCAGTGCCCACGGCGCGCCGACCTGGCTCACCTCGGGCTGGTCGTAGAACCACTCCAGGAACCGGTAGGTCGCCGACCCTTCCTCGCGGTCGTCGATGACCAACCGATCGCCGACGCGGTAGATGTCGACCGCTCGGCCCTTGGTGTGGAAGCTCTGCCGGTCGGTTCCGAACACCTCGAAAGGGTGGCCGGTCGAGAGCACGACCACGCCGTACGGAGTCTGGACGGCGGCTCGGGCCATCAACCGCAGCAGCTGAGGCGAGACCTCGCCGGCGATGATGTCCCAGCGGGCGGAGTCCGGCAGCTCGATCCGCGGATCCTCCAGGACGGCACGGGCCTCGTCGGGCAGGTCGTCGAGCTGCGGCAGCGGGCCGCCACCGTCGGAGGCCAAGGACTCCACGACCCAGGCGCCCTCGCGAAGCCGCAGTCGGACGTCCAAGGTGCGGGTCTCGCGCCGCTCCTCGGCGGCATCGCCGATCCGCTGTTCGGTGGTGACCATCACGGACACGCGGTCCGCAGTCACACCGCCGAGCTGCGGGTAGATCACCCGTCCTCGCGACCAGGCGCCGGGCTCGTGCAGGTCACGCGCCTGCTCCGCCAAGCGATCGGGATCGACGACCGCGTCGAGGCCGGCGACGACCTCCTCCACGGACTGGTCCGGGTCGTAGGTCGTCAGCGCCTGGGCGACGTCGGCCGCCAGCCGCTTGGCGTTGGGATAGACCTCCGCCTCCGAGAGCGCGAAGGGAGCCTCGACGGGTGGCGGTTCGGGGGACGGCGCCTCCTCGGTCAGCTCGGCATCGACGGTGTCGATGACCGGATCGTCGGTCATCGAGACCGGGGCATCTCGTTCCTCTGCGGACGGTCCGGCGACCGCGGCCGGGCTGCACGCGGCGGCCAGAGCAGCGATGGCCAGGCTCGCGGCGAGGGCCCGCACCTTGGACCCGCCGGCGCGGCCGGTTCGCGTGCGCCTCACGTCGTCCCCCGTCTCCGGTGTCGCGTCGCGCCGCCCGGCGCAGCGTGTGCTCTGTCCGGCCCCCTGTCGGGAGGAGCGTCCCGTCGCGAACGGGGGCCTGGCCGAGCGCGAGTGTACTACGGGCGGGTCGTGGCACCGAGGGCGGTGAGCCGGCGCGCGGCCAAGGCACACGAGGCTCAGGGGGTCGCGAGCGCGTCGGCGATCAGGCGGGCGTTGGTGCGCAGCAGATCGAGGTAGGTCTCGGCGCCCGTCCCCGGCGCTCCGAGCGCGTCGGAGTACAGCGTGACCACCTCGACGTCGCGGCCGACTCACGAGCGAGCGCCTGGGCCAGGGTGTCGTTGGCGGTGTTCTCGGCGATGATGGCGGGCAGCTCGCGGTCCTCGACGAGTCGGGCCCAGCTCGGCGAAGGCCGCCGACGAAGGGGTCGCATCGGTCGTGCCGCCCGGGATGATGGTCCCGGCGAGCTCGAAGTCGTAGCGGTGGGCGAAGTAGCCGATGGATTCGTGGTTGGTCACGAGCACGCGGCGGTCGGGCGTGACCGCGGCGGTGACGGTCTCGATCTGTTCGTGGACCGCCAGCAGGTCGTTGCGGTAGTCGGCCGCACGCTCTTGCCACGCGCCGGGTCCCAGGCGGCGCTCGAGCTCCTCCCTGAGCAACTGCACGCCGTCGGCCATCCTGACTGGGTCGAACCAGACGTGCGGATCCTCGTCCCCGTGCGGCTGGTCGTCGTGGTCGTCCTCGTCGTCGTGGAGCTCCTCGAGGGCGAAGGGGATCGGCTCGAGCTGGGGAGCGAGCTCGACGATGTCGACGCCTTCGGCGCGTGCGCTGTCGAGGAGGCTGTCCAGCGGCGCTTCGATGCCGAGTCCGATCGCGAGCACGAGGGCGGCGTCGGCAGCGGAGGCTTCGAAGGTGTGCGGGTCCGCGCCGGGCGGCATGAGCACCTCGACCTGCGCATCGTCACCGGCCACGTTGGCCACGACGTCACCCAGGATAGACGTGGTGGCGACGACGACCGGTGGACCTCCATCGGTGGCCGTCGGGGGCGCTTCGCCCTCTTCGCCAGCGCAGCCGGCGACGATGAGGGCGGCGGCCGCAGCCACCCACGGACGGCGGCGGAGGCTGCGCTTCGAAGACATGCTGGCCCCGCGCGTTGAGGGTGGTCCTCGGCTGGGTACGGGCCGTCAGCTGCGACGGAGCTACGAACGACACGCAGGTGATGAGTCCGGAGATGGGAGGTGAGGGCGGGCTGACGAGACTTTCGGTGGCCGCGTTCGCACCTGCCTGCGGCCGTCTAGATCGGCACTGCGAGCCCATACGTCTCGTCCGACGGTCAAAGCACCACGCCCTGAGGACGTTGACGCTCGGCACGCAACGATGATGGAGGACCAACGACGTCGAGATGACGCCGCAGATGGTCGAAGAGATGCACGCGCCGGAGTGGCACGGGATGGGCGGGGCGACTCGCCCACGCCCGAGGCGGGCGCCGTGTCGAAGCTTGCGCCGCTTCCTCGAGGATCTCGAGCTGTTCGACGGTGATGCGTCGGCCCTCGTCATCGCGGAAGGTGAACGAGCCTCGGACGCGAACGCGCGCGCCGACGTGGTCCGCTGCGGCCTCGGGCGGCACGAGCTCCACACGGTTGACCGCGTCGTCCTCGATCCAGTAGTGGCGTGGGCGGTCGTAGGTCCGCACGGTTCCCTCGGTCACGACCAGCTGCCCGTCGTATCGGTCCTGTTCGACCACCAGGTCGGCGAGCGCGACGGGGCGCGGGGCGTCCGGCCCGCCCGCACAGCCGGTGAGCAGCAACGCAGCCACGAGCAGCCGTCCCACCCAGCCTGGCTTCGCCGACCGCATCGAGGTGGCTCTTCCCTCTGGCGCCTCGTCCCGACGCGCCATGCTGCCTTGTTCGGAGTCAGGACGCCAGCAGCCACACGGTCATCCGGAGAGAGCAGCGACTCCCAGCACCGAACCAGAACGCCGCCGCCAGCCCTGACGGGGTGGCCTCCTCGTTCGACCCCGTGCGGCCGGCGACGACAGGTCGGAAGCGGCCGCAACGACGCTCTTGTAGTACCTTTCTTGCTCCGCAGGCCAAGCACGCGCGTGTAGCCACGTGTCGGAGCGTCGAGACCGGGCACAAGGTCCTGTGGCCCGACGTCTCACCCGGTAGCAACGAGGTCGTCCCGAAGCCATCGGCGTCCACAGGAGTGGCAGGCAGACATGCGAATCGGCATCACGAGCAGGAGGACGCTGCTGCTGCGTCATCTGGGCATGGCGGGCCTGTCTGCCCTGTTGGTCTACCTGTTCTACCTGTCGTACTCGGCGTGGGGCGTCCAACCGGCGCTGTGGCCCGATTGGGGGGAGGACCACCCGTTCTGGCGAGCATGGGCGCACGCCGCGTTCGTCCTGTTGTTCCTCTCGCTGGTCCTGTCGCCCGCGGCGACCCTCTGGAAGCCCGTCAAACGCCTCATGTCGTGGCGGCGCGAGCTCGGGATCTGGTTCGCGGTGCTAGCGCTGGGGCACGCGTACGCCATCTGGGACCGTTGGGCGCGGTGGGACCTCGGGACGCTCTTCGGGTTCGAGTACGTCGAGGAGCTGGGCAGCTACATCCTCGCCCGCCCCGAGGTCGGCATCATGAACATGATGGGGCTGGTCATGCTCCCCATGATCCTGCTGCTCGCCGTGACCTCCTCCGACCGAGCCGTCGACTTCCTCGGGGCATCGTCGTGGAAGTGGATCCACCGCAGCCTGGTGCACGCCATCTTCTACATCGCGATGCTGCGTGGGGTCCTGTACTTCTTCTACTTCTTCCAGACGACCCCGCCCAACTGGCAGGTCTACCCGTCGATCTGGTTCCTGTACGTCTTCCTCGGGATGGGTGTGGTGGCGGTGTCGCTCCAAGGGGCGGCCTTCGCCAAGACCGTGCTCCAACGGCGGCGTCAGCGGCAGGAGAACGGGGTACTCGCGGTTCTCGCGATGTCGGGTGTGGTCGCCATGTTCGTCGCGCCGTTGGCCCTGATGCTCGGGACGGTGGCGTACTTCGACGCCCGCCTCCTCAAGGAGAACCCCGCACTCGCCGGACAGGCGCGGGCCCCAGAGGACGCCCAAGCCCCGGTTCCTGACGAGTACGCGCAGAGCTTCGCGATGCTCATCGAGGTCGACGGACAGAACACCCGTCTCTGGGTGAGGGACCTGGACGACGCGCCCTCCTTCCGAGTGACCGCCGCGGTCGCAGGAGCACCGGTTTCGGACCAGATCTACCGGTTCGGCGACCGGACCTTGTTCGTCGCCGAGCAAGGTCCGGGCGAGGAACTCACGTGGTCGCGGACCGACGACGTCGATCCGGAAGACATCGGTCTCCCACAGATGGTCCTGGAGCCAGCCGCATGGGCCGCACAGTACGGACCGGGGGAACACCAGATCCCGGTGCCCGAAGGAGAGTTGCAGGTCACCATCCACAGCGTGGACGAGCCCATCACCGACGATGTGTTCGAGATCCCCGAGGACGCTGACCCGGTATCGAGGTGACTCATCGCGATCGCCGATGCGAGTCTTGTAGCTACTTGGAACTACGCGAACGTAGTAGCATGAGAGTTCGCTCGACGTTTCACAGACTCGACCTCAGACCGCCGCAGCCTTCCGGCAGCTCGTCGGCACCCCACCGACGCAGCTCCCCCCGCACCGGCAGGCTGCGGCCTCGAACCCCAACAGACGGCCTCGGCCGGGACGAGGTCGGCCAGCGCCGCGCGCCGGTCCTGGTCCGGGTCGTAGGTCGTCACGGCCTGAGCGATGCTGGAGGCCAGCCGCTTCGCGTTGGGATGCACCTCCGTTTCGGACAGCGTGGTGAGTTCAGCCGACTCGGGAGCCGGAGGCACGCTGGGTGCCGGGTCGTCCGCGCCGTCAGAACGCGCGGCATCGCCCGTTGGGGCGGTCGCGCCGCGGTCGCCGTCACCGGTGGTCGAACGCCCCTGCGTCGGCTCTTCCGGGGGCCACGCAGGCGACGAGCAGCAGCCCGACGCCCAGGGGCGCAGCCATCGATCGTTGTCGCCAGCTCACGTGGTTTCAACCTCGGAGAGCACCATCCGATACTCGCGAACCTCGCCGCCGTCACGAGCATGCCGGTCGGCGACCGACTCCCAACCCAACCCGGCGTAGAACGCGACGGCCGGGCCGTCGCTGGCGGTGATGAGTCTGGCTTCCTCCGCGCCACACGCCCGCGCCCGCACGAGGAACGCTTCGACCAGTTGGCGCCCCACTCCACGCTGGCGGGCACCATCGGCGGTAGCGACGTGCGTGAGGATGGCCAGTTGGGGGCCCCCTCCTGGGCCACCCTCAACGGACCGTGGTTCGTGCATGCGGTCAGGCCGCGAGAGGCGACGCAGGCCGCGCAGGTAGCGGCCCAGCCGGGTGGTGGCGAACGACCAGGCAACGTGGGGCCGCAGCAACAGGGCGGCAACTCCGCTACGGGCCAGGACCATGCCGCGCTCGTTGACGACCCAGCGGTAGTGAGCGGCGTTGTCGACGGTTCCCAGCAGGAATCCCACGAACTCGCCATCGTGGCGTGCTGACAGCGCCACGCCGCCTGGTGAAGCGACGAACGTCTCGTGGTAACGGCTCAGGAACCGCAGCCCCATGCGCGGGAAGATCCCCGAGGACAGGTACCGGCGGTGCAGTTCACTGGTCTGCCGGAGATCGGTGGCTGTCGCCGCCTCGATCGTCACCACCGCCACGCCCCTCCAGGTATTCACTACATAACCGTAGTAGCTTACCCTGTGAGCGCGCAGGCGTCGCTTATCCCGCGATGCGATGCCCGACGCGGTCGCAAGGTCGCACCCGCGTGGTCCGAACCGGCTAGCAGCAGACGAACCCGAACCCCGCTAGGTAATGGTGGAGGACCCAGGCACACAGCGCGGCGCCGAGCGTGCCCCCCGCGAGGAGCATGGCGCTACGGCGAACCACCGCCGGTGTGCGCACGTCCGGGTCGTCACCCAGCAGCGCCCGCAGGCGCAGGTCGACGGCGGGCGTGAAGCCGGCCACGTGGGCACGGGTGAGCGGCGGCAGGGCGAGCAGCGCGGCAGCCAGGTCGGCACGACTGGCACCATGGTCCAGCGCGTGCTGATCGGCGGCGATCTCGCGGCGCGCCAACGTCGCGGCGAGCCACTGACGCCCCAGCCGCGACCGACCCACGACCGGGGCGAGGAGCTCGACGAACAGGAGCCGGGCCGGGTCGAGCGACCGCTGGTGTGCCCGCTCGTGGAGGAGCACGGCGCGGAGCTGTGCAGGCGTCAGCTGCTCAGGCAACCGGTGATCGCAGTAGATGGTGGGACGGCTCAGACCGGCGACGAACGCGGCGTCACCCAGCGCGCCGGTTCGGACCGGTGTGCCGGCGAGTTCACCCGGGGTCGAGACCGCACGCAGGGTACGGACGAGGCGCCGGTGACGCCGGGCCTGCACCGCCAGGACCGTCACGACGGCCGCTACAGCGATCGCAACGAGCCCGCCGACGGCGGCGAGGTGGTGGCCCGAGATCAGACCGACGGCGCAGAAGGCCGCGAGACCAACCGCGAAGCTGGTCAGTGCCCACCGGTCACGCATCGTCACGCCTGGCTTCGAGGTCCCGCAGACGGCGGAGCAGCTTCGGGTCGGCCTGATCGACCACGGCCGCGAACTGCGCCAGTGCGACCTCCCCGTACCGATCCAGCAGGTCGCGGACCTCCCGGCCGCTGAGGTGTTCCACCAGTGCCGGCTCGTCGAACCGCGGGATGTAGTCGTAGCCGCGACCACGATGCTCGCGGTCGAGCACGCCCTTCTCATGGAGACGGGCGAGCACGGTCATCACGGTGGTGTACGCGAGCTGCCTGGCGGGATCACGGTCGTGATTGATCCGCGCGAGCACAGCCGGAACGTTGGCAGGCGCCTGGGCCCACAGGGCCCGCATCACCTCGTACTCAAGATGGCCGAGCAGGCCCTCGGCGCTCTTGCTGCGCTGCTTCGCCATGACCACTCCCGCACTCGCCCGAATCCGCCGGCCGCGACCCGTGCACCGTCCTCGCGGTCGGCAGCCAAGGATACGTCACGTCGCATGGCCGATCCTACGACCATAGTGTAGTGATGACGGTGCCGGCGCGCGGTGAGCTGGCGAGGGAGCGCGGGTTCCGCTTCGCGAGGGCGGAGCAGACTGACCCGTCTCTTGACTACTACCCTACCGGGGTATAGTGTCAAGCGGAGCGCGTTGTCCCGCGCCGCCCTGCAACAACCGGGTTGTGACAGGGCAACCGGCCTCGCGCGCCGCCTGTGGACGAGCCGCGCGACGGAGATCACGGAACCCCCAGCTCGGGTGCGGGTGGCCCAAACGTGGCCGTACGTGAGTGAGCCACCGAGCCGGCTCAGTGAGATACCCCGCCGCGGATCGTCGCCAGGATCTCCGTTGCCGCCTCGGTCGCCAGGTCGAGGAGCCACATCCGGTCGCGAAAGGGCTGGAAGCCGAGTGAGGCCAGGAAGCGCGTGTTCTCGGTCTCCGAACGAAGGCGTGCGAGGTCGTCCTCATCGGCGGAGTCGATGTCGGTCGGTCCGGGGTGGGCGAAGACCGCGGTGCCTTGGGTGGCCAGCGTCAGGATCGCATCGGCGGCCAGAAGACTCGCGTATCCCTTTCGGCGCTGCTCGGCGTCGACGTTCACGTCATGCAGGAACAGCGCTCTGCTTGGCGGCCACTCGAACGCTTCCTCGACGTCGGGTTGGAAGTCGCCGCTGACCTCGAGAACGTGCTCGTAGTAGTAGGCGATGTCGGCCGAGTGAGCATCCGCAACCTCGAAGGGGGACTCGCCCACGCGCAGGCACCGGTCGATGTCGATGCCGTACAGCACGGCTCGGGCGACGGTATGCCAGTTGATCCCCGTCTCGGCCTGGTCGTCGAGCTCGCCGGTCTGCAGCGTCACGTCCCAGACGTCGAGCTGGTCCTGGTCGGGGTCCTGCCACAGAAGGCGTTCGAGTCCGTACTCGATCCGAAGCAGCTCGTCGCGCATGCCCTCGCCTCGCGGGTGACCGAGCCGATGTGGCGGGTCCAGCCGTCATCAGTCACCGCGCCATGATCGTAGGTCACAGCCCCGACGCGAACCCTCGCACGGCGTCGCAGCACTCGTCGAAGCTCGGACGCGCCGCGCCTTCCCACAGCAAGCTGCCCAGGACGACGCTGTCGTAGGCCGCTTTGGTCGGTTCGTTGACCGGGGCCGAGGGGTCGAAGGCCTCACTCGCAGCAAAGCCCCCGGCGGGCCGTCCCCGTGAGTGAAGGCCCGCGGCTCGGGTGAAGGTCTCGACGTCCCGTGCCATGGTCGCGACGGCACGGGGATCGGACAACTCGCCGGCGATGCGTTCATCGCCCAGCAGACACCAGACGTCGTAGTAGTGCCGTGCGACCGCGAAGCGACGTTC
>Ga0208490_100215_pt1 | contig 46408 bp, 42 predicted proteins | sample SubbioAug_CSWold_FD_184818 | JGI IMG/M metagenome (GOLD analysis project Ga0208490, IMG submission 184818) | Serpentinite rock and fluid subsurface biosphere microbial communities from McLaughlin Reserve, California, USA - CR11Aug_CSWold (SPAdes) | ecosystem: Environmental > Terrestrial > Deep...
CCTCTAGCTAGCATTGGTTTAAGTAGGTTTCCAGCATCCATTGACCCTTCTGCTCTTCCAGCTCCAACTATGTTATGAATTTCATCAATAAAAAGCAGTATTCGACCTTCTGATTTTTGAATTTCAGAAAGAACAGCTTTTAGTCTCTCTTCAAATTCACCCCTATATTTTGCACCAGCCACTAAAGCTCCCATATCTAGTGCAAAAATCGTCTTGTTTTTTAATCCTTCAGGGACATCTCCGTTAACTATTCTTTGAGCTAGGCCTTCAACAATTGCTGTCTTTCCAACTCCAGGATCACCAATTAATACTGGATTGTTCTTGGTTCTTCTAGAAAGAATACGGATTACATTTCGAATCTCTGAATCTCTCCCAATTACTGGGTCAACTTTTCCCTTTTTTGCTTCTTCAACTAAGTCTCTTCCAAATCTACTTAAGGCTTCATATGTTTCTTCTGGATTATCTGAAGTAATATTTTGACTTCCTCTGACCTTCATAAGTTCTTGAAGAAACTTACTTCTTGAAATTTCATACTCTTTTAATACTTCCAACAAATATGTTGAAACTTTACTTGATATAAGAGCTAAAAATATATGCTCTACTCCCATATAGTCATCTTTAAAGTTCTTAGCTTCTTCTTCTGAATCCATTAATATCTTTGAGTAATTTCTGCTAGGATAGATACTTCCTCCAGATTGCTTTGGCAATTTTTCCAAGTTTTTATCCACAGTTTTCCTTAAATTTTCATTGTTTATCCCCATTAATGACAAAACTCTAGGAATAAGTCCTTCCTTACTCACAATGAGACCATAGAACAAGTGAATATCCAATAGTTCTGGATTCCCTAATTTCATTGCAATATCTTGGGATTCTTGTATTGCTTCCATACTTTTTTGTGTGAATTTACTATAATCCATAACAATTCCTCCTTATTATTTTCTTGGATTATATTGATTTAGTTCTCTTAATTTTTCATAAAGTTTAATCTGTTCTTGATCTAAGTTTGGCGGATTTATTAAATGAATTTCCAAATACAAGTCACCAATATTACCTTTTAAATCCTCATATCCTTTTTTTGCCAATCTCATTCTTTTACCGCTACTGGTACCTTTAGGAATATCTACTTTAATTTTACCTCTTAGAGTTGGTATCACAACCTTTTCTCCTAAAGCTGCCTCCCAGGGTAACACCTCAACTTTTTGGGTTAAATCTAGTCCGTCTAAAAGCAAGCTTTCTTCATTAATGAAATCTATTCTAAATAAAACATCCCCATCAATTCCCCATTTATCCCCTTTAACCTTCATCTTTTTACCTGGGGTTATTCCCTTAGGGATTTTAACAGATATATTTTTGATTGATCCTCCTATATTTAATGAAACCTCCTTTGTTATTCCTGAAAACCCCTCTCCAATTGATATGCTAAGTGCTGTTTCGTATGCTTGTCTTTGAGGTTGTTTGGTTTTTCTTGAGCCTCTTCCACCATTAAATATATCATTTATGTCAAACCCTCCACCTTTAGAGCTTCCAAAAATTAAATTAAAGAAATCACTAAAATCTCCATCATTTGAAGATGAATATGAGTAACTACCCCCTCCAAAGTTGCCAAAATCATACTGGGAAGGATCAAATTGTTGACCATTATTAAATCCATATTGCCCAAATTGGTCATACTGTTTTCTCTTTGTTTCGTCACTTAACACTTCATATGCTTCATTTACTTCCTTAAATTTTTCCTGAGCTTGATTGTTTCCAGGGTTCAAATCAGGATGGTATTTTTTTGCCAACTTTCTGTAAGTTTTTTTAATTTCATCTTGACTAGAGGACTTATCAACCCCTAATATTTTATAATAATCTTTATATTCCATAATTTCATCTCCAATTTATAAGGTTTGACTTTCCCTGACCTTTATTTAATTATATTAAATTTATTACTAATTTTCAATATGTTATTACCCAATACAAAAAAAATATAACTTCCTTAATTGGAAGTTATATTTTGTATCACTTGATATATTTATCTATTATATTGATAATCTCTTCTATTTTTGCTTCTCCTTGATCTTCACCTTGAAGAATAGCATCTGATACACAAGTTCTTATATGACCATTTAGAACATCAATATTAGCTTTTTTTAATAATCCAATTATTGATAGAATTTGTGTAGATATATCTACGCAATATCTGTCATCTTCAATCATCTTGATTATTCCATCAACCTGCCCTCTGACAGTTTTTAGCTTATTTAGTGCTACCTCTTTTCCTTGGTTCATCCTATCAACTCCTATTCAATTGATACAACTTCGTAACCAGCATCATCCACTACTTCTTTAAGGATACTATCAACTAAGGCATCACCTTTTACTATAACTTTTCCAGTTTGCAAATTTACATTTACCATGTTAACTCCATCTACTGCTCCAATAGCTTTCTTAACAGCCATTTCACAATGCCCACAACTCATTCCTTTGACTAATAATGTTTTTTCCATAATATCATCCCTTCTTATTTATACAAATTTTTTAAGTCTCAACGAATTTGATACAACTGATACAGAACTAAATGCCATAGCTGCACCTGCTACCATAGGGTTTAGGAAACCTAATGCAGCAATTGGAATTCCCGCAGTATTGTAGAAAAATGCCCAAAAGAGATTTTGCTTTATAGTTTTCATGGTTTTATGACTTAGTCTTATGGCAGTAACTACACCATTTAAATCCCCTCTCATAAGGGTAATATCAGCAGCTTCCATAGCAACATCCGTTCCAGTTCCAATTGCAAAACCTACATTTGCTGCTGCTAATGCTGGAGCATCATTAATTCCATCTCCAACCATACCAACATTTTTCCCTTGTGCTTTTAATTCTTCAACTTTTGAAGCTTTGTTTTCAGGGAGAACATCCGCTAGTACATTCTCAATTCCCACTTGTTTTGCTATAGCCCTAGCTGTTCTTTCGTTATCACCTGTAATCATGTAAACTGTTAAGCCCATTTTTTCTAAGTCTTTTATTGCTTGTACTGATGTTTCTTTTATCTGGTCAGCCACTGCAATTATACCTACAAATTTTTCATCAATTGTCATCATCATTGCTGTTTTTCCATCTTCTTCAAGAATTTTTACGCTCTCTTCATTTGATTCAATATCAATAGAATACTCTTGCATAAGTTTTCTATTTCCAATTAGTATTCGTTTATTTTCAAAGTTTGATACTAGACCTTTTCCTGGTATAGCTGAAAAGTCTGATGCCTCACTTAACATAATCAACCTATCTTGAGCTCTTTTCACTATGGCTTGTCCCAATGGATGTTCTGAAGTCTTTTCTACAGAAGCTGCAATTCTTAATATCTCATCTTCACTATAATTATTAAAGGATATTATATCAGTAACATCTGGCTCACCCTTTGTTATAGTACCAGTCTTATCAAAGATGATGGTATCCATTTTATGAGTCTTTTCTAAATGTTCTCCTGATTTAATCAAAATTCCATTTTCAGCACCTTTTCCTGTACCTACCATTATTGCAGTTGGTGTTGCTAACCCCAGCGCACAAGGACAAGCAATTACTAAAACAGCCACTGCATTTATTATTCCTGTATTTAGATTTCCTAGCAAAGCAAACACTGTAATTGTTAATACTGCTATAACCAAGACTATAGGTACAAATATTCCTGATATTTTATCAGCCAATCTTTGAACTGGAGCTTTTGAACCTTGAGCATCTTCAACTAGCTTAATAATTTGAGAAAGAACTGTATCTTTGCCTATCTTAGTCGCTTCAAATTTAAATGCACCAAACTTGTTAATAGTTGCTCCTATTACATTATCTCCCACTTTTTTATCAACTGGCATACTTTCACCAGTTATCATGGACTCATCCAATGCAGAACTTCCTTCAACTATGATACCATCTACTGGGACTCTTTCACCTGGCTTGACTATTATTATATCTCCAATTAATAAATCTTCTAAAGGTATGTCCTTTTCTTTACCATCCCTTACTACAAGAGCAGTTTTAGGTTGAAGCCCCATTAGTTTCTTGATTGCTTCTGAAGTCTTACCTTTAGCAATAGCTTCAAATAATTTACCTAATACTATTAAAGTAATTATAATTGCTGATGCTTCAAAATAATATTCCATAATGTGATTAAATAAATTATATATACTATAGAAGTATGCTGCACTTGTTCCTAGAGACACAAGAACATCCATATTAGCTCCTCCACCTCTAAGGGAGTTGTAAGCTCCTTTATAGAATCTATACCCCACTATGAACTGAACTGGGGTCGCTAAAGCCCATTGAAAGTAACCATCGGTTAAAATGTTCATTTGACCGGCCATGTGGAAAAACATTGCTGCAAACAAAGGTAAAGTTAAGATCAAAGATAGAATAAATGAATTCTTTAGTGATTTTATTTCCTTTTCTCTTAATTCTTTTTCCCTATCCAAGTTAACTTCTTTCTCTATTTCAGCACCATATCCAGTTTTTTTAATTGTATCTAGTAATACATTGTCAGATACTAAACCCATTGTAAATTCAACAGTTGCTTTATTGTTTGATAGATTTACATGGGCTTTTTCAACCCCTTCAATTTTGCTTAAAGCTTTTTCCACTCTTGTTGAACAAGCTGCACATGTCATCCCTTCAACAAGAATAGTTTTTCTCTCCAAGGGAACTTGATATCCAGATTTGTTTATTGTATTGACAAGATCTCTTGTAGAAACTTTATCTTTATCTATGGTGACAGTTGCTTTATTTGCAAGTAGGTTAACATTTACTTCTAATACTCCATCCAGTTTATCAAGAGACTTTTCTACTCTTGATGAACAAGCAGCACAAGTCATTCCTTCAACATTAAGGATTACTTTTTCTGTTGACATATTATCATCCTTTCTTTGCCCCCTACCCCCTGGGGTCGGTGTATGTATATATTATCAATTCCTACCTTATTTGTCAACTATTTAAAAAAATATTAATACTTTCACTAAATATTAATTTTACAATACATTTTGGAAAAAATTCTTGCTATTTAGTGGGATTTATATTATTCTATAATTGATAATAGTTATCATGTTATCAATATTATTATTTATTTTACATAGAAAGGATTTGGTGAATCCTATGGTATTAACTGGAATTAAAGCTAATGATAAGTGTAGAATCCGTAATGTAAATGGCGGAGGATATGCAAGAAAAAGATTATACGAACTTGGTTTAAATAGTGGTGCTGAAGTAAAAATGGTCAAAAATGATTTTGGCCCTGTTATTGTGTCTTTATCTGGACAGAAATTAGCTATTGGTAGAGGACTTGCTCAACATATAGTCGTGGATAAGGAATAATTTTTTACATCTATTGATAATGATTATCAATTTTGGAAGGAAGTGAATAAATGCATACGATTGCTTTGGTTGGTAACCCAAATAGTGGGAAAACCACCCTTTTTAATGTGCTTACAGGTTCAAATCAACATGTTGGTAATTGGCCTGGGGTTACAGTGGAAAAAAAAGAAGGCTCCTTTAAACACAAGGGAGCTGTTTATAATGTAGTAGATTTACCTGGTACATATAGTCTTGGGGCTTATTCAGATGACGAATTAGTAGCAAGAGACTTTGTCGTCAAAGGTGCTCCTGATGTTGTTATAAATGTAATTGATGCTTCAAATATAGAAAGAAACCTGTACTTAACCACTCAACTTCTAGAGATGGGAGCAAATGTTGTTATTGCCCTTAATATGATGGATGAAGCAACTGCAAAGAAAATTGAGGTTTCTATTGATTCCTTGTCCAAAGAACTTGGTATTCCTGTTATACCAACAGTTGCAGCCAAGAAAAAAGGTATAGAGGAACTTATTGAAGGTACAATTTATGCAATATCAAACAAATATAAAACTCTAGAATTTTCTTATGATGAGGATTTAGATTTAAAAATTCAACAATTATCAAGCATATTAAAGGATGATGAATATAATTATCCTGTTAATTGGTTAGCCCTAAAATCCCTTGAAGGGGATCAAGAGATTTTATCCTTAATTAGTAAAAACGAGAAAGCTAAAGAATATTTAAACTCCATAAAAAGTGACCTAGTTGATTTTGAGTTGGATATTGTGGATAAAAGATATTCCTTTATAAACAAGATAGTTGCAAAAAGTGTAAAAAAACCTACTGAAGAAGTTGTAACAACTACAGATAAAATAGATAAAGTACTCACAAGTAGACTCTTTGGACTTCCAATTTTTGGTTTAATTATGTTTACTGTTTTTCAATTTACATTTATTATTGGTTCAGATTTCCTTGGAGGTTATGTAGAAACTTTTATTGAGATTATTGGTGGTCTTGTATCAGGGGGATTAGAATCTATAAATGCACCTGATTGGTTGATCTCATTTATAATTGAAGGTGCCATTGGTGGTGTTGGAGCTGTTTTAGTGTTTGTACCTCTTATTATGGTTTTATACTTCTTCTTGGCAATATTAGAAGATACTGGTTATATGTCTAGAGCAGCATATATTATGGATGGAATCATGAGAGCTGTTGGCCTTCATGGTAAAACTTTTATCTCTATGATAGTCGGATTTGGTTGTAATGTCCCTGGTATTATGGCAACCAGGACTTTAGAAAATAAAAAAGATAGAATGATTGCTATACTAATTAATCCATTTATGTCATGTGGAGCTAGACTACCAATCTATTTGGTGTTTATAGCAGCTTTCTTTCCTAATCATGGGGGTCTTGCATTATTTTTAATTTATTCTCTAGGAATTGCAATTGCTCTTTTATTCGGAAAAATATTTAGTAAAACATTATTCAAAGGTGAGTCTTCTCACTTTATTATGGAATTACCTCCTTATAGATTACCTCAAGTATCTGTAGTTATAAGAGATATGTGGGAAAAAGTGTGGGACTTCATTAAAAGAGCTGGAACAGTTATTTTTGCAGTTGTAACCCTACTTTGGATACTATCAATTTTACCTTTAGGAGTTGTACCATATTCTCAAGATAGCGTTTTAGGTAAAGTCGGTGAATTTATTGCTCCATTATTTGCACTCGCAGGTTTTGGAACATGGCAAGCATCTGTTAGTTTATTTGCTGGAATTGCAGCAAAAGAAGCAGTGGTAGCAATTTTAGGTATGGTTTATGCTGGAGTTAGTGAAGGTACTGAATTAGTAACTGCTATTCAATCAGCTTTTACTCCGCTTTCAGCTATATCATTTTTAGTTATGACATTATTGTATACACCTTGTGCAGCAGTTATAGCAACTGTAAAAAAAGAAACTAATTCTTATAAATGGGCTCTATTTATGGCTGTTTATCCTTTCATAATTGGGTGGGTATTAGCAGTGCTAGTTTACCAAACTGGATCATTATTGGGATTCTAAGGAGGTTTATAATGTTACTAAATGTTTTGAAGGAGATAAAAGAGGCCAGATTGTACTCTAAATCTCATATGGCAAGAAATTTAAATATATCTGAGGAAATACTTGAGGATATGGTTCAACAATTAATCAGAATGGGCTATATAAAAGAAGATCTTGGTTCTCCTACTTGTGAAAGCAAATGTTCTGGGTGTTCCATATCAAGTTGTAATACAATACCTATAAAAATGATTTCACTCACAGAAAAAGGTGAGGTAAAAGTTAAAAGTTCTTAATAAATGAAAAAAGGTGTTTAAGAAAAAATATGTGGGTATAATATATATACAAATCATTATATTAATTCGATGCTACATTGAAGTGTTGGTTCAATATAATGGTTTCATAGGACTTTGATAACTGCATCCAACTAAAATTCAGTAAGTTGTAAGAAGAATTAAAGCTTGTAAGAGTTTTGTTTAGTATTGCAAAGTATTGAGATATTTGATTCAATGATTTAGGTAAGTGCCTAAATCAAAATCTACAACTATTTATTTGTTTTACCGTAACGAGTTTCTAAATTAGTAGTTTAAGGAAATAAGGATAGTAAAGTTGCGAAGGTAGAAAAGTGGTTTAGTAAGAGTAAAATTTAAAGAGTTTTATCCTGAAGTTACTACTCCTATTTTTAAAGTTACTGTTACTGAAGTTTCTTGATTGTTAGTATAGGAAAGGATAATGGTAAATAAGGATAGTGTAGTAAGTTGTTGTATAGAAGTAAAAAGTATTAAATGTATCAAATTTGTAGTTTAGATTTACAAAGTATTAAGTGTAGTACGGGGAGTAACTTTAGTAAAGATAACTCTTGTAAAAGTAGTTAGTTTAGTAATGTAACACTTGTAGTACAAGAAGTAAATTTATACCTTACCAAAGGTAAGGAGTAACAACTAAATAACTTATTAGGTTATAAGATTAGAGTTAAATCCGCTGTAACTTAAATTAAGGAGTGTTAGTCTAGATTGGAAAAAGTGATTGAACCAAAATGTTCATGTTGGAGCAGTTATCCAGAGTTCTATTTTAATTGAAGGACTTATCCACTTGAAAAATGGAATAGGTCCTTCATATTTTTTTGTAAACTATGAAACATTGTCTTTTATTATCCTTAAGCATATAATATAGATAATATCTATTAAAGGAGCGGGTCAAATGAATAAACTAGATTGGATGGATCGAAGAAATTTAACTATGTTAGCTGATTTCTACGAATTCACCATGGCTAATGGGTATCTTGAAAATGATATGGAAGATAACATTGCATATTTTGATATGTTTTTCCGTTCAATTCCAGATGATGGTGGATATGCCATTATGGCTGGAGTTGAACAATTAATTGAATATCTAGATAATCTTAAATTTAGTGAGGATGATTTAGATTATTTTAGAAGTAAAAAGATATTTTCAGAAAAATTTATAGAATACCTTAGAGACTTTTCTTTTGCTTGTGATGTTTGGGCTGTTCCTGAAGGCACACCAATCTTTCCAAGAGAACCAATTGTTGTTGTTAGAGGACCAGTTGTACAGGCACAACTTATTGAAACAATGATTCTACTTACTATAAATCATCAATCATTAATTGCAACAAAAGCAAATAGAATAGTAAGGGCCGCAGAAGGAAGAAAGGTCATTGAATTTGGTTCAAGAAGAGCACAAGGATATAGCGGAGCAATTCTAGGGGCTAGAGCAGCATATATAGGTGGTTGTGTGGGAACATCAAACACAATTGTAGATAGAGACTATAATATACCTGCATTGGGAACCATGGCACACAGTTGGGTGCAAATCTTTGATACAGAAGAAGAATCATTTAGAGCTTATGCAAGGGTTTATCCTGACAGTTGCACCTTATTAGTTGATACTTATAATACATTGACAAGTGGGATACCAAATGCGATTAAAATTTTTAACGAAGAAATTTTGCCAAAGGGCTTTAGGCCAAAAGCTATTAGAATAGATAGTGGTGATATTGCTTATCTATCAAAAGCTGCAAGAATATTGTTAGATAATGCAGGTTTTGAAGATGTAGAGATTATGGCTTCATCTAGTTTAGATGAATTTGTAATTAAAGATTTAATAACTCAAGGTGCGAAAGTTGATAGTTTCGGAGTTGGAGAAAGATTAATTACAGCTAGATCTGAACCAATCTTTGGCGGTGTTTACAAATTAGTAGCAGTGGAAGATGAGGGCGTAGTAACACCAAAGATAAAGATAAGTAACAATGTAGAAAAGATAACTACGCCAGGTTTTAAGCAGTTGTATAGATTATTTGATAAAGATAGCAATAAAGCTTTAGCTGATGTAATAACTCTTCACCATGAAAAAATTGATGATTCCAATTCTTATGAAATCTTTCATCCATTATTTACTTGGAAGAGAAAAACATTGACAAACTTTTATGCTAAACCACTCTTAACTCCAATTTTCAAAGATGGTCTATGTGTTTATGAAAGTCCAGAAATAAATGATATAAGAGATTTTTGTAAGTCTCAAATTGATACCCTATGGGAAGAGGTCAAAAGATTTGAAAGACCACATGAATACTTTGTTGATTTATCTCTTGATTTATGGAAAATTAAAGACAGTTTGCTAATTTCACACAAATAGAATCTAAAAATCCTCTGACTTTCACAGCCAGAGGATTTTTTATTTTTTAATTTTAGATTTTGTTTTTCCCTTAACTCTCTTAAGTCTAAAGAAGTCTTCTCTTTCTTTTTCTTCCAGTACTTCATCAATATACTTAATAGTAGATTCATATTTAGGAATCTGAATTTTATCAAGAGCATTTGCCCTTTTTTGAGTCTTTTTTATCTCCATTGCCAATTTATAAACTGAATTTTCAACTTCCGCCAACTGATAAATTAAACCTCTGATCTTAATAAAACTTAAAACGGCCTTGTCAAATGCTGGATTCGTTCTAAAGAAACCATACTCTGTAGAAAAAGGCTTTTCTTCTCTTCTAATAATAGGTACTTCAACACCCATTACAGATTTAAAAATAATCTGATAATCTGATTCTTTTTCTATGGACTGTGCAATTTCTTCAACATACTCTGAGCCCATTGTAATGTTTGCCAATTTTAAAGCTTCATATGCATCAGTAAATGTAGTATCAATTACAGACTGTAAATCTCCAGCCACATCAATTAAAGACATCATTTCTCTTATTAGAACTGTCCTCTTCTTGTCCAGTAACTCATATCCTTTTTTAGCGAATTGAAGTGAGTTCTTAGACTTTATTAAATTAGCCTTTGTTGGAGTTATCTTGTAAACAGCCATTACCTCACCCTATTTCATATACTTTTCGATTAGTTGTGGATTCAAACGGTCCAATTCCTCTTTTGGTAATAAAGTTAATAAATCCCATGCTAAATCTAGTGTTGTATTCATATCTCTATTCTCATTAAAGCTTTGAGATATAAATCTCTTCTCAAAAGCATCTCCAAATTTAATGTATTTTTTATCCTTGTCAGATAGATCCTCTTCACCAACTATTTGTGCTAAAGCTCTAACTTCTTGAACTTTGGAATAAGCAGAGAACAGTTGGTTTGAAACATCAGGATGGTCTTCTCTTGTAAATCCTTCTCCTATACCATCCTTCATCAATCGCGAAAGTGAGGGTAAAACATTTATTGGAGGATATACCCCTTTTTGATGCAATTCTCTAGTAAGAACTATTTGTCCTTCTGTAATATATCCAGTTAAGTCTGGAATTGGATGTGTTATGTCATCATTAGGCATTGTAAGAATAGGTATAAGAGTTACTGATCCATCAATCTCTTTAATCATTCCAGCTCTTTCATATAATGCTGCAAGGTCTGAATAAAGATATCCTGGGTAACCTCTTCTACTTGGTACTTCTTCTCTTAAAGATGATACTTCCCTTAATGCTTCCCCATAAGATGTAATATCAGTCATTATAACAAGAACATGCTGCTTTTCTTCATATGCTAAGTATTCCGCTGCTGTTAGAGCACATCTAGGCGCAATAATTCTCTCCATTATTGGATCATCAGCATAATTAACATACATAACTACTTTATCTTGTACCCCAGCTTTTTTGAATGTCTCTTCAAAGAAGAAAGCTTCATCATGCTTAACACCTATTGCTGCAAACACTATTGAAAAGTTGTTATTTCCATCTTTAGTTTGTATTTTTGCTTGTCGAACTATTTGAGCAGCTAATTCATTGTGTGGTAATCCTGCTCCTGAGAAAACAGGAAGCTTTTGACCTCTAATTAGTGTCACTAAGCCATCTATTGAAGAAATTCCAGTTTGAATGTAGTTTCTGGGGTATTCCCTGGAAACTGGGTTTATTGGTCTACCATTAACATTATATAGTCTTTCAGAGTATACATCTCCTCCACCATCCATAGGTTGACCTATACCATTAAACATTCTCCCTAAAACCTTTTTAGATAGAGGGATTTCAAAAGGTTTCCCTTTAAAGCTCACTTTTGAATTCTCGACGGACATTCCCATCGTTGCTCCAAATACCTGAACAACAACAGAGTCACCATCGATTTTAATTACACGACCTACTTTTTTATCTCCATTTCGGTCAGTTATCTCAACTATTTCACCATAGCCTACTGAATGAATTTTTGAAAGCTCTATAAGAGCTCCTTTTATTTTATCTATCTTTAAATATTCTCTTTTCATTCTATCACCCACTATTCAGAATACTCGGATTCTAACCCGTTATAGAATTCGTTTATTGTAGTATTCAAACTTTGTAATTTATCTATCTCATCATTTGCTATGGTGTATTTCATCTTGATTACTTCTTCATAAAGCTCAGTATTTCTAACTCTTGATATTGGTATTCCCATCTTAACAGCTTGAAGTCCTCTATCATACAATAACTCTATGGTTTTTAACATTTCAAGTTGTTTCTTAAGAGGAACATAAGTATCTTCTTTATGGAAAGCATTTTGTTGTAAAAATCCGATCTTAATTACTCTTGCAATCTCCAGTATTAACCTTTGATCATCTGGTAATACATCTTCTCCTACAAGTAGTACGATTTCCATCAATCTACTTTCATCAAATAGTAGGCTTAACATCCTACTTCTTAATCCTTCAATATCTTCGTTTAATTCTTTTTCATAGAATTTCTTAATCATCTCTGAGTAACCACTATAACTATTCATCCAGTTTATTGCTGGATAGTGTCTTGAATATGCCAGTTCTCTGTCTAATCCCAAGAATACATTGACAAACCTTTTAGTATTTTCGGTTACAGGCTCAGAGAAGTCACCACCTGCAGGTGATACTGCACCAATTATAGTTACTGATCCTTCTTCACCAGATAGAGTTTTAACATAACCAGCTCTTTCATAGAATTGAGCAAGTCTAGAAGGTAGGTATGCTGGATATCCTTCTTCAGCGGGCATTTCTTCAAGTCTACCAGAAATTTCTCTTAGGGCTTCTGCCCATCTTGATGTTGAGTCTGCCATTATTGCTACATTGTACCCCATATCTCTAAAATATTCTGCCATTGTTATACCTGTGTATATTGATGCCTCTCTAGCTGCTACTGGCATATTTGAAGTGTTTGCAATAAGTACTGTTCTTTCCATTATTGGTCTATTTGATTTGGGATCTATTAGTTTTGGAAAATCTTCTAAAACCTCTGTCATTTCATTACCACGCTCTCCACAACCAACATAAATTATAATATCTGCATCAGACCACTTTGCTAGTTGATGTTGAGTCATTGTTTTACCTGTTCCAAAACCTCCTGGTATAGCTGCAGTTCCACCTTTTGCAATGGGAAAGAATATATCCAATACCCTTTGACCTGTAACAAGTAATTTATCTATTTGAAGTCTTTTCCACACTGGTCTTTGCACCCTTACTGGCCATTCTTGATGCATAAGACAATCATGAATGTTTCCTTCAGAGTCCTCTACCTTAAGCAATACTTCATTTATATTATAACTACCTTTTTCTATAACCCATTTAACTGTACCTTCTACACCAATTGGAATTAATAGTCTATGAGTTATTAGAGGTGTTTCTTCTACTCTTCCAAAAAATTGACCTGGTTTTACTTCATCTCCAACCTTAATATCAAACTCTACATCCCATATTTTTTCTTCGTCAATTGATATAAGACCTATACCTTCTGGAATAAAGCTTCCATGTTCCTCTCTAATTTTCTTCAATGGTCTTTGAATACCATCAAACATATTCCCTAACATACCAGGTCCAAGTTTTAAGGATAAGGGTTTACCAGTTGAAATAATACTTTCTCCTCTTTTTATACCCTCTGTCTCCTCATATACCTGTACTGTTCCGAAATCTCCATCTATGGCAATAATCTCACCAATAAGTCTATTCTTGCCAACCATTACCATTTCTCTCATTTTGAATCCAGTCATGTTTTTCCCAAGTATAACAGGTCCATTGATCATCTGAATTTCTCCTATAAGATTAATCATTGGTTTCACCTGCCTTTCCTAATGCTTGACACAATTCTTTTCCAATTAGATATTCATTTTCTTCTACTAGAGTTCTAATGGTATGATCTATGTTATATGTTTTATTCAAATCACTAATTATGAAACCAGCAATGTGTTTTTCTTCTAAAGTTTCTATTTTAAAAGTTTTCTTTGTGTAGTAAGAGAGATTTTCTAAGCAGCTTTTTGCTGCATCAACATCTTTATCTCTTAAGTATAAAATCATGTCTTTCTCTTCTAAACTCATTAAATACTTGTCCAACTTTCTGCATAAATAATCATTGTACTCTTTAGTTTCTACAAATTCTTTAGCTTTATCTATTACCCTTTGAAGCAAGTCTTTTTGAAGGTCTGCTCTTTTTTGAAGTAATTGAGTCTTTATATCCTCTTTTGCTCTTGCATTGGCTTCGTTTCTTTCAATTTTCCCTTGAGCAACTTTTTTTCTTACTATTTCTTCTCTTTGAAGCTCCATTTCTGCTTTTTTTTCTTCTAAGAGCTGTTTATTCTTTTCTTCTAATTCATCTAATAGTTTTTGATACTTTGCTTCTTCTTCTCTAAAAACTATTTTATGGAAAATCTCTAATTTTTCTTCAACAGTTATCATAAATTCACCACCTAAATTTTAATGCCAATGGATTCTTTAATATATCTCATAATAAAGTTTTTATCCCTTAGGCCAGTTCGATCAGGAATAGTTACTATTAATTGAGAACTTCCTGTTCTTTTCAATTCCAGTACCTCTTCCTTCATATCTTCGAATATTTTCTCTGTAATGATGATGATTCCAATATCCTTATCTTCTACTGCATTTTTAAACTGCAGATTTATCTCATCTTTGGTTTGAGCAAGTACTCCTTGGATATTTGCTAATCTTAATCCTATAATGGTATCCCTGTTATCACTGATTAAGATAGACTTCATTTTTATAACCTACCTAAAATCATAATTGATACTATAAGACCGTAGATAGCAATACCTTCCGCCAAACCAACAAAGATAAGGGTTTTACCTAATAATGATGAATCTTCTGATACTGCTCCAAGAGCTGCTGAACCTACGACTGCAACTGCATAACCTGCTCCAAGGGTAGCAATACCTGTAGCTAATGCTGCAGATATAAAACCTAAGCCTTGAGCTGATGATAATCCACTTGTAGTTTCTGTTTCAGCATTGATTGCTTGTGGAACCAAAATTATAATTGCTGCAATTAAAATCGGTAAGAAAATAAATAAGTTTGCCCTAATTATTTTCTTTAGTGTTCCTTTGCTACCTTCCATATTTTTATACATCATAAATGCTCCAGTTCCAATTGTTAATAAAACTAATAATGTTGTTGAAATTAAAACGAATGACATGTAATCTCCTCCTAAATATAAATGTTATTTTTCTAAACTAACAGGGTTAAACTCTCTACCTTCACCTTTGTAGTACCTACTGAATAGTTCATAGTATTGTAGCCTCATCCCTTGGATAAATACAATTAAACCTTCTAAACCAATGATAAATATGTTTCCAATAATTATAACTATGATACTACCTGCTGCTGTACCAATCATATGACCAATTGTCTCAAATGCTAAAAACAAGCCCACATGTGTTAAGGCAAAAGCCCCTACCCTTATAAAAGATACTGTTCCACTTAATAAGCTTAAGAAAGTTTCCAGTAGTGAAAATACAGATTCCACATAATAACCCCCAATGTCACTTCCATGAAGAGGTCTTTTCTTTTCTATTAAGTGAGTTAATGGTAATCTAAATACTATAGATAATAAGCATATCAATACAATAGGAATTCCAACAGCCATAGGTAAAATATTCATATCTAACATGCTTCCACCAACAAGTGCTAACAATGTTATATATAAAACAACCCCTGCAACTCCTTCTTTTCCAAACAACCCTTCTTCAATATCATGTCTTTTGTATGCATTAATTATTCCATATACATATGCAGTTAATAAAAGTACTACACCCATAAATATTGCAATCAATAGCATATCGTTGATATTATCAAAAGGTTTTATCCAAAGTGCTGGTATAAGTGTCTCTATACCAAATACGGCACCATATAACACCCCAAATATCATTGAAGCTATACCAAGTCTTGTTAAAAGGCCACCAAATAATTCCATTTTCTTTTTCTTTGCAAGAAAAATTCCTGCAAGAACAAATATAAATCCTTGCCCTAGATCGCCAAACATAGTACCAAACAACAACATGTACGATATACTAACAAATGGTGTCGGATCTAATTCATTGTAAGATGGTGTTCCATATAATGATACCATCCATTGAAATGGTCTAAAGAACCAATTGTTCTTTAACTTAGTTGGAGGTTTGTATTGTTTATCTCCTTTAAGCATGACTAATGTCCCAGGATATTTATCATACATTTTATTTATATCATCTTTATCTGCTTCAGTTATCCACCCAGAAAGGTAGAAGTAGTTCTTAGAAAAAGCAATATTTTCCTTTATGTTATCAAGTTTGGATAGTAGTTTAACTTGGTCCATTAAGAAATTGACTCTCTCTTTATACTTATCCTTTAATTCGGAAATTCTCTTTTGTTGACCTTCTATTTCTCTATGAAGTCTGTCCTTCATACTTTGAATTTGAGATTGAATCTCTTGAGGTGTTCCTGAGTATTCTTTTGGAATGATAATCTCACTAAAATTTAAAGATCTTAGGATTCTTCTCATTTCTTCCTCTACACTTTTAGGATAAAGCACAATATATACTTCTCCATTAGTGCTACTACCAGTGTGTAGTAATATAGCTAGAATATTTTCATAATTTTTTTTAAGTTTCTGCCTATCATCTTTTGATAAAACACCCATCTTAAAATTAAAGTATTCCATATCTCTAAGACTTCCAATTGGCACTGAAAAGTCATTTAATTCTTTAAAACTATTTGCAAAAAATCCTTCTAAATATTCAAGCTCTTTGTTTAGTGCATGAACCATAATATTAGGATCATGAACCGCATCACATATTTCATTCAATTCTTTAAGTATATCTTCACGATTTAACTTAACATCAAGTTCATGTATCTCTCTATCAATTTCAAGACCAAGGATTTCTTTTAAATTTTCACCCTTTTTAATCAATTCCTCATAGCGTTCATCTTTTTCATATGTCGATATATAATTTAAGTCTATTAATCTGTCAATATTTTCATCACTAACATCAAATAAAAAGTTGTTATCCTCTATTTGCTTTAAAGCAGAAACTAAGTCTACTTTTCCTGATTTGAGGATATCCTTTAGAACACTATCCACATCCTGTTTACTTCCTATGATATTCATCATCGTCATTTTTTCAACGGACATTATTAATCACTTCCTTTAATGGTCCTTACTAGGTACTCTTTAGTATCATAGTAGGATAACCCGTATTTTTTAGCTTCTAAAATAGAAATTATATCTCTTATCTCGAATTCCAATAGATGTAAATATGCTAGAGAAATCGATAAATCTAACTTGCCTTTTTTAAATGTGTTCTTGAACTTGCTATATAAATGTCTTTGGATTCTAATTTCCATAAATAAATCCAAGTCTTTTTCCTCATTGACTAATTCCTTGTACTTTGTGTTTGTGACATATTTTTTTAAGTCTTCCACAGTTCCATAGCATAGTTTCTTTAATTCCTTGTAATCTAAGACCAGCCCATTTGGTAATGTGTAGTTAATAAGCTCTTCAGGAACTAGATTGTAAAACTTAATCCCTCTATATATCCATTCAATGTTAAGAAGATCAATGTTTTCTCCTAAAAACTCATTAAATATATCTCTATCAACCTTTGCTAAATCTTGAGCTTTCTCACTGAGTTCTGTAAAATAAAGTCTATCAAGATTCATCTCCATATAAAACAATAATTTTTGATAATTTTCATGTCTATAAGGATACAATACATCATAAAACTTAGTTCCCTTTAAATTTTCAATGAACTCTTCCAATGACTTGGAATTCCTAATTTTATCATAGGAAAAGCTATAATATGTATTTTTTATAAAGCTTACTTTCTCATACTTAGTAAGGTCTTCTCCCCTTGCTAAAGCTCGAAGATATAATTTCAAATCTTCAGTTTCATATCTAAACATAAGAGATCTATAAAACTTCTCATAATCATCTGAAAAATACTTTAGTATCTTATCAAATTGAACAATTAAAAATCTTTCCAGTAATGACTCCACATATTGAACTTCCTCTAAATCAGTTATGTCTGATAGCAACTGACCATATACAGTGTTATCTCTTAAATATATAACTAGCTCTGATATACTATCCTTCTCCATAAGTGCTATATAGTCTTCGTCTTTGAGGAAACGGGAACGCATTACTCTAATTTTAGTATTAATCGCTGAAAATCGTCTTTCATTCCCCATAATATCCCTCTATTCTTCCAAAGTAATAATAGTTTCCCATAGTTTTTCAGTCAAATTTTCTTTTTTTTCGTTGTACACAACATCTACATTGATTAAATTGCTAATGCATTCAATCTCAACTTTAGAAGTAAGATCAAGATTATCGTTGAGACTACCAACAATTTCTTTGTAAGCTTTCTCACCCTCTTCCATATATTGTTGTAATAATTCTTTTTCTAGCTTTTGAACCTTGTCAAGACCTTCAAATCTTATTTTTCTAAGCATTTCTTCATACTTTTCTTTAAGTTTTTGAGTCTCTTTGTCAAGGTCGATAATTTGTTTAGCAATATTGTTCATTTTTTATCACTCCTTAGCCCTATTTATTATACCTTAATGGGAATTATAAACAATTCTGCTTTTCATTGAATATGCTCATAAAGGGTTGTAAACGCGGTAAAACACTTGTTAATAATGTAACACCTTTCGGTACCTTCATTTTACTCCTTTAATCTTTCTTTTGCTCGTCATTCTGTAATTGTTACGAAAATTTAATATTTTTAGAGGGACTTTGGTCCTCGCAATACACTCATTCCTTATAAAAAGAGTGCTATGTTAAAAACATAGCACTCTTTTTATAAGGAGATACCTTTCTCAAAAGCTTTTATATTAACTTCGTGAACTTTCTCTGGTAAAAATTTTTTAATTTTGCTCTTCCAATCAATATTTTCAATGCCTAGTGCTTTTACCATTAATCCAAGCATAACAATATTTGCAGACCTTGGCTCTCCCAATTCTTCAGCAATTGCTCTTGCATTAACAGAAACTACCTTTTCTAATTTTTCTTTAATCTCTTCCATTACCCCTAATGGATACTCTTCTATTCCTGATAAAACTGGCAATGGCCAAATTTCTTCTTCATTTACTATTAGAGTTGCTCCTTTTTTCATCATTGGTATATATCTTAGAGCTTCGATTTTCTCAAAAGATACCAAAACATCAGCTTCACCTTTGTTAATAGTAGGGGAATAGACTTTTTCACCAAATCTTATCTGTGTAGTAACACTTCCACCTCTTTGAGCCATACCATGTATTTCAGCCATTTTAACATCATAACCTTCTTCAAGAAGACCTTCTGAAAGAATCTTTGATACTAATATTGTACCTTGACCCCCAACACCTACCAGTAACATACTCTTAGTCATCTATTTCACCTCTTCCCCAAAAGCTTCAATTGCATGGAATGGACAAACCTGTAAACAAACTTGGCACCCATTACACATTGCAATGTCCATACTGACAACTCCATCCTTCATAGATATTGCTGGACAACCGATCTTTAAGCAAGTTTTGCACTTTCTACAAACTTCCTGGTTAACCTGACAATATAAGTTAGCTCTTTTCTTTTGTACATCTTTAATAAGTGCACAAGGTTGTTTTGTTACTATTACAAATGGCTCTGTAGCTTCAATAGCAGCCTTAACAGCTTCTTTGTTAGCATCCATATCATAAGGATCAATTACTCTTATATTTTCTTCCTTAACTCCAATAGCTTTCACCAATCCAACTAAATCTATTTGTGGGGATTCAACTCCACTAATGGACTTACCTGTTCCAGGATTTTCCTGGTGGCCTGTCATAGCAGTAATTCTATTGTCAAGTATTACAGTTACCATGTTGCTTTTATTGTAAACAGCATCAACAAGTCCTGTCATTCCTGAATGGAAGAAAGTTGAATCTCCAACAACTCCAAATACTTTACGATTTCTTCCAGCCATCTGATTAACTTTGTCAAAACCAATACCAGCAGAAATTCCAGCTCCCATGCAAATTATTGTGTCTCCGATATTTAGAGGTTCCATTGCGCCTAATGTGTAGCATCCTATGTCAGATGTAACATGTATTTTGTTTTTGTGTTTACTCATTGCATAAAATATTCCTCTGTGAGGACACCCTGCACAAAGTGCTGGTGGTCTTGTTGGAGGAGCTATTTCTAGAATATATCCATCATCAACCTTTTCACCAAGAATTGCTTCTCTAATAATTTGAGGACTTATTTCTCCACAAACTGAAAATATTTCTTTACCTATACATGGGATCCCTAAAGCTTTTATGAATTGTTCCATATATGGCTCGTTTTCTTCTATTACATATAGCTTCTCTACGCCTTCAGAAAATTCTTTGAATTTTTGATCAGGTAATGGCCAGCTAAAGCCAACCTTCAAGTAAGATACTGTATCACCGAATACCTCTTTAGCGTGTAAATAACTTGCTCCAGCAGTTATAATTCCTATTTTTCTATCATTCCATTCAATTTTGTTTAAATCTGTAGTATTGGAAAACTCTGTTAATTTAGGTATTCTTTCTTTTTCCATCTCAATATGTTTGATCTTTGCATGAGCAGGAACCATTATGTATTTTTGTGGATTCTTTGTATATTCTTTAATGCCTACTTCTTCTCTTTCACCAAGCTCAACTGCATCTTTACTATGACAAATTCTAGTAGTTACTTTAAAAAGTACCGGCGTATCGAACTCTTCTGATATTTCAAATGCTCTTTTCATATAGTCTTTACATTCTTGGGCATCTGAAGGTTCCATAAGTGCTACTTTGGCATGTGGCGCAAAAAGTCTGTTATCTTGTTCATTTTGTGAACTATGCATCCCAGGTTCATCCGCAGTAATAATAACTAATCCACCATTTACACCTTCATAGGCTATTGTGAATAATGGATCTGCAGCAACATTAAGTCCAACATGCTTCATAGCAGCCATAGATCTAGCACCAGCTATAGATGCTCCAGCTGCTACTTCAAGTGCAACTTTCTCATTAGTTGACCACTCTGAATAGATTTCTTTGTATGTGGAAACGTTTTCAAGTATCTCAGTACTAGGCGTCCCTGGATAAGCTGCGGCTACCAGGCAACCTGCTTCATAAGCTCCTCGAGCTATAGCTTCGTTTCCTGTCATAAGCTTTTTCATTTAATCACTCCTGTTTAATAAATTCTTTGTTTCTATTATATAACTCTTTGAGTAAAATGTATAATATTTTATTTAAAAAATCCATTTAAATCTTGAAAAATAGCGATTCATCCCCTAAAAGCTTTAAATCATTACATTGAAAGTATTCATAATAAATCAGTTTATTTACATCAAATTACAACCTAATAAAAAACAAACTCCCTTTCATTATGAAGGGAGTTCAAATTCTTTATTTATTAACTTCTTTAATACTTATAGGATCTATAGCTAAGTCTACAGGATCTGGACAGTAGTTTTCAACATTTTTAGCTCCACTCTTAAGTTCCCAATGAAGTACAAATGATAATACTACCCTTAATATAGCAACAGATGCAAGAATTATAAATTCATCTATTGTTCTAATAACAACTGTCTTAATAATCTCTGCTGCTAGCTTAAATTCAAGACTTAGAGTCATAGCTTTTGCAAAGTCAATTGCTACATCATCACCTCTAAAATCAAACCCATTTCTAAAGAACTGGAATAAGCCTCTTACTGCTGCAATAGCAATTATTGCAACTCCAATAAGTTCCAATGAGCTAGTTATATAGGGTACTATAGCTTCTAATAAATGTTCTATTATCAATGTTACCGCTCCTTAAAATATAATGTAAAATTCCTCTATTCTTCATTTTATCATAAAGGAGCTATATATCAATCTTTTTTTGTTAAATATTCACAAATTTGAATATATATAAGTATTTCTGGTTGACTATTAGTTAAATGCATCCTTTGAACTTCCAATTTTTATTATTCTACCCTCATCCAGAATAACAACTCTATCTGCGATTGCTATTGAATCTTCCTTATCATGAGTGACGAATATTGAAGTTATATCAGCTTTTGTAATTATTTCTTTGAGATCTTCCCTAATTTTTGCTTGAAGATCAGCATCAAGATTACTAAAAGGTTCATCAAGTAACAGGAGAGATGGCTTAGGAGCAATTGCTCTAGCCAATGCAACTCTTTGCTGTTGCCCACCACTTAACTCATGTGGATATCTTCTTTTATACTCCTGCAATCCCACCAGATTTAAAACTTCATCAACTCTATTTGACTTTTCACTTTTAGACATTTTTTTTAGGCCAAATCTTATGTTTTCTTCCACAGACATATGGGGAAATAATGCATAGTCTTGAAATACCATTCCAACGCCTCTTTTTTCTGGAAGTATAAATGTATTATTATCAACCATAATCATATTATTAATTTCAATACTCCCTTCTTTGGGCGTCTCTAGCCCAGCTATTAATCTTAAGATTGTGCTTTTTCCACTTCCACTTTGACCAAAAATTGAGATGATTTCGCCTTTATTTATACTAAAACTAAAGTCTAAAATAGTAGGATTATTAGCATTCTTGTATTTAAAACTTAAGTTATTAACCTTTATGTACATTTCTTCGTCCTCCCTTGGACATGTTTTTGTTTAATAAATAAATTAATACTCCACTTATAATAATTATAAACATAGATGAAATTGCAGCTTCATGGATCATTTCATCATTTGCATACTGATAAGCCTTTGTTGCTAATGTGTGAAAATTAAATGTCCTTAATATCATAGTTAACGGTAGTTCTTTAACTATATCTATAAAAACTAGAATAAAACCACTTATAATGGCTGGTTTGATCATTGGCAAGTCAATTTTGAAAAATGTTTTGGTTACAGACATTCCCAACATTCTTGATGCCTCGAAGTAACTTTTCCCAATTTTATCAAATCCAGACTCGATTGAGTTATAACCAATCCCCAAGAATCTAATCACATATGCAAATAACAACATCACAAGAGTTGTTGATAAATATAGTTTGGTTGTATTTGCAGAAATCATTTGACGGAGCGCAAAAGTTTTATTGTCAAAATCAATAAAGAAAATCATAACTGCAACTGCAATAACAGCCCCTGGAATTGAATATCCTAGTATAGTAACTCTAGTATAGATCTTTGTTAAAATGTTTTCATTAATTCTTGAGTAATTCGCTATGATTATTGATATAACTACTATAATGATTGTGGATATTGTAGATACCTTTAATGAATTAAGCAAATACTCTAGAAACTTAATATTTAGTATTTCTTTGTAGGTCAAAAGTGACCAGTGAAGTAATTGAACTGTGGGAACTAAAAAACCAAATCCGAATATAATTGAACAATACATAGTGGCAAATACTTTTTTTATCCCTGTAAGCTCTATGGGTTGTATTGGTCTTATCTTTGAACTAGTATAACCGTATCTCTTTCTACCTCGCATAAGCTTTTCAGATAATAATATTACTAAAACCATTAACATAACTATTGCAGCAAGACGAATAGCAGAATCAAGGTCAGACAATCCGAACCAGGTTCTAAAAATAGCAACACTAAATGTTGCAATACCAAAGTAGTTAAATAATCCGAATTCATTTAGTATCTCTAAAATCACAAGGCTTACTCCACCTATAATAGCTGGTCTTGAAATAGGAAACACTACTTTGAAAAATATATTCATTGGACTTTTTCCAAGAACCCTACCATTTTCAATTAGGTCTGCTGATTGCTTTGCTAAATATGATCTTACAATTGCAAAAACATATGGATATAGCACTACTGTTAGAATAAATATAGCTCCTTTATGGTTCATAATATTAAAATAGTTCTGATTTATATTCATATTGAGATTTTTTCTTAGGAAAGTTTGGATAACACCGGTATAATTTAAAATTCCATGATAAGTGAAACCAGCTACATAGGGAGGTACTGCAAGTGGTAACAACAAGCTCCATTTGTAAAACCTACTAAGCGGAAATTTGAAAGATGTAACTAACCAAGCAAGACTGGTTCCTATAATTAATGTTAACACTCCCACAAATACTACTATAGATAATGTGTTAACTATATAATCTAGTAATAAGTACTCTTTTATGTGCCCCCAATTTTCACTTGTTTCATTAAATAAATTCAGTGAGACATTTAGTGTAGGAAGTATTATTAGTAATACAAATATAAAACTTAGAATACTCCATACATTAAAAATAGACTTAATTTCCCTTGATTTAATCAAATTTACCACTTCCTCAATTTACACTATAAATGACCTAGAAAACATTGTAAAAAAGCAGGGTATCTACTCTGCTTTTTTCTTTATTTAAGTTTAGTTATTATTCTATCTAAAACCAGCTTTATTCCATATCATTATTGCTTTATTATGATTATCACCTAAAACTGTTAAATCAATACTCTGTTCTTTGAACTCTCCTAAGCTTTCAATCCAACCTGACCACTTAACATTTGGATTTGCAGGAAATTCATTATTTGCTTCAGCGAACAGCTTTTGAGCTTGTTCTCCTGATAAAAATTCCATAAGTTTTAGTGCGTTATCTGGATTTTTAGCATGTTTTGTCATTGCAATCCCACTTACATTTATATGAGTTCCATCAGTATCCTGATTTGGGAAGAATATAGATAAACTATTTGCAACTTTTCTTTCTTCTTCATTTGCTGAATTTAGCATGCCTCCAATATAATATGTGTTCATTATTGCAACATCTGCAACCCCTGATGCTACTGCTGTTGCTTGATCTCTGTCATTACCTTGGGGTTCTCTAGCTAGATTTTCGTTTAAACTTATTGCCCAGCTTAATGCTTTATCTTCTCCCCAAATTTCAATAAAAGAAGCCATTAAAGAAATGTTGTATATATTGCTGGAAGTTCTAGTTGCTACTCTACCATTCCACTGTGGTTCTGTTAATGCCTCATAAGTAGATAACTCTGAAAGGTTAACTCTATCAGGTGAATATACTATGACCCTTGCTCTTTTGGTTAGACCAAACCAAGTATTATTATTGTCCCTTAACTGGTCTGGAATATTGTTAAATAGAACCTCGCTTTCAACAGCCTGTAAAAGGTCTCTTTCTTTTGCTGCATTTAATCTTCCAACATCAACAGTTATTAATGCATCTGCTATTGTATCCTCACCCTCCAAATTGAGTCTTTCCAACAACTCATCTGCACCAGCATTAACAACATTAACCTTAATTCCTGTCTCTGACTCAAAAATATCAAATAACATTTGATCTGTATCATAATGTCTTGTTGTAAATAAGTTGACTTCATTTGAATTTGGTATCTCATTATTGTTACTTGTTGATAAGTTTGGTGCACTACTTTCTGAACATCCTGTTAAGAGCAATGAAATTGACACCACTGCTATTATAATTAATTTATATTGTTTTGCATTAAACATATGTACCTCCAAATAATTTTTATTGATAGTTCCTATCAATTCAATGATTTTTTTGAGCACCTCAGTGCTCAATATAAATTTAAATGAGAAAAGTTACAAAACTTAATTGCTTTCTCACAAAAACTAAATGTTCTATAGAATTAGATATTTTATTAAAAATACAAGTAATTGATACTGACTATCATTAACTATAATACATAATCTCCTTCTTTTTGTCAAGAAAATTTACATGTAATATTTCATGACTATCATACATCGTAATTTTTCTAAAAATATATTTCTTCATGATTACTATTTCTTGAAGCTACTACTATTTTCTCTTTTTACATAAATGCTGCAATCAATGTAAAAAAGAAAGATGCTGAAAAATTGGTATAGCCTAAAACAGCAACAATAACCGTTGGGCTAACAGGGTTAGATAGGCGAAAATTCTAACAATAGTTAGTAATTCCCATGAAGCCATTACTTCTAAAGTGGTGGGAGCATGTCACTAGCTTGAAATTATATTCAATAATAAAGCGACCTCCCAATATTTAAGGTGATCGCAAGATTATTGAAAAACACTCAGTATTAATTCATTGACTATAAATTAATAAACCATTTTTCCCAGTGCTGATAAGACTATTTCACTAGCAAGCTTTGCAGTTTTATTAGATATGTCTAATATTGGGTTTACTTCCACCATGTCCATACTTAAGAGCTTTCCTGATTCGTAAAGCATTTCTACAGCAAGGAAGGCCTCTCTTATAGTAAGACCACTATGAACCTTCGTCCCAGTTCCTGGTGCAGCTTCAGGAGTAAGAGAGTCAATATCAAAACTTAAGTGTATTCCTTCTGTTCCATTAGAAGCAATCTCTATAGCTTGTTTCATTACCTCTTTCATACCAAGCTTATCTATTGTATCTATAGCAAATACATTAAGACCTGCTGCCTTCATCTTCTTGGCTTCCTCTTTATCAATATCTCTGCCTCCAACTTGAACACACTTGCTTATATCAGCATACACAGGACCTTGTCCATAATCTACCATAATGTTTGGACCCTGTCCACAAATAGCAGAAAATGACATCCCGTGCATGTTTCCAGATTCTGTTATATTATCGTCATTCCAATCACCATGAGCATCTATCCAAATCACTCCAATATTTCCATTAAAGTGTTTTAGAGTAGCTGAAATACTACCTGCTGAAAGGCTATGGTCACCACCTATTGCTAAAGGGAACGCACCTTTTTGTAATGATTCTAATGTATTATTGTAAAGAGCTTTGCATGTTTCAACAACAGATTCATAATTACGAAGTGTTTCTGATGTAGCACCACTTCGAGGTTGAATTATGTCACCTTTGTCATTGAGTTCGTGCCCTAAAGCCTTTATTCCTTCTCCAAGACCAGCAATTCTAATAGCCGTTGGACCAAGTGATGCTCCAACCTTTGATGCTCCACAGTCTATTTGTACACCTGTCAAATCAATTGTTTTTTTCATAAATTCACAACTCCTCCCAGTATATACTTAACAATGAAAATACTACCTGATTAACGAAATTTTTGCAAGTTTATTATATAATTATACATTCCCAAAATATTCTATGTACAATCTTAAAATTAATATTTTTCATTTGAAATCTATTAACTTTTTTATAACTGATAATATTGATTTCAATCCTTGTATGGGTATAAATATGCTGAAAGAATAGTTGTTATATTGTAACAAGGAGATGTATTTATATGATTTTTTATTTTAGCGGTACAGGTAACTCTCTTCACATTGCAACAAGAATATCCAGATCCCTTGGAGAGGGATTGATATCTATTCCAGTAGAAATGAACAAGAATGAAAACACACTAAGTTATAATATTAAGGAAGGTGGCTATATTGGTTTTGTGTACCCTGTACATGCATGGGGTCCACCAAAAATTGTTCTTGATTTTATTGATAAGATTCAATTGTCAAAAGGTATGCCTTATGTATTTTCCGTTGCCACCTGTGGTGGTGAAGAAGGTGATACAACAAAGATATTAAAATTACATCTAGCTAAAAAAGGTATCCCTCTATCAAGTGCTTTTACCATAGATATGCCAAACAATTATATTATAGGTTCTGATGTTGAATCAAAAGAAAAAATTTTAGAAAAACTTGCAGCTGCTGATAAAAAGACTGACGAAATTTTAAGGATTATTAAGAACAAAGAGCATGATGTTTTTAATTTAAATCCAGGCTCTTTTCCAACTTTAAAAACAAAAGTAGTAAATCCGTTTTTTAAAAAGTATGCATTAGACATAAAGCATTTCAATGTTGATGATAACTGTAATGGATGTGGTTTATGTGAAAATGTTTGTCCTTTAAACTCCATAAAGGTAAATGGTAAGCCTATTTGGAGTGGCGAATGTAGTATGTGTCTAGCCTGTATCAATAGGTGTCCTACCCACGCAATTCAATATGACAAAAAAACAATTAACAAGGGTAGATATGTTCACCCAGATTTAGTTTGAAAATCTTCATTGACTACATGTAATAAACCCTTATATCTTTTAGCTCCAGATTAAGATATAAGGGTTTTTGTTTTATGAAAAATACTCTTTCATCAAAGATATAACTGTATCTATTTCACCTCTTTTTACATCATTGTTGGTTACAAATCTAAACTCATTATCAGGATTTACACTAATTTTAACTCCTCTTTCAAACATAAATTGACCGAAGTCTTTGGAATCAAAACCGTCCTTTTTGATGCTGAAAAATATCATGTTGATTTGAACCTTTCCCATGTCTAGATTTACAAATGGAAATTTAGCTAATTCATTAGCAAAATATTTAGCGTTTACATGATCTTCTTGTATTCTTTTAGTCATTACATTAAGTGAAATAATACCACAAGCCCCTAAAACACCTACCTGTCTCATTCCTCCACCAAGAATTTTTCTGTTTTTTCTTGCTTTCTTTATAAATTCCTTGCTCCCACATAGCATAGATCCCACTGGAGAACATAACCCTTTTGATAAACAAAACATAATTGAGTCCGTATATTTGGTAATTTCCTTAACATCAACCCCTAGACTTTCTGCTGCGTTAAATATCCTAGCTCCATCTGTATGTACAGGAACTCCTAGATCTTTTGCTGCTTCATATGCTTCTTTCATAAGTTCAAGGGATACAACAGTACCATCAGTCAAAGCATTCTCTAAGCATAATAAACCTGTGTCTGGATTGTGAATATCATCTCCCCTAAATTTCTTATAGATATCTTTTCCATGAATTCTTCCATCTGGGTTATTAATAATTGCATAACTAACTCCAGAAAGTCTTGCAGCAGCTCCAACCTCATATTTTATTATATGAGCATTCCCATTTACTATTATTTCATCACCTAATTTTGTATGTGACATAATAGCTAACTGATTTCCCATTGTTCCTGATGCAACAAAAAGAGCAGCTTCTTTTCCAATAATTTCTGCAGCTAATCTTTCCAGTTCATTAATCGTAGGATCATCTTCATATACATCATCCCCGACGACAGCCTTTGACATCGCTTCTCTCATTTCTGGTGTAGGTTGTGTAACCGTATCACTTCTTAAGTCAATAAATTTCATAACTATTCCCCTTTCTTTTATATGTTAATACCATTATATGCTTTGTTTGGATAAAAAAAAAGAGAAGTAAAAAAGTCTTATACCTTTCCTTCCCTTAAATCTTTAAAAAATGTTCTAAGCAATTTGCTACAGTCTTCTTCCAACACTCCATAAGTAACTTCAACTCTATGATTAAATTTTGGACTATCTACTAAATTTTCTATGGACCCACAACAACCAAATCTTCTATCCATAGCCCCTATTACTAGTTTTGGTAACCTAGCATTTATAATTGCTCCTGCACACATAGCACAAGGTTCTAGGGTAACATATAGTGTGCAATCTACCAATCTCCATCCTCCCAAGAACTTACTCGCTTCTTGTATTGCCATAATCTCTGCATGAGCAGTAGGATCTTTACTGGTTTCTCTTCTATTATATCCTCTTCCTATGACTTGTCCTTTATAAACTACAACAGCACCTACTGGAACTTCGTAAGTGCTTGTCTTAGCTAGTTTTATTGCTTCCCTCATATAAGTTTTATCCATATAAATCACCTATTGGCGCACCCGAGAGGAATTGAACCCCTGCACATGCCTTAGGAGGGCACCGCTCTATCCGACTGAGCTACGGGTGCAAGTCACAAAACCATTTTACCTCTATTTTCCTTCTTTGTCAATTTAACAAGAATCAAAAAATACTTAACCGAGCTGCATTTTTACAGCTCGGTTAATTCTAAACTAAAGCTTTTTTCTTTATTCTCATCTTTTGTAGGAAATATGTTCCAACTAATACTGCCAATCCAAATGCATCTGTTGCAAGACCTGGATTAAGCAACATTAAAGCTGCAACTGCTAAAGCAATTCTTTCAAATATATTAGTTTTAGTTATTAAGTAGTTTTCAACAGCACCAGCCAAACATACTATACCTATCATGGCTGATACAGTTACGGGTATTGCCTTATAGAAAGGCATAAATATTACTGTTGATCCAACAATATCTTCAACCATTATCAATTCTGGATTAATTGCAAATATATATGGTACTATAAAGGCGGCTAATGCTATTTTTACAGCTTGAAAACCCGTCTTCATAGAGTTTGCTCCAGCTATACCTGCCCCAGCGTATGCGGCCAGTGCTACTGGAGGTGTAATATCAGCAACTACTCCGAAGTAAAGGATAAATAGATGGGCAGCCATTAGATTTACCTCTAATTTTAGTAATGCTGGTACAGCCATAGTTGCTAAAACTATGTATTTAGCTGTTGTTGGTAAGCCCATACCAAGTATAATTGATGCTATCATTGTAAAGAATAATGTTAATAGTAGATTACCTTGAGCTATAGTTACTATGATTTCAGCAATCCTTAAACCAAGTCCTGTAAGTGTTACAACACCTACTATCATACCTGCTGTTGCACAAGCACACGCGACTCCAACGGATCCCTTTGCTCCAGATTCTAATGCACCTAGGAAGTCTTTGAATGTAAATGATTTATCTCTTCTTATTAGTGTTGCAATGATTGCAACAACCAAACTGATTATTATTGCTTTAAATGCTGCTAGTGTAGGTGTATTTCCTGATACTAAGAAGTAAACAACACTTACTAAAGGAATCAGTAAGAACCCTCTTGTTATTAATAATTTACCAACTTTAGGAAGCTGTTCTCTTGGTAGTCCTTTTAATCCAAGTTTAGATGCCTCTAAATGTACCATGGTACCAACTGCAAAGTAATATAAAATTGCCGGTATAGCAGCTGCTATGATAATCTGCAAGTATGATATCCCAGTAAACTCTGCCATTATAAATGCTGCTGCACCCATAACAGGAGGCATTATCTGTCCTCCAGTTGAAGCTGCAGCTTCTACAGCACCAGCAAAATATGGTTTGTATCCTGTTTTCTTCATCAGTGGGATTGTAAATGCTCCTGTTGTTACTGTATTTGCAACAGAACTACCAGAAATTGATCCCATAAAACCACTTGCTACAACAGCTGTCATAGCAGGTCCACTCTTTAGGTGACCTGTCAATCCAAATGCCATATCTATAAAGAATTTTCCTACTCCAGTCTTATCTAAAAATGCACCAAATAATATAAATAGGAAAACAAATGTTGCAGAAACTCCTGTTGGTATACCCATAATACCTTCCAAACCCATATACATATGAGAAACTATTCTAGTTAAAGAAAATCCCCTATGTGCTAACATGCCAGGCATATATGGACCAAAATAAGCATATGATAGGAATATTATTGCTACAATTGGCAGCTCAGGTCCAACTACCCTTCTAGTTACCTCTAATGTTAATAATATAGCCATAACTCCAAACATAAGGTCTAAAGTCGTTGCATTCCCGCCTTTTAATGCCATTTGTTCTGGAAATAAGAAAATATAACCAAAGACTACAATAGCTACAGCCATTAGGACAAAATCAAAAATAGCAGGTTTTTCTCTACTAGATTTTTTCCTAGCTGGATATAAAAATAAGCCTATTATAAAAGCGAATATTATATGTAAAGATCTTTGTCTATATGATAATAGTGTCCCAAATCCAGCAGTATACAGGTGGAATGTTGCCATTGCAATTGCTATGACGGATACTACTAAAGACAAGGTGCCTTTTAATTTTCTTAACCTAGATGTCTCCTTGTCAAATTCCTCCATAAGAGAATCTACATCCAATGCGTCCTGATCAATTAAAGCTTTTTCATCTGTCATTTTAAACCCTCCTTTGCTAAAAAAGATATGATGCTCATCTTTTGGGCTTCAAATTGTACTCCTTCTGTCGGTTTAGAAAAATCAATAAAAGGATATATTTTGTCCCCAATAATTAATTCGTGATTTGCTCGCACAGCTCCTGTGCGATATATTAAGTTTGTCATTTTTTGGTCAATATTGTATAAACGAAATCCATCCTCCACAATATCAAAATCATAAGGTGATGTTGAGGGCAGACCCGCCCCAAATGACTGAAAGATTGTTTCTTTTAAAATGATTTCTCCAGATTCAACGGAGTATGTTTCCCAAACTGGAGTTCTCTCTACTGAGTGTATGTATTTAATTGTAAATGTATTATCACTTCCAATTCTCCATGAACTTAAATATTCTCCAGTTATCATATTGGAGGCTAATAATACACTAATAGGAATAACTGAAATAATAATTATAATAGCAGAAATTAAAATAATTAATCTAAATAATAAACTAAAGGTACTGATACTATCAGTACCTTTAGTAGTTTCAATACTTTTTATCTTACTTAATACCTTTTTCATCATAATACTTCTTAGCACCTGCGTGTAGATCAATTGGCATACCTGCTAGTGCAGTTTCAAGTTTAATATCATTTCCTCTTTGATGAGTGTCGATAATAACTTGTCTTTGCTCAAATACACTCTTAGTCATGTTATAAACTAGATCTTCGCTTAGTGTTTCTGGTACTATTAGCATTGCCATTACAGCTGCTGATGTTATGTCAGCAGACATTCCCTTATAAGAATCTCCTGGGATTGATACTGCAGTATAGAATGGATATTTCGCTGATAATGTACTTATTTTGTCTGCATCCATTGGAACTACAACTATATCAGCTGTTTGAGTAACTTCTGTTACTGCTGATGTAGGTAGTGCTCCAGTTACAAATGCTGCATCAATTTGTTTGTTTTTAAGTTGATCAGCTGCTTCATTAAATGATAAGTAATCAGCTTTTCCAAGATCTGTATAGCTCATTCCGTACTCTTCTAGTATTTGTCTAGCATTTACTTCAGTTCCTGATCCAGGAGCTCCAACTGCAACTTTTTTACCCCTTAAATCTTCTATACTTGTAATTCCTGATTCAGCAGTTGCGATTACTTGAATTACTTCAGGATAAAGCATTGCCATACCTCTAATGTTCTTAATCTCATCTTTTCCATCAAATGTTTCTGTTGCAGTCCATGCGTAATAAGTAACATCATTTTGTACGAATGCTAATTCAGCTTCACCTTGAGCAACCAAGTTAACATTTTCTGCAGAAGCACCAGTTGATTGAGCATTAGCATTAACTCCTGGGATATTCTCATTGAATATCTTAGCCATAGCTCCACCTAGTGGATAATATGTACCACCTGTACCACCTGTTGCTATTGATAAGAATACATCTTCAGCAGGTGTTACTGCTGGGTCATCAGCTTTAGGTGTACAACCAGCTAACATTGTGATTGTTAAGACTACAACCATTAACATTGCAAAAATTTTCTTATTCATACTTATCCCCCTTATTTTTTGTCCCTTTTAGTTGCCCTATTCTGATTATTGAGACAACTCGTACTTACATTATAACTCATTTCATTGCGTTATTCCACTAAAAAATACCCATATTGTGAAAAATTTGATAACGATACCACTTATGAAATTAAACATACAAAAATTCGAAGGATTTCCCTTCGAATTCTTGTTTTATTTTTCTATTTTCTCCATGCCATTCATATATTTTCTCAACACTTCAGGTATTATAACAGATCCATCTTCTTGTTGGAAGTTTTCTAGTATTGCAGCAAATGTTCTTCCAACAGCCAGTCCTGAACCATTTAAGGTGTGTAAATATTCTACTTTACCACTTTCATTTCTAAATCTTAAATTGGCTCTTCTTGCTTGATAATCTTCAAAGTTTGAACAACTTGAAATTTCCACATATCTTTCATAACTAGGCATCCAAACCTCTATATCATATGTTTTTGCTGATGAAAAACCTAAATCGCCTGTACTGAGCATAACAACTCTATATGGAATATTTAGTTGTCTTAAAATCTCTTCAGCATTGTCAGTCAACATTTCCAACTCTTCGTATGATTTTTCAGGATGAACAAATTTAACCATTTCGACCTTATCAAATTGATGATTTCTAATTAAGCCTCTTGTATCTCTTCCAGCTGACCCAGCTTCTTGCCTAAAGCATGGAGTATATGCGGTAAAATAAACAGGTAACTCTTCCTCTTTTAATATTTCGTCTCTTAATAAATTTGTTAAAGGAACTTCTGCTGTTGGGACTAAGAAGAAATCTTTACTTGGCAAATAGAACATGTCTTCTTCAAATTTGGGAAGCTGTCCAGTTCCAATCATGCTATCTCTATTGACCATATAAGGAGTTGCCATTTCCATATAACCATGTTTTTCAGTGTGAATATCAAGCATGAAGTTTACAATTGCCCTTTCAAGCCTTGCACCATGATTTCTAAAAACACTAAACCTTGCTCCTGCAATTTTAGATGCTCTTTCAAAATCAAGTACTCCTAATTCTGTACCAATATCCCAGTGAGCTTTTGGTGTAAAATCAAATTTTCTAGGTTCCCCATATTTTCTCATTTCAATATTGTCTTCATCACTTTTACCTTCTACTACACTTTCATGTGGAGTATTGGGTATTTGGAGCAGTAAATTTTTCAGTTGCTCGTCAATTTCTTTTACTCTAACATCTAATTCCTTTACCTTTTCAGATAGAATTTTCATTTCTTCAAAAATGGGAGCGACATCTTTTCCTTCTTTTTTTAGGGTAGGAATTTCCTTTGATACTCTATTTTGCTCAGCTTTCATTTCTTCAACCTGTACAAGTAACCTTCTTCTTTCTTCATCAAGTTCTATTACTTGATCAATTGGAAAATTTCCGTGTCTCTTTTTAAGAGCTACTACAACACTTTCTCCATCCATTCTTATTCTCTTAATGTCTAGCATTTTCTTTCCTCCTTTAAAAAAATAAAAACTCTCAATCCCTTAAATTAGGGACGAGAGTTAACCCGCGTTGCCACCCTAGTTAGCTAATAAATTAGCTCACTCGATTATTTTAGCTCCAGGATGGATTCAATAGTTTTGTATATCAGTTTACACCAACCACTGACTCTCTTAAATACTAATCTACTTACTATTTCCCTTCAATGCTATGTTTAATTAAAAATTATTATAACACATCACACATAGTTGTCAATACTAATCACCGTTATAACTTGGAATATTAATGCTTTCAATACTCTTTATATTTTGTATGTCAAGCTTTTCAGATGCTAAATTATATATTTCAATATCACCTGATGTAAATATTTTTAAAGAACCTATCTTATTTTTATTGAGATTATTTCTTTTATGTAATTCCATCCTTATGGCTTTTGCTTGTTGAAGACCAGGATTTATATAATTAAAAGTTGGTTCTATCTCCATAAATACATCTTCAACAATAGGGTAATGTGTACATGCTAAAACCACATTATATATATTTCCTTTCCCATTAATGCTATCTATGTGTCCCCTAATGGTACTGTATAACTCTGGAGAATGAAATTTACCACTGTCTACTAAGGTTGCTAAATTTGGACTGCTCTCTGAATACACTTCATACTTTTCGTCTCTTTTACAAAGTAATTTTTCATAAGCTTTTGTTTTAATAGTAAACTCTGTGCCCAATATCAATAGTGTTTTAATTCCCATCTTTTCAATATGGTCTACTGTTGGTGTTATTATATCAATAATTGGAAAATCAAATTTATCTCTAAGCTTATCTACCATTGTTGATATTGTGTTACATGCAATTGCAACAAGTTTAACATCTTGTTTTTCTAAAAACTTAAGCATAGCCATTGTTAATTTATATATCTCATCTTCAGATCTATTCCCATAAGGAACATTTTTGTTATCCCCAAAGTAAATGATTTCTTCACAAGGTAATACCTTTTCCATTGACTTAACTACAGTAAGCCCTCCGATACCAGAGTCTAAAACCCCTATTGGCCTGTCCATTTAAACCCTCCCTAAAGTGTCATGTCTCCTCTTTTAATGTACCCTTTTTTTCTCATCCATTGAGAAACTGATAATGATATTACTGCTGGAAATACAAAATGCATCATAAGTATTAATAGCACTACATATATACTGCTACCCATTGTATCAATCATGGCAAACTGTCCAACTAATCCACTTGTACCCATCCCAGCTCCAAGTGCATTACTTTCCATTTGTAATATAAATGTTGAAACAGGACCTAGTATTGCAGATGCAACTATTGCTGGTATCCATATAAGGGGATTTCTAACAATATTCTTTATTTGCAACATTGAAGTTCCCAAACCTTGAGCTATAAACCCACCCATTCCATTTTCTGGATAAGATGCTATGGCAAAACCGATCATATTAGCAGCGCATCCAACTGTTGCAGCACCTGCAGCAAGACCTGTTAAATTTAAAGATATTGCCAGCGCTGCTGAACTTATTGGCAAAGTTAAAATAATTCCCATAACAACAGAAACAATTATTCCCATAGGGATTGGATGCAATTCAGTAGCATTATTTATAACTTTACCTACTGCTGTCATAAATGCAGCTATGTATGGACTAATATAATTGCCTACAAGTCCTCCAACAATGATAGTAATTAGTGGCACTAAAATAATATCAAACTTAGTCTTTCCACTAACAAGTTTTGATACTTCAGCACCTGCTAATGCAGCGACAAATGCTCCTACTGGTTCGCCTATTTGTATTATTGAAACACCATCTTTAAAAACTACACTTCCTGCACCAATAGCTCCAGAAACAGCAGCTGCAAATATGCCTAAAGGTGAAGCTCCAACACTGTAAGCTACGCCCACGCCAATTGCTGGTCCCATCATTCTCTGAGCTACATTACCAAAGTTTACTAAAGTTTGAATGTCTCCATAAGTTCCAATTTGTCGAATAATTAATCCTATTAATAAAGATGAGAACAATCCTAATGCCATCCCATTTAATACTTTTACAATATAATCTTGAATACCTACAGCTTTTCTTGACATTTATTGACTCCCCTCAAAGTTATTATTCCCACCTTAAGTCTTTTCCATAAAACTTAAGTGGTATAAATTTATCTAAAATTCTTGAAAACACACGATCAGTATATATTTCAGATATCTCATTTGGTGTTAAGTTAGTTGAAATTATTGTTTTTTTACCAGATAACAACCTTGTATTGACAATATTAAAGATCTCAGCATTTGTAAAGGTATTAGAAACTTCTGTTCCTAAATCATCTATTATCAATAAATCTCCTTCGAACAATAAACTGTATTCATACTCTGTGATTTCACTTATATCTTTTCTAAAGCGTCTTCTTTCTAGTATATCTAATATGGTAAATGCTGTTTGATAGATTACAATCTTATTCTTATCTAACAAAGATTTAGCTATGCAATTGCATAAAAATGTCTTGCCCAATCCAGTTGTTCCATAAAAAAGTAGATTCTCTCCATTATTTTCATCAAAATTGGCAATAAATCCTTCGGCATACCCAACTATATCTATCATGTTTTCCCTTGAAGTCAATTTCTCTCCTTCAAATTTATCATTACTAAATACATCTATATTAAAACTTTTAAAATTTTCCTTATATAAAACACTTTCTAGGTTAGACATTTTGTAAGCTCTATTAATTAACATTTGTTTCATGCACGAACATCTTTGCCCATCTTCTAAATAACCTGTATCTTTACAACTTAAGCAATCATAAGTAGGTTCTAAATAATCAGCAGAGATATTTCCCTCAGTTAGAAAATATGCTTTTTCCATCTTTAAGGCTTCTATACTTTCTTTAGCTTTCAAGGCAATTTTTTCACTCTTTTCAGGATTAAACAATACTTCCTTTGCCATTTTAATCCCAACTCTTCTTATTTCATCGTCAATTTGCTCGACTTTAGGAAGTTTTTTATAAACATCCTTTTGTCTTCTTTGAAGGTCTCTAAGATTTTTGTCTCTTCTATTTTCATAAATCCTCTGAATATCTGAAATAATATCTTTATTCATCAACTTCACCTATTCCCTTCCTTCTATGGGACTCTCTCTTTCTTTTTGCTATATCTTCTAATTCTTCTGGAGAATATTTGGAAGTTCTTTGTTCAAAATTATGAAACCTTGTTTTGTAACTTATATTCTTCTTCTTTGATTGATAGGGTTGCTTGACAACTTTTTTCTCTTCGACTTTATCTAATATTTCTATGTCTTCTACATTTTTAATTCCTTTAGCATACCAATTATTTATAACTCCATCAATATACTTTATAGTAGGATATTGAACATTACTTGCTGCTTCACATGCTCTTAAAACCAACTCCATAGAGTATTTGTACTGATCAAACCATTTGTTTATTAATACCATATCTCCATCAGTTACACCTTTATGCCCTAATCCAATGCTTTTCATTACCTTTTGATACCTATAATATTTTTCATCAGTATTTTTAAATGCTTCCACAACTGCATCCAAATTAGTTAATCCTTGATCATACCAATTTTTTATTATACCCTCAACATACTTTATACTTCTTTTTCCCTTTATTTCAACGCCATAACTAAAAGCTCTTTCTATTACATCAGAGTTCATGTTATAGTCTTCAATCCATGTTAGGATTTGTTCCTTTTCAACTGAAGTAGTTTGTCTTCTCATTATGTAATCAATGGAATTAAACATTTCATTAATTTCTGGAACTTTATTAGCGCCAATAATATCAGGTCTTTGTCTTTTACTTACAACTTTAGGTTTAGAAGTCATCAAGTTATTCCTAATATAGAGCTGCTTTAAACTTAAAAAAGTCACTTTAAAATTAACAAGGTCATCTCCTGTTTTTTTTATTATCCCTTTATTTTCCCAAAAATCCCAAGCTCTAAGAACATCTTCTAAGGGAATGTCTAAATTGTTTGATAAGGTTTTATTAGTTACCTCAATTTTAAGATCTTTGTCATGGGCATATTTATAGCCCAATAAATAGACCTTTACATAGGTACCATTTGCCATGGGCATATAATCATTTAGAAAAATATTTTCGATGGGAGTATTCCCCAAATCCATATCGGTAGTTTCAAAATTAAAACTCATATTACTCCTCATCTCCCTTCTTCGTGTTTAAAAATGTATCCTTGTCTAATTTCATTTTGTAGATATAATTATATATCTTTTTATCATCAATTACAAAAGAAGATTTAGCCTCTATGAAGTCTTTACCCTCCAAATCTAAGTCTTGATTTGGATAGTAATCAAGATAATAGCCTATTTTTTTAAATCCTAGCTTTTCATATAAACTAATTGCTCTAAGGTTAAATTCTGCAACCTCTAAATACATAACCTTCATTCTCATCCTAGTAAAATAATAATCTAAGAAAGCTGATAAACTTTCTGTTCCATATCCTTTATCCAGATTGTTTGGATCAAATACAATCCCCAAGAATGATGATTTTCGTATGAAACTTCTTTTTTTTATTCCCAAGTATCCAACTAATTCACCGTTTTTATTCTTAACAGAAAAATATTTATTTTTGATAGTGTATGTTTTATACTTAAACCATCTTTTAACTTCTTCATCTTTATCAAAGGGAAAATTATAATCGTCAAATAGTGAATTGGTATGTAATCCCCATTTCCTCATATCAAATGCATCTTCAATTTTTAGGATGGTTATAACTAATCTTTCACTTTCAATTCTCATTTTATCTCACCTTTTTATTAAAATAGACTTTGGAAAAATCTCTCCAAAGCCTATTTTACACTAATTTTATCTATTTTTCAAAACATAGTATCAATTATTAATAAGCCTTGCAGGTACTACACTCTCTTGTTTTACCATAGCTTCTATGTTTATAATATTCCCTATTTCAAGCAATACTACTCTATCATTATCTAATATATTTAATTCATAATATGATGGTCCATTCTCCAGCTTAATATAATAGTGAGTGTTACCATTTTTTATAGCTGTTTTTATATCAACTACTTTTCCCTTTATTCTATTACCAAACTCAACATCAACACTTTCTTCATGAAGAACTTCAATGTTGTTTTCAGTTAACAACTTTCTGTATTCAACTTTTGTGTCCTTTATTGTATTTCCCGTAGCTACAATCTGATACATTGCCACATTTATCATACCATACATTTTTACCAATCCACCTGCATCTTTAAGTGCTACTAAGTATGTTGGTTGTCCTTCTATTTGTAGAAGTAAAGGGAATGTAGATGTATAACCCAAGTGTTGTACCATACCTTCAGCACTAGACATTGCAGAATACTCTTCAGCTCCTCCTAAAGGATAATAAATTGTTTCTTTTGTTCTTTTATTAATCAACAAAAATCCTATATTACTTTCATCTTTCCCAACTGATGTTACCCCAGTATAAATCCAGTTATCATCTCCTTGTGGAATATAGTTATAACCTTCAGTTGTAACTCTTACTCCCCTTTGACCAAATATTGAATTCCAAAAACCTTTCTGATACCTTCCGTAATCATCATATTGCTTAAGAAGCAAAGCTGAATCATATACATTATCTATCCAAGTTGGAGAATTTTCCAGTGAATGCCTTGTTATGTCTCCTGTGATAGAATTTGTTATTAAAACCCCAACAACATCTTTCCCTCCAAATAAACCAATCTTATAATTGTGAATTGGAGTTATCCAGTATGGGTGTCCCATCTCATCCAGCTCAAGATATGAATCTCCAAATATTAGTGTTGGATAGTTAAATCTTAAGTGTCTTCTTATATCCCTACTAAAGAATTCTCCATTGGAGTACTTTATTCCTCCATCAATTCTTACTAGATCTGCAACTTGTGTTTGCATATCAACTATTATGTATCCTGGTGTTCCAGTTTGTCTATTGTTCATCCATTTGAAAAACCCTGCGTAATCAAGCATTGATACCCTATATGATTTCCCTTCTTTGGTGATTTGTTCACTATCTTTAATTTCATATTGAGAAACAACATCTTCTAGACTTCCCATTTTTCTATTAACAATTAGCATTGCATTATCTTTGTCCATTAAGGGAACTGTTTCTATAGTTGCTTTATAATTTTGAAAATCATCAGTTGTAATGTAAGATTCTATTATTTTGGAGTATTCTTTAGCTCTTACAATTCTACTTCCAACAAGGATCATAATTAATAATCCTAGGACTAATGCTAAAATTAGATAAATCCATACTTTGATTGTTTTTTTTACTGAAGATAATTTTAGATCACTAAAAATGCTATATGCTAGTAAAGAAATAATTAATAATGCAATTACTAAAATCCAAGTGAAAAATGACTTAATATTAATTGCAGGCAATAAAAAATAATAAAGCAAAAATCCAAAGCTTATTCCAGTTACAACACCAGCTATAATTCCATTTTTCTCTACATTTTTTTTATTTTTGCTTTCCAAATTTTGACATCCTCCTCTAAAAGAAATAGGTTTTATATTCCTAATTTGTTTTATCCACTAAAAGTACAGTATTAAAGAAAAAAATTAAGGGTAACCCTTAATTTTGATCAGTATCTAAATATTTTTCTTTATTTAAGAATTTAGTAAATTCATGCTTAAATACAAGCTCCACAGAGCCCGTAGGTCCATTTCTATGTTTAGCTATGATAACCTCTCCTATATTCTTTTTCTCCGACTCCTTGTCGTAGTATTCATCTCTGTATAGGAATAATACAACATCAGCATCTTGCTCTATAGCTCCAGACTCTCTAAGGTCAGAAAGTATCGGCCTATGATCAGATCTTAATTCAGGAGCTCGTGATAGCTGGGATAATGCAAGTACTGGACATGCGATTTCTTTGGCAATAGCTTTTAATCCTCTAGATATTGCTGATATTTCTTGTTGCCTATTTTCAACTCTTCCATCAGCCTGCATCAGTTGCAAGTAATCTACAATAATAAGATCCAAGCCTTTTTCTACTTTTAATCTTCTGCATTTAGCTTTCATTTCCATTAAAGATATTCCTGCTGAGTCATCTATATATATGTCCATCTTAGACAGTGGTCCCATGGCATTAACTACTCTCAACCACTCGTCATCAACCATATTTCCACTAATTATCTTTTGAAGATCTACATGTGCTGTAGCAGAGATAATCCTTTGAACCAACTGTTCTTTACTCATCTCCAATGAGAATACTGCTATCTTACCTCCACCTCTAAGTGATGCATTAGTGGCAATATTTATCCCCAGTGCAGTTTTCCCCATGGAAGGTCTTGCAGCTAAAAGTATTAAATCGGATTTTTGCATTCCAGATAGCTTGTAGTCTAAATCCGCATAACCTGTAGTAAGACCAGTTAGCTGACCCTTGGTTGCTGCTCTTTCTTCAATTTGAGCAAAACTAGATAACAATACTTCACTGATTGGGAAAAACCCTTTTTTATGAGCACCTTGAGTTATATCAAAAATATTTTTCTCTGCTCTATCAATAATAAAGTTAACATTTTCACTATTATCATAAGCAAGTCCCATTACTTCATTGCTGGTTGTGATTAGCCTTCTTAAAATTGATTTTTCTTGTACAATTTCACAGTAATACTTAGTATTTGCAGTAGTTGCAATACTACTTGAAAGATTGGCTAAATAAGTTATACCCCCTATGCTATCAAGGGTTCCTCTTCTTTTTAACTCTTCTGATAAAGTTATTAAATCAATAGGCTCATTTCTATTATTTAAAACAAGCATGGCTTCATATATCTCTTTATTTGCGTCTTTATAAAAGTCATCTACCCTAATTATTTCAATAGCTGTGTTAATAGCTTCTTTTTCCAAAAGCATTGCGCTTAAAACAGATTGTTCAGCTTCAACACTATGGGGAGGAATTCTTCCAATACCTGTTTCCATTTTATCACCTCGTTATTGTGTAACTACATTTACTTTAAGTTTAGCAGTAACCTCTGGGTATATTTTCACATCTACTTCTGTTGGTCCAGAATTCTTTATATTGTCTTTAAGTTCAATTTTTCTCTTATCAATATCTATTTTATACTGATCTTTTAATCCTGTAGCAATATCCTGACTTGTTATAGACCCGAATAATCTTCCTCCAGTCCCACCTTTTGCTTTAATGGTTACTGTTAGTTTTTCAATGCTCTCTTTTAAAACTATTGCATCTTCAAGTTCTTTTTTCTTTTTAAAAGCTTCCTCTTTTTTTGAGTCTTCCCACTTTTTTAAATTAGCTGGTGTAGCTTCTATAGCTATATTCCTTGGGATTAGATAATTTCTAGCGTAACCATCCTTGGAATTAACTAAATCTCCCTCTTTGCCCATACCTTTAACTTCTTTTAATAAGATTACTTTCATATCTTTTCACCTTCCTTTAAATATTTCTCAATAATGTTAATCAATAGTTTTTCAGTCTCATCCATGGTTAACTTTTCTATTTGAGCTCCTGCACTGGTTAAGTGACCTCCACCGCCTAATTTTTCAAGAATCAACTGAACACTAATATTTCCTAAAGACCTTCCTGATATATGAACTTTATCTTCTAATTTCGTCAATACAAAAGATGCATCTACATCGTTTATGTTTAGCAGTTCATTAGCTGCCTGGGCTGCTACTAATATAGAGTCATCTGTAGTTTTTTCCAGTCTTCCAACAGCAATTCTATTTAAAATAATCTTTGCATTTCTAACAACATCTGCTTTATTTATGAAAGTTGTAAAGTCATCCCTAAACAATTGTTTTACAACTGTCGTATCAGCACCAGCTCGCTTTAAAATAGATGCTGCTTCAAATGTTCTAACTCCTGTTTGGAAACTAAAGTTTTTAGTATCTACAGTGATACCAGACAATAAAGCTTCTGCCTCAAATTTTGTTAGATTTATTTCTTCTGACATGTATGTTAGGACTTCAGTAACTAGTTCTGATGTTGAAGAAGCATAAGGTTCAAGATAAATCAAGACTGGGTCTTTTATAAATTCAGCACCTCTTCTATGGTGATCTATTACTACTATCTTGTCTATTTTATCCAAAAGCTCAGGTGCTTCTGTTAACCCTGGCTTGTGATTATCAACAACTATAAGCAAGGATTTTTCATCTATCAACTGAAGTGCTTCATCGGTAGTTATTAATCTATCTGTAATTTCTTGACTTTCTTTTCTAAGTTTTTTCATTAAATTTCTGATAGATGGATTTTCTTCATTTAAAATAAGATATCCTTCTTTCTTTCTATTGAAAATTGCTCTCATTATTCCTACACTTGCTCCAATTGAATCCATGTCTGGATTCTTGTGACCCATTACAAACACCTTATCACTTTGATCTATTAATTGTCTTAAAGCATCTCCAATAACCCTAGCTTTAACCTTGTTTCTCTTTTCTAAGGCTTTGGATTTTCCACCATAAAAATCAAATGAATTTCCTATATTAATAACTGCTTGATCTCCACCTCTACCAAGAGCAATATCTATTGCTGCTATGGCATTTTTATAAGACTCTTGAAGATTTTTGCCTGCTTGACATATTCCTATACTTAAAGTTATGGGAATTGTATTCCCCATTTTTAATTCTTTTATCTGATCAAGCAAATCAAATCTCCTTGACTTGATTTGCTCCAAACCTTCTTGGTCCATTATTATTAAGTACTTATCATTCTCATACTTTCTGACTATACCATTTACTTCAGAAAAGTAAGCATTAATTTGCTGATCTATTTCAGCCAGAACAATTGGTCTGTGGATATCTGGAGTAGTATTTTTTATATCATCATAATTATCCACATCTATCATTGTTATAATTGTTTTTTCATTGTAGTGTATTTTTTTTAATCCAATATAATCAGTGTCATTTACCCAGTATAATATGGTTAGATTACCTTTGTTGTTATTCCTTTTACCCTCTAAAAAATTAGGGTATACTTTATAATTGTTTTCTAAGTACTCTACTTCCAAAGGATCATTTTCTTTTTTTCTTCCTAATTCAGTCAGATTAAAACTTGGTACCAACTCACTTATTGACTTGTTTACTATCTCATCTTCTTCTATAAGATTTAAGAATGGTGTATTGTACCATGTAACTTTTCCTAATTCATCGATAAATACCATAGGAAAAGGCATGTTAAAAATAGCATGCTTTGCAGCAGAATCGAAATCTTGAGAAATAGTTTCGATATATTTCTTTAAATCGTCTTCCTTATCTCTTAATCTTGAGTAATCATAGTATACTAAATAAACAAAAACCAATCCCATTAGAAAGGCAATTACAGGTTGGTAAAATCCTAAAATTAAAACCATTACAGCTATTACTATCAGATAAATTTTTGAATCTGTCCACTTAAATAGTTTGTCTTTCATCATATACCTCCTATTGAGATTTCTTCTTTCTTATTTTTCTTAGATCTAAAATCATATCAATTCCACCTAAAACTGAAATAAAAGTTAAAATAGGAGAAATAATTACAATCATTATAACCAACATCCCTCTAAGTAACTTATTGAACTTAATTTTCAGTAAATAGAAATCAATCACCGCTAATCCTTGTAGTATAAATGCTAATCCAACTAGTACTACTAGATTTAATAAAATTGTATCAAAATATTTCCCATCAATTTGTTTTCCTATATACATTCCAATAAAGATTATTATTATTCCAAGAGCAAAATTATTTGGCACAGTAAATTTATGTAGCCTTGGTAAAGGTAAAATTCCTATTCCCATTTGTCTTAAGACAATGGCAGATATTAAATAATTAAGATAACTCACTCCAAATGCAATTATCATCAAAATTGAAGGAAGTATGAGTAAAATATACTTATATCCCTCTTCTAGTAGATTCTTTACTTCTGCAACTTCTAAGTTGCTAAATCCGGCGGTTTCTAGCATTTCTATTTGAATGAATAGCGTTTCTTTAAAAGTTTCTTCTAATTGTGTTATCATGCTAATTCCAGATATATTGCCTAGTAACCCAAACAAGATGATTGTGCTGGTAAAAAATAATAAACTCCCAGTTACTAATATCTCCAAAGGTCTTCTTCTTTTCTTAATACTATAAATTATTCCCATTGATACAGGAGCAAAAGCACTTATAAATATTAATCCACTAATGGGATCAACACCTATTCCAATTATAATCCCTGTAATAACAAGAAGAATACTTGCTGGAATCAAACCGTGCTTTATTCCGTATATTATAAATCCCAAAGGATAAAGAATAAGTATAAAAGGAAATATATATATCCCAACTAATGTTAAAATAACAACTATAGCCATTACTCCAATACCTTCAACCAATGGCTGTAACCATTTGTTTTCTTTGTTCAAGCGATTCACCCCATGCCTATTAAGTCTATTCTTGTATTATATTATACTCTAATTAATAAAAAAAGTCCTTGTTTAGCCTAGAAATTAATATCTTAACTCCATTTTTACAATGAACCTTTAATTTATGTTGAAATTAAAAAAGAGAGGTTTCCCTCTCTTACTCTGCACTATATGGCAATAAAGCAACTTGTCTTGCTCTTTTTATAGAAATCGTAAGTTGTCTTTGATGTTTTGAACAGTTTCCTGAAATTCTTCTTGGTAGGATTTTTCCTCTTTCAGTAATATATTTCTTTAACTTGCTCACATCTTTATAGTCTATATG
>Ga0208490_100216_pt1 | contig 46348 bp, 45 predicted proteins | sample SubbioAug_CSWold_FD_184818 | JGI IMG/M metagenome (GOLD analysis project Ga0208490, IMG submission 184818) | Serpentinite rock and fluid subsurface biosphere microbial communities from McLaughlin Reserve, California, USA - CR11Aug_CSWold (SPAdes) | ecosystem: Environmental > Terrestrial > Deep...
CCGCCTCAAGACCATCATGAACGCCCCCGTGCTCGTCGACCTGCGCAACATCTACCGCCCGGAGGACGTGCGGCGGGCGGGGTTCAGGCACTCCCGAGTCGGGGCAACCATGCAGGAACTCCCACCGCTCGCCGCCGCTGCCGAATGACGGTGCCTGCAGGCAGGCTTCCGCAGCCTGCCTGCTCCCTCGCGAACATCCCATTTCCCGATCCCGACACTCACGTGCTAGACAGGTCTCTGGCCGAAATCGCAGCTTGGGACGTGCGGGAGAGATGACATCATCGTTGCGGGGCAGGCGTATCCTGCTCGTGATCGGCGGGGGGATCGCCGCCTACAAGTCGCTCGACCTGATCCGCCGCCTGCGCGACGCGGGGGCGGGCGTGCGCTGCGTGATGACTGCGGGCGCGCAGGAATTCGTGACGCCGCTGGCGGCTGCGGCGCTGTCGGGCGAGAAGGCCTATACCGACCTCTTCGACCGGGAGGACGAAGCCGCCATCGGGCATATCCGCCTCGCGCGGGACGCCGATGCGGTGATCGTCGCGCCCGCCACCGCCAATCTCATGGCGCGCATGGCGAGCGGGCAGGCCGACGACCTCGCCTCGACCGTGCTCCTCGCGACGCGGCTGCCCATCCTGATCGCGCCCGCGATGAACCCTGCCATGTGGGCGCATCCCGCGACGAAGCGCAATCTTGCGACGCTCGAAGGCGACGGCGTGCATGTCGTCGGTCCCAATTCCGGCGCGATGGCCGAGCCCGAGACCGGAGCGGGGCGCATGGCCGAGCCGCTCGAGATCGTGGCGGCGGCGCAGGCCCTCTTCGCTTCAGTAGACGGCCCTCTCGCGGGAAAACACGTGCTGGTCACCTCCGGCCCGACGCACGAGCCCATCGACCCGGTGCGCTACATCGCCAACCGCTCCTCCGGCCGCCAGGGCCACGCGATCGCCCGCGCAGCAGCACAGGCCGGGGCCCGGGTGACACTGGTCAGCGGACCGGTGGCGCTGGCCGATCCAGCGGGTGTCGATGTGGTGCATGTGGAGAGCGCGCGGGAGATGAAGGCTGCTGTGGATGCAGCACTCCCCGCCGATATCGCGATCTTCGCAGCCGCCGTCGCCGATTATCGCGCAGCCGAGGCGCAGCCGCAGAAGATCAAGAAGGACGGGCGCGCCCCCGCGCCGCTGGCGCTCACGGAAAACCCCGACATCCTCGCAGCCGTCGCGGCGATGAAGACCGGCCGCCCGCCGCTCGTCGTGGGATTTGCCGCCGAGACGCAGGACGTGGTCGCGCTCGCAACGGCCAAGCTCGCGCGCAAGGGCTGCGACCTCATCGTCGCCAACGACGTCTCGATGGAAAGCGGGATCGCCGGCGGCGTGATGGGCGGGGCGCGAAACGCGGTGCACATCGTGACGAATGCCGGGGTGGAGAGTTGGCCGGAAATGGACAAGGACGCGGTAGCCCAGGCGCTGGTCCTGCATCTTGCAGGGATATCGAACAAGTGAATATCGAGCTTCTCATCCAGCGCCTGCCGCATGCGGAGGGGCTCTCCCTGCCGCGCTACGAGACCGAGGGGGCTGCCGGGTTCGACCTCCTGGCCGCAGTTCCGGCGAATTCCCCGTTGAAAATGGAAAATTCCGCTCGGCAGCTCGTTCCGACGGGTTTAAGGTTGCAGATACCGGAGGGCTTCGAGGCGCAGGTGCGGCCACGCTCGGGGCTTGCGCTGAAACACGGGATCACGGTGCTGAATTCACCGGGCACCATCGATCACGACTATCGGGGAGAATTGATGGTGCTGCTGGTCAATCTCGGTCGCGAGAGCTTCCTGATCGAGCGCGGCATGCGCATCGCCCAGATGGTGATCGCGCCGGTGACGCGGGTGCTCCTGCGCGAGGTGGATCGCCTGGACGATACAGCCCGTGCGACCGGAGGTTTCGGATCCACCGGAGTCTGATATAAGCAGAAGTTGTTTTCTTGATGGACCGTAACAGATGATCTTGTTGTCACGCCGCAGCCTCCTGTCGATCGCCGCCGTCGTCGATATCGCCCTGCATGCACGCCCGTCGCCCGTCGCCGCCAAATTGCTGGCGCAGCGGCACAACCTGCCTCCCAGACATCTCGAAACCGTGTTGCAGGCATTGGTTCGCCAAGGCATCCTCAAGGGCGTGCGCGGCCCGCGCGGCGGCTATGAACTCGCCCGCGAGCGGCGCAAGATCACGGCAGGCGAAATCGTGCGGGCGGCCATGAGCGTCACCGGCGAGGACGGCCTGCCGCCGATGCCCGAATCGCGGCTCGTGGATGCGGTGGTCGGCCCGGTGGTCAAGGATGCGGGCGAAGCCTTTCTTTCGACACTCGATGCGTTGACCGTGGAGGACCTTTGCCAACGAGCCGACGAGAACGCAGTGTTCGGCCTGCCTCCACACGAGCTTGATTTTGCAATCTGAGATGTGAATTGAAATAAATATCGACGTGATTATGTAAATAGGCTACCCGGTCGGCAACCAAACCTGACACAGGAGCCCATCATGGCCCACACCACCACGAGCCACGGCGACGAATCGCCGATCACCCACGGGCGCGGTCGCGTCTACGATTCGATCACGCAGACCATCGGCGACACGCCGCTCGTCCGCCTCGCACGGTTGCCGCAGGAGCGCGGCGTCGATGCGGAGATCCTGCTCAAGCTCGAATTCTTCAATCCGATCGCCAGCGTCAAGGATCGCATCGGCGTCAACATGATCGAATCGCTCGAGGCGCAGGGCCGCATCAAGCCCGGCTCGACGCTGATCGAGCCGACATCGGGCAATACCGGCATCGCGCTCGCCTTCGTGGCGGCTGCGCGCGGCTACCGGCTGATCCTCGTGATGCCCGAGACGATGTCGCTGGAGCGCCGCAAGATGTTGGCGTTTCTCGGCGCGGAGCTCGATCTGACACCCGGACCGCTCGGCATGAAGGGCGCCGTCGCCCGGGCGCAGGAGCTGCATGCGACCATCCCCGGCTCCATCATCCCCCAGCAGTTCGCCAACCCGGCCAACCCTGAGATCCACCGCCGCACCACCGCGGAGGAGATCTGGAACGATACGTCCGGCAATGTCGACATCGTCGTCTCGGCCGTCGGCACCGGCGGCACGATCACCGGGGTCGGCCAGGTCCTCAAGGCGCGCAAGCCCGATATCCGCATCGTTGCGGTCGAGCCGGAGGATTCCCCGATCCTCTCGGGCGGGCAGCCCGGTCCCCACAAGATCCAGGGCATCGGCGCGGGCTTCGTTCCGGAGGTGCTGGATCGCAGCGTGATCGACGAGGTCGTCACCGTCGGCAACCAGACGGCCTTCGACACCGCCCGCGCGCTTGCCCAGCTCGAGGGCATCCCAGGCGGGATCTCGACGGGGGCCAATATCGCCGCAGCGCTGGAGATCGGCGCGCGACCGGAGAACAAGGGCAAGCGCATCGTCACCTTCGCCTGCTCCTTCGCCGAGCGCTATATCTCGAGCGCCTTGTTCGAAGGCCTCTGAGGCCGATGGAAGAAGGGGGGCTTTGGCCCCCCTTTGCGTAATTCAGTTCTGGCGCAGAAGCCGCTCGAAATATTCCAGCTCCTCCCGCGGGCGGGCCGGATCGCCGAGCTTCTGGCGGAGTTCCTCCATGATGCGCCGGGCGCGCTGGGCGGCTGATTCGTCGGCTGTGGGAACACGTACGTTGCCGTCGGAATAATCGCGGTTGCGGGTGGGGCGCCCGAGCGGGTCGTTGTCGCGGGCATCCGAGCTGCCGCGCTGGCCGGGCTGGCCCTGGCCCGGCATGTCGCCCGCCTGACCCTGCCCCTCGCCCTCGCCTTCGCCCATCATTTCCTCCATCTGCTGGGCCATGCCCTGCATGCCGCGCTGGAGGCCTTCGAGGGCGCGGCCCTGGGCATCGACCGCATCGTCGTTCTGGCCATCGCCGAGCGCGCCCTCGGCATCACCCATGGCGCCTTCTGCGTCGGAGAGACCCTCCTCGCCCTGCATGCCGAGCTCGCGCATCCGCTCCTGCAGTTCCTGCAACTGGTCGCGCAGCGCCTGCTGGCGCTCTGAAAGCCCTTGCTCGCCACCTTCGCCCTCTTCGCCGTTCTCGCCCTGTTGCCCCTCGGGGCGGCGGTCGCGGCCCATGCGGCGATCCTGCTCTTCTTGGAAGGTGTCGTCGCGCAGTTGCTGCTGCTGGCGGGTCAGCTCGTCGAGCTCGTTCATCTGGCGCTGCATCTCACGCGTCATCGGATCGGACATGCGGTTGTCGGGACGCGCCTGCTGCAGGTTCTGCATGATGTTGCGCAGCTCGTCCATCAGGCGCTGGGCTTCGGCCATGTCGCCCTGGCGCATGGCCTCCTGCATCCGGTCCATCATCTCGTTGAGGTCGTTCTGCGTGATGGTGCGCTGGTTCTCCTGGGGGATCGGATTGCCGTCCTGGTCCTGCGCCTGCTGTTCGCGCATCATCTGCTGGGCGAATTCGCGCAGGAAATCGTCCATGGCGGCGCGCAGCTCGTCCATCAACTGGCGCAGCTCCTCGTCGGGCGCGTTGCGATCCATGGCCTCCTGCAGCCGTTCCTGCGCCGCGCGCAATGCACGCTCGGCATCCGAGAGATCCCCGTCCTCGATCTGCAGCGCCATGGTCCAGAGCCATTCGGCGACCTCGACCAGATGGTCGTCCGTGGTCGCGTTGCGCAGTCGCGTGGATGCGGTGCGAAGGCCGAGGAAGACGCCCCATTGCGGCGTGTAGGTTTCCGGCTCGATGAGAAGCGCATCGAGCGCCACCTGCACGCGGTCCGCGCGATCCGGGTCGAGCACGAGGTTGCGGCGCTGCTCCACGAGCGCGCGCGCCAGCGGCTGGGTGAAGGGGCGCTGCGGCAGGGTGAAATCGAGCACCTCGCTGAAGCCGAACTGCCCGGCCTCGTCGCGGGTCTCCAGCTGCAGCTGCACGCGCCCGCCTGCCCAGGGGTGCTCGGTGTGATCGAGATTGGCCTGCATGTCGGATTGCTGCCCGGGGCCGGGGGAGGCGAGCGGCATTTCGGGCGCGGGGACGAGGGTCCGCCGCCCCTCGGCTGCGGGCGGGAGCGAGATCAGGCCCTGCGTCGAGGCGATGCCGTAATCGTCGTCGGCACGGTAGTTCAGATTGTACTGCCCGCGCCCCTGGACTTCCGGCGGCGTCGTGAATGCGATCGTGGGCGGATCGTCGGGGATTGACTGGATGACGAGCGACAACGCCTGCCCGTCATCGGTGCGCAGATCGAGCTCCGCATCGCTCGTCAGCGTGAAGCGCTCCTCGCGCAGGGTCTGGCCTTCGGAGCCCGCGGGGGCGGGCTGTGCCTGCAAGCCGCCGCGGGGATCCAGCGTGATCTCGCCGGTGCCGGCCATGCGCACGACCACCGTGGAATGCACGGGTGCACGAAGATGCTGCACGCCCGCCGCGAGATCGATCATCAGCGGGGGTACGCGGGTGTAGACGGGCGGGTCGATCCAACCATCCACCCGGAATGCGGGCGGGGCGGGCGTCGGTGCGCGCCACTCGAAGGCGCTCGTCAGGCGGTTCGTGAGATCGGGCCCGGCGACGAAGGCGCTGGCGACCAGCGCGAGAATACCTGCGGCACGAAAGGCGAAGCGGTCGCGGCGCGGCATGTCCGGGCGCGGCGGGTTGACCTTGAGGCGGGCGATCGAGGCCTCGGCGCGCCGGCGGTGCAGCTCCCACAGCGCCATGGAGCCGGCATCCTTCGAGCCGATGGCGAGTTCGTCGTCGAGCGTGCGGGCCGGGCCGTGCTTGATGCCGGAATCGTGATCGAGTCGATCGAGCGCGAGGTTGCGCGCCGGGCGGCGGGCGAAGGCGAGGGGGATGAGCGAGGCGAAAAAGAGCAGCCCGAAGGCGATGCTGCCGACCATGCGCCAGATCGGGGCGATTTCCTGCCAGAGGCCGAGCCAGGAGAGGATGAGAAACGCGCCGACGACCCCCACGGGAAGCCACAGCCGGGGCCAGAGATTCTCGACCCACAAGGCGTAGCGCGCCCGCTCGACGAGGCGTTCGAGCTTTCCGCGCGGCGTATCGGGGCGGCGCTGTCCGCCAAGGTGCCTGAACGGGCGCGAGAAGAGGCGAAAGCGGTCGCTCATCAAATATGGCTCCTCACGCCGTCATCGACGCGCTAAGACAAACCCCGGATCTCAACGTCAAGGGTAACATGGATGTTTCCGGGCGGAAGCGGACAAATGCGCGCCCCCGCCACCCGACCACGAACGAGGAAGCTGTCATTATTATGGACACCACGGACGAACGCGATTTCGCCAGCCGCCTCTCGATCAGTCTCTCGGGCCGCTTCGAGGGTGGCACCCATATCCTGCCGGTGCGGATCTACTACGAGGACACCGATTTCTCCGGCATCGTCTATCACGCCAATTATCTGCGCTTCCTGGAGCGCGGCCGCACGGACTTCCTGCGGCTCGTTGGGCTCGACCAGTCGGTGCTGCATGAGGAAGGTGATCTCGTCTTTTCCGTGCGCCGCATGCTGCTCGATTTCCTCAAGCCCGCCCGCATGGACGACGTGGTGCTCGTCGAGACGAGCGTCTCCGTGATGAAGGGTGCGTCGATCACCATGGCGCAGCGCATCCGGCGCGGAGCGGAGACCCTCCTCACCGCCGAAGTCCTCGTCGCCGCCATCCGCGACGGCCGCCCGACGCGCCTCCCCGACACCGTTCGCGCGCTTCTGCCGCAGGTGGAGCAAGCCTGAGATCGACGTGGCGCCCGCGAGGCGCGTCATTTTGCAGGGAGAGTCAGATGCCGTTTCTTCCGCATTTCCTCGACAACGAGCCGCAGGACCCCTTCGCCACGATCCTGCTCGCGCATGGCGCGGGCGCACCCATGGATTCGCCCGCCATGAACGCGATAGCGGAAGTCCTGGCCGGCTCGGGCTTTCGCGTCGTCCGGTTCGAGTTTGCCTACATGGCCGCTCGCCGGCAGGGTGCGCGCAGGCCGCCGCCCAGGGCGGAGCTGCTTCGGGACGAGTATCGAGACGCGGTCGGCGCGCTAGGCACCGATGGGCCGCTGATCATCGGCGGGAAGTCCATGGGCGGGCGCGTGGCGTCCATGGTCGCCGACGCGCTCTTCACTGAGCGGCGGATCGCGGGCTTATTGTGCCTGGGCTATCCGTTTCATCCGCCTGCCAAGCCTCAGCAGCTGCGAACGGCCCATCTCGCCGACTTGAAGACGCCGGCGCTGATCGTCCAGGGAACGCGTGACCCGTTCGGGACGAGGGACGAGGTTTCGGCCTACGCGCTGTCCGAGTGGATCGAGATCGCGTGGCTGGAGGACGGTGATCACGACCTGAAGCCGCGCAGGAAGGTCACCGGCCTGTCCGCGGCAGATCACCTCGATTCGCTCGCGCGCACTGCCGAGGCATGGGCGCGCCGCGTTGCCGTCACATGAAGATCGCCACGTTCAACATCAACGGCGTGAGCAAGCGGCTCGCGAACCTGCTGGCGTGGCTCGAGCAATCCCGGCCGGATGTCGTCTGCCTGCAGGAGCTGAAGGCGGAGCAGGGCGCTTTTCCGCAGCAGGCCATATCGGATGCGGGCTACGATGCGGTCTGGACGGGACAGCGAAGCTGGAACGGCGTCGCGATCCTCTCGCGCGTCGGCGAACCGGTGCTGACGCGAGACCGGCTTCCCGGCGATGTGTCGGACGAGCAGGCGCGGTATGTCGAGGCGGCGGTGGCCGGCGTGCTGGTGGCCTCGATCTACGCACCGAACGGCAATCCGCAGCCGGGAGCGAAGTTCGATTACAAGCTCGCCTGGCTGGAGCGCCTGCGCCTGCACGCGACCACCCTGCGCAAAAGCGGTGCGCCGGTCGTCCTTGCCGGCGACTTCAACGTCGCACCGACCGATCTCGACATCTATCCGACGCGCTCCTGGGACGACGATGCGCTGGTCCAGCCCGAAAGCCGCGCAGCGTTCAGGAGGATCGTCGGGCGCAGCTGGACGGACGCGTTGCGGCATACGCATCCGGGAGAACGCATCTACACTTTCTGGCATTACAGACGCATGCGCTGGCAGCGGAATGCGGGGCTGCGCCTCGACCACCTGCTTCTGAGCGCGAACCTGAGCGGGCGTCTCGCGGAAGCGGGCGTCGATCGCGAGGTTCGGGGCATGGAGGGCGCCAGCGATCATGCCCCGGCGTGGATCACGCTCGGCCGGGGGTAGGGGGCGACGAGGCTGATCGCCCTCGTCGCACGCCCGGAACCGCCATCAAACGTCGAGGTTTGCCACGTTCAGCGCGTTGTCCTGGATGAACAGCCGCCGGGGCTCGACGACGTCGCCCATGAGCTTGACGAAGAGATCGTCGGCGTCCGCGAGGTCCTTGACCTTCACCTGGAGAAGCGATCGCACCTCGCGGTCGAGGGTCGTTTCCCAGAGCTGGCCGGGGTTCATCTCGCCCAGGCCCTTGTAGCGCTGCAGCGCGATGCCGCGTGCGCCGAAGCTCGTCACGGCCTCGAACAGCGCGCTCGGGCCGTAGAGATACTTCGCATCGCCCTTGCGGACGAGCTGCGCGGGATCCCCGTAGACCTCCTGCAAAGTCTTGGCGTGATCGTCGAGGCGCTTGGCCTCCTGCGACTCGAGCAGCGAGGCGTCCAGCGTCTCGGCCTGCATCACGCCGCGTACGGTGCGGGTGAAGACGTAGCCGCCATCCTCGACGCGCCCGACCCATCCACGCTCCGTCTCCTCGGAGAGGATGTCGAGGCGCTTGGCGACATATTCCGCCGCGGCCGTTCCCTGCTGCGGATCGTCCGCGAGCTGCGGGCGGAGCGCGCCGGCGATGGCCGCCTGCTCGACGACGAAATGCGAATAGCGCGAATGCAGGCTGCGGATTGTGTTGCGCACGACACGCGCATCCTCGACCAGCGCCTTGAGCTGCTCGCCCTGGAATTCGACGCCGGTGGAGAGCTTGAGGCTCGTCTCCACCGAGCCGAGCTCGACGAGATAATCCTCGAGCCCGCGCTCGTCCTTCACGTAGATCGAGGTCTTGCCGCGCGAGACCTTGTAGAGCGGCGGCTGGGCGATATAGAGGTGCCCGCGCTCGATCAGCTCCGGCATCTGCCGGAAGAAGAACGTCAGAAGCAGGGTCCGGATGTGCGAGCCGTCGACGTCGGCATCCGTCATGATGATGATCTTGTGGTAGCGCAGCTTGTCGGCGTTGAATTCCTCGCGACCGATGCCCGTGCCGAGGGCCGTGATCAGCGTGCCGATCTCCTGGCTCCCGAGCATCTTGTCGAAGCGCGCGCGCTCGACGTTGAGGATCTTCCCGCGCAGCGGCAGCACGGCCTGGTATTCCCGCGCGCGCCCCTGCTTTGCCGAACCGCCTGCCGAATCACCCTCGACGATGAAGAGCTCGGATTTTGCCGGGTCTCGCTCCTGGCAATCGGCGAGCTTTCCGGGAAGGGAGGCGATGTCGAGCGCGCCCTTGCGCCGCGTGAGCTCACGCGCCTTGCGGGCGGCCTCGCGGGCGGCTGCGGCCTCCACCACCTTGCCGACGATGATCTTCGCCTGCGGGGGGTGTTCCTCGAGCCAGTCGCGCAGCGCCTCGTTCACCGCATTCTCGACGGCGGGGCGGACCTCGGACGAGACCAGCTTGTCCTTGGTCTGCGACGAAAACTTCGGATCGGGCACCTTCACCGAAACCACGGCGGTCAGACCCTCGCGGCAATCGTCGCCGGTGAGGGAGACCTTCTCCTTCTTCGTGATGCCGGTGCTCTCGGCGTAGCTCGTCATCTGGCGCGTCAGCGCGCCGCGAAAGCCCGCCAGATGCGCGCCGCCGTCCCGCTGGGGGATGTTGTTGGTGAAGCAGAGCACGTTCTCGTGGTAGCTGTCGTTCCACCACAGAGCGACCTCGACGCCGATGCCGTCGCGCTCGGCGCGCAGCATCACGGGCTCGGTGATCAGCGGGTGCTTGGCGCGGTCGAGGTAGCGCACGAACTCGACGACGCCGCCCTCGTACATCATGTCCTCGCGCTTCTTCTCCGCGTGGCGGTTGTCGGTGAGGATGATGTGGACGCCGGAATTCAGGAAGGCGAGTTCGCGCAGTCGGTGCTCGAGCGTGCCGTAGTCGTATTCAACCATGGTGAAGGTCTCGGTGCTCGCCATGAAGGTGAGCTCCGTGCCACGCTTGCCGTTCGATTCGCCGACGACGACAAGCGGCGCGACGGGGACGCCGTGGGCGAATTCGACGAAATGCTCCTTGCCGTTGCGCCAGATGCGCAGCTTGAGCCATGTCGAGAGCGCATTCACGACGGAGACGCCGACCCCGTGCAGGCCGCCCGAGACCTTGTAGGAGTTCTGGTCGAACTTGCCGCCCGCATGCAGCTGCGTCATGATCACTTCGGCGGCCGAAATGCCTTCGCCGGTGTGGATGTCGGTGGGGATGCCGCGACCGTTGTCGCTGACCGTGACCGAGCCGTCGGCGTTGAGCGTGACGTTGACCTCGCTCGCATGGCCCGCCAGCGCCTCGTCGATGGCGTTGTCCACGACCTCGTAGACCATATGGTGCAGGCCGGAACCGTCGTCCGTGTCGCCGATATACATCCCCGGACGCTTGCGGACCGCATCGAGGCCCTTGAGGACCTTGATCGAGTCGGCACCATAGGAGTCTTCGTTCAAGTTCACAGCAGGCTCAGCCATTCGTTATTCCCTGGCGGGGCCGGTTGCGCAACAGGCATGCCCCGTGATGATTCGCTATCAATGACATTTAGTCATTCATGGCGGACATTTCACGGTCTTACGCGTTAAAGAGTTGGGGTCAAGTCCAAGGATTTCACAGGTTCCTGGGGACGGCGCGGGATTCCGCCGGCAAATGGCGCGAAACCCGCGCGAACGCAGGCCGGTTCGAGGCCGGATCCGTTCACTCGACGATCCGCGTCTCCGTGGACATTGGCAGAGGCGCGGCCATCTGGACCCCTTCGATATCGACCTTGATCTTGCTCGCGCCCGTCACCGTCACGACATCGGCGATCACCGGCATGTAGCGCGAGTTCTGGCCGAAGCCGCTCGAGCCGTTGATGCGGATCGCCTGGCCCGGAGTGTAGATCGCGCCATCAATGACCGTGTCGCCGCCGCCGTTCAGCGTATTCTCGATCTGTTTGTTGCCGTTGGCCGTAGCGCGCGGATCCTGGAAGATCACGATCCCCCCGTAGTCGCCGCCCTTGGGCGCTTCGAGCTTGACCGACGCGCCGCCGTTGATGGTGAAGCCGCTCTTGGAACCGGTAAGGTAGAAGGTCACGCCCTGCCCGGTGAGCACCGCCTGCGCATTCACCGAAAGCTCCCCGTCGTTGATCACGTAGACGCCGGGCTGCAGCGTTGCGTTGCCCTGGATGTTGAGGCCTCCGCAGTAGGTGCCCGGCGTGAGGACGGCGGTTTCGTTGGAGCCGACTGAGGTCCTCTTGCCGTTGCCGTTGCCGTTGCAGCGATCAAATGTCGGCGTCGGCAGACCGGCGAAGGGATCGGGCATGGTCCGGCAGTTGGCGCGGGGGTTGGGCTTGATGCCGGCGGGCGCGCTGACGCCGCCTGCGCTGCAGAAGCCTGCGGCTACCGGCTCGGAGTTTTGCGAGATGTCAAGCCCGGCAGCGTTCTTGGAGTTGGAGTGGACGACGCAACCCTCGGCGAAGAACCCTGCCGCACCGCTGAAGCTCACCGCCCCCGCGACGGACCGGTTGAGCGCCAGGATGCAGGCGGGAAGGCGGTCGACGATCTGCGCCCGGGCCTTGACCGTGACGGGAATCCGGTCGATCCGGATGATCGAAAGCACCGAGGTCTTGATGCTCCCCGTCGCCAGAACCGTGACGTCGTCGGCGTCTCCGACAACCGTGACCTCGGGAGCCTCGTCGTCGATCGTCTTGATCGCCGCCTCGGTGCTCGCGAGCCAGCCCTCCTGCGACGTTTCAAGCGCGCGCAGGGCGCTTGCATCGACGATGGTCTGCATTTTCGTCTTGAACGTCGTCGCGCGCGAGTAATCGACGGCTGCTCCGGCGAGAACTACCAGCGGGATGATCGAGAGCGCAAATGGCAGCGCCAGAGATCCTTGCTGATTTTCCCGAAAGGAAGCAAGCCTTGCCTTGCTTTTCTCTGAGGAAGACAATTTCGGCTCGTTTTGGGACATCTGTGTGCTCCGCATAACAACTCTTTAGCCAAACTATATTCTCCGCGTAAACCCGCGCTGAAGGCTGGAATTAAATTTGTATACAACCGCTTCAAAAGCATCCGCACTCGACCACGGCGACGGGAACGCCTATAGGATTCACGGAGTTATGCGGCACGCGAGGTGACCGCCGCCCGGCCCGAGGGCACCCACGAACCGCTCAGACTGGAGAGATGCGATGAAGGATTTGATGGGATTGATGAAGCAGGCTCAGCAGATGCAGGAGCGCATGGCGGGCGTGCAGGCGGAGCTCGAACTCATCGAGGTCGAGGGCCAGGCCGGCGGCGGCGCGGTCAAGATCGTGATGACGGCCAAGGGGCAGATCAAGTCGGTCGCCATCGATCCGAGCCTGATGGTCCCGGATGAAAAGGAGATCGTCGAAGACCTGGTGGTCGCAGCCGCGAACGACGCGCGCGGCAAGGCCGAGCGGACGATGCAGGAGCGCATGGCCGAGATCACCAAGGGGCTTCCGCTGCCCCCCGGCATGAAGCTGTTCTGATCGCGCGCGCTGTAACGATCGGACATCAACCATGGCGAAAGCGGCGGCCGGGCCTGAAATCGAGCGCCTGATCCAGCTCCTGGCCCGCCTGCCGGGGCTCGGCCCGCGTTCGGCGCGGCGCGCGGCGCTGCAGCTGATCAAGAAGCGCGAGCAGCTGCTCGTCCCGCTCGCCGAGGCCATGCGCCTCGCGGCCGAGCGCGTCGTCGTCTGCTCCGCCTGCGGCAATATCGACACCAGCGATCCCTGTGCCATCTGCACGGACCAGAGCCGCGACGCGTCGATCCTCATCGTCGTCGAGGATGTCGCCGATCTCTGGGCGCTGGAGCGCTCCACGGCGGTGAACGCCCGCTATCACGTGCTGGGCGGCGTGCTCTCCGCGCTCGACGGGATAGGCCCCGAAAACCTCAACATTCCGGTTCTTCTGGAGCGCGCGGCGGATCCGGCGGTGAGCGAAATCATCATCGCCCTCAACGCCACTGTCGATGGCCAGACCACGGCGCATTTCCTGACCGACAGCCTCGCGCATCTCCCCGTGAAGGTCACCCGCCTCGCCCACGGCGTCCCGGTGGGCGGCGAGCTGGATTATCTCGACGAGGGGACGCTCACGGCGGCTCTGCGCAGCCGGACTTCGCTTTGAAAATAGATGCGCGGATGGAGTGCGACTAATCTCCACCTGCCTGCCTGATGGCGCGCTGCTTTTCCTTGAATAGTTCAAACTGCGCCAGCGCGTGTGCGTCTGCTGTTTCCCGACGGACATTGCCAAAATCTTTTAGCACCGGTCGCTGATTGAAACGGATAAAGTGTTCAAGCTTTTCCTCCGCTTCAGCCATTGTGATCAACCTTGCCTGATCGATTTGATCCTCAAAATAATCGAGGAGCATGACGGCGAGTCGGTTCTTTGCCGATATCTCCCCTTCTGCAAGGTAGTTGTTTGCAACAAACACATCTGATTTTCGAATGTATCGATTTGGCCAACTTGTGAGGCCCATCGTTGGCGAATCCGCATCCGCTCTGGAGTAGACAATTTCGGCAGCCGTCATTTGGCATATAGCCCAGAGTAGCATGTTCTGCATTCGTGCAAAAAAGTGCTTACAACTCTCTGCGGTCGCATCATAATCTTGACAGAGGGAACAGATGCTTCTGACTTCTTTATAAACGTTTGCTTCAGAAGCGCGTATATCGCGAATGATTTCCTTCAGTTCGCGGAGGTGGTTACGTTCATCCGGATGTTTCAGCCGTTCCGAGTCGATGCTCCAGCCCTTAAGGAGTATCTCCTTCAGTCGTTCGGTTGCCCAGATCCGGAACTGAGTCGCCTGCTTTGAACTGACGCGATAGCCAACGGAAATGATCGCATCGAGGTTGTAGATTTGCGTGGAGCGGAGCTTTCCGTCCGCCGCAACCATTTCCATTTTGGAAATAGTTGCGTCCTGCATGAGCTCTCCGTCGTCATAGATGTTGGAGAGGTGCTTGTTGATGGCCGGGACACCGACACCAAACAAATCACTCATCTGGCGTTGGGTCATCCACAGTGTTTCGCCGGTAACTCTGATTTCGATGCGGATGCCCTTCTCGGTTCCATAGACCAGAAACCTGTCATGATTGGCATCGACCGCATCCGCCGATCCAGGCACGAGCCCTGCGCCCAGACCCTCGGCCCTGGCGCTTATCCTTCCGAGTTGTTGATTCGGTTTTTTTGCCTTCGACATGACCTTTCCTATCAGATTTGCCGAGGCGGTGGGACTAAAATGTTCGTGTTGCGTTCCCAAAAGCACTGGGCTGATGGATGTGGCCAAAACGATTGAAATTGCCTTCGGCAATATTTATGCCCCGCCACGTCGAATTCCCGCTGATCGCCCTTCCCCAGACGCCTGCCGCCCATTACATTGCTGAGGCGGTGCTGCGGGGTTCGTCAGGAGTCTTTTCCCCGGGGCCTTACGATCCTTAAGGGAGCTGTCCCTGACCTGGTCCCTGGACCAGGACATATGGCGCCCACCTACTTATGTAGGTTCCCGGGATCGCACCTCCAACGGCCATCGTGGCTCCGCACTCTACGCTTCGCTCATCAACCCCTCGCATGCCGGCATCCGACAGTGAACAAGGAAGCTCTCCGCACCGAGGGCCTCGCATTGCGCGACGGTCTTAAGCCCGATTTTCGCGCGGCTGCCTCTCAGGCGATCATGCAGCGCGTGCTGGATCTGCCCGAACTCGCCTCCCCCGGCATCGTCTCCGCCTACTGGCCGATCCGCAGCGAGGTCGATCCTCGCCCGCTCCTCGACGCGCTGGATCGACGCGGCGTCGCGCTGGCGCTTCCGCGAGTCAACCACCCGTTCCTCAGCTTCCATTCATGGCGGCCCGGTGAGCCCCTCCAGCTGATGGGTTTCGGCGTCAGCGAGCCGATGGACGGAGCACCGGCCGTTCTCCCCGACGTGCTCCTGATGCCGCTCGCCCGCTTCGACCGCGCGCTCAACCGAATCGGCTACGGCAAGGGTCACTACGACCGCGCGCTCGCCGGATTGACCGAGCGTAAGGCAATCTTGACGATCGGGCTTGCATTCTGCGTGCAGGAAACGGACATCATACCGGTGGAGAATCATGATCGCCGTCTCGATCTCGTCGTGACCGAATCGGAGATCATCCGTGGCTGAAGGACCCGCGTCTTAACATGCGCCTGCTTTTTCTCGGTGATATCGTCGGCAGACCGGGCCGCTCCGTCGTGACCGATCGCCTGCCGGCCCTGCGCGAGCGCTGGCGGCTCGATTGCGTCGTCATCAACGGCGAGAACGCTGCGGGGGGCTTTGGCATCACCGAGGCGATCTGCGACGAAATCCTGCAGGCGGGCGCGGACGCGATCACGCTCGGCAACCACGCCTTCGACCAGCGCGAAGCCCTCGTCTTCATCGAGCGCCAGCACCGGCTCGTTCGCCCCGCGACCTTCCCGAAGGGCACGCCCGGGCGCGGCGCAACCATGATCGAGACCGGCAAGGGCGCGCGCGTTCTCGTGGTCAACGCCATGGGCCGCATCTTCATCGACGCCATGGACGACCCCTTCACCGCCGTCGAGGAGGCGATCGAGGCCTGCCCGCTGGGCTCGGGCGCGGATGCGATCATCGTCGATTTCCACGCGGAGGCGACGAGCGAGAAGCAGGCGATGGGCTGGTTCTGCGATGGCCGCGCCAGTCTCGTCGTCGGCACGCATACGCACACCCCCACCGCCGATCACCGCATCCTCCCCGGCGGCACGGCCTACATGTCCGATGCCGGGATGTGCGGCGATTACGATTCGATCCTCGGCATGAGCAAGGACGAGCCCCTGCGGCGCTTCCTGCAGAAGACCCCCGGCTCGCGCCTCGAGGCCGCGAGCGGCGAGGGCACGCTCTGCGGGATCGCCGTCGAGACGGATGACCGGACGGGGCTCGCGCTGCGCGTCGCGCCGGTGCGGCTCGGGCCACATCTCGACGAAACCTGGCCGCATTTCTGGGATTGAAATGGATCCGATCGAGGGTTCCCGCGAAGAGAAGCTCGCCACGCAGCGCGCACGCATGCTGCACGAGGCGCTGCAGCACAAGCGCGTCTCGCTCGTCCTGCGCGCCGTCATCGACACCGCTCCGGGCGACACCATTTCCATCCGCGAGATCGTCGAGGCCTTCGGCGAGCGCGCCTTCGGCTTCGTCATCATCCTCTTCAGCCTTCCCAACTGCATTCCCGCACCGCCGGGGATGAACAGCGTCTTCGGGCTGCCCGTGCTGCTCTTCGCCTTCCAGCTGGCGCTGGGATTCAAGAAGCCCTGGCTGCCCAGGAAGGTAATGGACAAGACCTTCAAGGTCGCGACCTTCCGCAAGATCATCGACAAGGCCGAGCCGAAGCTGCGCAAGGTCGAGGGCATCTGCCGCCCGCGCTATACGGCGATGTTCGGCCCTCGCGGCGATCGCCTGATCGGCATCTTCGCCATCATCCTCGCGCTCTGCGTGATCGTGCCCCTGCCCGGCACGAACTGGGTCCCGTCCATCGCCCTCGTGATCCTCTCGATCGCCATCATGCAGGAAGACGGCCTGATCCTGGGGCTCGGGCTGTTCGTGGGCGTGCTGGGCGTGATCTACACCACGGTGCTGACGAGCGCGCTGATCCAGCTCGCACTGATGGCCGCGACGCGGGCGATCGGGATTTGAGGGCCGCGCATCGACTTTTGTCGCCAAGGCTCCAATGGGCTTCACCGGAGCCTGTGCGAACTGCTACTGAGATAAGCATGACCATTCGCTCGCTCATTGTCGGCTTCATCCTCACCGCGCTGCTCTTCGGCGTCTTCCACACTTTCGGCCCGTACTTCTTCATCGACGGGCGCAGGCCGTTTCAGATCAATTTTGCGGCGGGTGCCGCTCTCGGCCTCGCCCTCGGGCTGGTCTCGCCGATGCTCGGCGGCATCCCCCGCGCGAAGGCCGTGCGCGCGATGGCGTTAATCGCGGTGCCGGGGCTCCTCGTGATGGCGGCGGTAGGATCGCACTTCGCGGTGTTCTTTCCCGCACTCGATCCGGCACTCGACAAGGTCTTCGGCTCGTGGATGCTGTGGTTCTACGGATTTGCGCTGACTGGTGCGCTGCTGCGGGCCGGGCGATCATGAATATTAAGGGAGGAACGACATGACCACGATCGGTTTCATTGGCCTCGGCAATATGGGCGGCCCCATGGCGGCGAACCTCGTCAAGGCGGGCTTCAGCGTGCAGGGGTTCGACCTCGTCGAGGCGCTGAAAGACGCTGCCCGCGAGACCGGCGTCGCAATCGCGTCCTCCGCCCCCGATGCAGTCGCGGGAGCCGACATCGTCGTCACCATGCTGCCTGCGGGCAAGCATGTCGTTGCGGTCTGGGAGGAGATCCTTCCCTCGGCGACCAAGGGCGCGCTGCTGATCGATTGCTCCACCATCGACGTCGAGAGCGCCCGCGCGGCGCATGCGATGGCCGACAAGCACGACTGCCTGTCGCTCGACGCTCCCGTCTCGGGCGGCGTCGGCGGGGCGCAGGGGGCGACGCTCACCTTCATGGCGGGCGGATCGCCGGCTGCATTCGAGAAGGCCACCCCCGTGCTCGAAAAGATGGGCAGGAAGAGCGTGCATTGCGGCGAGGCGGGAGCCGGGCAGGCGGCCAAGATCTGCAACAACATGATCCTCGGCATCTCCATGATCGGCGTCTCGGAGGCATTCGTGCTGGCGGAAAAGCTCGGCCTCTCGCACCAGGCGCTCTACGACGTTGCCTCGACCTCGTCGGGCCAGTGCTGGTCGCTGACCACCTACTGCCCGGTGCCCGGCCCCGTGCCAGCGAGCCCCGCCAACAACGGCTACAAGCCGGGCTTCGCCGCCACGCTGATGCTCAAGGATCTCAACCTCGCCCAGGAAGCCGCCCGCGCCACGGGCTCGATGACCCCGCTCGGCGCGCATGCCTGCGAGCTCTACAAGCAGTTCGAGCGCAAGGGCCACGGCAGCGAGGACTTTTCAGGCATCGTGAATTTTCTGCGGGGGGAGAAGGGGTAGGCTCTCACCCCTCCCGCAGCTTGTCGATGATCCGGTGGAGCAGGGTGAGGTCGGCGAAGATCGCGTGGATCTCGTCCTCGATCGAGACGTCGCTGCGCAGGAGCGTGCGCGTGTCGAGCAGACGTCGCGAGCGCGTGATCGCCATGTAGAAGGTGTCGCCCTCGAAGGCTGCGGCGAGGGAGGTGCGCGATCCGGGAAAGATCGTTTGAAGGAAGCTCCTTCCCCCGATCTCGTCGTCGATCGTCACCATCGCGCTCTTGAAGCCCGGCGTCACGAACCTTCGGGCTGTGTCGGGGTCGGCGCAGTAGACGGCGAAGCGGCGTTCGAATTCGGCGTCGCGCATGGGAATGCGGTGCGCGGATTTTCGACGACCGATGGAGAACCACTCCAGCAGTGTGTTGATCAGCCGTCCGCGATCGCGCGCGATCAGGATGCCGGACGGTGGCACCACCGGAACCTGGATGCGCACGAGCAGCCCCTTGAAGACAGTCTCCGGCCCGTTCTTGCTGCCGCGCCTGCGGTTCACCAGGTCCGCCTGCACGAGTTCGAAGCCGACACCGTGATGCGTGCCCCTGATGTGGTGCTCGACCGTTTTCTCGTTGGCGGAGCCGACGAGCTTCAGATCCTCGAAGGGCTTCACAAAAGCTTCACCGGGGCCAGCGCGGTCATAGTGGATCTCGCCGAGGAAGCGGCCGATCTCCGGCATGACGATCTCGACGAGCCGCTGCCCGAAGGCACCCGAGCGGCGGCGGACCAGCTCGAAGATGCTGATGCCGGCGGTGAAGAGCATCACGATGACGAAGCCTTCATCGGCGAAATGCATGAAGTAGAGGAAGGCCAGGAGCGCCACGTGCCCGCCGAGGATCATCGCGATCAGGAACCACGTCATGCCGGACTGCGCGACCCGCTCCCGACGCAGCGCCTCGAGCCTCGGCGCAAGCCGCTCCCGGAAAACGGGCGCGAAGCCTTGCTCGATCGCGGTGCGTTCGGTAAATGCGGCGTTCATGGCGGTCTCCGGGCGGCAAATGCCGAGAGAGCGTAGCAGCCGGAGGTTACCCCCCTGTTGCCGGCGCGCGACGCCGATGCGGTTTGGCGTTGACAAAATGCCCCCGCCCGCGTAGCAACCCGGCACGCGCGGGTCGGCAACGGCCCGCGTTGTATATTTGCGCACCCGTGGCGCGGCTTTTGCCGTACCTGTCGTTTCCCGAAGGGTCATCCCGGCTGGGGAAAGAGGAGGGCGCGTTCCTCGCATCAAGAAAACGCGACCAAAGAGGACACGCGATATGTCTAAGAGAATTCAGGCGAAGTATAAAATCGATCGCCGCATGGGCCAGAACATCTGGGGCCGCCCCAAGAGCCCCGTCAATCGCCGTGAATACGGCCCCGGCCAGCACGGCCAGCGCCGCAAGGGCAAGGTTTCCGACTTCGGCACGCAGCTGCGCGCCAAGCAGAAGCTGAAGGGCTATTACGGCAACATCACCGAGAAGCAGTTCCGCCGCTACTATGGCGAAGCCGTCCGCCAGCGTGGCGATTCCGGCGAGAACCTGGTCGGCCTGCTCGAGCGTCGTCTGGACGCAGTGGTCTACCGCTGCAAGTTCGCGCCGACCCCGTTCGCCGCCCGCCAGTTCGTCAACCACGGCCACATCACGGTCAATGGTCGCCGGGTCAACATTCCGAGCTACCTCGTGAAGGCCGGCGACGTGATCGCGGTCAAGGATACGTCGAAGCAGCTCGTGATCGTGCTCGAATCCGTGCAGCTCGCCGAGCGCGACGTCCCCGATTACATCGAGGCGGACCACTCCAAGATGACCGCCACCTACAACCGCATCCCGACCTTGTCGGAGATCCCCTATGCGGTCCAGATGGAACCCAACCTCGTGATCGAGTTCTATTCGCGCTGATTTGGTTCAGGCGATACGGAAATTCGAAGGCCGCCCTCGCAAGGGGCGGCCTTTTTTGTTTGTGGCAGCTTCTGCATGGTTCAACTGACCCGATGACACGGTCGAGGGATTGGGCAGGTTTCTTCTCCCTCCCCTCAGGGGAGGGCCGGGGTGGGGTAGGCCGCGACAGCGGCCTCCGCGCGGCTGCGACTGCACGAGACGTCTCTGATCCTGCAAAGCCCCATCGTCTGCACGCCCCTTCGCACTGCGCGCGAATACCCCACCCTTAGTCCCTCCCCTGAGGGGAGGGAAATCGCGAAACCGAGCATGCGGCTTGCCTGACGACACGGAAGCCGCCGGGCCAGCCCCTACAGGATGAACCGGCTCAGATCCGCGTTCTTGGCGAGATCCCCCACCTCCCGGCGCACGTAATCGCCGTCAATGGTCTCCGTCTGCCCGGATTTGTCCGTCGCCACGAACGAGATATCGTCGAGAACGCGTTCGATGACCGTCTGGAGGCGGCGTGCGCCGATGTTCTCGACGCTGGAATTGACCTGCACGGCGATTTTCGCGATGGCGTCGATGGCGTCGTCCGTGAAGATCAGCTCGACACCCTCCGTCGCGAGCAGCGCCACAGACTGCTTGATCAGGCTCGCCTCGGTCTCCGTCAGGATGCGCCGGAAATCGTCCTCGTCGAGGGGGTTCAGCTCGACGCGGATGGGGAGCCGCCCCTGCAGTTCGGGAAGGAGGTCGGAGGGCTTGGAGACGTGGAATGCTCCCGATGCGATGAACAGGATGTGGTCGGTCTTCACCGGGCCGTGCTTGGTGGCGACGGTGGTGCCCTCGATCAGCGGCAGCAGGTCGCGCTGCACGCCCTCGCGGGAGACGTCGGCTCCCGAGCGGCCCTCGCGGGCGCAGATCTTGTCGATCTCGTCGAGGAAGACGATGCCGTTGTTCTCGACCTCGCGGATGGCCTCCTGCGTGAGCGATTCCTGGTCGAGCAGCTTGTCGCTCTCCTCCGCGATCAGCGGCTCGAATGCGTCGACGACGGTGGTGCGGCGGGTGGCGGTGCGGCCCCCGAAAGCCTTGCCGAACATGTCGCCGAGCGAGATCGCGCCCATGGACGCACCGGGCATGCCGGGAAGGTCGAACATCGGCATGCCGCCGGTGCCCGCCTGCATCTCGAGCTCGATCTCCTTGTCGTTCAATTCGTCGTTGCGCAGCTTCTTGCGGAAGGATTCGCGCGTGGCGGGCGAGGCGGCGGGGCCGACCAGCGCGTCGAGGACGCGGTTTTCGGCGGCGAGCTGGGCCTTCGCCTTGACGGACTTGCGCTTTTCTTCCTTCACGAGCCCGATGCCGATCTCGACGAGATCGCGCACGATCTGCTCGACGTCGCGCCCGACATAGCCCACCTCCGTGAATTTCGTCGCCTCGACCTTGAGGAACGGCGCGCCGGCCAGCCGCGCCAGACGCCGCGCGATCTCGGTCTTGCCGCAGCCCGTGGGCCCGATCATCAGGATGTTCTTGGGCAGGACCTCGTCCTTCATCGGCCCTGTCAGCTGCTGCCTGCGCCAGCGATTGCGCAAGGCGATCGAGACGGCGCGCTTGGCCGCCTTCTGGCCGACGATGAAGCGATCGAGTTCGGAGACGATCTCGCGGGGAGTGTAGGTTGTCATCAATGCCGCCCGGAATGTTTCGATGAATTGAAGGTAAGCTGGAGCATCTGCAGAACGATCAAACGGTCGATTCCATCGACTCCACCACCAGATTGCCGTTCGTGTAGACGCAGATATCGGCGGCGATCTGGAGCGAGCGGCGCACGATCGTCTCGGCGTCGGTGTCGGTATCGGCCAGCGCGCGGGCTGCCGCCAGTGCGTAATTGCCGCCGGAGCCGATAGCCATGATGCCGCCGTCGGGCTCCAGAACATCGCCCGCGCCCGACAGGAGCAGCCCGACATCCTTGTCGGCGACGAGCATCATCGCTTCCAGCCGGCGCAGATAGCGGTCGGTCCGCCAATCCTTGGTCAGCTCGACGCAGGCGCGGACAAGTTGACCGGGATACTGTTCGAGCTTGGCTTCAAGGCGCTCGAACAGGGTGAAGGCGTCCGCCGTCGCGCCGGCAAAGCCCCCGATCACGGAATCGCCCGCGAGCCTGCGCACCTTGCGTGCGTTGCCTTTGACGATGGTCTGACCGAGGCTGACCTGGCCGTCTCCGCCTATGACGAGACGGTTGCCCTTGCGGACCATCAGGATCGTGGTTGCGTGCATGCGTGGCGGGCCGTGCTGGGTATCGTCTGTGGACAAGTTGTGATCTCCGGTGGAAGCCTGTCTTTTCACTTAGGAGATGATAGCCGGTTTTCCAACTCGTATGGCGTTTTCATCCGACCCTTGCTAGAACCCGAGCCCGAGCCGCAGCCCCGTGGTTCGCGCACGACGAAGTGACGAGACATGTCCCAGAAATCCAGGCAAGCCAGCATCGAGCGCAACACCGCCGAGACGCAGATCAGCCTTTCGCTCGATCTCGACGGGACCGGCAAGATCGACATCGCGACCGGCGTAGGCTTCTTCGACCACATGCTCGAGCTTCTGGCGAGGCATGCGCTGTTCGATCTCACCGTCAAGGTGACGGGCGATCTGCACGTCGATCAGCATCATTCCGTCGAGGATACGGGCATCGCGCTGGGGCAGGCCTTTCGCGAGGCGCTTGCCGACAAGGCGGGCATCAATCGCTATGCGGATATGCACATGCCGATGGACGAGACACTGACCCGCGTCGCCATCGACATCTCCGGCCGCCCCTTCCTCGTCTTCCGCACGCAGTTCCCGACGGAAAAAATCGGCAATTTCGACACCGAACTCGTCCGCGAGTGGTTCCAGGCCTTCGCGATCAATGCTGGAGTCACGTTGCACGTCGAGACGCTGTACGGCGAGAACAGCCATCACATTGCCGAGAGCTGCTTCAAGGGATTGGCCCGCGTCTTGCGGCATGCGGTTACAGTGGATCCGCGCGAGGGGGGACGCGTTCCTTCCACAAAGGGAGCGCTCTGATCAGATGAGGGTATACACGGTTCATGTTTCCGCCGACGCGACGCCCGGCGATCCGGCTGCGTTCGACAAGGCCATTCTCGTGCGGGACGGGTTCACCTTCTTCGCCTTCCTGTTCACGGCGCTCTGGTTCTTCGCGCATCGGCTCTGGCTCGCGGGGCTCGGCGTGCTGGTGGCGGTCATCGCCTTCGGCTTTCTCGTGAGCCAGCTCGAGCTGACGCCGATGGCGGGCATTGCGGCGCACCTGATCTTTTCGTCGCTCATCGGTCTGGAGGCGAGCAGCCTGCGGCGCTGGACCTATGCGAGGCGCGGCATTCCGGTGGTGGATATCGTCACCGGGATCGATTACGAGGAGGCGGAATCCAAGGCCGCCATCCGCTGGCTGTCGCGTTCGCAGGCGGGGTTGAGCGCGAGCCAGCTCGCCGGTGAGGCATCTGCTGCACGGATTGCAGCCAGCCAGGCCATGCCCATGCAGGTGGCGCCCATGAATGTCGGCGTATCGACCGCCGGCGCTTCTTCCAGCGCCTCCGGGCGCGACAGCGGCGTGATCGGCCTCTTTCCGGAGCGTTCGCGATGAGCGTCGCCATTATCGATTACGGCTCGGGCAACCTGCACTCGGCGGCGAAAGCGTTCGAGCGTGCCGCGCGCGAGAGCGGTAACGAGCAGCCGATCCACGTGACGAGCGACCCGGATCTCGTGCGCAGGGCCGATCGTATCGTGCTTCCCGGCGTCGGAGCCTTCGCCGATTGCCGGCGCGGGCTCGATTCGGTCCCCGGCATGGTGGAGGCGATGACGGAGGCGGTGCAGGCCGGGGGCAAGCCGTTCCTCGGGATCTGCGTCGGCATGCAGCTCCTCGCCACGCGCGGGTTGGAGCATGAGACCGCCTACGGGCTCGACTGGATCCACGGCGACGTCACCGCGATCCGCCCGTCCGACGCCAGCCTGAAGATCCCGCATATGGGCTGGAACGTGCTCCACAAGCAGCGCGAGCACCCGCTTCTGGACGGCATCGCGCTCGGCCCGAACGGTCTGCACGCCTATTTCGTCCATTCCTACGCCCTCCAGCCCGCCGATATCGCGGATGTGGTGGCCGTCACCGATTACGGCGGCCCCGTCACCGCGATCGTGGCGCGCGACAATGTGGCGGGCACGCAATTTCATCCCGAGAAGAGCCAGACGCTCGGTCTGGCCCTGATCGCCAATTTCCTGAGGTGGCGTCCGTGATTCTATTTCCCGCGATTGATTTGAAAGAAGGGCGCTGCGTTCGCCTCGTCCAGGGCGACATGGAGCAGGCGACCGTCTTCAACGACGATCCCGCAGATCAGGCAGCAACTTTCGAGAAGCAGGGCTTCGAGTGGCTTCACGTCGTCGATCTCGACGGGGCATTTGCGGGCCAACCGATGAACGGCAACGCGGTCGATGCGATTCTCGACAGGATCAAGCTGCCGGTACAGCTCGGCGGCGGCATCCGCGACATGCGCACCGTCGAGGCCTGGCTCGAAAAGGGTGTGGCCCGCGTCGTCATCGGTACGGCGGCCGTGCGCGACCCGACCTTCGTGCGGGAAGTTGCGCGGCTGTATCCGGGCAAGATCGCGGTGGGCATCGACGCCAAAAACGGCCATGTGGCGGTGGAAGGCTGGGCGCAGACCTCTGCACTGACGGCGGAAGATCTCGGCCGTCGCTTCGAGGATGCCGGCGTCGCCGCCATCATCTACACCGACATCGCCCGCGACGGCATCCTCAAGGGGCTCAACATCGAGATGACGCTGGCGCTCGCGAATGCCGTCTCGATCCCGGTGATCGCATCGGGCGGTCTGGCCTCGATCGCGGATATCGAGCGCCTTCTCGAGCCCGACTGCGCGGCGCTCGCCGGTGCGATTTCCGGCCGCGCGCTTTATGACGGCCGGATAGATCCCGCTGAAGCGCTCGCGATGATCGCGGCTGCGCGCGGTTAACCCGGCAGGAACGCCTGCCCGGTTCCCGGCGCGGTGACGCGAAGATGCGCAGCGATGCTCGCGCCGATATCCGCAAAAGTCTCCCGTCGTCCGACGCTGCCGATCGGCGCGCCGGGCCCGAAGCCGATGATCGGGACCTGCTCGCGGGTATGGTCCGTGCCGCGCCAGGTGGGGTCGTTGCCGTGATCGGCGGTGATGATGCAGATATCGCCCTTGCCCAGCACCGCCTCGATCTCGGGCACGCGCCGATCGAACGACTCCAGCGCCGCCGCGTATCCGGGGACGTCGCGGCGATGGCCGTATTCGGAGTCGAAATCCACGAGATTGGCGAAGACGAAGCCGCCATCCGCCAGCCCGCGCATCGCGTCGAGCGCCTCGGTCAGGCAGGCGTCGTTCCCCGCAGGCTTGATTTCGCGCCCGGTCGCGCGATGGGCGAAGATGTCGCCGATCTTGCCTACGGTGACGATTTCCCGACCCGCTTGCGCGAGATGATCGAGGAGCGTTCCGGCGGGCGGGGGAACGGAGAAATCCCGGCGGTTGGGGGTGCGCCAGAAGCCGTTTTCCTCGTCACCCAGGAAAGGCCGCGCGATCACGCGGCCGATGCGCAGCGCGTCGCAGAGTTCGCGCGCGATGCGGCAGGTTTCATATAGCCGCTCCAGCCCGAACGCCTCCTCATGCGCCGCGATCTGAAATACGCTGTCGATCGAGGTGTAGCAGATCGGCGCGCCCGTCCGCAGGTGCTCCGCGGCGAGCTCCTCGATGATCTGCGTGCCGGAGGCGTGGCGGTTGCCGATGATGCCGGGGAGCCCGGCGCGCTCGATCAGCGCGTGCGTCAGCGCCGGGGGAAAGGCAGGATCCACGTCGGGGAAGTAGCCCCACTCGAAATCCACGGGCTTGCCCGCGATCTCCCAGTGGCCTGACGGCGTATCCTTGCCTTGCGAGGTCTCGACGGCATGTCCCCAGAGCCCTTCGGGTTCGCCTTGGGGATACAGCTCCGGAAACTCCTCCCCGCTAGCGCCGCGCATGGCAAGGCCGAGCCCGAAGCGCGCGAGATTGGGCAGCATCAGCGGTCCGGCGCGAAGTCCGGCGCGGTCGCCGAGACCTTGCGCACAGGCCTGCGCGATGTGGCCCAGCGTGTTCGCCCCTTCGTCGCCATAGCGGGCCGCATCCGGCGCGCCGCCGATGCCGACGGAATCGAGGACGATCAGGAGGGCGCGGGGCATGCCTTAGTCGCTCACGACGCGGAAATCGGAGGCGGACAGGTTGAAGGCGGCGGAGAAGAGCGCGCGGGTGTAATCCGTGCGCGGTGAGGAAAACACCTGCTCGGCATCCCCCTCCTCGACGACCTTGCCGTTCTGCATGACGATGATGTGGTTGGCCAGCGCCCGCACCACCTTGAGATCGTGGCTGATGAACATGTAGGCGAGCTTGCGTCGCTTCTGCAGCTCGCGCAGCAGATCGACGATCTGCGACTGCACCGACATGTCGAGCGCAGATGTGGGCTCGTCGAGCATGACGAATTGCGGTTCGAGCGCCATGGCGCGGGCGATGGCGATGCGCTGGCGCTGGCCGCCGGAGAATTCGTGCGGGTAGCGGTCCATGGCGGACGGGTCGAGCCCGACATCGATGAGCGCGCGGGCGACGACCTCGCGGCGCTCGTCCGAATTCATGGTCTTGTTGAGGACGAGCAGCCCCTCCTCGACGATCTGCGTCACCGAGAGGCGCGGGGAGAGCGAGCCGTAGGGGTCCTGGAAGACGACCTGCATGTTCTTGCGGAACGGGCGGATCTGGCGCGCCTTCAGCCCGTCGATGCGGTTGCCGAGGAAGACCACCGGGCCCTCGGAAGAAATCAGCCGCAGCATGGCGAGGCCGAGCGTCGTCTTGCCCGAGCCCGATTCGCCGACGATCCCCACCGTCTCGCCCTCGCGCACGGTCACGCTGACACCGTCCACCGCCTTCACGTGGCCGACGGTGCGCCCGAGAAAGCCGCGCTTGATCGGAAACCAGACCTTGATCGGCCCGGCCTCGACGACGATGGGTGCGCTGTCGGGGACCTTGTCGGGCCGTCCGCGCGGCTCGGCGGCGAGCAGGCGCTGGGTGTATTCGTGCTGTGGGTTGCCAAACACCTCGGATACCGGCCCGGTCTCGACGATCTTGCCCTGGAGCATGACGCAGACGCGGTCGGCGACCTTGCGGACGATCCCGAGATCATGGGTGATGAACAGCATCGCCATTCCCAGCCGCTTCTTGAGATCGGCCAGCAGTTCGAGGATCTGCGCCTGCACGGTGACGTCGAGCGCCGTCGTCGGCTCGTCGGCGATGAGGAGATCGGGTTCGTTGGCGAGCGCCATCGCGATCATCACGCGCTGGCGCTGCCCGCCGGAGAGCTGGTGCGGGAAGGCGTCGAGGCGGCTCGCCGCCTCGCGGATGCCCACGAGCTCGAGCATCTCCAGCGTGCGCTCCCGCGCCTGCTTCTCGCCCACGCCCCGGTGGATGCGCAGGATCTCGCCGATCTGGCGGGAGATGGTGTGCAGCGGGTTGAGCGAGGTCATCGGCTCCTGGAAGACCATGGTGATGTCGTTGCCGCGCACCCCCATCATCTCCTTCTCGGACGCGCCGATCATGTCCTTGCCCTTGAAGAGGATGTGACCCGTCGGGTGATAGGCGGAGGGGTAGTTCAGGAGCTTCACCACCGACAGGGCCGTCACCGACTTGCCCGACCCGGATTCGCCGACCAGCGCCACCGTCTCGCCCTTGCCGATATCGAACGACACCCGATCGACAGCCAGCGTCTCCTGCCCGCCCTGGCGGAAGGCGACGGAAAGATCGCGGATGGAGAGGAGGGGGGAGGTTGTCATGAGACCGCTTTTGTTGATTGCTGCAAGCCATCGCCATCGGGCGTCACGCGGATAATGTCGCTCCATTCTTCGCGCAGCGACCTCACGTGCTCGTTGATCGCGGCAAGGCTTTCATAGCGCGGCTTGCCGCTCGCGAAGATATCATCAAGGCTCATGACGCGCTCGGGTCGGCCCTCATCCACGCTCACCGTCACCGTCACCGTCACCTCGCGCGCGGGATCCATTCCCTCGCGGAGGTCTTCCGGCAGGCGGCTGGCGGGGTAGTGCTCGCGTACGATCCTGTTCATCCCGTTCGTCCCTTCGCCGCCGAACATACCACATCCTCGCGCGTGAACAGCAACTGCAGGAACCCCGTCACTTGAACGTCTTTCGCGGATCGAAGGCGTCGCGCACCGCTTCTCCGATGAAGATGAGCAGGCTCAGCATCAGGGCGATGACGAAGAAGCCGGCGAGGCCGAGCCAGGGGGCCTGCAGGTTCGCCTTACCCTGCGCCAGCAATTCCCCCAGCGACGGCGAGCCCGGCGGCAGGCCGAAGCCTAGGAAGTCGAGGGAGGTCAACGTCGTGATCGAGCCGTTGAGGATGAAGGGCAGGAAGGTCAGCGTCGCGACCATGGCGTTGGGCAGGACGTGCTTGACCATGATCTTGGCGTCCGAAAGCCCCAGCGCCCGCGCCGCGCGCACATATTCGAAGTTCCGCGCCCGCAGGAATTCCGCGCGCACCACGCCGACGAGCGCCACCCAGCTGAACAGGAGAAGGATCCCGAGCAGCACCCAGAAGCTGGGCGTGATGATCGAGGCGATGATAATCAGCAGATAGAGCGCCGGGATCGCCGTCCAGACCTCGATGAAGCGCTGGAAGACGAGATCCGTCCACCCGCCGAAATAGCCCTGCACCGCTCCAGCGAAGACGCCGACGACGGAGGAAATCGAGGCGAGGATGAGCCCGAACAGCACCGAGATCCGGAAGCCGTAGATCAGCCGGGCCATGACGTCGCGGCCCTGATCGTCGGTGCCGAGCCAGTTCCACTCGATATCCGCGCAGCCCGTGCCGCCGAACTGCATGGCGACGCTCTCGCATTGCGCATCGTCGAGCAACCAGGTCGGCGGCGCGGGGGCCGGGACGGGGAGGTTGAGATTGTGGGTGGTGTAGTGGAAGCGAATCAGCGGCCACAGCATCCAGCCTTCTTCGTTGATTGCATCCGCGATGTAGGGGTCGCGATAATCGGTCAGCGGCAGGAAGCCGTCCTCGACGAACTTCTCCTCCGGATAGTCCTGGAAGATCGGGAAGAGCGTCTCCCCCCGGAAGTTGACCATGATCGGCTTGTCGTTGGCGATGAACTCGGCAAACATCGTGAGCACGAAGAGCACGAGGAAAATCCACAGCGACCAGTAGCCGCGCTTGTTCGCCTTGAAGCTCTCCACCCGACGCCGGTTGATCGGCGACAGGTTGAGAAACCCCTTCTTCGCCTGCGGCGGCGCGAGCTTCTGGGTGATGGGCGCGTTCATGCGATCGCCCTTTCCTGGATGAAGCACGGCTCCGCCCGCCAGGCACTCCGTTCAGTGTCATCCCCGGCGACCCGCAGGGTCGGGAAGGGGATCCAGCCGTGAGGTTCATGCAGGGTCAGAGCGTTCCGCTGCATGACCGTCACGGCTGGATCCCCTTCCCTTCCAGCGCTACGCGCTTCCAGCCGGGGATGACACGGGAGGGTGAGGGCTGCATGAGGGAGCGCTGCATGCTTGCTTGCACCAATCATCTTCAAACCTCCCGCGTCTCGAAATCGATCCGGGGATCGATCCAGACATAGGTGAGGTCCGAGATCAGGTTCACGATGAGCCCGAGCAGCGAGAAGATGTAGAGCGTGGCGAAGACCACGGGGTAGTCCCGGTTGACGATGGATTCGAACGAAAGCAGCCCCAGCCCATCAAGGGAGAAGATCGTCTCGATCAGCAGCGAGCCTGCGAAGAACGCGCCGATGAAGGCACCGGGGAAGCCGGCGATGACGATCAGCATGGCGTTGCGGAAGACGTGGGTGTAGAGCACCTGCGTCTCGCCGAGCCCCTTCATGCGGGCGGTGAGCACGTATTGCTTGCGGATCTCGTCGAGGAACGAGTTCTTCGTGAGCAATGTCGTGGTGGCGAACGCCCCCAACGCCATGGCGGTGATCGGGAGGGCGATGTGCCAGAGGTAATCCAGCATGGCACGCGGGCTGGTGATCCATTCGTACCACGGCATGTTGCTGAACTCGTCCGACCAGAGCCCTCGCAGCGGGAAGATCTGCCAGAAGGAGCCGCCGGCAAAGAGCACGATCAGCAGGATGGCGAAGAGGAAGCCCGGGATCGCATAGCCGATGATGACGATGGCCGAGGTCCACCAGTCGAAGGGCGTGCCGTCGCGCATGGCCTTGCGGATGCCGAGCGGGATCGAGATCGCGTAGGACAGCACCGTCATCCAGAGGCCGAGCGTGATCGAGACGGGGAGCTTTTCGCGGATCAGCTGGAGCACGCTGACATCCCGGAAATAGCTCTGGCCGAAATCGAAGCGAGCGTAGTTCCAGAGCATGAGCGCGAAACGCTCGTGAGCCGGCTTGTCGAAGCCGAACTGGCGCTCGAGCTGCTGGATGAAGGCGGGATCGAGACCCTGCGCCCCGCGATAGGTCGAGGTGGTCTGGTCGCCCCCGCCCATTTGCTGGGCCATTCCCCCGCCGCCGAGGTCACCGCCGCCACCGGAAATGCGGGCCGTCGCGCCGACATCGGTGCCCTGGAGCTGCGCCAGAATCCGCTCGATCGGCCCGCCGGGGGCGAACTGCACGATGACGAACGAAATGAGCATGATCCCGAACAGGGTCGGGATCATGAGGAGAAGGCGTCGCGCGATATAGGCGGTCATCGGTCCTCGTCGATCAAATCATCGGCGGCGAATCAGGGGTTGACGTCACGCCCGCCCGATCCGGCGCGCCTTCTCGATATCGTACCACCAGGTGGAAAGCGAGCCGATAGCAAAGCGCGGCTTGCGGTCCGGGCGGCTGAACTCGTCCCAGTGGGCGATCCAGTGCGACGGCTTGTACCACATGGGAACCCAGTAGCGGCCCGCCCGCAAGATGCGATCGAGGGCGCGAGCGGCGACGTAGAGCTCGTCGCGCGTTTCGGCCTCCGCGATGACGTCGAGCAACGCATCCACCGCTTCGCTGCGGATGCCCGCGAGATTGGACGATCCGTTCGTTTCCGCCGCCTCGCTGCTGAAGGCGACGCGCAATCCGCCCCCCGGGGTCAGTGAGCCCGAGAAGCGCCGGCTCGTCGTGTCGAAATCGAACTCGTCCATCCGCCGCTGATACTGCGCCGCATCGACGATCCGCGACGTCGCCTCGATGCCGAGGCGACGCAGATTCGATTGATACGGCTGCGTATGCGGCTGCAGCGAGGCCTGGAAGTCGAGGAACTCGATGGTGAAGGGCTGTCCGGAGGGCAGCAGGAGAACGTTGCCCTGCCGCGTGCAGCCCGCTTCGGTCAGAAGCTGCGAGGCGCGGCGAAGCAGCGAGCGGTCCTGCCCCGATCCATCCGAGACGGGCGGCGTGAAGGGCTCGCCAAAGACCTCCTCGGGGAGGATCGCGCGATACGGCTCGAGCAGCGCCAGTTCGTCCGGCGGCGGCGGACCTTCCGCCTTCATCGGCGAATTCTCGAAGTACGACACCGTGCGCGCATAGGCGTCGAACATGATGTTGCGGTTGGTCCACTCGAAATCGAAGACCATCCCGATCGCCTCGCGAATGCGCGGATCGGCGAACTTGTCGCGACGCGTGTTCAGCCACCAGCCCTGCCGCCCGGACGGCGTTTCGTCGGGAAGTTCTTCCTGCAGGACGCGCCCTTCGATCCGAGCGGGGAAATTGTAGCCGCGCGCCCATTCGCGGGAGGTGAATTCCTCGCGGTAGTTGAAGGTGCCCGCCTTGAAGGCCTCGAACGCCACCTGCCTGTCGCGGAAATACTCGAAGCGCACCTGGTCGAAATTGTTCTGCCCGACATTCACGGGAAGATCCGCGCCCCAGTAATCCTCCACGCGCTCGAACGTGATGTTGCGCCCGACCTCGAACCTACCCACGCGATACGGCCCGGAGCCGAGCGGCGCTTCGAGCGTCGAGGCAGCAAAGTTGCGGCCCTCCCAGTAGGCTTCGGAAAAGATCGGCAGACCGGCGACGAACAGCGGGAGATCGCGCGAGCGCTCCGGCAGGAAGCTCACGACGACGACATCCTCCCCCTCGGCCTCCGCACGATCCATCAGGCGCAGGAGCTGGACATAGACCGGATGCCCCTGCTCCTTGAGGATGTTGATCGAAAAGGCGACATCGCTTGCGAGAATGCGCGTTCCGTCGTGGAAGCGGGCTTCCGGGCGCAGGCGGAAGCGGTAGGTCAGGCCATCCTCCGAGCGCGACACGCTTTGCGCCACGAGGCCATAGAGCGCATCCGGCTCGTCGCCGGATCCCGCCATCAGGCTGTCGAAGGTGAGGTTCATTCCCGCCGCGCCGTCGCCCTGGAGGACGTAGACGTGCAGCGTGTTGAAGGTGTCGAAGTTCTGGTTTCCGAAAAGCTGCGATATCTGCGACGAGAACACGCCCCCCTTGGGTGCGGCAGGATCGACGTAGTCGAAATGCGGGAAATCCGGCCCGTACTGCAGGTCCCCGAAGATCGACATGCCGTGGCTCTCGCCCTCCAGCGCACGCAAGCCTCCGGGCATTCCGGTGACCGCGATCGCGGCGGCGACGCCGGTGAAGAAGTCGCGGCGGTTCAGTCTGATCATCTTGCTGATCATCGTGCCGCCCCCGTGCGCGCTACCTTTTCCATGTCGTACCACCAGATCGTCGGAAAGGCCGAGGCGCCGTATGCCGGCATCACCTCGGGATGGCTGAAGCGGTTCCAGCGGGCGGTTCGCTGCGTGCCCGAAGTCCATTGCGGCACGACGAAGTGATGCGCGAGGAGCACCCGATCGAGGGCATGGGTCGCCGCGACGAGATCCTCGCGATCCGTGGCGAAGATCACGCGCTCGATCAGCCTGTCGATCGCCTCGTCCTGGATGCCGGCGATGTTTTGCGATCCCTGCCGCTCTGCCGCTTCCGAACTCCAGTAGTTGCGCTGCTCGTTGCCCGGTGACAGCGACTGGGCCCAGAGATGGGTGACGACGTCGAAATCGAAGTTGCGAAGGCGGTTCTGGTACTGTGCCGGGTCGACGATCCGCAGGGTCAGCGTCACGCCGATCCGCGCCAGCGCCTGCTGGTAGGGCAGCACGTGGCGTTCGTCGGTGGGCTGGAAGCCGAGAAACTCCAGCGTCAGCGGTCGGCCGCTTTCCACGTGCACCATCTGCCGGCCACGCAACTCGTAGCCGGCCTCCTGCAGCAGCGCCACCGCGCGGCGCTGGTTGACCCGCCGTTCCTCGGCCGTGGAGTGCGAGGGGTTCGTGTAGGGCTCGGTGAAGACGCGCTCGGGGATCTTGCCGCGCAGTTCCTCGAGGATCTCCAGCTCGCGCCCTTCGGGCAGGCCGGTCGAGGCCAGCTCCGTCCCCTCGAAATACGAATTGATCCGAGTGTACTGCGAAAAGAAGATCGTGCGGTTGATGTCCTCGAAATCGAAGACGTAGTTGAAGGCGCGGCGAACGCGCTCGTCCTGGAACTGCGGGCGGCGCAGGTTGAACACGTAGCCCTGCATGCGCCCGGAGGACGTAATCGGGAATTCCTCCAGGATAACGCGACCTTCGCTCTTCGCCGGGAAATCATAGGCGGTGGCCCAGTTGCGGGCGCTGTTCTCCGAGCGCCAGTCGAGCCGATCGCCCTTGAAGGCCTCGACGAGAACGGTGGCGTCGCGGAAATACTCAAACCGTATTTCGTCGAAGTTGTTCTTGCCGACATTCACGTTGAGATCGGCCGCCCAGTAATCCTCGACGCGCTCGTAGCGCATTGTCCGTCCCGCCTCGAACCGCCCGATGCGATAGGCTCCCGAACCGAGCGGCGGCTCCAGCATCGTCTGCGTCACGTCACGCGGCGTCCCATCCGCGCGCGCGCCCTCCCACCAGTGCCTGGGCAGGATGGGGAGCTGGCCGACGATCTGCGGGAGCTCCCGGTTGTTGATTTCGTCGAAGACGAAGGTGACCTCGCCCTCACCCGTCTCCTCCGCCGAGACGACGTTGCGGTAATAGAAGGCGTAGGAAGGGCTGTTGGCCTTGAGGACGTCGAATGAAAAGATGACGTCGCTCACCGTGATCGGCTCGCCGTCGTGCCAGCGCGCATCGGGGTTGAGGCGGAACGTCACCTGCGAATAATCGGCCGGATAGCGCAGCGCTTCGGCGATGAGGCCGTATTCAGCCGAGGCCTCGTCCAGCGGACTGGTCATCAGCGTGTCGTAGATGAGGCCCAGGCCCGCTGCGAGCTCACCGCGCACGCCGGCGATGACGAGGTTGAAGCTGTCGAAGGTGCCCTGGACGCCGAGCCGCACCAGGCCGCCCTTCGGAGCGTCGGGATTGACGTACTCGTAATGGGGGAAGCCCGTCGGGTATTTCGGCTCGCCCATCAGCGCGACGCCCGTGCGCCATTCGCCCTGCGCGTTCGATTGAATGTTCTCTTGCGAGACCTGAGCCTGCGCCAGCATCGGCAGCAAAGCGACGAGGCCGATCGAGGCGGCGGCGAAAATGCGTCCCATCAAGGTCGGTTCATCCTTCTCGGTTACCCACAGGTGGCAGCTAAGGTGCTATACGCGAACGATTATGTCGAGAATACCGTAAAAACGGAAATGAAACCGGGCCTGCGGCGGTCTGCGTCGCGCTTGTCGTATCAAGATGGCTGAAAACAAGGGGCAGCAAAAGTTTCTGCGACGATTCGCCCGATTTTCGGCGGTTCCGTAAAATGCGCGCCCACGGCTTAAGCTTCGCACAAGGTTCGTCCGGCATAGTCGCGTCATGGCAGGTTGGATCGCATTGAAGATCAAGCATCCAAGGGCATGAAGCCGCTCCTGCCATACCGGTGAAAACCCGGCATGTCCCTCGCTTCTCGTTTCGAAGGGACTTTCAACATGTCTAGCCTCCTCACGAATACCGCCGCAATGACGGCGCTCCAGACCCTCTCGCAGACCAACAAGAACATGTCGATCACGCAGGGCCGTATCGCTACGGGCCAGCGCGTCGCCACGGCTGCGGACAATGCTTCCTACTGGTCGATTGCAACCACCATGCGTGCAGACAATCAAGGCCTTTCGGCCGTGAAGGACGCCCTCGGGCTGGGCGCCTCGGTCGTCGATACCGCGTTCACCGCCCTGAACGAGGCCATCGACGTCACCAAGGACGTGAACGAGCTCTACGTTGCCCGTGCGGCACCGGGTGCCGACGTTGCCAAGATCGACGAGGAAATCGATCAGAAGAAGGCGCTCCTGGCCGACATCGCCACGGGTGCAAACTTCAACGGCGTCAACATGCTGGCCGCCGGCGGCACGGCACAGGACGTGGTCGTGGGCTATGTCCGCGGCACCGGCGTCACCGTGATGAACGTGGCGGCCTTCGATCTGACGGCCTCGTCTGCTGCGATCACCGATCTCGCCTCGACGGAAACGCAGCTTGCAGCCATGCAGGCAGCCGCCGCGACCTTCGGTTCGGCCCGCGCCCGCATCGACACGCAGATGCAGTTCACGCAGGCCGTGATGGACTCGATCGATCGCGGTATCGGTCAGCTCGTCGATGCCGACATGAACGCCGAATCGACCCGCCTGCAGGCCCTTCAGGTCCAGCAGCAGCTCGGCATCCAGGCGCTTTCGATCGCCAACGGCTCCAGCCAGAACATCCTCTCGCTGTTCCGCTGATCGCACGTCGGTCTCCCCTGAAACTCGGCCACGCTTCCTCGCGGAGCGTGGCCTTTTCCGTTTGCGATCCCCGATCAATGCCCCGCGCTCGCTTCGACGCAATCCTCGGACAAGCTTGGAGGACGACACTCGCAGGCGACAGGACCCCGCCAAGGTCCCGTCCCTCGGTCTATCCCACGGAATTGCCAGAGAGTTGCAATGAGCGCACGCGAGCACGCCGACAAGTTATGGCTGAACCTCCTCGACCTCGGGCCTCGCCGGCTGATGGTCCTGGCCCTCGTCGGCCTGTCGGTCTTCCTGACCATCGGTCTCGGGGCCTACTATCTGAGCCGCCCCCAGCTTTCGGTGCTCTATACGGGCCTCGAGCGTGACGACGTCACCCGGATCGGCACCGCGCTGACGGATGCCGGCATCCAGTTCGACGTCAATTCAGCCGGCAACGCCGTCATGGTGACGCATGCCCAGACCGCCAAGGCGCGCATGCTGCTGGCCGAGAAGGGCCTGCCCTACAGCGCCAATGCGGGGTACGAGCTGTTCGACAATCTCGGTTCGCTGGGCATCACCTCCTTCATGCAGGAAGTCACCCGGGTGCGGGCGCTGGAGGGCGAGATCGCGCGTTCCGTCCAGGCCATGCGCGGCGTCAAGGCCGCGCGCATTCACATCGTCATGGCGGATCCCGGCTCGTTCCGGCGCGAGCAGCGCCCTCCTTCGGCGTCCGTCGTCGTGCGCATGGAATCGGCGGATGCCGCCTCGTCCGCACAGGCGATCCGCCACCTCGTCGCCTCCGCCGTTCCCGGCATGAGCGTGGAACGGGTCACCGTTCTCTCCACGGATGGAACATTGCTGGCGTCCGGTGACGACGGCGCGAATGCCACGTCGGGCCGGATGGCCGCCCTCAACACCACGGTGAACCGCGAGATCGAGGGCAATGTCCGCCGCACGCTCGCTCCCTATCTCGGCCTCGACAACTTCGAGGTCAGCGTCACCGCCCAGATCAACACCGACAAGCGTGTCATCAGCGAGACCGTCTTCGATCCGGAATCGCGGGTCGAGCGTTCCGTCCGCATCATCCGCGAGAACGAAACCTCGCAGAACCTCAGCCGCGAGACGCCGACCACCGTCCAGCAGAACATCCCCCAGGAACAGGTCGCGGCCGCTCCCGGCGAGCAGTCGAGCGAGGAGACCCAGCGCCGCGAGGAGCTGACCAACTACGAGATCTCCAGCCGCCAGGTCCAGACCAGCAGCGACGGCTTCGTCATCGAGAACCTGTCCGTGGCCCTCCTCGTCAACCGCGCCCGCCTCGCCTCCGCCGTGGGTGAGGACGCCAGTGCGCAGGCGCTTGCGGCCGAGATCGCCGAGATCGAGCAGCTCGTCGCCTCCGCCGCCGGGATCCAGAGCGCACGCGGCGATTCGGTGAAGGTGTCCGTGGTCAACTTCCTCGACGACAACGGAAACTTCGAACCCATTCCCGGACCCGGCGCCTACGAGATCCTCCTGCGCCAATCGGGCAATATCGTCAGCGCGCTCACCATGCTCCTCGTCGCGGCCATGCTGATCTGGTTCGGCCTGCGCCCAGCCGTGAACGCCATCGTCCAGCGCCAGCAGGACGAGCCGGCGGAGTCGCAGCTCCAGATCGCAGCCGACGACAAGGTGCCGTCGTTCGACCCCGTCGCCCAGCTCACCGCCCATGCCGACGTCAATCTGATCGAGGACATTTCGCGCAAGCTGAACAACTCCACGATCAAGCGGCTCGAGCAGATCGTTCAGCTCAATGAAGAGCAGGCGGCGCATATCCTGAAGCAGTGGATGCATGCGGGCGAACAATCATGATGGTCCAGTCCGTCCACCGCTTCCTCGTCGAGTTCAAGCCCGACGAGCCCCCCGAGACGATGCGTGAACCCGCCAACGAGCACAGCCCGAACGAGGGCTCGCCCTTGCTCCCCGGCGACCCGCCCGATGTCGATGCGTTGGCGCAGGAGGCATTCGAGCGCGGTCGCGCGGAGGCGAGGGCGGAAATCGCGCTGGAGCACGAGAGCGCGCTCGCCGCGGCTCGTGAGGAAGCCGGGGAGGCGCTGGCCGCTGCTCGTGCGCAATGGGTCGCACAGGAGAGCGAGATTCTGGCCGCCCGCCTGACCGAGGGGCTCGCGGCGCTCGAGGCGAAACTCGCGGAAAAGACGGCGCGGGCGCTTCGGCCGTTCCTGCGCGAATCCGTCCGCGAGCAGGCGATCGCAGCGCTTTGCGAGACGCTCGGTCGCCTCCTGCACAGCCAGCCCGCGGCCAAGCTCGACATGTCCGGGCCCGAGGATCTTCTCGATGCGGTCATGCGCCGCCTCAACGGATACGAGGGGAAGATCGCGATCCACGTCACGACCGAACGCGACATCCGTGTGGTCTGCGACGAAACCACGATCGAGACGCAGATTGCGCTGTGGGCGAAGAGCCTCGCGATAGACGACGCGTGAAGGGGGCATGATGCAGGACAACCATCAAAACGAGATCGTCATCGTGCGCCGACGCCGGGATCCGGACGGGGACGGCCCGAAGGGAAGCGTCTGGAAGATCGCCTATGCGGATTTCATGACGGCGATGATGGCGTTCTTCCTGGTCATGTGGCTGATCAACGTCACCGACCAGGACACCCGCGAGATCGTCGCCACTTACTTCAATCCGATCAAGTTCGCCGAGGCGACGACGGATCGCAAGGGCCTGCGCGACCCGGATTCGAGCTCGTCCGGCACCGACAGCGACGAACACAGCAGCGCCATCCCCCTGCGCGGCACGGCCGGCGAGGAGGATGACGGTCCGGCCGAGCAGGAGCGCGCGCGCTACTCCGAAGCAGCGCTCTTCCAGGACCCTTACGCCATCCTCGCCGAACTCGCAGCGCAGCTGCAGGCCGACCAGCCCCCGAGCGCCATGATCGACGTCTCCCCCGGCGAAAGCGGCCAGCCTGGCCTCACCGGTGGCGATGCATTCCGCGACCCCTTCGACCCGGTCTACTGGCAGGTCGCGCCGCAGATGCAGATCGGGCGCTCGGACGGCGACGGGACGGGCGGGCCCGCCGGCATCGCCGATGCGGGAGCCGCATTCCCGGAACTCGGCCCGGGCGACGGCGTGGCCGGGACACAGATCACGACGGCGATGCTCCCCTTGAGCGCCAGGCCTGACGCATCGCCCGGGGTTGCGACCGGCAGCGCTGCGGCAACGGATCCGGAGCCTGAGGAATCGCTCGAGAGGGCCCAGGAAGATGAGGCGGTGGCGGAGGAGACGAAAGTCGAGGATACGCTCGTCGAGGAGATGATCGCCGCTACCGTGGACGAAGCGGAAGCCGCGCTGGAGGGCGACGCCGAGTCCACCCCCGAAGGGCTCCCCAACCTCGCAGCAGCCGGGGCCGAGGAGATGCGACGGCGGATCGAGGCCGGGATCGAGGGCAGCGCGGGGCGCTTCTCGCAGATTCCCGCGGTCGAGGTTACGGCGACGCCCGAGGGTATCCTGATCAGCCTCACCGACAGCGCCCGCTTCGGCATGTTCGCCATAGGCTCCGCAGAGCCCAAGCCCGAGGTCGTGGGCGTACTCGCGGCCGTTGCGAAGATCCTGGCCGAACGCGAAGGCTCGATCGTGATCCGCGGACACACCGATGCGCGACCGTTCCGCTCGAAGGATTACGACAACTGGCGTCTCTCCAGCGCCCGCGCCCACATGGCCTACTACATGCTCGTGCGCGGAGGTTTCGACGAGGCGCGCATCGCACGCGTCGAAGGCCATGCAGACCGTCACCTCAAGCTGCCGGACGATCCGGAAGCAGCCGAGAACCGCCGCATCGAGATCCTGTTGCAGGAGGTGGGCGCATGAGCATCGCAGTTCGAGCGTCGGGTCGCCTGGCCGTATTCGTCGCCGTGCTCCTCTCCGCCTCGGTGGCCGGCCTCGTCCTCGCGCCGGTTTCCGCGAACGCGACGATCGGGCCAAGCCTGGAGACGAGCAGTCCCGAGCCCTACAAGCTGATGCGCACGCTGCAGGCCCTGCAGGAGCAGATCGCCCGCGGCAACGTCTCGGCGCACAACGCCCAGCGTTCGGTGATCACACACCTCTCCGAGCAGTTCCTCGCCGCCGATCCGTCAGTCTGGCAATCGCGGCGCAACGCCCATGCGGCGGTGGCCTTCGTGCTGGGCGGCGGGCCGCCCCAGGTGCTGCGCCGTCTGATGCGCCTCGATCCGGCTCCCGCGGCGGACGAAGCCCTGATGCTGGGCGCTCTCGCCTATGTCGAGGGCCGCGAGGCCGAGGCGCTCGAAGCGCTCGGGGCTTTCGACCCGCTGGCGTTTCCGGGGCATCTCGGCGCGCAGCTCGCCCTCGTGCAATCGGCGCTCGCCGTGCGCGAGGACCCGGAGCGGGCCGTCCGGCTTCTGTCCATCGCGCGCCTGCTGGCGCCGGGAACGTTGATCGAGGAGGCGGCGCTTCGTCGCGAGGTCTTCGTCGAAGGCCAGCGCGGCAACATCGCCCGGTTCGAGTTCCTGACCATCCAGTACCTGCGCCGCTTCCGCAACTCGATCTATGCGGGAAATTTTCGCCAGCGCTTCGTCGTGCTCCTGACGCAGCTCGATTTCGCCGAGAACGTCGACAGCTTCATGCGGCTCGAGGCGATCCTCGCGCAGATGGACGGCGAGGGAAAGCGCGACCTCTACCTCTTCTTCGCGCGGCACTCGATGCTGCACGGGCGCGCGGAACTCGCACGCCTGGCCGCGGCGCGCGCCGGCGAACTCTCCGCCGGCGGCAGCGCCGAGGATGCGCGGGCGCAGCTCTACGATGCGGCGATGGCGATCGTGACCCCCGATTTCGACGACGCCGTCGAGCGGCTGCTCGCCCTCGATCCGTCGAAGCTGCCCGGACTCGACCGCCCCCTGCTCGAGGCCGCGATGGATCTCGCCGTCCGGATCGGCGATGCGGTTCTCGTGGAAGAGCCGGAGGACGACATCGTTGCGGACGAGGGCATCGACGAAGCCGTGGCGGCTGCCGTGCCCGAGCCAATGCCTCCCGCCGGCGATCCCGCCGATGAAACAATCGCGATCGCATCCTACGAACCAACCCCATTGATGCTGCGCGCGCAAACGGCGCTCACCGAGATCGATCAACTCCTGGAAGGCAAGAGACGATGACCCAGATCGATGCGAGCCCGATGCCGACGGGAAAGGCCGCTGCGAAGGCGGATGCCGGCACAGTGCGCGATCGCGGCAAGGGCGGGCAGGCCGATGACGACGCAGGAGTGGACAGCGGCAAGCCGCGCTTCGGCGATCACTGGCGCAGCATCCTCTCCGGCGACACACGCAAGCCCGATAGCCAGCCCATGTCTGCGGACGACGGGCAACATGCGGGCGAAAAAGCCCCGTCGGCACGCTTTGGCGTCCTGTTGCGCCTGCCGCCTGCGGCGTTCGGGCCCTCGGGAGACGCCGCGCAGGGCGAGGTCTCGGCGCTGAGCATCGACGCGGCCAACCCCGGGGATTTCGATATCTCGGAGGTGCTGGCGGCCCTGAAGGGTGCGGAGACGGTCGAAGCCTCGGGCGAAGCCGCCGTGGATGATGCACTCGGCGGCACGGCCGACAACGAGAGCGCAAATGCGGCAAAGCCGGGGGCGACTGCCGATGCCGGCGAGCAGCCTGCCGTCGGCGCCGGGCGTGGACAAGGCGCCGCCACGGCCATGGAGCTCGCCGCTCCCGGTGCGGTCGTCCATCCGGCGGTGTCGGGAGCCGTGCAGCCGGCGGGTGCTGGATCGGCTGAAGACGCTCAGCCTACAAAAGCGCGGGCCCGCAGCGCCGCAAACGTGGCCAACGGACCGCCCGACAAGGGCGCCTCCAGCACGAATGCGAATATCCATCTCTCCACGCGCGGCGATGCCGCCCAGCCTGCGATGAAGGCGAGCGTCGTGCATCAGGCGACGCATTTCGCGCCGGCGCTGGGCGCCGCCAACATCCAGGCGATCACCAGCGGCTTGACGGAAATCGCGGGCGATCTGCGCTCTGGCGCGGAGCGCACAGCGCCCGATCCGGCGATGCAGCAGCCGGGCGCGCGACCGACCGGCCCGGTCAAGACCCTGACGATCCAGCTCACACCCATCGCGCTGGGCAAGATCACCGTCGAAATGCGGATGATCGGCGGCGCCATGAAGGTCGATATCCAGGTGGCCGATCCCAAGGCGCTCGAAATGGTGCGCTCCGACAAGGATCTCATCATGAACCTCCTGCGCAAGGCGGGCGTCGTGCCCGACACCGTCACCATCCAGACCGCCGACAACGCCTCGTCTGCGCGGCAGAATCCTGCGGGGCAGGGAGGCAACGGTTCTACCTTCGATCGCGAAGCATCGCGTGACGGCTCCGATGGCTCGGGGCGAAACGCGGGCCCCGACGAACACGACCAGGGGAGGATGTCCCATGACGATCGCTCGACCGACCAGTCTCGTCTGCGCGGCGATATTTATCTCTAGCCTGATCGCGGTCTTCGCCGCGCCTGCATACGCCGGCGACAGCATCTGCGAGGCGGAGATGACGCGGGCGGCGGACGCGTACGACGTGCCGCTGGGCGTGCTCTATGCCGTGGGGATGACCGAAACCGGGCAGCGGGGAAAGCTGCACCCGTATGCGCTGAACATCGCTGGGCGATCGTATTTCGCGACGGGAGTCCGGGACGCGGTCGAAACGTTCGAGAAGGAGCGAAAGCGCGGGATCAGGCTGATCGATCTCGGCTGCATGCAGATCAACCACCATTACCACGGGAAGGAGTTCACCTCCGTCGAGGATATGCTCGATCCCGTGCAGAACGTGGAATACGCGGCAAAATTCCTCAAGCATCTGCGCCAGCGCGAAGGCAGCTGGACGCTTGCGGTCGCGCGCTACCATGCCGGCCCCAACAACAATCCGGCGCAGAAGCGCTACGTCTGCGCCGTGATCCGCAACATGGTCGCGAGCGGGTTCGGCCAGTGGACGGCGAATGCGCGGACCTTTTGTGCGTAGGGTCGGATTGAAGCACCGCCCCCGCCCGCCGAACGCGGGAAGGGGCATCAGTATCAACTTCGCAGTCGCCTTACTTGCCGGCGATGACGGCGATCTCGACCTTGTACTGGGGCGCTGCGAGCTTGGCTTCCACCGTGGCGCGGGCCGGGGCGCAGCCGGGGGCGACCCAGCCGTCCCACACGGCGTTCATCTCCTGGAAGGTGCTCATGTCGGTGATCCAGATCGTCGCCGAGATCAGCTTCGTCTTGTCCGTGCCCGCCTTGGCCAGGATGTCGTCGAGGATGGAGAGGATCTCCTTCGTCTGCTCCGTGACGGACCCGCCGGCCTGCTCGCGCGCGACCTGCCCCGCCGTATAGACCGTGTCGCCGTGGACGACGGCCATGCTCATGCGCGGGCCGGGTTCGATGCGTTCGATGCTCATGGGTGAACTCCCTCTGTAATGACTGGAAAGTGAGGCCGCAGTCATGCGTCGCCACGGGCGCGTGGTAAAGGGAAGAAATCGGGAAAAAGCGCAAACCGCTACGCGGCGGCCTACTCGTCCTCGCCGAAGCGGGTCGCGAGCAGCGCCGTCAGCGCGTCCAGCACCTCCTGCGCCTGCGCACCGGTGGCGGCGACGTCGATGGTCGTGCCCTTGGCGGCGGCCAGTGTCAGAAGACCCATGATCGAGCGCCCGCCAACCGTCTCGCCACAGCGGGTGACCTGGACATCGGCGTCGTAGCGCTCGACGGTCTGGACGAACTTCGCCGAGGCGCGCGCATGCAGCCCCTTGCGGTTGACGATCGACAGCCGCCGGGCGTTGGGGCCGATAGCGACGGGCGCGCCCTGCGCGGCATCCCCCGATGTGGCGGCTTGCTGCGTCATGCCGCTCACTTCCCCGCCAGGACGTGCGAGGCCACGTTGATGTATTTCCGCCCGGCCTCCTGCGCATGCAGCACCGCCTCCGCGAGCGGTTCGCAATCGCGCACGCTGGCGAGCTTGATCAGCATCGGCAGGTTGATCCCCGCGACGACTTCCACCTTGCGTCCGTTCATGCAGGACAGGGCGAGGTTCGAAGGCGTGCCGCCGAACATGTCGGTGAGGACGACAACGCCTTCGCCGCTCTCGACGCGATCGACCGCCGCGAGAATATCGCTCCGGCGGAGTTCCATGTCGTCCTCCGGGCCGATCGTGATGGTCTCGATCTGCACCTGCGGTCCAACCACATGTTCCAGCGCGGCTCTGAATTCTGTCGCCAGTTGCCCGTGTGTGACGAGCACCATTCCAATCATGTCGTCTGGTTTCCCGCGCGCTGGTGAGCCGAGCCGCTATTTTGTGCAGCGCGAAGCTGAGCGCAAGCACAATGCGACAGGATTTTCATCAAATCGTCACTGCCGTGTCGTCGAAGCCACCGGAGAGCTTCTGCATGATGGCTTCGACTCCCGCCTCTAAACGTATCACGAGGCGTGACAGCGTCACGTCGTGCATCACTATGACACCAGAATCCTGATCGGGATAGCGCGGCGCCTGCGGATCGATATCGACGAGCAAGCGCAGGAGCGCGCTCTCGAGATACGATGAACGTCCCAATCCTGCACTGCGGATTTCGACCAGTCCAGCAATCCTTTCCGGGCAGCGCATGACGATGCGCCCGTGCCTCGGCTGGAGAATGACGCGATCGTCGGCCACAAGCTGCGAAAAGCGGCCGTCCTGCCGCGCCCGGGCGATCAGCGCGAGCGCCAGACTGGATTTTCCCGCGCCGGAGGCTCCACGCACGAGGATCCCCGCCTCGCCGACCACGATCGCCGTTCCGTGAACGGTTTCATGGACGCCTTCTTGGCCCATTTCGTGGACCATATCCTGCCGCCCGCTCACAGCATCGCCGGCAGGGTGACCGTAAAGCGCGCCCCGAGCCGCGTCGGATTTCCCTCGGCATCCGGCGGGCCGTGGCGGTTTTCGGCGGTGATCGTGCCGCGATGCACCTGGACGATCTGGCGCGAGATCGAGAGGCCGAGCCCGGAATTCTGGCCGAATCCCTGTTCGGGTCGGTCGGTGTAGAAGCGCTCGAAGATGCGCTCGAGCGCATGCTCGGGGATCCCGGGGCCGTCATCCTCGACGACGATGCGGACCTCCTCGCCCCGTCGATCGAGCCCGACACGGACCGTGCCGCCTTTCGGCGAGAAAGAGCGGGCATTGTCGATGAGGTTACGAACGACCTGCCCGATGCGGCTGTCATGGCCGAGGATGACGAACTCGTCGGTATTCTCCTTCCGCGCGGCCCTCTCCTTGCCGCCCTTCTCCCGGGCGCCTTTCGCCCTCTGATTCGTCGATTTTCCGTCCTTGCCGGCCTGCCCGTCGCGCGACGCGTGCGCGACGAGGATTTCCGCCTCGTCGGGGCGGCGCACGTCGTTGGCGATGGAGGCGACTGCATCGACGAGCTTGCCGAGATCCACCGGAGCGGCCTCGGCGCGGGCGAGTTCCGCGTCAAGCCGGGAGGCGTCGGAGATGTCGCTGATCAGCCGGTCGAGGCGGCGCACGTCGTGCTGGATGATGGAAAGAAGCCGCCCCCGGGAATCGTCGTTCCGGGCCAGCGGCAGCGTCTCGACGGCGCTGCGCAGCGAGGTGAGCGGGTTCTTCAACTCGTGCGCGACGTCGGCTGCAAAGCTCTCGATCGCGTCGATGCGGTTGTAGAGCGCGTGCGTCATGTCGCGGAGCGCGCCGGACAGATGCCCGATCTCGTCCGAGCGGTAGGTGAAATCGGGGATTTCCTGGCGCGACCTGATCCCGCGCCGCACCCGCTCCGCCGCCTCCGCCAGCCGCCGGACCGGACCCGCGATGGCGTTGGCGAGAAGCAGCGACAGCACGATCATCACGGAGGCTGCGACGAGGAAGACCTGGAACAGGGCGAAGCGCTCCGAGGCGATGATCTTGTCGATGTCGCCGCCCTGGGTCGAGAGCAGCAAGACCCCGCGCACGGAGCGCTGGCGGTGGATCGGGACCCCGACGGAAACGATCGTCTCCCCCGACGGGTTGAGCCGGACGACGCTCCCCGCGCTCCCGTTCAGGGCCTGCTGCACCTCGGGGAAGACGCGACCGTTCGTCGGGCCGATCGTCTCCAGCACCGGTTGGCGATCATCGATGAACCAGCTTCGCAACCAGTTCCAGCTGCGCTGGACGAAGGTGACGTCGGGCCTGTCGAGCGGGGGCAGGTCGAACCGCAGGATGTCGCCGCGCGAGTACAGCGCGCGCGAATCGAGGATCAGCATGGCGTCGCGGTCATAGACCCGCGCCCGGGTGCCCGTCGGCGTGATCAGCCGTCGCAGCAGGGGCGCGACACGCTCGGGATTGATGGAGAACTCCAGCGGAGAGAAGATGTCGTCGCCGAAGCCGGAGGTCTCGCCGAGCTGCATCTGCAGGAGCGCGTCCGGGTCGATCTTGATGGTATCGATCTCGACCGTGGCCGAGGAGGCGATGGCGCCGGCGATGATCTCGCCCTGGGTCAGGAGGCTCTGAACGCGCGCCTCGATGAGGCCCTCGCGGAACTGGTTCAGATACAGGAAGCCGAACAGCAGGGCCACGAGACCCGCGAGGTTGAGCAGGACGATGCGGCGGGT
>Ga0208490_100217_pt1 | contig 46340 bp, 47 predicted proteins | sample SubbioAug_CSWold_FD_184818 | JGI IMG/M metagenome (GOLD analysis project Ga0208490, IMG submission 184818) | Serpentinite rock and fluid subsurface biosphere microbial communities from McLaughlin Reserve, California, USA - CR11Aug_CSWold (SPAdes) | ecosystem: Environmental > Terrestrial > Deep...
AACCTGGTTTAATAGTATCAAGTCCTGATGCATCAATCTACTCAGTTATTGATGTAAGAAATGTTGTTAAAAAAGGATTTGATTGTATCGACTTTGTATTGTATTGTGCAGGAGAAGGTTCTATAGATGTAGATGGAGTAGAAACTACATTACTTGTAGCACCAATGAAAGGATTCTATAATGTAGGTAAGGGAGAAGTAAATCCTGGAAGTACACAATTTAGAATTTCTTTTGTAGAATCACCAGAAAATATGGCAAAAGTTCCAGAACTATTTGTTAAATTACTGAGAAAATACGAAGCGCAAAGATAAAGAAACTTTAAAAGCAGATTAATATAGGTTTTTATTATTATACTTAAAAAATCAAAGCCTACTAGGTAGCTACATGTTTTGTAGCTACCTTTTAAGTATTTGTTTTTCATAGGAATCATAGATAATGAATTCAGTTTTTCATAGAATACATAAATCAGTACTTTGTTGAAAGAAGGGAATAAAAATGATTAACAAAGACAGTGTAATAAGAGGAGTTAAGTCAGTGACACCACTTATATTAGGTATCATACCATTTGGATTAATAAGCGGTATTACAGCTGCAAACACAGGTCTATCAATTGGAATGGCTATGCTAATGAGTATAGGTATTTTTGCAGGAGCTTCGCAACTGGCAGTTCTACAACTTTTAAGTAATAATGTTCACATGTTAGTAATTATATATACAGCCCTTATTATTAATCTTAGGATGATGATATACAGTTTATCAATTGCTCCACATCTACAGAAGGTAAGTACTAGATGGAAAGCTTTGCTTGCATACTCTATGACAGATCAAAGTTATGCTATATCAACAGTACACTTCTTAAATAATCCAGAAGAAGATACTAAGAGTTTCTTTTTTGGTGCATCCATAACATTATGGATTATCTGGCAAATAACGACTATAGTTGGATTTTTGATGGGTTCTATTATTCCATCAAAACTGGGTTTAGAATTTGGAATCCCTTTAACATTTATTGCTATATTGTTTAAAGGTGTCGTGGGATGGGCAGGAATTATTGCTATAATAGTCAGTGCATTAGTAAGTGTTTTAGCATCACAATTGCCAATGAACATAGGTCTTGTACTTGCTGCTATTGCAGGAATAGCTGCTGGAACCATCAGTGAAATTATATTCTCAAAGAATAGGAGGGCTTCTAACAATGAGTAATTTACACTTAATATTAACAATAATTATAATTGGTATTGGAACCTTCCTATTCCGATTTTCATTTATATATCTATATGGGAAGTTTAAATTGCCAGATTGGACTCAACGATCATTGAGATATGTACCACCAGCAGTCTTGTCTGCTCTAATTTTTCCAGCAATCTTAGTTAAGGATAATAATATATGGATTTCAGCACAAAATCCTAGACTTGTTGCAGGAATAATTGCCATTTTAATCGCTTGGAAAACGAAGAATCTTCTTTTAACAATTGCAGTAGGTCTGGGGATCTTTTGGTTAATAGTATTTATTTAAACTATTTAAATTATTTGCTTTTCATCAATAAATTTTAAGCTTATTGTGGTATAATGGTCATTGAATGAAACGAGAAAATTCACAAAAAAGGAGTAAATGAATGAATAAGTTAGGTTTTGATCCTCAAAAATATATTGAAGAACAATCTAAGTACATACTAGAGAGAGTCAACAACTTTGATAAATTGTATTTAGAATTTGGTGGGAAGTTAATAGGAGATATGCATGCGCAAAGAGTTTTACCAGGATTTGACCAAGATGCTAAAATAAAGCTTTTGGAAAAGTTAAAGGATAAGGCTGAGATAATTATTTGTGTATATGCTGGAGATATTGAAAGAAATAAGATTCGTGGAGATTATGGTATTTCTTATGATATGGATGTATTCAAACAAATTGATGAGTTAAGAGGTTATGGATTGGAAGTTAATAGTGTTGTTATTACAAGATACAACGGACAACCATCTGCTAAACTTTTTATTAATAAGTTAGAGAGACGGGGGATAAAAGTATTCACTCATTCATCAATTTTAGGATATCCTTCTGATGTTGATAAAATAGTAAGTGAAGAAGGGTATGGAAGTAATGCGTATATACCTACTACTAAACCAATAGTTGTTGTTACTGCTCCAGGACCTGGGAGTGGTAAATTAGCCACTTGTTTAAACCAACTTTATCATGAACATAAGAATAACACAGTTGCAGGATATTCCAAATTTGAAACATTTCCAGTATGGAATGTTCCACTTAAGCATCCTTTAAACATAGCTTATGAAGCGGCTACTGTAGATTTGAAAGATATTAATATGATGGATTATTTTCACTTTGAAAAATATAATCAAGTTGCTGTAAACTATAATAGAGACATTGAAATGTTTCCAGTTATTAAAAGAATAATTGAGAGAATTACTGGAAAGGAATCTATTTATCAATCTCCAACAGACATGGGAGTTAACAGAATTGGATTTGGAATAGTTGACGATGGAGTAGTGCGAGAAGCATCCAAGCAAGAAATCTTAAGAAGAAGTTTCTCTACAGAATGTGACTATAAAAAAGGCTTGGTGGATGAAGAGGTTTTAAATAGAATGAGATTGATTATGGAGGAGTTAGAATTTAAAAAAGAAGACAGGACTCCAGTAACACCTGCAAGACAATATGCTGATAAATTGAAGACAAGATTTGAAGATATTGATATTCCTGCTGTTATAGCAATTGAGTTAAATGACGGCAGAATTATAACAGGTAGAGGTTCAAAACTAATGGATGCTTGTTCTGCAGCAATCCTAAATTCTATTAAGACACTTGCAAATATAGGTGATGAAATTTTACTTCTTTCACCAGTAATTATTGATACAATAAACGATCTTAAAATGGTTAGTTTGAAAAGCAAAATAGGTACATTAAATGCAAATGATGCTTTAATTGCACTGAGTATAGGAGCAGTAACAAATCCAACTGCACAATTAGCATTGGAGAAGTTATTAGAACTTAAAGGAGCTCAAGCACACTCTACTGTTATGTTAAATGACACTGAGGAACAGATCCTTAGAAAACTAGGAATTGATGTAACTTGTGATCCAATATTTCCTTCAGAAAACTTATATTACATTTAAAATAGCTTAAAGGCTATTTTTTTTTGCCTTTTTTAAGGAAATCAAGAAATTTCATTGTATTAATTAGGCAAATTATAGGTTAATAATCATGTGAAAAAAGAGAACTTCCCACTTAAAAATTAACACTAAATTAACACATACTATTAAAATAGGGACACTATTTTAATGTATGATGTCATAGACTTAAATTAAGGAGGAGGCGATTTTATGCAATATTTATTGATTATAATTGGGGTTATAATTTTTATAGTCATCGGATACTTTCTAATGGGTTTGATTGATAGGGCATTGGTCACTAACAAGCATAAGAAATACCATAAGAAAGATGAGTCTAATGATATTTTGATATTTACTGACATTCATAATGAGAACTCCTCTTTCAAAATAAAAGAGATAATAGGGGGTAAGCGAACTAAAATATTTACTAATCCAGAAGACTATAGACTAATTAGTTCAGATATATTGGTTGCTATGTCAGATAGTGACTTAGACAATATGTCAGTTTGTAATGCTTTTAAGTATTTTTTTCCAAGTATTTATACAATTGCTAAATGTAACACAGTGATATATGAAGATATATTTAAAGATGTTGGTGTTGATGTTATTATTGGAAACAAGAATTTTGAGCATGAACTAGTTCAGACGATAAAGGGGTGGCATAATGCTTAAAGATGTTAGATTAGGAGCTAAACAGACAATAGCACTTGGATTCGCTGTTATTATTTTAGTAGGTTCTATACTTTTAATGTTGCCAATCTCAAATAAAAGTGGTGTGGGAATTGGATTTGTAGATGCATTATTTACTGCAACCTCTGCAACTTGTGTTACTGGATTAGTAGTTTTTGATACTTGGAGCCAATTCACATTTTTTGGACAAATGGTTATTCTAATACTAATTCAAATCGGTGGTTTAGGGTTCATGACTATAGCAATTCTTTTTTCAATAGTATTGGGTAAAAGGATTGGTTTAAGAGAAAGATCCTATGCAATGGAAGCTGTTAGTTCAATGCAAATAAGTGGAGTCGTTAGGTTGGTTAAGCACATTGTTGTAGGTACTTTAATCTTTGAATTGCTAGGAGCAATAATTCTTTCAATAAAATTCTACCCAATATTTGGATTAGGACAAGGAATTTGGTTTGGAGTTTTTCATTCAGTATCAGCTTTTTGTAATGCAGGATTTGACCTAATGGGTGCATTAGAACCATACTCCTCACTTACCTTATTTTCATCCGATATGATTGTTAACCTAGTAATAGCTACATTGATTATAATTGGTGGAATTGGATTTGTTGTTTGGGATGATGTTTTTAACAGAGGTTTAAAATTCAAGAAATACAAATTGCACTCAAAGGTAGTATTAATATCAACTTTTTCACTAATTGCATTATCTTTTATTGTTTTTATGGTTTTGGAAAAAGACACCGTTTTGTACGGACTATCTATAAAGGAAAAAGTTATGGCTTCTATATTTCATTCCATAACACCAAGGACTGCAGGATTTAATACAATTGATACAGCATCATTAAGTGAAGGGGGAACTATGTTTACAATGTTACTTATGTTTATTGGTGCTAGTCCAGGATCAACTGGAGGAGGTATTAAAATAACAACTTTTGTTGTCATAATTATGAGCATAATAACATATTTAAGGAAGCAAGAGGATGTAAATATATTTGGAAGAAGAATTAACAGCAATATAGTAAAAAGATCATTTTACAGTTCTGCTTATTATATGATTTTAATATTTATAGGCTCATTTCTAATAATGATTTTTCAAAATATGCAATTTAAAGAAGTAATTTTCGAAGCTTTTTCAGCAATAGGAACAGTTGGATTATCCATGGGTATTACTAGAGACTTAACATGGATCTCAAGGTTGTTAATTGTCATTTTGATGTATAGTGGAAGGGTTGGTAGTTTAACTATTTTTATGGCAGTAGCTGAAAATAGAGTAATCAGTAAAGTTAGAAATCCAGAAGAAAAAATAATAATTGGGTAGGTGTGATGATTATGAAATCAGTTTTAGTTATTGGATTAGGACGATTTGGCAAACATTTAGCAACGAAATTAGTTGAGTTAGGAAATGAAGTAATGGTAGTTGATACAAACGAGGAAGAGGTAGATAAAATTGCCCATATAGCAACAAGAGCACAAATAGGTGATTGTAAAGATGAAGATGTTTTAAAGACATTGGGAGTAAGAAATTTCGATGTTTGTTTTGTCTGTATAAGTGATAATTTTCAATCATCACTAGAAATAACTTCTCTGTTGAAAGAATTAGGAGCTAAGTTTGTTGTTTCCAAAACGGATAGAGATATACATGCTAAATTTTTAAGAAAAATTGGTGCAGATGATGTTATATATCCAGAAAGAGATATGGCACAAAGAGCGGCTGTAAAATATAGTTCAAAGACAGCATTTGATTATATTGAATTAACAGATGATTATGCTATATCAGAAATATTAATACCTGGAAACTGGAAGGGAAAAACTCTTAAAGAACTAAACATAAGATCAGTTTATAAAATTAATATTATTGGATTTAAAACCAATAGCCATGTAACGCCAATTATTGATGCTGACTATGTATTTAATGGTGATGAACACCTACTTATTGCAGGAAATAAGAAGGATCTGCTTAAAATATTAGACAAATAAATAGTATAATTATATACTATTTCCAAGGAGACTATTAATATGACTGAATTTAAAAACAATAAAATAAAAGATGCTTTGGTTGCAATGACTATTTTTTCATTGGCAGGAATAGGATCTTTCATTATGAACTCTTTAGGAATAGATAAAGAGAGTATTATAATGGTTTTTTTACTTGGAGTTTTGTTTACCACAGTATTAACAGGCAATTATTTATGGGGAATAATAGAATCAGTTTTAAGTTTGATGTTAGTTAATTTTCTATATACAGAGCCAAAATATACTTTTGTCATTTATGATACAAGTGACATTATTTTGCTTATGTTCTTTTTAATTACTGCAGTTGTATCCGGTAAGATTACTTCAAGACTTCAACAACAAATATTAATTTCTAATAAAAATGAAAGGACCTCAATGATTCTCTATAATATAGCAGCTGAGTTTTTATCAATTAACGGTGCAACTAATATGGTGAATAAAGCTAAAGATCTCATTAAAGAAAATACAGGGTACGATTCAACCATTAAGGTATATTCAGGCAAAAAAAGTTATTCGGATGAAATATCTGATACTATAAACTCTGTTGATTTTGACATAAACTCTAAAACATCAAATATTGGAACAATAAGAATAATTAACACCAATAAGATAAATGATATGCAAAACGAGTTAATTATCCATGCAATTTCTACTCAATTGGGTATAGCTTTAGATAGAGAACAATTACATTCAGAACGAGAAAACATAAAAATTGCAATGGAAAGAGAAAAATTAAAAGCTACACTTCTAAGATCAGTATCACATGATTTGAGAAGTCCTTTAACAGCACTATCTGGAGCAGGAAATGTTTTAGCTGATAAGTATGATATATTATCTGATGAAGAAAGAAAGCATCTTGCAAATGATATTAGTGAAGAAATTTTATGGCTTATAAATCTAGTTGAAAATATTTTGAGTATGACTAAGATCAATGATTCTAAGTTTGAGCTTAATAAAAAAGAAGAATTAATAGATGATGTTATAAGTGAAGCCATAAGTCATACAAAAAGATTGATGAAAAACAGAAAATTTAAAGTAGTTTTACCAGATGAGGTTTTATCTGTTCAAATTGATGGTAAATTAATTGTGCAAGTAGTTATAAATCTCTTGGAAAATGCGATAAATCATACATCTGAGGATAGTAGTATTGAACTTGAAGTAACTAAAATTGATAACAATATAGTAGTTTCTGTAATTGATACAGGTGAGGGTGTTCCAGATGAACTAGTAGGCAAGATATTCGAGAGATTTGTTACTACTGAAAAAAATGTAATTGATGGGAAAAAGGGTATAGGGTTAGGTTTAACAATCTGCAGGGCAATAATAAATGCCCACGACGGAAACATTTATTATGAACCCAACACTCCAAATGGAAGTAAGTTTACCTTTACATTACCACTGGAGGAATAGTCCATGAATAATAATTTAAAAATATTAATTATCGAAGATGACAAGTATATTTCTAATTTTCTTAACTTGTCTTTAAAAAATAGTGGATATGATGTATTTGTTTCTCCAAATGCAACAAATGGTTTGTTTGTGTTTTCATCACATCATCCCGATCTAATTTTACTGGACTTAGGATTGCCAGATATGGATGGTCTAGAAATTATTAAAGAAGTAAGGCTGTCATCGGATATTCCAATAATTATTGTTTCTGCTAGAACTCAAGAAAAGGAAAAGATAGAAGCTCTTGATCTAGGAGCAAGCGATTATATAACAAAACCTTTTCATTTAGGAGAGTTGTTAGCAAGAATAAGAGTAGCTGAAAGAGGAATTAATAGAAGCTTTATTACTTATGAGAATAATGTTTATGAATGTGATTATTTAAATGTGGATTTTGATAAAAGAAGAATTTATGTTGGAGGTCAAGAAATTCATTTAACACCTATTGAATACAAACTACTCCAACTATTAATCCAAAACCAAGGTAAGGTATTGACTCATAATTATATAATCAAGAAAATTTGGGGTTATGAGGGTGGTAGTGATACAAAAGGTTTAAGGGTTTTTATGGCTAATTTGAGAAGAAAAATTGAAAAAGATAGTAGCAATCCTAGATTTATAATGACTGAGGTTGGTGTAGGTTATAGGTTTGCTGATGAGTAAGATTATTATTAGTTTTTAACATATTCATAATGTTGATATAAATAGGGTATAGTTTAGATAAATACAAATTTAAAGGTGATCTTATGAAAACTTTTCAAAGGGTAACAAAGGCATATAATAATGCTAAACAAATTGAATTTGATAAAGATTTGATAAAGACTCTAAATACATATTTTTTAGCGATTCTCATAGAGGAGATGGAAGTCACTTTGATGAATTTACTAAAAACCAGAATTTATATCTACATGCTCTTAATTATTACTACAAAAATGGATTTACATATGTAGAAGTGGGAGATGGGGATGAATTATGGGAACAACCAAAACTTAGATTTATTAAAAAAGCACATTATGATGTTTTTGAAGTAATAAAGAAATTTCATTATCATAACAGACTTATAGTGATTTATGGAAACCATAATATGTACCTTAAGTACCCAGAATATGTAGAAAAATATTATTACACATACTACAATGAATATAGAGAACAACATTATGATTTTTTAAAAGACTTAAAGCCAGTAGAAGCAATAGTTTTAAAACACAAGGAAACTCAACAAGAAATAGTTGCACTACATGGTCATCAAGGAGATTTTGCCAATGATCAAATATGGATGCTTACTATGTTGTCTGTGAGATACTTTTGGAGATACATGCATTCATTTGGAGTGAAAAATCCTGCTAGTCCAGTGAAAAATGCACACAAAAGACATAAAATAGAGAAAAATTACAATAAGTGGATAAATGAAAATAAAAAAATGTTGATTTGTGGACATACCCATAGATTTAAATTCCCCAGAAATGGAGAGTTACCTTACTTTAACACAGGTAGTTGTATTTATCCCACAACCATTACTGGAATAGAAATACTAAACGATATGGTGCAAGTTATTAGATGGAAAATAAGGCCAAATAGAGAAGGCATTTTAAGAGCTACACGGGAGGTAATAAGAGGTCCTGAAGAGATTGCTAAATTTGATATGAGATAGGATGTGTGAGAAATGTATTTTTTAAATATAGAGTGGTTACACTTAGAGGTTGAAGGGGATACATGTGATAGATGTAATCTTACATATAAAAATATAATCAAAGGAATCGAGTATATTAAGGATAAATATAGTGATAAAAGTATTAAGATCATATTAAAAGATACAAAACTTAATGAAAAAGATATTGAATTATCCAACTGGATAAAGATAAATGGGAAACCAATAAATAAGATTATTCAAATCGAAGAAGTTCATAATTACTGTAAATCTTGTTCTGACTTAGTTGGAAGGGATTCAACATGTAAAGCAGTAATTTATAAGGAAAAAAGTTATAATTCAATACCGACATCAGCTATTGTAGCTGCGTTGACCAAGACACTTTCACAACAATCAAAAAGATGAGAGTCTTAAGACTCCCATCTGAGATTATCGAAAAAGTAAAAAAAATGAAAAAAAAGATGAAAATTCTAAAATTCAAAAAGGATTTTCATCTTTTTTGTCGTATATATATAGTAGAGGTGATATATATGATGACAAGGGGCAAAAAGGATAAAAAACAGTTACAATTAGAACTAGTAATGCTGGAACAATTAGTAAAAAAAGATCATGATCTTAGAAAAATCGATAAACACATTGACTTTAGCTTCATTTATGATCTAGTAGAACCATATTACGCAGAAGATAAAGGAAGACCGTCAATTGACCCAGTAGTATTATTTAAAATGTCACTAATACAAGCTCTAGATGGGATAAGATCAGAAGAAAAATTGGTAGAAGTAGTCCACCACAACATGGCATATCGCTGGTTTTTAGGGTATGGATTAACCGAAACAATACCAGATCACTCAACCATAAGTCATAACAGAGCAGTAAGATTTAAAGATAGCACAATCTATGAAGACATATTTAATGAAATAGTGCTTCAAGCAATAGGCCATGGATTTGTAAATGGAAACATAGTTTATACAGATTCAACCCATGTAAAAGCAAATGCTAGTAATTCAAAATTTGAGAATGTAACCGAAGAAGTAGTAATTGAAGAAGATGAATCATTACTAATGCTAGTAAATGAAAAGAGAATAAGTAAAGGTCAGAAACCATTAAAATTAAAAGAGCCAAAGATATCAGAAAAGTCCAGAAAGGTTAGTAAAACAGACCCAGATAGTGGGTATATGCATAGGGACAGGAAACCAGTAGGATTTTATCATTTAGTTCATGGAACAGTAGATAGTGCAAATAACATATTATTAAGTGCTCATGTAACACCAGGAAATGTTCATGATAGTACAGTATACATAGAAAACCTAGAAGATATGTTTGAGAAATTAGAAATAGCACCAAAATATGCAGGAGCAGATGCAGGATACTTTAACATAGATATAATACAAGAACTAAGCAATAAAGGAATAACACCAGTAATCGGTCCAAGGAAATATGCAGGGAAAAAAGGAAAGAAGTCAAAATATTGGTTTGATTATTATCCAGAAGAAGATGTGTATAAATGCTTTGAAGATAAGGAATTAAGGTATAAAACAACAACAAGAGAAGGATATGTGGAATATGTGAGTGATAAGAATATATGTAAGGATTGCCCCATACGAGACAAGTGTTTGTATGAAAGTACAACAACAGGAGAAATTCTAGAAGATCAAACTAGAGTAATAAGGCGACATGTAAAGGAACATTTAGCAGATGAAGTAAGAGCATTTATGAAGACAGAAAAGGGAAAGAAATTGTATCAGCGAAGGAAAGAGACAATAGAACGAGCCTTTGCAGATTTAAAGGAGTTAATGGGAATGAGATATGCCCATTATAGAGGCTCACAAGGAGTAAAAGCTCAAGTCTTAATGACTGGAGCTGCTTATAATGCAAAGAAAATAGCAAGACTGCTGGATAAGCAAGAAAAGGCATAGAAATCTGGAAAGAAACTCCCCTTGTGATTACCAATATTGCCATAACTTGACCTATAAAGGCATATAAATCAAAAAAGGCTCTCCTTCCATAAAGTCTGACGGGAAAAGTGCCTTTTTTCGATAATCTCAGATGAGAGTCTTAAGACTCCCATCTTTAGTTTATTTCAGCAATTGCTTCAATTTCCACTAAACATCCATAATGCAACTCACTCACTGGGACAACCGCTCGTGCAGGTTTATGATTGCCAAAAAAAGAGCTATAAATTATGTTGAATTCATCCCAATGGGAAATATCTGTAAGGTATACTCTGCATAATACTACATTTTCTTTAGTGAGATTTGCTTCCTCTAAGACTCTTTCTAAATTTGATAGTGCCATATTCGCATGAACTGAGATGTCCCCTTCAGCAACTTTTCTTGTGTCTGGGTCTATTGATAACTGTCCAGATATATAGAGATTACCATTTGAGATTATTCCAGGGGAGTAATGACCCTTATTTTCTAATTTATAATTTGGTGTTATTTTTTTCATATCTATCCCCTTTCTACTTTAACTTACCTCTACAATCTATAATGATCTCTTTTTCAACAGTTTCGTTTGAAATTAAAAATAAACTATCATATAAGTTTACAACAGGACATATATGATTTGGTATAATTTCTAAAACATCCCCAACTTCAACTTTATTCCAAACCTCTTGGTTATATATAATTCCATGCTCGTCATAAACCTTTTCTAAGAAAGCATTCTCAATACCTTTAATTATTCCTAATCCTGTGGTTTTAGTAAATCCATTAGATCTAGTTTGCATAGTTAAACCTTTTGCTCCAACATCTGTAATAACTCTTTGTTTTGTAGGTTTGCTTATTACTGTTGTAGTAACAAATGCAGCATTATTCATAAAACTTCCAAATCCATTACCTTGGGCTGCATCCATAAAAATATATGTGCCTGGCCTTATTTCAGTAATACCATCTAATATAGGGAAGTCATTTATAAGTGATGGTGTGGAACCAATACTAACAATTTCATTTTCAAAACCCAAGGATTTAGCTATAGAAGCAAATTCAAGTGTTCGTATTTGACTTTCTAAATGAATTCTTAAACATTCTTCTTTGTCTTTAGCAGAATATGAATTTCCATCATGAGAAAATACACCTTTAAAACAGATGTTACTACAGGTTTTCATGTGATTTAGGAGAAGCTTGAAATCTTCTGTTTCAATAATACCTGATCTATTTTCACCAACTTCAATTTCAACAACAATATTTGCCATTGCAGATTCTGAAGAAAATACTTGCTGAATCATTACTAATTGAGGAATTGAATCAACTCCAAATACTATGTTCTTACTCTTGGATAGATTTACAATTCTCTTAAGTTTTTTTTCTCCAACTATTTCATTGGCAATAAGTATATTATCTATTCCTTTTGAAGCCATGACTTCAGCTTCTCCGACCTTAGCAACAGCAATTCCAATAGCACCAGTTTCTATCTGCAGTTGAGCAAGGTAGCTGGATTTATGTGTTTTAGTGTGCGGTCTTAATCCAACTTTATTATAGTCTGCATATTTTTGCATGTTTTGAAGATTCTTCAGCATAATATCCTTATCTATAATCAAAGAAGGAGTATCTAATTCTTTATAATGCATATAATCACCTCCATAAAGTGTTAATTTGATTATATGTTCAATAATTGCTCAAGTCAACAAAGTATCAATGTGAAATACTACTAATAGTAGGGTATATAAGGAAATATAACAAATAAAAAAGTGGTGGGAGATTATATGGGGAACATAAAAGATTATTTACTATGGCGTGGAGACTTGAACTTTTCCAATGATGATTTTAACGAAGTAGACAATTTAATTCTATCAATTCTAGTATATGTAGATTTTGAAGGAATAGTTCCATCAATTAGTAGTGGGGAGAAAATTTTACTTAAGGATGCTTACAAAATTTATTCTAAAACAAAAGATACAAGTCACCTAAAAGAACTGCAATTTTTTAAAGACATCCCAGAATTTTTTATGATTGCAGCAAAAACTAATAGATTTGGTAATCTTTATATTTCTTCATACGAAGATCAAATTGATGATGAAATATCAAAACAATTTGCTGCAGTTGTTTTTAGTATGGAAGAAGATTATCATTTTATATCATTTAGAGGAACAGACGATAACCTAGCAGGATGGAAAGAAGATTTACAAATGAGTTTTAAAGATGAAATACATTCACAAAGGGAAGCGGTCATGTACACACAAAAAATATTTAAAAAGTATGAGGGGGAGTTTATACTTGGAGGACATTCTAAGGGGGGAAATTTAGCTATTTATGCATCTGCTTTTCTGGAAAAGGATCAGGTCGATAGAATAATAGAAATATATAGCAATGACGGTCCGGGCTTTCAGAAGAATTTTATTACAAGTGAGAAATTATCAAACATAAAAGATAGAATTATTTCAATAGTACCAGAGTCATCCATTGTGGGATTGTTGCTAGAACAAGGAGTGGAGAGAAATATTGTAAGCAGCAAAGGAATAACAATCTTTCAACATAATCCATTTCTTTGGGAAGTAATTGGAAAATCATTTATATATAAGGAAGGATTAACCAAAGAGAGTCTGGGAATAAATAGTGCTATTAATTCATGGCTCACCCAGTTATCTCTTAATGAAAGAGAGAATTTTGTTAATTCTTTGTTTGAAGTCATACAAGGAACTGGTGCAGATACCTTAGGTGAAATAAACAGCGAAAAACTGTCTGTTGCTCATGATTTAATAAGAGCATATAGGAATATAGACAAAAACACACAAGAAAATTTAAAGAAAGTAATGGATTTGCTTTTTCATGAAGGCCATAAAACAATTAGAAAGGTAATTTCTGAGGATATAGCTGATTTTTTTACCAACAAAAGGATTAGTCGAAGATCCATTACCAAGGGAAAAAGAGAAAAAGCTAAAACAAAATAAATTATTAGGGGTGTTTATATGAAAATCGCAAAAATTATAGCTTGGATGGGTGTTTTAGCAATGACCATAGTACTGATTTATGGATTTACAGCAGGAGATTTTTTTTCTGATGGTTCATTGATTCTAGACAATCCATGGGGAATAGTATCTTTAGTAGATTTATATGTTGGATTTATATTGTTTTCAATGTGGATAGTTTTTAGAGAGAAAAAATTACTTTTATCCATAATGTGGGTTGTAGCTATGATGATATTTGGATTTTTCACTGGAGCATTATATGTGGCAATACATCTACAACTATCCAATGGGGATTGGAACAAGTTCTTCCTTGGAAAGTGGAAAGAGAGATTAACTTAAAAAATAAGTAAGAGAGGAAAAATACATGAGTGCATTAGCTAAAGATCTTCTTGAGGAGATAAAAATGGTAGCAAAAGGAAAGACAATAGATGCAATAATACCACCTTTTGTTTTTGCTATAGTAAATAATTTATTAGGATTATACCCTGCAATAGTAATAGCAATAGGTGTAGCAATATTATTTAGTTTATATAGATTCAGAAAGAAACAATCTCTTAAGTATGCAATTGGTGGTACATTTGCAGTAGTAATTGCATCTGGATTTGCTTTATTATCTGGAAATGCAAATAGTTTCTTCTTCCCTAGAATAATAACCAGTGGGTTTTTATTTTTATTAGCAATATTTACAATAATAATTGGTAAACCCATGGCAGCATGGGCTAGTCATCTATTTAGAGGTTGGGAGTGGGAATGGTTTACAAGAAAAGATGTTAAGCCTGCTTATATAGAGGTTTCACTGGTTTGGGCAATGTTGTTTCTCACCAGAATGATCTTGCAAATAGGTGTTTATAATAAGGGCGATTTAGTACAACTTACTTGGGTTAATACCATTCTTGGATCTCCAGCAACACTAGTAGTCTTAATATTTAGCTACATTTATGGAATTTGGAGATTAAAATCTCTTAAAGGTCCAGGAATAGATGAATTTAGAGAAGGGAAGAGTCCACCTTATAGAGGTCAAGTTAAAGGATTTTAATAATTTTATTGTAGGAGGGGATTAAGTGAGAATATTTTTTTACAGATCATTCCAATTTATTATGAAATACGTATCCAGAGCACTTCCTTGGAGAAAACCTGAGCTTATTACTGGGGTAGATAGTGTTTTAACTTTACCATTTAGGATTAAAGAAATGTCTATCAATAAAGTTTTGATTGTAACAGATGCAACAGTGCAATCCCTTGGTCTGTCAATACCATTTACTGAAGAATTAGAAAAAGAGGGAATTAGTTACATAATTTATGATAGAACCAGTCAAAATCCCACCATTGACAATATTGAAGAAGCTTATATGGTTTATATAAAAAATGAATGTGATGGGCTAGTTGGATTTGGAGGTGGCTCGCCACTAGATTGTGCTAAAGGTGTTGGTGCTAAAGTAGCTAGACCAAATCTAAAGGTCGCTCAGATGAAGGGATTATTTAAGATAAGAAAAAAAATACCACCTTTATTCGCCATTCCTACAACTGCAGGAACAGGAAGTGAAGGAACTCTTGCTGCAGTTATTACTGATAGTCTGACTCATGAAAAGTATCCAATTAATGACCTTAATTTAATCCCAAAATATGCAGTATTAGATCCTATGCTTACTATAGGATTACCAAAACATATTACAGCAACAACTGGAATGGATGCACTAACTCATGCAATAGAAGCTTATATTGGAAGGAGTAATACTAAAGAAACAATAGAATTAAGTGAAAATGCTATTAAATTAATCTTCAACAATATACAAACTGCATATAACCATGGAGATAATATTAAAGCAAGGGAGAACATGCTACTAGCATCTCACTATGCTGGGTTGTCTTTTACAAGAGCATATGTAGGATATGTTCATTCAATTGCTCATACTTTAGGTGGTTTCTACAACATACCTCATGGTCTTGCTAATGCTGTAATTCTTCCTTATGTATTAGACTACTATGGTGATTCAGTTTATGATAAACTTTGTGAATTATTAAGACTAATAGGTATGTTTAATGAAAATGAAACAAAAGAAGTAAATGCTAAGAAATTTATAAGTATTGTGAAAGACTTAAATACAGAACTTGGAATTCCATCTAGAATAAAGGGAATAATGGATAAAGACATAGAACTAATGGCCCAAAGAGCTATCTCTGAAGCTAATCCTCTTTATCCAGTTCCTAAAATATTAGATTTGAAGGATATCACCATATTGATTAATAGGATTAAAGAGTAGCTTGGTATCACATTAAATAAATGAAGCTAAAACTACCCTTTTGGGTATAATATAAGTGAAATATAGCGGAACAATCTGGGGGGATGTATTATGCTTTAAGTTTGTTGCTTGTTGTTTCTAGAGGGATTTAAGACTGGAGGGATTATTGATGATGGAACACAAGATTGCAGAAGGTATGATTAACGATGTAAGAAGAATAACTGGACCTTCCGATGCATCAAATTTGCCAGGTTCTTTAGAATTCTCATACTTAGTTTCTACAACAGCAGTTATTGATATGATTATCGAAGGTTCTACGCAAATGTTAGATAAACTATTACCTGAAGGCTATACAACTGTTGGTACTTATATTCAAATAGCTCATGAAAATCCAACTTTAATTGGAGAAGCTGTGGATATAAGAATTAAAGTTGATAAAATTGATGGAAATAGAATATATTTAGAAGTCAGTGGTCATGATTCAGAAGGTAGATTTTGTATGGGAAAACATGAAAGACATATAGTTAATAAATCAAAATTGATGCAAAGAGCTTATGAAAGATTTCCAGAAACAACAAATCAACCTTAGTTTTAAAAGTTTAACGAGACAAAATAGAATTGACAGATAGCTGCCTCTAAGTCCTTAAAGGAGGAGATCTGTATGAATAAAATACTGGTTGCTGTAGATGGCTCGAAATATTCTCAAAAAGCATTGTTTAAAGCTAAACAACTAGCTACAGCTTTGAATTGTGAAGTAACAATTTTAAATGTAGTGGGGATATGGGATAGCATTTATACACATAATACTGATTTGAAGGCACAGCTAGGAAAGTCAGAGTTGGAAAATACCGAAAGAATTCTAAAAGAAGCAGAAGAAATCTTTGAAGGCTTTCCAGGAAAGATGACTGCTGTATATAAAGTTGGAGATGTTGTAAATGAAATAGTTAAAATGGCAGAAGATGGAAGCTTTGATTTAGTGGTAATGGGTAGTAGAGGCGCTGGAGCTTTTTCTAGGACATTAATTGGAAGTGTTTCAGATAAGGTTATACATCATATTAAAACATCTGTATTAATAATTAAATAGCAACATAAAAATACAATTAAGACACAATTCTCTTTTAAAGCGATAGGGGGATTGTGTTTTTGTTTTAACCAAATAATTATAAAAGAATCTCATATTATCAAAATATAAACTATAAATTATCAATCTAAAGGAGCGATTTACCGCGATACATGATGACATAAAGGAAATATACTCAAGATATCTAGACATTTATAGTTACAGATTACAATTAAATGGTAATGATATATAGAAATATGGCTATATTTCTATAAAACACTTGTCAAATTACAAACAAAGATGTATAATCAAGATGTTAAAATAATATCAATACATAAATGGAGGGTTATATTAATGAAAAAATTACTATCACTAGTACTAGTATTAGTACTAATCACATCTGCATTAGTTGGTTGTACACCAAAAGAGGAGCCAACAACAACTCCTGAGCCAACACCACCAGTAGAACAACCAGCAACACCAGAACCAACTCCAACACCAGAACCAGAACCAGCAAGTAAAATTGCTAAGTTAGGTCTTGGACAAAGCATTTCAATTGGTAAGTCAAGAGATATGGGAACTGATGCAACTGGTAAGGCAGTGACAGCTCAAGCTCAAGTTGATGTAACAATGGCATCTGTAGGTTTTGATGCAGATGGTAAAGTAGCAAGTGTATTCGTTGATGTAGCACAAACAAGAGTTGCATACGATGCAGATATGAAAGTAACTTCAGACAAAGCAGCAGAAGCTAAATCTAAAAAAGATTTAGGAGCAGATTATGGAATGATCAAAGCATCTGGAATTCAAAAAGAGTGGTTTGAACAAATGGCTGCTTTTGAAGAATGGATGATGGGAAAAACTGTAGAAGAAATAAAATCACTAAAAGTTAAAGAAGTTGATGCAGCTCATCCATCAGTACCAGATGTACCAGAATTAACTTCATCAGTTACAATTACTGTTGAGAGTTATATTGCAGCAGTAGAAGAAGCTTGGAATAATTCAGTTGACGCTACTGGAGCAGAAACAGTAGGTCTTGGAGTTGAAACTCATATTAATAAGTCAAGAGATGCAGGAACTGACGCTACTGGTAAAGCAGTGACAGCTCAAGCACAAGTTGACACTTATATGGCAGCAACTGCATTTGACAAAGATGGTAAAGTTGTTGCAACAATAATAGACAATGCACAAGTTAGAGTTCCATTTGATGCAGAAGGTAAAGTTTCAGCTGATAAAACTGTTGCTGGAAAAACTAAAGTAGAACTTGGAGCAGATTATGGAATGCTTAAAGCATCAGGAATCCAAAAAGAATGGTTTGAACAAATGGCTGCTCTTCAAGAGTGGATGGTAGGAAAAACTATTGCTGAGATTAATGGATTAAAAGTAAAAGAAGTTGATGCAGCTCATCCATCAGTACCAGATGTACCAGAATTAACTTCATCAGTAACTATAACAGTAGAAGGATACCAAGCAGTAGTAACAGAAGCTTTCGAAACAGCTAGATAATTATATAAGATTATTAAAAGGGCTCAACAGATCAACCTGTTGAGCCTTTTAAATATCAATTTAAATCTTCCAGTATTTTTTACTAATATATTTTCTATAATAGTATATCCTCAATCCCCAATGAACTCTAAGTTTGGACTCCAGATTACTTCTATACTTTTCAAATACTTTTATGTCTTCATCTTGAATCTCTTTGAAACCATATTTAGTTTCAACAAAGATTTCTGTTATATCATTAAAGCTAATTTGGTTGTAATCATAAAATTTATATCCAATCCTCTTGGAATAATCAAAGTGAGTTTCTCCAGAAAGTTGAGGATAACCTAATAAATCATTTAATATAACAATTTGTTTAAAAAGATAAATCAAATACTTGTTTTGAGCTTTATATTTGTTTTCCTTGTCTTGTCTATATAGTTGAGCTAAACCATATATTAGTCTTAAGGGTACAATTAAAAGTCCAGCAATGAATATAAAAAATACTATATAATTATTTGCTTCACTTGTGTCATCTATTGTTTCATCTTCACCACCAGGATCTCTTGATGGACCTCTTATATCATCATCAGCTTCAATTATAGGACCTTCACTATCTTCGCCTTCTGTTGGAGTTGTTGGAACTTCCTGATCATCATCTGGATCTTCTTCTGGTTCAACATAATTCTCAAGTCTCAGTTCTGTACTATAAGCTGGAGTTGGCTCAAACAACATCCAACCAACAGGTTCAATAAATGCTTCAACCCATGCATGAGCATGCTCTTGTCTAACTTCGAAAATATCATCACTAATTCTATCTTGAGCAATGTATCCTTCTACATATCTGGTTGGAATCCCCTCTAATCTTAGTAGAATTGCCATTGCAGATGCATAATAGGTACAATAACCTTCTTTAGATTCAAACAAGAAAAAATCAACAAAATCTCTATCCTCAGGTACATTTACCACATCGATATTATATTTATAGTTTTCTCTTAAATACTTTTCAATAGCTACAGCTTTATTAAAATCATCATCAAGACCACTTGTTATAAGTTTAGCTAATTCCAATGTCCTTTGAGTTATAACATCTTGTGGTAAACTAAGGTATACTGACTTATCTTCAAGATCCTCTTTCTTGTTGTCAATTCCTTTTGATATTAAAACACCATAAGGTTTGGGTTTTTGAACTTTAACAAAGTAATTTTCACCATCATATACTCCATCACTGGAAATTATTTCTCTATCTTTTGAAACTAGTATATTGACACCATTTTCTGTTATTACCTCTGTTGGCCAAAGAGGACTAAATATAGTAGTTGAAGCAAATTTATGATTCAATATTGAAATGTATTCCTCCTCATAGTAGTCTCTTTCTTCAAATGTAAAATAATTGTATGTTGTTCCAACTTTTCTCTGTAAAAATGGAAAATTATAAGATTCCCAAGAGTACCCTGAATATATGTGGTTTACCGTACCTCTAAGATAAACCTTTTCAGATGCTCTGATAGTCATAACTTTTTTTTGACTTAAAGTAACAGGACCTCCTAAATTTGATTGACTACCTTGAAATCCAGTTAAAGAGAAATTAAAAGAAAATGCGTCTCCTCCAGATCTAGTGTATTCATCATAAGATCTTAATTCTTCAACAATAGGAAATGTTGAATATACCTTTCTTTGTAACCAATCCCACCTGATGTAGTCATAGGATTTTGGCAAAATAATTGCTAGAGCAAGTATTGCTATTACATATACAAAAGTCGTCTTAATCCAAATAGGATAAAGATCCATAAAAGAGTTTTGATCTTTTGACCTATCTTTTTCTTTAGTAAAATTATACAAACCGATTAATAGTATAAAGAAGAATAAAAAAGAAGCTAATAAAACCAAAGAAATATCATAATAGTTATACCAGTAAAAGATATAAAATGCTAAATATACTGGTAGGATCAAGTATATAAATCTTCTCTTAAAAAGGGACAAAGAAGTGAACAAAGATATAATAAATACTATTAAGATCCAATAGGCGAGGATATTTTCCTCGTAAATATTCTCAGTCCCTTGAAAATTACCATAAATATTTTGGAACAAGTATATTATTTGATCAAAAAAATCAAAAATAAAAGGTTTAATAAATCTATGAATAATAAAAGAAACTACAAGAGATAAAGATAATAGTATATATAAGGTGAAAGGATTAAATAGGAAGAATTTCACTAATATACTAATAAGTGAAACTAAGAGTATTTGAAAAGGTAAAGAAATATTAGAATTAATACCAACACCAAACAGGTGGCTTAGTCCAAATACTACAAATACATATACTATTGTTATCATAACCTTTTGAGACTTATCTATTTGATTATCCATGGTGCACCTCCAAAGACTCCTTTATACTGGATTGATAATCTATAATATAGACATTTATGCCTTCTCGTCTTAAGTTTCTTTCAATATTCAAGTCTATATTTCCACTTTTATTATAACTATCAGTAATAACTATAAATATTGGATTTAAGCCTCTTATTCTATAGTCAAGTCCTATGGATCCGATTTGAGGATCTAAATTACTTGTTATTAGTATAATAGAAGTACCTTTTAATACTGGAATTTGGAATTTTTCAATTAGTGACTTTGTTTCTAAGGAACCATTTCCTTTAAATTTTGCCATCATTTCAAGAAACGGTTTAACATCAGACTTACTTTGTCCACTTATCCTATTTAAAACACTATCATCCTGAGAAAGTACTTCAATATTTATATTGTTTTCTAGACAGTAGTTTATAATGCTCATGGCAGCTACAGCTATTTTATCTTCTAATCTTCTATCAAAATCATCCTTGAAATTCATGTAAAAGTTGTCAATAAATATATTGACAGCAGTATCTCCCCTATATTCAAAATCTTTTACAATGGGTGTCTCCTTTTTTGCTGACAACTTCCAATGAATGGACTTTATAGAATCACCCTCAGCATAATCTCTAAGAGATGAAATTCTACTTCTATCTAAATATGATGAATTTTTAATTAGCAACTCACCTGATTGCTGACTGGAAGATACTTCAAAAGTAGATAGATTAATTATTTCTGGGTACACCAATAAAGATGACTCATTCTGGATTTTTTTATCAAGTTGATAAAATCCAAAGACATCCTTAATAGTTACATCTATATCACCAATTTTATAATAACCTCTTCTTTTTAAAGAAATACTTTCAGTTTTTGAATAAACTTCCTTCTTTTCTAATGAGATTATTGATTCTTTTGTGGACTCTCCTGTTAGTTGCTTAGTTATATTACTGTAAATTTTTAAATAAGGTATAGAAATATTACTATTGTTTTCAATCATATACTCAATATTTACAACTTCTCCAGTAAATACTGAACTGTTAGGAATTTTTACCATACCACTAATGCTGTTAATGGACATAAAAATATGTGCCAGTGGTATTAAGAACAAGAAAAGAGTAATGTAGAACATAAAATAGGGCAATTTCCCACCTACTAACAAAGCAAAAGATATAGTTATTAGTAGTAAAAATGGCTTTCCCAACTTAAATCTATTCATTTACAATCACCGGCACATATACTCTATTTAGAATGCCTTTTAATATATCTTCAATTGATTTCCTTCCAATTCTGGCTTCAGATGACATAATTACCCTATGACTTAATACAGGGATTACCATTGACTTAACATCATCGGGGATTACATAATTTCTCCCTTTAATAAAAGCTCTTGCTTTGGCTGATTTTAATAAATCTATTGATGCTCTTGGACTAGCACCTAATCTTAAATCTTCATATATTCTTGTAGTATTTGAAATGCTAACAACATAATCAACTATGTCATCATGAACTTTTATATTATCAACAATTTGTTGCATTTCAATTATTTCATTGGCAGTCACAACTGGTTGAATCAGGTTTAAATCTCTTATTAGACTATGTTTCTTTAAGATTTCTATCTCATATAATTTGTTTGGATAACCAATTGAAATTTTCATTAAAAATCTATCTAATTGAGCTTCAGGCAAAGGGAAAGTACCTTGATACTCAAGTGGATTTTGAGTTGCTAATACCATAAATGGTTTATCTAGTATAAAATGTTTATCTTCTGTTGAGATTTCTCCTTCTTCCATTGCTTGCAAAAGTGCAGACTGAGTTTTTGGGGATGTTCTATTAATTTCATCCGCTAGAAAAATTTGATTGAAAATGGGACCTTTCTTAAAATTAAAAGTTCCAGTTTCCTTGTCATATATACTTACTCCCAATATGTCTGATGGCATTAAATCAGGGGTAAACTGTACTCTCTTGTATGAAAGGTCTAAACTTTTAGCTAATGCTTTTACAAGTGTTGTCTTACCAACTCCTGGGACATCTTCTATTAACAAATGTCCTTTAGCTAAAAGGCTAATTAATACTAATTCCAAAACTTCATCTTTTCCAATAATTACCTTTTTTAAGTTTTCTAATATATCCTTTGACTTTCTATTGTCCATTATATACCTCCAAGATAAATGTAGTTTCATTAATTACTATATACCATTAAGTTAATAAAGTTACTCAAAAAAATAATACAAATGGTATTAAATTATGTCATTAGAAAGTTGATATTTAGTCATTACTTGTTTAGCATGGTGATGATGTATGATATAATTATTTTGAGAATCTAAATAAAAGGGGGACATTTATGTTATTAATTAAAAATGCTAAAATTTATACCATGGCAGGATCTATTATTGAAAAAGGCAGTGTACTTATGGATGAAGGTAAAATAGTTAAAATATCTGAAAATATCGAAGAAAATGATAGTATGGAAATTATTGATGCCTCAGGAAAATTACTATTTCCTGGATTTATAGATGCTCATTGTCATATTGGCATGTGGGAGGAAGGTATTGGATTTGAAGGTGACGATGGAAATGAAATGACTGACCCAATAACTCCACATCTTAGAGCAATAGATGCTATAAACCCAAGGGATGAAGCATTTGATAATGCAATTAAAGGAGGCGTTACAACAGTTGCTACAGGACCTGGTAGTGCAAATGTAATAGGAGGGACTTTCTCTGTAATTAAATTATTTGGCGATAGAGTAGATGATATGGTAATCACTGAGACATTGGCTATGAAATGTGCTTTTGGTGAAAATCCAAAGAGAGTTTATTCACAAAAGAAGTCTATGCCATCGACAAGGATGGGAACAGCTGCTAAACTAAGAGAAACTCTTGGTAAGTCTTTTGAGTACTATAACAAGATTAAAGATGCTGGAGATGATAAAAGCAAGTTACCCCAATATGATATGAAACTTGAAGCGATGATTCCAGTAGTAAAAGGTGAGATCCCTTTGAAAGCTCATGCTCACAGAGCAGATGATATATTTACTTCCATAAGAATTGCAAAAGAATTTGGAGTTAAGTTAACCCTTGAGCATTGTACAGAAGGACACTTAATTGCTGATAAATTAGCAATGGAAGGATATCCAGCAATTGTGGGACCTTCTTTTGGAAATAAGTCTAAATTTGAGTTAAATAACAAGACATTTGATACTCCTAAAGTACTTGTAAAAGCTGGAGTAAAGATTGCAATAATGACAGATAGTCCTGTAATCCCATTGGAGTACCTTCCTATGTGTGCAGCATTAGCTCACAAGTCAGGTCTAGATGAGATGGAAGCATTAAAGGCGATTTCCATTAACGCAGCTGAAATATTGGAAATATCCCATAAAGTTGGGAGTATTGAAGTTGGAAAAGATGGGGATGTTGTCATATGGGATAGACATCCATTTGACTTGCAGTCAGTGGTAACTCATACTATTGTTGATGGAAATGTAGTTTATAAAAGACAATAATGAAAACTCCTTCTAAGAGTAACTTTTAGAAGGAGTATTTTTTATAAGAAAATTGGGTATATTTGTATTATCAACAATCAAGAAGGAGGGTTACAGTTGAAATGGCAAGGAAGAAGAAAAAGTAGTAATGTAAATGATAGACGAGCATCTGGAGGTGCAGGTAGAAAAGCATCCGTAGGAGGAGCTGGAGCAATAATAATTCTACTTATAAGCTTTATATTTGGAGGACCAGAAGCTGTTCTTAAAAATTTAGGATATATAACACAATCAGGCGGAGATTCCAATTATGTTGAGACAGCTGAAGACAAAGAGATGGCAGAGTTTGTATCTGTTGTTTTAGCAGATACTGAATATGTGTGGGGTGAATTATTTCAAGACTTAAACAAAGAATACAAAGAACCACAGCTAGTTCTCTACCATGAGTATGTTAGTTCCGCATGTGGAAGCACATCTTCAGCTGTAGGACCATTTTATTGCCCTGGTGATCAGACCGTGTATATTGATTTAGATTTTTTCCAAGAATTAGCGACAAAATATAAGGCTTCTGGGGACTTTGCAATTGCATATGTAGTAAGTCATGAAGTAGGACATCATGTTCAAACACTACTGGGTATTACTGATCAAATGCAAGAAATTAGGAGCAAGGTTTCAGAGGAAGAGTATAATAAGTATTCAGTTAGATTTGAATTGCAAGCAGATTATCTATCAGGTGTTTGGGCTCATTGGATAGAGGATATGGGTTATCTAGAAGCAGGAGATATTAACGAGGCAATTAAAGCTGCAGAGGCAGTAGGGGATGATGCTATTCAAAAAGCTGCAAGAGGGTATGTAGTTCCAGATAGTTTTACCCATGGTACTTCTGAGCAAAGGAGTTATTGGTTTAATCTTGGTTTTGAGACAGGTGACTTAAGCAAATGGGATACATTTAATAGCGATATATAAGAAAACCATAATAAATACATTAAAATAAAAATAAGAATGGACATCGATTATTAAGATGTCCATTCTTTTCGTTTAGTATTAAATAAACTTTTTTTCTATCAAATCCTATATACTGTGGTCAGGTTATTCTTGAATCATAGCTGGATTTGGATAAATAATGCCATCCAACACCATATGTTCAATTATTACATCTCCTTGACCTTCTACTAATATTTTAATACCATCTACTGAATCAAATTGTGTCATTGTAGCAGCAAGAGAATTTAATGTCATACTCTCACCAGCTGCACCACCCCAATGGTTATCAATAAATTCACTGGAAAAGTCAATTGTCATGATCCTATCTTCTATTGTTAAGTCTAAAATTTTAGTTCCATCAGGAATAGTCTTATATAAAGTACTTGATGTAGGTCCTTTTATAAGTTCCAATAAAGTATAGTATGCATATTCTTTATTATACACATCAATTGTTCTTAATTCTTTCACTACCTTTTCAGCATTAGCATCTGAAAAATACAGTTTAACTTCTGTACTATCAATAGTTTGCTCTTGGAATAATTGATATCCAACTGGGAAGGAATCCCCACCTAAAGTCATTAATTTTTCAAAAGAAACAACTCCTACTCCTTCTCTAATTACTCTCTCTTCGTAATAAGGGCTGGAGATGTCTCTATATGTTACAGTATAATCTTTTGTGTTGTCTGGATTTACTTTAACATTGGTAATTTGTGAGCTTAAAGTTACTTGGGTTCCATTCTTCTTATAAACATACTGATTCCAATAATTACCTGCGTCTAGTGGAGATTTAATTAGGATTATATCTTTAAAATCTGATGCATCCAACATAAGATCTGAGTCAATGTTTTGAATTAGACTATTTCCAGAAATCCTATACTTTAATCCAATAGAAAAATCTAGTGTACTCTCTCCATCAGACATATCTCCAACTTCACCACTAATCATATAAATCCTGTTATCAGGATTATCAATGATCTCATCTAGTGTCATCTCATGAGAATATTCTGCAAAACCAAAATACTTCCAAGTATAATTGATGTCTGTTGGTAATAAAGCAGAAAGTGTCGTCAAATCATAGTATGGGTCATAGATTGTTACTTTCTTTTGAATCTGATTCCATCCTACCTCTTTATCAAACATTTCAGATATTGCTCTTAAGGGAACATAGGTTGTGCCATCATAAAGAAAATTATCAACTTCAACTCTCTCATCATTTACAAGTATTGTAGCATAATTTCTGTAGACTCTAATGGTTTCAGCTAATTCTGAACCAAACACAGCAGCAAAACTACCTAGAATAAATACTGCTATTAATAATATTAATACTGGTTTATTTTTAAACATTTAAATCACCTCTCATTTCATTGATACCCAGAAATAAATTGTGTAATATTACATATTAGTGCAAAAATAATTTATAGATTAACAAATGATTCTTGTTATCAATTAAGGGTAAAATTAAAAAAAAGGAGGTTAAGTTATGTCACTAAATCCGTATATAGACTTTAATGGAAATTGTAGAGATGCAGTACTTTTCTACAAGGATGTTTTTAATGCAGAAGAACCAATTATAATGACATATGAACAAGGACATTCAGGAGAAGGAGAAGAGCTTCCCGAAAATATTAAAGATCTTGTTATGCACACCTCGTTAGTTATTGGTGGAGTTATAGTAATGTTTTCAGATATAACACCAGATATGCCATACATTGTTGGTAATAATGTAAGTCTAACACTTGTAACCAATGATATGGAAGAGATAAAACAGGTGTATAACAAGCTTGCTGAAGATGGAAAAGTAGGAATGGAGTTACAAGAAACCTTTTGGAGCAAACTTTATGGATCTGTAACAGATAAATTTGGGATAATTTGGCAACTAAGTCATGAGGAGTAGAAAATGAGAAATAGTGAGAATTCAGTAAAAGAATTTATTGATAAGTTGCCAGAAGATAGAGCTAATGCAGTTCTAAAACTAATGGAAATTGCTGATAGAGCTTTGGATGAAGGTTTTGAAAAAACCATAACTAACGATATGGTTGGATATGTTGTTCCCAAAAGAATCTATCCCCAAGGATATAGACCAAGTAAGGGTGAACCACTACCATTTTTAAGTTTTGCATCTCAGAAGAATCACATTGCTATTTATCATATGGCTATGTATATGGATAAAGATTTGTTAAAGTGGTTTGAGAAGGAGTATTCAGTTCGGGTAGATACTAAGTTGGATATGGGAAAAAGTTGTATAAGGTTTAAGAATATGGAAAAAATACCCTATGAACTATTAGAAGAGTTATTTAAAAAAATAAGTGTGATGGATTTTGTTAAGTTGTATGAAGATGTCTTAAAGTAACTTTTACAGACTTATATTATTTTCACAAGTATTTGAGATTCTATTTTCATTAATAGATTATTAATATATTAAGTCCTTAGAAATATCAATTCTTCAATTGACAAGATAAAACACAAGGATTATAATTCAAGTGTATATAGTAGATAGGAGGGATGTATTATGATAGCAAATTTAAAGGTGGTTTATAATTAAATCGAAAAAGAGCTATTTAACCTATCTTGGACAAGTTTAATTGATTTTTAGCTGACTTGTGGCGTAGTATTTTCCAAAAGGTTAATACTACGCTATTTTTATGCTCTTTTTCAAATTCAATAATTGTTATGTAATTATGATTGGAGGATTAGAATGGAGTATTGTATTGAGAATTATGGTTTAACAGAGTCATTCAAGAAACAGATTAATAATATTAATCTTGGAGATTCAGACTTCGTAGGAAGAGTTATTGAAGTTCATAAAGGACAGTTTATGGTTATTTCAAATCATGGAGAAAGAAGAGCTATTTTAAAATCTTCAATGTTTTTCAAGAATGAAGGAGAGACTTTTCCTTCAGTGGGAGATTTTGTAATACTTTCACATAATCCCACAGGTGAAGATATAATTTTAAAAGTCTTGGAAAGAAGTAGCTTGTTTTCCAGGATGGATTCTTTTAATAAGACACAACAAGTAGTAGCAAGTAACTTTGATTATGTATTAATATTGACTTCTCCAAATCAAGAGTTTAATGTAAAGAGATTAGATAGATATCTGGTTTCTGCTTGGGAAAGTGGAGCAATTCCAGTGGTTGTTCTGACAAAGTCCGATTTAAGTGAAGATATAGAGCGTTATATAAAGGAAATAGAAGAAATAGCTATGGGAGTTGATGTATTTCCAATAAGTTCAGTTAGTTTAGAAGGAATACAAGAATTAAGAGACTATTTTAAAAAGGGATCTACAATGGTCCTTTTAGGTTCATCAGGAGTTGGAAAATCATCTTTAGTAAATGCACTTGCAGGAAAAAACATAATGAAAGTAAAGGAAATTAGAGAAGACGATTCTAAAGGTAAACATACAACCACTCATAGACAGATGATATTTCTAGATTCTGGAATTATGGTAATTGACACTCCTGGGATGAGAGAGTTGGAGTTGTGGTCTACTGAATATGGTTTGGATAGAGCATTTGAAGACATTGATAAATTTTCTGAAAGTTGTAGATTTAAAGACTGCAACCACGATAATGAACCAGGATGTAGGGTGAAGGCTGCTTTAGAAAGTGGTGAACTAAGTTTAGATAGGTGGATAAGTTACCAAAAGCTTAAAAAAGAATCTAGATATGCTAAATCAAAAATGGATTCTACTATAAAAATGGAAGAGAAGGCTAAGTGGAAATCTATTAATAAGCAACAAAGACAATTGTATAAAAACAAATAAAAATGGCCACATTCAAATCCTTGAATGTGGCCTAGCCTTTACATGTGAATGGGTTTGTCTATGGCACTAAATGCTGCTTCTAACATAGCTTCAGAAAATGTTGGGTGAGGATGAATTACCTTAGCCAAGTCATATACTGTAGCTTCCAATTGCATTAGAGAAGCTGCTTTAGATATCATTTCTGAAGCAACAGCTGATGCAATCTGGACTCCGATTATTTCACCATAGGTATTATCAGACACTACTTTTACGAATCCGTTTGTTTCACCTTCGGCTATACTCATCCCATTTGCTGCCAATGGGAACTTGCCAATACTATAATCAATGTTCATTTCTTTTGCTTGGGTTTCAGTAATACCTACACTGGCAATCTCAGGGAATGAATATACTATCTTAGGTGATAAATTGTAATTGATTTTACTATCTATGCCTAAAATATTTTCAACAGCTACTATTCCTTCTGATGAAGCCACATGTGCAAGTGGAAGGTTTCCATTAACATCACCAACTGCATAAACTCCATCAATATTTGTTCTTAAGGTAGTATCAACCTGAATAAAACCTTTATCATTCTTTGTTATATCTAGTTTGTCTAAAGATTCTATGTTTGGTTTTAAGCCTGTTAAATATATGAAGTATTCACTTGAAATTTCTTTTTCTTCATTCTTTCTTCTGTAGGTTAGTGTCTTATCCTTTATTCCATTTAAATCTGCTTCTGATATTATTTTTACACCATCTTTTTTAAGTTGCCTTTCTAATACTTGAGACAATTCTCCATCGAAAGACTGTAATAAGCTTTTATTTTCAGTGATCACAGTAACTTTTGATCCAATAGAGTTAAAAAGTGTAGCAAACTCTACAGCATAAACCTCGCTTCCTAAAATTACTATATCAGATGGTATACTCTCTAAAGAGTAAATCCCTTTGTGATCAATGGCAACTCCATTTTTAATAGCAGTTTCAATACCTTCAATATTTGGAATTTTAGGACTAGCCCCTGTAGCAATTATTAAATTTGTAAATTGAATCAATTCATCATTTACACTTATCTGGTTATTTCCTGTTACAATACCTTCTCCATTTATGAAATCAATATTATTTTTTTTAAATAGCATATTTATTCCAGATACTAGTTTTCCCACTACCTTATCTTTTCTATCCAATAAAAGTTTCCAATCTATTTTAGCATTTGAAGTATCAACTCCAACAATACCAAATTCTTCACTTCTTAGGAGATCTCTATAATGTCGTGCAGATATAAGCATGGTTTTAGTAGGGATACAACCCCAATTTAAACACAATCCACCAGGTGACTCCTTTTCGATGATAACAACTTTTGCACCTAATTGTGAAGCTTTTATAGCAGAAACATAACCACCAGGGCCACCACCTAGAATTGCAATATCATATTTTTTCAAATCATTCACCCCGCTCTAGGCTTTCAGTAGTAGCATCTGTGGATCAGAAAGAAGCTCTTTTAAAACATTTAAGAATCTAGCACCACTGGCACCATCAATTATTCTATGATCATAGGATAAAGATAAAGGCAATACATGAGCTATTACTATTTCGTCATTTACTACAATAGGTTTTTTTGTAACTCTGCCAAGACCAAGAATTCCTGATTCTGGGAAGTTTATAATTGGAATGCCATAATATCCTCCTATAGAACCGTAATTTGTGATTGTAAATGTTCCGTTTTTAAGCTCTGCTAATTCAATTTTGTTTTCTTTTGCCTTCTGACTTAACTCCTCAATTGCCTTAGCAAGTTGAGTGATGTTTAGTTTGTCAGCATCTTTTATTACAGGAACCATTAATCCCCTATCTGTGTCAGCTGCAATACCAATGTTATAGTATTTCTTCAAAACTAGCTCATCATTTTGTTGATCTAGGCTAGCATTAAATTCAGGGAATTTCTTTAAAGCTGCTATAGTAGCTTTTATTATAAATGGGAGGTAGGTTAAGTTAATATCTTCGTCCTTTAGAATTTCCTTATACTTGCTTCTTAATTCATATAGTTTTGAAACATCAACTTCATCCATAGCAGTTGTATGAGGAATAGTAAATCTTGATTCTGACATTTTTTGAGAAATTGTTTTTCGAATTTTTGTCAGTTTTATTCTTTCAACATTATTCACTTCATCTAAGATAATATGAGAATCTTTTTCCACATTTATTTGTGTTTCTTTTTCAACAGTGGAGGATTTACTAGCTCCATAAATATCATCCTTCATTATCCTTCCATTTGGACCTGTTCCTTTAACATTTTTTAAGTCTAATTCCAAGTCCTTAGCCAGTTTTCTAGCAACTGGAGTAGCTAAAACCTTCCTTGTCGACTCTTCAGGTTTACTTTTATCGTTCATTTCATCACTGGGAGGTATAACTGTAGAAGAAGCAATAACTTCGCCTACTACACCAGCAGTTTCTTCTTCTAATACTTCAGAATCAGTACTTTTATTTACTCCATCAGAATCAGTATCTTCATCTTTTTTTACTTCTCCTGCATCACCAGTATTGATGGTAACAAATACATTTCCAACATTAATAGTATCACCTTTTTTTGCTAAAAGTTCGTGTATTTTACCTGATCTTGGAGATGGTATTTCAGTAGTAACCTTATCGGTTTCAACCTCAACAATTGACTGACCTTCTTTTACTTCATCTCCTTCTTTTACTAACCACTTCGTTATTACACCTTCGTGTATACCTTCACCAACATCTGGAAATTGAAATTCAAATTTCACAAAATCACCCCTCTCTAATACTTAACTAAATCTAAAATAGACTTAGCAATTCTTTCTGGACTAGGAATATAATGCTTTTCACCTCTAGGTAGAGGGAATGTAGTATCAAAACCTGTAAGTCTTGTTGGAGGAGCTTCCAGGTATAGAAAAGCTTTTTCATTGACGATAGAAATAATCTCTGCACCAACACCTAATGTCTTTGGCGCTTCATGAACTACTAATATCCTGCCAGTTTTTTGAACTGACTCTACGATTGTTTCTCTATCTATTGGAGAGATGGTTCTAAGATCGATAAGTTCAATGGATATTTCTTCATTTTCTATCAATCCCATAGCCTTTTGAACATCAGGAATCATTGCACCCCATGAAACTATAGTAACATCTGTTCCTTTTTTCATGACCTTTGCTTTTCCAATTGGAATTTCATATGCTTCTTCTGGAACCTCTTGCTTAAAAGCACGATATATTCTCTTTGGCTCCCAGAACAAAACTGGATCAGGATCTCTTATGGCTGCTATTAATAATCCTTTTGCATCATAAGGTGATGATGGAATAACAACTTTAAGACCAGGAATCTGACTATACAATGCTTCAGTACTTTCAGAATGGTGTTCAAGTGCCCTAATACCACCACCATAAGGTGCTCTAATTACCATAGGAAGAGTATATTGTCCTCTTGATCTATTTCTCATTCGAGCTACATGAGTAATTATTTGATTGAATCCAGGATATGAAAAACCTGAAAACTGCATTTCAACGATAGGTTTTAATCCATTTATTGCCATTCCAACAGCAGTTCCAATTATTGCAGACTCAGCTAGAGGTGTATCAAAAACCCTTTCTTTGCCATATGTTTTTTGAAGGTCTATTGTTGCTCTAAAAACTCCACCTTCAATACCTACATCTTCCCCGTATACAACGATGGTATTATCTGTTTTCATCTCATTCATCATCGCCTGGTTTATTGCCTGTATAATATTAAGAGTATTTGACATACTAATTACCTCCTTGTAAAAAAGCTAAATATTCTTCATATTGCTCTTTTAGTTGAGGGGTCATCTCTTCATAATGATACTTAAAGATGTCCTCAATTTCTGTATCTGATTTATCCTCTATGGATTCAAATGTTTCCATTACTTCTTTTTCGAGTTCAGACTTTGTTTTTTCTTCCCAATCAGTGTCTAGAATATTATTATCTAAAAGATAATTTCTAAATCTAATAACTGGGTCTTTTACTCTCCACTCTTCAACCTCTTCATTATTTCTATATTTTGTAGGATCATCAGAGGTTGTATGAGCACCTAATCTATAGGTGTATGCTTCAATTAATGTGGGACCATTGCCTGATCTAGCTTTTTCTATAGCTTTTTTTGTAGCGTTATACATTGCAAAAATATCATTTCCATCAACTACAATTCCTGTCATTCCATATGCAACCGCCTTTAGAGCCAGGTTTTCACTCATTGTTTGGATCTTTCTAGAGGTTGATATTGCATATTGATTATTTTGAATTATAAACACAACTGGAGCGTTGAAAACTTGTGCAAAGTTAAGTGCTTCATGGAAATCTCCATGAGATGTACCACCATCACCAACATAAGTTACTACAACACTGTCTTCACCTTTAATATTATTTGCCATTCCAATACCTGTTGCATGTTGCATTTGAGATGCAATAGGAACTGATATAGGTAAAACCTTTACACCTTCTGGATGGTGTGATCCCCATTCATTTCCATACCAATAAAGGTAAATATTTTTTAAAGGTACTCCTCGAACAAGCCAAGCACCTAATTCTCTAAATGCAGGTACTAGCCAATCATTTTTTTCCATTGCAAAAGCACTGCCAATTTGTGCTGCTTCTTGTCCAGTATTTGGAGCATATGTCAACATTCTTCCTTGTCTTTGATAAGATAAAGCTTTATCATCAATTGTTCTTGTATACAACATCATTTTATATAGATAAAGCAATTGTTCTTCATCTAGGGAAGGAATATCATCCTTTAACATAACTTCGCCTTTTGGGTTTAATACTTGATATACTTTATTATCAAGGGGATTGTAATTTTTTAAATCCATAATAGAACCTCCTTTTATTTAAATGATAACGAAAATCATCTACAGTATATATATACCAATTTTCCATTGTTAAACATTTATATACTATAAATAAACTTTATTTCTATAAATGTAAAACAATTGGGTATATGGTATAGAGGTAAAAAAATATCAAGATTATTGACATATAATGCGGGAGCGTGAATAAATTGCAGATAATTTATGAAAAACTTAAGGAAGTTTTATTTGCTGTACTTCCAATCACTGTAATTGTGGTCTTACTGAATTTCACAATAGCACCTTTAAATGATGGACAATTGTTTGGGTTCATAAGAGGAAGTTTCTTAATTGTAATTGGACTGACAATTTTCTTGTTTGGAGTTGATATAGGAATTAGTCCAATAGGAAGATACATGGGAGCTTCTATAGTTAAATCCAATAAACTCTGGATACTTGTGGCATCTGGTTTAATCCTAGGATTTCTTATATCAATTGCTGAACCAGATCTACATATTCTAGCTGATCAAGTTAGTCAAGTTACTGGAGGTCAAGTAACTAAATTAAACATTGTAGTTGTAGTCTCTATTGGCATAGCATTTTTATTAACCATAGGACTTATTAGAATAGTATATAGTATATCTTTAAAATTAATTTTTACTGTTCTTTATTCCATAGTATTTTTTATGTCATTAATAGTTCCAAATGAATTTTTATCTATATCCTTTGACTCATCTGGAGCTACAACTGGAGCAATGACTGTACCTTTTATATTAGCCTTAGCCATTGGAATATCTGCCCTAAGAAAAAGCAGATCTACATCCAATACTGATAGTTTTGGTTTGGTTGGAATTGCATCCATTGGAGCTATTTTAGGAGTTATGGCAATGAGTATACTTAGAAAAGTTTCTATTTCTTCTGATATAACAAGCCTTGATCCACACCAAGGAGGAGGGGTATTTGAACAAATCCTTCTAATCTCTGGAGAAGTATTAATGGCACTACTCCCAATAGGAATCCTTTTTTTTATTCTCCAAAAGACTACATTCAACCTGAGTAAAAGTAAAGTTAGAAGTATAACTATGGGTATGATTTATACATTTTTAGGTTTAGTCATTTTTTTAATTGGTGTTAATACTGGGTTTATGGATGTAGGAAAGACGGTTGGTGAGATTATAGCTTCAAAAGGCAACACTTTTCTTTTGGTGGGGATAGGATTTATACTAGGATTAGTTACAATTTTAGCTGAGCCTGCAGTATATGTACTAACTCATCAAATTGAAGATGTAACAAGTGGATATGTAACTAGAAAATCTGTATTGGTCACCTTAGCAATAGGTGTTGGAATTGCAATAGCATTGTCAATGTTAAGAATTGTAATTGAACCACTACAATTATGGCATATTCTATTGCCAGGGTATATAATTTCCATAATACTAATGTATTTTGTTCCTGAGTTATTTGTAGGTATTGCTTTTGACTCTGGAGGTGTAGCATCTGGGCCTATGACTGCAACATTTATACTAGCTTTTGCACAAGGAGCAGCCAATGCCATTGAAGGTGCGGATATATTATTGGATGGTTTTGGAATGATTGCGATGGTTGCCATGACACCAATAATAGCAATACTAATACTGGGACTATTGTTTAAATACAAGTCCAAAAAGGAGGTAATAACCATTGAATCTTGAGATTATAACAATAATTTCTAATTTTGGAAAAGCAAGTAAAATACTAAGCTCAGCGAAAAAACATGGGGTATCAGGTGGAACAGTTTTATTGGGTTATGGTACTATAAATCATGGGTTTTTAAATATGTTAGGTCTTAAAGATATAAGAAGAGAGATACTACACATAGTAGTTGATGAAGCTTCAGTTGATAACTTAATGGAAGAGTTAAATACAGAGTTTGAGTTTTACAAACCACATCATGGGATTGCCTTTACCAGTAGCATATGTAAAATGACAGGAGCTCACATGTTAAAGTGTGATTTTAATAATGAGAAACAGGAGGAGCCTATGTATCAATCAATTACAGTAATTGTAGATAAGGGAAGCGGAGAGAATGTAATAGATGCTGCCACAGGGGCAGGATCAAAAGGTGGGACTATTATTAATGCAAGAGGTTCTGGAATACACGAGACTCAGAAGGTGTTTGGAATGGAAATAGAACCTGAGAAAGAGATTGTACTAATAATTGCAAAAACAGAAAATGTAAACAAAATAGTTTCAGAAATTGGGGAGAAACTCCAACTGGAAGAGCCCGGAAATGGAATTCTATTTGTACAGAATTTAAGTAGAACATATGGAATATATGAAGAATAGAAAAAGCTGGATGGTTACTCATCCAGCTTTGCTAATTCAACGGCTACTTCTGCTGCAAGTCTTGCATTGTTATATACAAGTTGAATATTTGAGTCCAAAGAATCACCTTTAGTAATCTCTTTTATTTTTGACAATAAGAAAGGTGTAGTATCTTTGCCTTTTATACCATTTTTATTTGCTTCCATAACAGCATCAGTTATAACTTTTTCAATTAATCCTTCGTCCATAGAAAATTCCTTTGGAATAGGATTAGTGATAAGAACCCCTCCATCCAGTGAAAGAGACCATTTTGTATGGATCAACTCTGCTATGGAATGAGGAGAATCCATATTATAATCTACTTTAAATCCACTTTTTATTGTGTAAAAAGCAGGTAAATCATCAGTTTTAAACCCTAAAACTGGTACACCTTTAGTCTCAAGATACTCCAATGTAAGACCAATATCTAGTATTGACTTTGCACCTGCACAAACAACAGCTACATTTGTCATAGCAAGTTCTTCTAGATCTGCAGAAATATCCATTGTAGTTTCTGCTCCTCTGTGAACTCCACCTATTCCACCAGTAGCAAAGATTTTAATACCAGCCATATTAGCTATTATCATGGTAGAAGCAACAGTTGTGGCACCATCTTTTTTATTGGCTACTATATATGCAATATCTCTTCTGGATACTTTGGCAATACCTTCAGTTTTACCCATATAGTCTATTTCATCTGGAGTAAGTCCAGCTTTTAGTCTTCCACCAATGATTCCAATAGTAGCTGGTACTGCACCTTTTTCTCTAATGATTTCTTCCACCTTTAATGCAGTTTCAACATTTTGTGGATAGGGCATACCATGAGATATAATAGTTGATTCCAATGCAACAATTGGTTTTTTTCTCTCTATTGCCTCTTTAACTTCCTTACTAATATCCAAATATTTAATCATTTGTTATAACCTCCATTTCTTTTATATATTCCAATATTGATTCTACATTTATATCTTTATTTATTGTTTCTTCACTATTCATAGCCATAATTGATGCTCCAATTGAAAACTTTACTGAATCAATTAAGGACATATTATTTATTGTGGAATAGACTAATCCTCCTTGAAAAGCATCTCCAGCTCCAGTGGCATTTTTAGGTGTCATAGGTTTTGTCTTAACGATCCCATGACTATTTTTATCACTGAAGAAGACTCCATCAGCTCCCATTGATATACAAACATTAACTACACCTTGATTATGGTAGTACTGGGCTGATTTTAAAAGACTTTTGTAATCAACTATCTTTATGCCACATAACGCCTCAGATTCGATTCTGTTGGGTTTGATTGAATGGAAGTATCCAATCAAATCTTTAATACTTTCTGCTTTTGAAGAGGATACTGTATCTAAAAACAACTTGTTTCCTTTTAGTTTTTCTAATATATACTTAAATACTTCGTAGTGGATATTAGTATCCAGAACTATTACTTCACTTTTTTTAATATCATCAATATGGCTAGAGATATAATCAATATCAATAAACTTTAATATTTCCATTGAATTTATTGCAATATCCATATCCATATTTTCATCTAGAACTGCAAGATAAGTACCTGTTGAAAAATCAACTCTTCTAATATTGTCCATGTTTACTCCAGATTCTTTTGATGAATTTATAATTGAATCTCCATTAATATCATTACCAAGGGCAGAATACATATTTACACTTAAGCCTAGTAGAGCTACATTTTCAGCTATATTTCTACCAACTCCACCTGGAGACATCTTTACCATACCAGGATTTGAGTCTTGTCGTATTAGTCTTTTATGAGGAAAGCCAACAATATCCATGTTGCAACCACCTATAACAGACACTTTTTTATTAAGACCCATTTACAAACCTCCTTTACTACCTTATTTTAAGTAATTGATACCCAAGATTGATATCAAATCAATCATCTAGAGCTGCCCCAATATTGACTGAACTATAAAAGATACTATCACAACAGCACTTGAAATTAAAAAACCATGAACCATTGGCAAAGGACCAGCACCTTTTAGTTTATTTACATCTGTTTTTAGTCCTATTGCACCTAATGACATGACCATTAAGAATTTACTCATAGTACTTAGCTTTAAGCTTAGGCTTGATGAAATCAAACCAGAACTTTTTATTCCAACCACAAGAAGAAAGAAAAGGATAAAGTAAGGAAATATAGTAGTTAAATTGAGTCTGTCCTTAGTATTTTCAATACTAGTATTTTTTCTTTTTTCTACAATGTTATTCACGATAGAAAATATTATTACAATAGGAACTATTGAAAGAGTCCTAGTAAGTTTAACAATTACAGCATAATTACCAGCTATATCTGAAAATGCATATCCTGCTGCCACAACTGATGAAGTATCATTAACAGAAGTACCAGCCCAAAGTCCAAAGCCTAAATCACTCATTTTAAAGTATGCTCCCATTATGGGAAATAGAATAACCATAAGAATATCAAATACAAAAGTTGCAGATATTGCATATGCTATTTGACTGTCCTTTGAATTTATCACTGGCGCTATTGCAGCAATTGCTGATCCTCCACATATGCCTGTTCCTGCAGATAGCAAGCTGGTCAATCTCCAGTCCATATTGAATAATTTACCAAGTATATACCCTAATCCAAAGGCAGTAAGGAGTGTAAAAATCATAACTATAAGAGAAATCCTTCCAACTTGAATCACTTGAACAAAACTTAAACTTGACCCCATAAGCACTATGGAAAATTTAAGCACTTTTTTAGATGTAAATGTGAAACCATTAACAAAAAAAGGGTATCTAGAGATTAGAGGATTAAAAGCCATTCCTATTAGGAGAGCAAGCACACTTGCTCCGATTAAATTACCAGGAAGGATATTTGAAATGTTTATAGATAATATAGCCACAATAAGTGACACCAAAACTCCAGGAAGAAATGTATTAATTTTGGTCAAATTACTCAACTCCTTTATCTAATTGATTTTATCACCCATAACATATAAAATATAATTATATATAATTATGTAGCTATAAGATAAAATTATGGAGGATATTATGCTAGATCATAGATTCAATACATTCTTAGTTGTTACTAAGCATTTGAGTTACACTCATGCAGCAAGAGAGTTATTTATAACTCAACCAGCAGTCTCTCAACATATTAAGTATATTGAAGATAAATATGATATTAAAATTTTTAATTATCAAGGTAGAAATTTAAGTTTAACTAAGGAAGGGGAAATTCTCTTAAGGTATGTTCAGGAGTTAAATGTTATAGATACTCAGTTTATTGAAAAGATAGTAGGGTTAAAAAGAGAAATTAAGCAAATAAGATTTGGAGCAACTTTAACCATAGGGGAGTTTTCCATGGAAGGATTTTTAAAAGAAATATATGACACATTTAATGATTATCAAATAGCTATTCATATTGATAATACTAGAACACTTTTAAAAATGCTAAAGTCTGGAGATATTAAATTTGCACTAATTGAAGGTCTTATAAATAAGTCAGAATACAATGTTAGAAGTTTAAAGTTGGAAGACTTTGTTATGGTAGTAAGTCCTGATAATTCAATATCTAATAAATCTAATGTTGATTTAAATGATATTCTATCTAATAACATAATAGTGAGGGAAAAAGGTTCAGGCTCAAGAGATATTCTTGAAAAAGGATTGGATGAGAGGAATTTAACCTTTAATGACTTTAGCAGTATAATCGAAATAGGAAATATTAATCTTATTAAAACCATGACAAAAAATAATTTAGGGATTACCTTCTTATATAAGGATGCAGTTATAGCAGATGTGAACAATGGAGATTTGGCTATTGTTGAAGTAAATGGATTTAAATTAATTAGGGAATTTAATTTTGTAACCATGAAAAATTCTTTAATAGTAGATGAGACAGAAGTCTTTTACCATTTTATCAAGGATAAATTAAGCTCATGAAATCCTAATTAATGAAAGGAGAAAAAGATGATAATAGATCAAAAATCCTTTGAAATAGAAGGTAGTTTTGGTGGGAAACAAAACTGGCTATTAGAACATGGAATAACTAGTAAATTCTGGGCTGATAGAAGTTGTGGTGTAGTTGCAGCAGCTAATTTAATAAAATTCATTTCAGAAAATCATCTTGATAAAAGGAATCTCTACCAAGGACAAACTAAGGATGATTATATACAGTTAATGTCAGAATTATACAAAATTCTAAGTCCCAGGATTTGGGGAATACCCTCCTTAACAAAGATGGAAAAAGGAATTATGAAATATTCCAAAGAGCGAGGAATTAGTCTTGTATCAAGCAAGAACACTTGGTTATTTGATATGGAGGAAGGTTCTAAATTTATAAGACAAGGATTAGCTCTAAACTCTCCAGTTTTATTGCTAACTTGGAATCATTCCGATAAAAATTTTAAAAATCATTGGATTACTATTACAGGGTGGGACATAGTATATGGTGAAGAGTATATGACAGTTTCCAATTGGGGGCAAAAAAGGGTTTACTCATATAAAGAGTGGGCCATTGAGCGATCTCTTTTTAAAGGGGCAATATACTTTCAATAGGATTATTGATTTAATTAAGACTAATGGAGGATTTTAAATGACAAGTAGCAGCAATATATTATTCATTGCTATTATTTTTATTGTTTTAGTAGTAGTAATACAGGCGGGGTTTTCGATTAAAAAAGGGCTAATATCTGGTTTGATTTTACCTTTTGTTTTCCTTTTAATCTTCTTATACAATCTTATAAAACCAATGCTAATACCAAATCCATACTCAACAATGGAAGAGGGAATGTTGATGACATTGGGTATTATAGGTTTTACAATTACAATAATCACCTTGGTAATTGTAAAGTTTTTTTCACGAAAATTATAATAGAAGAAAAATATAACTATCATTTGACAAGAACTGAAATTTAATATAAAATTAATATACCCCCGGAGGGTATATTAATTTTATGGAGGTCTTCATGTTTAAATATCTATCCCATATACAAAAAAAGCTAACAGTGTATCTACCTATTACCATGTTCATAGCAGTTATTTTTGGTTATTACTTCAATCCTCAACCATTGAAAATACTAGTAACACCAATAATATTTTTTATGGTCTATCCTATGATGGTTACTTTAAAGTATGAAGAATTATTAAGTAAAGATAATTTAAAGCTTCACTTAGTAACTCAAGGGATTAACTTTTTAATATTCCCATTTTTAGGGTTTTTTATTTGGAAATTTGCATTTCCAGATAATCAATATATAGGTATAGGATTATTATTAATGGCATTATTACCAACATCAGGTATGACAATTTCATGGACTGGATTTGCAAAAGGAAATGTTTCTGCTGCTATAAAAATGATGGTTGTTGGACTAGTAATAGGGTCGTTACTTACACCACCATACTTAAGACTATTCATGGGTCAAGTTACTGATATTCCTTTTCTAGGTATAGTTAATGAAATTATTAAAGTTGTATTTATACCTATGTTATTAGGAATTATTACTCAAAAGTTTTTAATTAAACTGCATGGGTTAAAAAGATTTAATGATGAATATAAGAAAAAAATCCCACTTATCGCAACTGTTGCATTAGTAGGCATAGTATTTATATCAACATCAATGAGAGCAGAGACCATAGTGGCAAATCCAACTATGTTGATAACAATATTATTGGTACTGTCTGTAGCTTACTTTTTTAGTTTTTTATTGGTAACAGTAATTGCAAAAGCATTGTTCAATAGGGAAGATGCAATTGCATTAGTTTATGGAACAGTTATGAGAAATCTATCCATTGCATTAGCTATAGCAATGTCTATTTTTTCAACATCAGGTTCAGATGTTGCATTGATATTAGCCGTGGCATTTGTTGTTCAAATTCAAGGAGCTGCCCTCTATTTAAAAGTAGCAGATAGAATATTCGGACCACATTTTAGTTTAGAAATTAAAGCAGAAAACATATAATCAAAATCCTTCAGAAACTCTGGAGGATTTTTTAATAAGATTTTCTAATAAAGTCTAAAACTTAATAAGTTATTTCTATTGGATATACCTTCTTTCTAAATGTTAATATACATTGTAGTGACTAAAAAGGGGGGATACAATGAATAAAATAATCGACAAAATTCCATTACCTATGTCAGGATTGATGTTAGGTTTAGCCTCAGTGGGTAATTTATTGTCTGGATATGGAAATAGTTACAAATTATTATTTGGATCTATCTCAGGAATCATCTTTGTTCTATTAACAATAAAGATTACCATAAATACTAAGTCAGTATTAAAAGAGTTGGATAACCCTGTTGTAGCTAGTGTTTTCCCTACATATTTTATGGGTGCAATGATATTATCAACATATTTAAAGTCAATATCAGCAGGTATTGCTTATATAATGTGGATAGTAGCAATAGTTTTACATATTTCATATTTGCTATATTTCACAAAAAAACACATATTAAACTACGATATTAAAAAAGTATTTCCATCTTGGTTTATTGTTTATGTTGGAGTAGTAGTTGCTTCAGTAACAAGTCCAGCATACAGCCAACAAGGTTTTGGAAAGATAATTTTTTGGTTTGGACTTATAAGTTTATTATTGTTATTACCAATAGTTATAAAAAGAATTAATAAAGTAGAAATACCTCAACCAGCACAACCAACAATAGCAATTTTGTGTGCACCTATTAGCTTGTTACTAGCTGGATATTTAAACACATCTATTGATAAAAATTTGATGGTAGTTTTAGTCCTTCTTGTTTTCTCACAACTGGCTTATGTGTATGTTATTATTAATTTGCCAAAGCTGTTAAAGCTAAAATTTTACCCGTCCTTTGCAGCATTTACATTTCCATTGGTAATAAGTGCAATATCAATAAAAGGAGCCACTAATTTATTAAAATCAAGTGGTTATGATATTATTCTATTAAATTATTTAGCTCAACTTGAAGAAGTTCTGGCAGTTTTAATTGTAGTCTATGTTTTATTTAGATACTTAATATTTCTAAATGCTGAGTCAAGAGAATTAAAAAAAGCAATCAACTAAGGAGGATACATAGATGAATAAAGAACAAATTTTAGAGAAGGTACAAAATGAAGCAGAAGGATATTTTGAAAGAGGAGAGTTTTACTGTTCAGAGTCAGTTGCTCAAACAATAAACAACCTTTTAGGAAAACCATATGATGAAAACATTATAAAAATGGCTTCTGGTTTTCCAATCGGAATGGGCAAAGCAGGATGTTTGTGCGGTGCTGTAAGTGGAGGACAAATGGCTTTAGGAATGGTTTATGGTAGAGTTCATGGAGAAAAAATGAAAGATGAAATGTTTCCAATAGCTTCACAATTACATGATTATGTAAAAGAAGAATATGGATCAAATTGCTGTAGAATAATAACTAGACAATGGGCAGGAGATAATTTCATGAGCCCAGAGAGAAAAAGGCATTGTGTTGAAATTACAGGAAGGGTTGCGCGTTGGGTAGCAGAAAAACTTATTGAAGATGAAAAAGTAGATGTATAATAATGAAGCTCCCAAAAATGGGAGCTTCATTTATGCTGAGTAGACAGTTTTTCCTCCAACTATCGTCTCTAGTACTTTTATGTCTTTTACCTTCATAGACTCGATTGTAAAAATATCTTGATCGATTACTATAAAATCTGCAACAAATCCAGGCTTTATTCTTCCCTTAAACTCTTCTTTAAATTCATTATAAGCACTACCAATGGTATATGCATCTATTGCATCTTCTACTGACATAATTTCTTCTGAAAAGAAAGGGTCAGCAGGAGTTTCATCTAGGCACTTTCTATTAATAGCACAGTAAATATTTTCAAAAGGATTACAATCTTCAACCGGCGCATCTGTACCTAAACTTACAGGCGCACCTAATTTATATAAGGTGTTAAACGCATAAGAGGTCTTAGCTAGTATATCTCCCACTCTTTCTCTTATTATTTTAATGTCATAATCTAAGAAAATTGGTTGATACATAACAGGGATATTTAGCTTGGCAATTCTTTCTAATTGGTCCATACTTGTTATTTGGTTATGGACTATTCCATGGCGCAATGGGTTCTTTCCATTAATCATTGTTTTCTCATAAGCATTTATTACACTATCAATAGCAGCATCTCCTATTGCATGAGTTATGACTTGAATGTTGTTAACTGAAGCTAGGTCACATAAATCTTGAAGTTGCTTATCACTTAGAGCTTCAACCCCAAATTCTCCATTAGCATCGTTGTAGTGATTTTTCAATAAAGCAGTCCTAGCACCTAAAGAACCATCTTTGAAAAGCTTTAGAGCCCCTTTTGAAAAGAATTTTTCATCATAACTTTTACTATTATTCTCTGTTTCAAGATAAACTTTGAAATCTTCTATTTCTTGAAAATTAAATTGATGAGCATATCTAAATTTTAATAGAGAATCTTCGTGTAATTCTTGGATTGTTTCAAAGACCACCTTATAATCCTTGCTCATAATATCACATGATTGAACAGAAGTTAGACCTTGACTGATGGCGTATTCCATTGCCATAAGAAATTCTTTTTTTCTTAATTCTTTAGATTTGTCTGGGATTATAGACTGTAATAGCCTTACTGCGTTTTCATTAAATACTCCATTGGGGATGTTGTTTTTATCAAGTGTTATTTCTCCTCCATCAACAAAGGTTGTAGAATCAATATTCAATAACTCCAAAGCCTTAGAATTTCCAACTGCTACATGTCCACAAATCCTATCAAAAATTATTGGAATATCCATTGATATTTTGTCTAAATCATACCTATTTAATAGCCTTTTTTCACCTTCGTTGAAATAGTCTTGATTCCATCCTCTACCTTCTAAATATTTCAAATCCTTTTTCGTCGAGAGATAGCTAATTCCTCTTTGAATTACATCATCTATTGAGTTTGAACCTGCTAGATTGCAGGAATTCATTCCATGACCAATCAGTGAAATGTGTAGGTGACTATCATTTAATCCAGGCAATACTGTTTTACCATCTAGGTCAATTAATTGATCATATTCACTTTTTTTAAGAGCTTCCTTAGTGCCAATTCTTTCAATCATTCCATCATAAACTAATATAGAATCAACAAAAACATCTTTATCCACATATATTTTTCCGTTAACAAACAACTTTCTCATGAATTTACCTCCTTAAATAACATTTACCCTGATTATATAAGATTAGCACACTGGTTTATTTTTTTAAACTAGTTATGGTATAATAAACTAAGAAATAAACTAGATTGGAGATAATTATGGATTCTTCTCAATTTGTAGCAATTTATATGCCACTATTTATACTTTTATTTGTAATTATACCAAGTCAAAATGAATGGAAAAAGTCATACATGACTAAAAAAATCAAAAGGAGAGTAACTAGGATGAATAATGAATTATTGATGAAATTTAAAGGGAAAGATTGTAAAATTTCAACAGGATCTTTTGGAGTTAATGTTGTGGGAACTATTATTGAGGTAAACGACAATTGGATTGAAGTAGAAACAAAAAAAGGATATGAATTACTTAATGCAGATTTTATACAAAGTATCAAATTAAAATAGTTACTACTACCCCTCTAGAATATTAACTAGGGGGTTTAAATATATAAAAGTGTATAAAGGGTTAAAAATCCATAAAATCATAAAGGGAAAATTATTTATTCCTATAAGGAATGGCTGAAAACTTGCAGATTGTTTGAAATTTGAATTGGTAAAATATTGAAATTCCAATGAAAAAGGATTTTACTATTACATTCAAATCAGCGGTAAATGGGTAAATTGCAATAGTCAGTCTATTTAACCATTTTAATGCTATTTTAAAAATCAGAAATTTGTGATAGAATCAAATCAGAGAATTATTGAAGTTAAGAGTGTATTTTTTGTTGATATATGGAATATTTGCAAAGGTATGCTCTGTTTTTGGTTATATTAATATGTATTTTACATAGAAAGGAGAGTTATATTGAAATCATTTTATATCAAACGTATTGTTTCAATGTTAATAACAATTATTCTTATAACAACATTAACATTTACAA
>Ga0208490_100218_pt1 | contig 46210 bp, 46 predicted proteins | sample SubbioAug_CSWold_FD_184818 | JGI IMG/M metagenome (GOLD analysis project Ga0208490, IMG submission 184818) | Serpentinite rock and fluid subsurface biosphere microbial communities from McLaughlin Reserve, California, USA - CR11Aug_CSWold (SPAdes) | ecosystem: Environmental > Terrestrial > Deep...
CCCGGTTCTTGTGGTACACGACCTCGGACTCGTACTGGGCGGTGACGCCGGCGAGGTACTTGCGCTCGGCCTCGGGGATGCCCAGCTTCTCGTAGGTCTGCTTCACCGACTCGGGCAGCTCGTCCCAGGCGTCGACCTGATGGTCGGTGGGCTTGATGTAGTAGTAGATGTCGTCGAAGTAGATCTCCGACATGTCGCCGCCCCAGCTGGGCATCGGCCGCTTCAGGAAGTGCTTGTACGCCTTCATGCGGAAGTCGATCATCCACTGCGGCTCGCCCTTCATCCACGTCATCTCGCGGATGATCTCGTCGTCGAGGCCGCGCTTGGGCTTGAAGACGTAGTCCTCCTCGTCGGACCAGCCGAGCTTGTACTTGCCGAGGTCGAGGTCGGTGACAGCCATCAGGCTCTCCCCTTCGAGGTGGTGGGCGTGCGGCGACGGGGAATTTCCCCTATCGCCATCTTACTAATTGTGGGTGCCCGATCCCACGTCGAGTCGGGCTCGGAGCCAGGCCACGTGGCGGTCCAGGGCGGCGCCGGCCCGCGGCTCGTCGCCCACGGTGTTCAGGTAGCCGTGCAGGACCCCGTCGACGTCGTGGTGGGTGACGTCGACGCCCGCCGCCTGGAGCGGCCCGAGGAAGTGCAGGGCCTGGGCCCGGAGGCTGTCGACCTCGGCGGTGGTGACCAGGGTCGGGGGCAGCGGTGACAGGTCGACCCGGGTGGGGACCACGTCGTCGGGCGCGGTCGTCGGGTCGTGGCCGAGGTAGCCCTCGAAGAGGCCGGCGATGCCCCCCGGGCCGGGCCACAGCGGCGGCGGGCAGTCGGGGTGGCGATCGTCCCAGGGGCCCTCGACGGGGTCGGTGACCGGGTAGGCGAGCAGGAGCGCCGCCGGTGGTCGCGGGCCATCGGCGAGGATGCGGGCGGCGAGGCAGGCGAGGTGGGCGCCGGCCGATCCCCCGCCCAGGGCGAGCCGGTCCGGGTCGATGCCCAGGTCGGCCGCACCCTCCACGGCGGCGCGGCACGCGGCGATCACGTCGTCCAGGGCCGCCGGGTGCCGGTGCGCCGGCGCCAGCCGGTAGTCGACGGAGACCACCACGCCGGGCAGATCGCCGGCGACGACCTGGGCGACGCTGTCGGCCTCGGGCATGTCGAGGTCGCCGTACTGCCAGCCGCCGCCGTGGGCCCAGACCAGCGCCGGTGCCGGCTCGCCGGGATCCAGCGCCGCCGATCGGTACCAGCGGGCCCGCAGCGGACCACCGGGTCCGGGGAGCTCGAGGTCCCGGCGGTCGACGTCGTCTCGCCGCATCGGCGCCGCCGGCCGCACGCCCTCGACCGCCCCGGTGAGCACCTGGGCCCAGGTCGCGTCGAAGAGGTGGGCCACCTGGGCGGCGATGCGGGGTTCGAGCGGCACCGCTCCACCCTGCCAGTCGATTCAGGCGAGGTTGGCGTAGCCGCCCCGGTAGAAGACCAGCGGGCCGCCCTCGTCCTCGTCTCCCACCCCCATGCCGAGCACCCGGCCGACCACGATGTGGTGGTCGCCGCCGTCGTGCACCGCGTCGACCTCGCAGTCGATCCAGGCGAGCACTCCGTCGAGGAGCGGCGACCCGGACTCGGCGGGCTTCCACCCGATGCCCGCGAACTTGTCGTCGCCGCTGGTGGCGAAGGCCCGACAGACGGCCTCCTGGTGCGCGCCCAGGACGTTGACGCAGAAGCGGCCGGCGGCGGACATGCGGGCCCACGACGTCGACGAGCGGTCGGGGCAGAAACCCACCAGCATCGGATCGAGCGAGAGCGAGAAGAACGACCCGACGGCCAGCCCGATCGGCTCGTCGCCGTCCATCCCCGCGACCACGGTGACGCCCGTGGGGAAGTGCCCGAGCACCTGACGGAACGTCGCCTGGTCGATCACGTTCATGGCGATCGACCCTAGACCTCTAGAGGACGATGGTCAGGCCCTCCGAGGCCGCCAGGACCTCTTCGACGCGGGGGCCGGCGGCCAACCGGGCCCGCTCGAGCAAGCAGTCGACGAAGGCGTCGTCGTGGGCGGGATCGTGGTGGAACAGGGCCAGGCGCCTCACGCCGGCCTCGGCCGCGACGTGCACGGCGAACTCCACGGTGCAGTGGCCCCAGTCGCGCTTGTTGGCGAACTCCTCGGGCGTGTACTGGGCGTCGTGGATGAGCAGGTCGGCGCCGTCGCACAGCTCGAGCACGGCGTCGGTGACCCCGTGGCTGCCGTCGTGGGGCATCTGGTGGTCGGAGATGTAGACGACCGTGGCGCCGTCCAGCTCGATGCGGTAGCCGTTGGTGACCCCCGTGTGGGGCACGTCGCGCACCTTGACCTTGGCGTCGCCGACGCTGATCTCGGTGTCGCGGACCGTGTGGAACTCGATGGACCCGGGCAGGTCGGCGAGGCGCACCGGGAACAGCGGCGGCGAGATGAACTGCTGGAAGCAGGTCGACAGGTCGCAGGTGCCGGGCGGGTCGGGCGGTGGGCCGTACACCTGGAGGCTCGCCCCCGGCTTCAGCACCGGCGAGAAGAACGGCAGGCCCTGGACGTGGTCCCAGTGGACGTGGGTGACCAGCGCGTGCCCGCGGAAGACCTCGTCGGCGGGCAGCGACTCGCCCCACATCCGCAGGCCGGTGCCGAGGTCGAGGACGATGGGCTCGTGGCCGGCGCTCTCCACCACGACGCAGGACGTGTTGCCGCCGTAGCGCTGGTTGGCGTCATGCGGGCACGGGGTGCTCCCCCGGACACCGAAGAACGTGACGTGCACTCGGGCCCCCTGTCGTTCGGAGGTGGCAGGGTACCGATCGTTCAGATGTCCGTCACGCCGGGCTGCCACTCGGTCTGACCATCCCCACTCCGGAGGCTCCGTGGAACCGACCACCGCCACGATCCACGCCAACGACGTCGAGTTCGCCTACCTCGAGCTCGGGAGCGGTCCCCTCGCCCTGTGCCTGCACGGGTTCCCCGACAGCGCGCACGGCTGGCGCCACCAGCTGCCGGCGCTCGCCGGGGCCGGCTACCGGGCGGTGGCGCCCTGGATGCGCGGGTACGCGCCCACGTCGGTGCCCGCCGACGGCTGCTACCAGCAGGGGGCGCTCGCCGCTGACGCGAACGCCTTGCACGAGGTGCTCGGTGGCGACGGCGACGCCGTGCTCGTCGGCCACGACTGGGGCGCCACGGCCGTCTACCCGGCCGTGAACCACGAGCCGCAGCGGTGGCGGGCCGGGGTCGCGATGGCCGTGCCCCACCCGGCGGCGATGGCCGGGATGATCCTCGACTACGACCAGCTGAAGCGGTCCTTCTACATGTTCGTGTTCCAGCACCCGCTGGCCGAGGCCATCGTCCAGCAGGAGGACCTGGCGTTCATCGACCGCCTCTGGGCCGACTGGTCGCCCGGCCTCGACCCCGAGGTGGCCGCTGGCGCGCTCACCCACGTCAAGGAGTCGCTCCGGGACCCGGAGAACCTGGCCGCCGCGCTCGGCTACTACCGGGCGACCATCGGCGGGGTCGGCCTCGACCCTCGCTACGACGAGGTCCAGGCCGCCGGCGCCGGGCCCGTCGAGCTCCCCTTCCTCTACCTCCACGGCGCCGACGACGGCTGCGTCGGGGTCGGCTACGCCGATGCCGGCCGCGGGTTCCTGACGCACCCGTCGAGCCGCACCGCGGTCATCGAGGGCGCCGGCCACTTCCTGCAGCTCGAGCAGCCCGAGCGGGTCAACGCCGAGCTCCTCGGCTTCCTCTCGCGGCTGTCGTGACGGCGCGCCCGCCGCTGCCCGACGGCTTCGTCGCGATCGTGAAGCGCGACTGCCCGACCTGCGAGCTCGTCCAGCCCGTCCTCGTGCAGCTCGCCGACGCCGCCGCCCTCGTCGCCGTCGTCACCCAGGACGACCCCGACTTCCCCGACCTGTCCGGCGCCGGCTCGACACCGGAGCGCCGCTTCGACGACGACCTCGCCATCTCCTACCTGTGGGACATCGAGACGGTCCCCACGCTGCTGCGCATCGAGGACGGGGAGGAGGTCGAGCGGATCGTCGGGTGGGAGCGCGCCAGCTGGGAGCAGCTCACCGGCACGCCCGGCCTCGGGCCCGACCTGCCCGAGTGGCGACCGGGGTGCGGTTCGCTGTCGGTCGACCCGTCGCGATCCGACGAGCTCGCCGCCCGGTTCTCGGCGTCGGGGCTGCGCAGCCGGCGCGTCCGCTTCGCCGAGCTGGAGGACGAGTTCGAGGCCATGTGGGACCGCGGCTGGAGCGACGGCCTGCCGGTGGTGCCGCCCACCGAGGCCCGGGTCGCCCGGATGCTCACCGGCACCACCCGCACCCCCGACGACGTGGTCGCCGTCGTCCCGCCCGACCTCGTCGAGTGCACCGTGGAGAAGGTCGCCGTCAACGCCGTGCTGGCCGGGTGCCTGCCCGAGCACCTGCCCGTCGTCCTGTCCGCCCTCGAGGCCGCGTGCACCCGCGAGTTCAACATGCACGGCCTGCTGGCCACGACGTTCTTCTCCGGACCGGTCCTGGTCGTCAACGGGCCGATCCGGCACCGCATCGGGATGAACTCGGGCGTCAACGCCCTCGGCCAGGGCAACCGGGCCAACGCCACGATCGGCCGGGCGCTCCAGCTCGTCGTGCGCAACGTCGGCGGCGGCCTCCCCGGCGGCGTCGACCGGGCCACCCTCGGCTCGCCCGGCAAGGTCGGCTTCTGCTTCGCCGAGGACGAGGAGGGCTCCCCGTTCACGCCGCTGTCCGTCGCCCGCGGACTCGATCCGGGCACGGACGCGGTGACCTTGTTCGCCGGCCACGGACCGACCGCCATCATCGACCAGAGGTCGCGCGAGCCCGAATCGCTCACCCGCTCCTTCGCCGCCGTGCTGCGGGCCAACGCCCACCCCAAGCTCCCGTTGAAGATCGACGCCATGCTCGTGATCAGCCCGGAGCACGGTCGGATCTACCGGGAGGCCGGTTGGAGTCGAGAGCAGCTGATGGAACGGCTCGGCGAGCTGCTCCTGCTCGACTCCGACGAGCTCGTCCAGGGAGCGGGCGGCATCGCGGAAGGGATCCCCGAGGCCTTCGCCGGCCTGCAGCTGCCCAAGTTCCGCGAGGGCGGGCTGCTCGTGTGCCACGCCGGCGGCGGCGCCGGGCTGTTCTCCGCCGTGCTCGGCGGCTGGGTGAACGGCGAGGAGGGCTCCGACCCGGTGACGGTCCCCATCCGGTCGTGAGATGATGCGCCGGTGACCACCGTGCTCGATCCCACCGCCGAGCGGCGCATCGCCGAGCGGGCCCGGCTCGAGCGACCGAGGTCGCTCGAGGGCAAGGTCGTCGGCCTGCTCGACATCACCAAGCCGCGCGGCGACGTGTTCCTCGATCGGCTCGAGGACGGTCTGCGCCGCCGCGGCGTCGCCGACGTGGTCCGCTTCGCCAAGCCCACCTACACCAAGCCGGCGCCGGTGGACCTCCGCCACGAGATCTCCACCAAGTGCGACCTGGTGATCGAGGCCCTCGCCGACTGAGGGTCCTGCACGTCGTGCAGTGTGCACGACATCGCCGACCTGGAGCGCCGAGGTGTGCCGGGCGTCTTCGTCGCGTCGGCGGAGTTCGTCGACGCCGCCGATGCCCAGGCCACCGCGCTCGGCTTCGACGCGGCCCGGGTGTTCGTCGCTCACCCGATCCAGGACCGCACCGACGACGAGATGCGCGCCCTCGCCGACGCGGCGCTGGACGACATCGTCGCAGCGCTGACCGAGGGCTGAGCACGGGGGGTCCCGGCCGAACGCGGTGCGTGATCTACCTGTCGGGGCCGTGAGGCGCGCAGGGGAACCGGGGAGCCGGCGGGGGCGGAACATCCCCTTCGTCCCGGTGACGGCGTGCACGTGCAGGAGGACGGTGGACCCGGAGGTCCCGGCATCGGGCCGGGCACCGGGAATGGGGGGATCACCATGCACCTGTTCAGCCGCACCGTCACCCTGCGCGGGAAGCCGCGGGAGGTCCGGGCGTGGACCCAGGACATCTGCACGATCGTGAACGAGCGCACGCCCTTCGACGTGTCGCTGTGGCAGGTCCTGTTCGGTGCACCGCTCGGGACGGTCTCCTACTCCTGCCTGGTGGAGTCGCGCGCCGCCCTGCTGGTCGGCGAGGCGGCGCTGATGGAGGACGACGAGTACCTCGACCTCGTCGACCGCGGCCAAGACCTGGTCGTGGCCCCGGCCGAGGACCGCCTCGTCCACATGGTGCACCACGCGGCGGGCGAGCTGCAGCGGGCCGACGTCGGCGCCGTCGCAGAGATCACCGCCGCCCAGATCGAGGTCGATCGCATCGTCGACGCCATGGGGTGGAGCATCGGCATGGCCGACCTGGTGGCCTCCATCACCGGGTTCCCGGTGCACCTCGGCACCGTCGAGCACGGTCCCTTCGGCGAGCTGCAGTGGACGGGGACGGTCCCGGACGTCACCGAGGCCGACCGGACCGCCGAGCTGCTGGCGAAGGACCCCGACTACGTCGAGCGGCTCAGCCAGGCCGGCGGCCTGTTCGTCCCCGGGTCGGGACGCCAGGTCCTCGCGCTCCGCATCGCCTGATCATCAGGGCAGGCGGTAGCGATCGCCGTCGCGCACGGCGAGGCCGTCGGCGACGAGGCCGGCGGCCACCCGTGCTGCGCGCTCGCCGTCGCCAGGCCACCCGGCGGCGGCGGCGATCTCCGCTGCCGCCACCGGTCCGGCGCGGAGCGCGTCGACCAGCCGTCCGCGCCCCTGGCGATCCGAGCCGTCGAAGCGAGACTGGGGCGCGCTGATCCCGGCCGACCCGGCGATCGGGTCGGGGTCGGGGAAGCCGGCCCGCGCCCAGGCGCAGTGGGCCCGCACCGGGCAGGCCTCGCAGCGGGGCGCCCGCTTGCGGCAGATCGACGCACCGAGGTCGAACACGGCCTGCCCCCACGTCCACCCCCAGCCCTCGGGCACGGCATCGTCGGCGACGACCTGGGCCTCGGCCGGGCGCAGCGGGCGAGCGGCGAGCGCGCGAGCGACGAACCGACCGGCGTTGGTGTCGACGAGGCCGACGTCCCGCTCGTGGGCGAACACGAGGACGGCCCGAGCCGTGTAGGGCCCGATGCCGGGGAGGGCGAGCAGGTCACCCAGCGCGTCGGGCAGCGAGCCGGCGTGACGCTCGACGCAGGTGGTCGCCGTCCGGTGCAGGTGGACGGCGCGCCGGTTGTACCCGAGCCCGGCCCACTCCTCGATCACCTCGCCGACCGGGGCGGCCGCGCACGCCGTGACCGTGGGGAAGCGCTCGAGGAAGCGGACCCAGCGCTCGACGGCGCGGGACACCTGGGTCTGCTGGAGCATCAGCTCCGAGACGAGGACCGCCCACGGATCGCGGCTGCGGCGCCAGGGCAGGTCACGCCCATCACGGGACCACCACTCGATCAGGTCGCGCTGGATCGGGCGCACCCGGTCAGTCTGCGCTCCCGTCCTGCGCCACGGCGTAGTCCCGGATCGGGGGCTCCTCGGTGACGTACCGGGACGGATCCAGCCAGGCCCCGCCCGACCCGAACGACTCCGGCCCGGAGCCCGTGCCGAAGAGCGCGGCGAACGCCTCCGGGGTCACGTACTGGTCGGGCAGGGAGCACAGGGCGGTGTCGACCAACGACGGGTCGGCGGGCCCGGGGGCGCGCAGCGTGGCGATCGTCAGCTCCATCACGAACCGGTCGGTGGTGCCGAGCGACAGGTGCTCGACGAGGCGACCCGGGCAGACGTCCTGGACGTTCACGTTGACGACCTTCTCTGCGCGGTCCACCTCGAGCGCCGCCGTGGCCGGGCCGTTCGTGCCCGAGGGCTGGACCAGCTCGTCGGTGTGGGCGTAGATGCTCGTGTAGTCGACCTCGCCCGGCGTCTCGTCGCCGTGGTTCAGGTACCGGTTGAACGCCGAGTCGGTGCGGAACTGCCACAGCACGGGGGGCCGGGCCGCGAGCGGGTCGAGCGGGGTGCCGGCCAACGTCGGGGCGAGCGGGTCGTCGGCCGCCCACGTCCCGTGGTTGGGACCGGCGTGGAGCACGAAGTCGTCGACGAGCGCCTGCACGGACGGCCAGTACTTGACCGCCCAGCGGGGCATCGTCGCGCCCTGGCTGTGGCCGACGAGATCGATGCGGCCGCTCGGGCTGATGGCGGCCGCCTCGTGCACGGCGACCACCACGTACTCGGCGGAGACCTGCATGTCACCGAAGCCCCGCTCGGGGTAGGTCACGACGCAGTGGGGGATGCCCTCCTCGGCGAGGCGCAGCTCGTAGTTCCAGGCGTACTCCTCGTGGCCGAGGTCCCGGTGCCGTGGACGAGCACGACGGCGTCGACGTCGGCGGGGGCGTCGGGCACCGCCACGCAGTCGACGGCCTCGGCCCGGACCTGCTCGGGGTCGATCGAGAAGGGCGGGTCGGCGGGGACATCGGGTTCGGTCGCGCTGCGCGCTCCGTGGGCCGGCGCCCGGTCGGGGACGCGGTCGGGCAGGGCATGGGCGGCGGGGACGCCGAGCAACGGGACGACGGCGGCGAGGGCGAGGGCAGGACGGGCGCGCACGGACGACCCTTCGACGCCGCCGTCGGGCTGCCCTGCCCCGGTCACCGCCGGCGACGATCCGCGTCCACGGACGGCCACGACACACCTCAGACGCGGATCCGCGTCCACGGACCCGCCGACGCTCGGCGCGGATCCGCGCCTGAGCGGCGCCCAGTCCCACCGTCGGCGCGGATCCGCGCCGACGGGTCCGCCCCGGTCAGGTCGGGATGAGGACCCAGGTGTCGAGGTCCAGGAGCACGCCCTCGGCGTACTTCCCGTCGTCGCCCCGAAGCGTCATCGACTCGTCACGGCCCTTGGTCGCCACCAGCCGCACCCGCAGCGCACCCACCCCCGGCGCGTCCAGCTCCGCCTTGTCGAGGACCTCGGACCAGGCGTACACCGTGTCGCCGGCGAACGCGGGGGCGGTGTGGGCGCCGCCGTTGATGGCGGCGATCATCGCCGCGTTGGCCATGCCGTTGAACTGGAGCGCCCGGGCGAGGCTGATGATGTGGCCGCCGTAGATGAGCCGGCGGCCGTCGTCTCGCGCCTCGGTGTTGAAGTGCACCTTGGCCGTGTTCTGCCACAGGCGGGTGGCCAGCATGTGCTCGGCCTCCTCCAGGGTGACCCCGTCGACGTGGTCGACCTTCTCCCCCACCTCGTAGTCGCCGAAGCGGTGGGGCTCGCCGGCGGCGGCGAAGTCGTAGCCGGTGAGGTCGAGGCCCTCGGGCACGACCAGGTCCTCGGCCGTGACGGCCTCGGCGAGGTCGGGCACGACGGGCTCGGGCGCCGGCGCATCGACGTCGGCCTTGCGGACCATGACCCAGCGGGCCCAGTCGATGGCCACCTCGTCGCGCTGGTTCGTCGCCGTCGACCGGACGTAGACGACCCCGGTCCTGCCGTTGGAGTTCTCCTTCAGCCCGATGACCTCCGACCGGGCGCGCAGCGTGTCGCCGGGCCGCACCGGCCGGTGGAAGCGGCACTCGGCGTACCCGAGGTTGGCGACGGCGTTCAGCGAGATGTCCGGCACGGTCTTGCCGAAGGCGACGTGGAAGCCGATGAGCTCCTCGACGGGCGCCGGCGACAGGCCGCAGGCCGCGGCGAACTCGTCCGAGGACGGGATGGGCAAGCGACTCGGGTAGAGCGCGGTGTAGAGCGCACGATCGCCGCTGGTCACGGTGCGCGGCGTCGCGTGCTCGATCACCTGGCCGATGCGGAAGTCCTCGAAGAAGTTGCCCGGGTTCGTCTTGGTCACGGCGCCGACGCTAGGAGGCCGCGTCAGCCGCCCCCAACCGCCTGCGCCTGCTTGGAGGGGCTCGGTTACCCACCGGTACCCTTCCGCCATGATCGCCCCCGACCTGGACCGCGCCGCCGCCGCCATCGACACCGCCCGGGGGGTGCTGCGCACGGCCGCCGCGCGGCTGGCCGAGCTCGGCGACGTCGACGCCAACCAGGTGCTGGCCTACGACCTCGCGCACGCCACCGCCGCCGTCGAGATGTCGGGGACCCTGCTCGACTACGGGGCGAAGGGCGACACCGAGGCCCGCATCGCCTGCGCCTTCGCCGCTGACGCGGTGGGCGAGCTGGCCGCCAAGCTCTTCGGCCGCGAGCAGGAGTGGGGAGTCGAGCCCGGCGCCCTCGACGGCACCCGCGACTTCGTCGGCGAGTTCCGCTCGGCCGAGTTCCTCACGTCCATCGACGGTGCCGGCCCCCGCCACCTCGACGACGACTTCGAGATGGTCCAGGACACCTTCCGCCGCTTCGCCGAGGACCAGATCCGGCCCCATGCCGAACACGTGCACCGCACGAACGGCGACGTTCCCGAGGACGTCATCAGCGGCCTCGCCGAGCTCGGCGCCTTCGGCCTGTCGATCCCCGAGGAGTTCGGGGGCTTCGCCTCCGGCGGCGAGTCCGACTACATGGGCATGGTCGTCGCCACCGAGGAGCTGTCGCGGGGCTCGCTCGGCATCGGCGGCTCCCTCATCACCCGCCCCGAGATCATGACCCGGGCCGTCGAGAAGGGCGGCACCCAGGAGCAGAAGGAGCACTGGCTCCCGAAGCTCGCCACCACCGAGGTCATGTGCGCGGTCGCGGTGACCGAACCCGACTACGGCTCCGACGTCGCCGGCATCAAGTGCACCGCCACCCGCGACACCCTCGGCGACGGCACCGAGGGCTGGCGCATCAACGGCGTGAAGACCTGGTGCACCTTCGGCGCCCGCGCCGACGTGCTGCTGCTGCTCGCCCGCACCGACCCCGACCGCTCGCTCGGACACCGCGGCCTGTCGATGTTCATCGTCCCCAAGCCCCAGGGCGACGGCCACGGCTTCGAGTTCGAGGACGGCCACGGCGGGAAGATGGAGGGCCGGCCCATCGACACCATCGGCTACCGGGGCATGCACTCCTACGAGATCGCCCTCGACGGCTGGTTCGTGCCCGCCGACAACCTCATCGGCGGCGAGGACGGCCTCGGCCGCGGCTTCTACCTCCAGATGGAAGGCTTCGAGAACGGCCGCCTCCAGACCGCCGCCCGCGCCGTCGGCGTCATGCAGGCCGCCTACGAGGAGGCCGTGCAGTACGCCCAGGACCGGGCGGTTTTCGGCCGGCCCATCGGCGAGTACCAGCTCACCCAGGTGAAGCTGGCCCGCATGGCCGTGATCATCCAGGCCAGCCGGCAGTTCTCCTACGCCGTGGCCAAGATGATGGCCAAGGGCGCGGGCGCCATGGAGGCCACGCTCGTGAAGGCCTACGTCTGCAAGGCGGCCGAGTGGGTCACCCGCGAGGCGCTGCAGATCCACGGTGGCTACGGCTACGCCGAGGAGTACCCGGTGAGCCGCTACTGGGTCGACGCCCGGGTGCTGTCGATCTTCGAGGGCGCGGATGAGACCCTGTGCCTGAAGGTCATCGCCCGCCGCCTCGTCGCCGAGGCGAAGCGCTGACCGACCTGCGTTCGATCGAGAGGCCACGCAGGTACCACCAGTACGCCCGCCAGGGGATGTCGCCCCACGGTCGCAGCAGGCCGAACAGGTCGCGGTACATGCGGATCGTGCGGCGGTAGCCCTCGAACCGACCGAGCTTGTCGCGCTTGGTCCGGTGGAAGACGCCCCGCATCCGGCGGGCGCTGGTGCGGTGCCGGCCCTCGGCGATGACCTGGTCGATGCGGCTCTCGATCGTGTAGCCGTCGAGCCGCTCGGCCGGGATCGCCTCCCACACCCAACGGGGGATGATCCGCTCCCCCGACAGCGGGGGCAGCACGAGCACGAGCCAGGTCAGCGGGCCGTAGTCGAAGGTTCCGAGGCTCATCTCCACCTCGCCGGCCACCACCGGTTCGCAGATGGCGTCGAGGTGGGCGCTGGTGAGGCCGGTGCAGTCGGCGTCGACGAAGAGGATGTGGGTGGCGTCCGACGCCCGCACGCCCTCGTCCATGGCGTGGGCCTTGGAGCCGCCCTGCTCACGCCGCAGCACCCGGGCGCCGGCGGCGGCCGCCAGCGCCCCCGTGCCGTCGGTCGAGCCGTCGTCGACGACGATGACCTCGCGGACGAAGCGGCAGCCGGCGGCGGCCGCGACGTTCGTCGCGACGGTGGGGGCCTCGTCGCGAGCGGGCATGACGACGTCGACCGTCGGCTCCATGGCGCTCAGCGGGGCGAGGTCAGCAGCTCGGGCACCACGGGGGCGTCGGTGCGGCGGAGCATGGCCTCCACCGACTCGAGCCCCTTGGGGCCGACCACGCGGTCGACGAGCGAGAGCGGCACCAGCTCCTCGTCGAGCTCCCAGGGCTCCCCGGCCTGGTCGAGCCGGTCGACGACCGAGGCCCACAGGCGCTCGGGCAGCAGGCGGCCCTCGCCGACCACGAGCCAGACGTCGGCATCCGCGTCGCGGGCGACGGCCGCGGCGGCGTGCGAGCCGGCCACGGCGACGAAGCCGTCCGGTCCGACGGCGGATGCCTCGAGCACCACCAGCTTCGACCAGCGCACCGCGCCCGCCAGGTTGGCCGGCGGGACCTCCTCGGCCTCGGACCCGGCGTGCTCGAGCCGGCGGACGAGGCCGGCACCCTCGCCGAGGGAGTCGACCACCAGCGTGCGCACGTCGCCGCGGCGCACCAGGGCGGCGCTCGCCAGCTCCGGCCAGCCCACCACCGTCACCGTGACGTCGTCGGGGAGCTCGTAGGCCAGCGCGGCGGCCGTGCGGTCGTCCTGGAGGGTCGACACGCAGCGGAACGCCTCGGCGCGGGGGTCGTTGGTGGCGAGGACGTGCGCCGCCAGCCACCACATCGGCCCCGACGTCGGGTGGCGGTCGACGATGCGCCGGCACGCCGTGACCAACCCCGACGGGTCGTCCACGAAGCCGGCGAGGGCGCGTGCGGTCTCCTCGGCGAGCGCGCCGTGGTCGGCGCCGCCCGCCCGGGCCACGTACCGCAGGCGCTCGATCGGGTGCACGACGGAGCTAGGCGCCCGGCTTCCAGATCATGAGGTACAGGGCGACGAGTGCCAGCACGGTGGCGATGGGACCGCCCTTGGCCACCAGCTCGGCGCCCTTCATGTTCCCGGCGGCCATCATCTTCTCGCCCTTGAGGATCATGGCGCTGACCACGCCGCCGATGGCGAACCACAGCAGGAACGACAGCGAGATCCACGTGTCGGAGAACTCGATGACGTCGTCGGACAGGAGGATCATCACGATCCCCGTGCCGAGGAGCACCACGAGGGCACCCAGCGAGAACGTGCGGGTGTAGGTGGCGGTGAACTGGGCCCAGTTCTGCAGCACCGGCTCGCCGCCGCTCTTGGCGAAGTACCGCTCGAGCATGGGGTTCAGCACGGCCGGCGCGAACGCGATGACCACGGAGACGATGTGCAGGAACAGGAACAGGTTGTAGGTGTCGTCGCGGAAGGCTGCGAGGACCATCGGGTCCCTCCATTCGGAGCTGGGCGGATCTGCTGGCGCGGAACCTACTGCGCTACCTTGCCCGCCCGTGCCGACCGACCCCGCTGGCGACGTCACCCTCACGCACCTGTCCGGCGTCGAGCACCCCCTCGACGACTGGCTCACGACGTTCCACCTGTGCGTCGTCGTCCTCGATCCCTACGAGTACGAGAGCGCCTGGCTGCTCGACACCGCCGGCCGGATCCTCGAGGTCTTCCGCGAGGCCGACGTGCGGGTGGGCTTCGTGGTCACCGCCACCCCGGACGACGCCCGCCAGTTCGTCGGACCGTGGGCCGACCGCCTCTTCGTGCTGTGCGACCCGGACAAGGCGTTCGTGCAGAGCCTCCAGCTCGACGAGCTCCCCGCCCTCGTGCACCTCGGCATCGACGGCTCGCTGCTCGGCTGCGCCCAGGGGTGGGACCCCGAGCAGTGGCGCCCGGTCGTCGACAACCTGGCCAAGATCATGTCGTGGAAGGCCCCGGACATCCCGGCGCCCGGCGATCCCCGCCCCTACGCCGGCGCCCCGGCACTGCAGAGCTCGTAGCGACCGACGTCACCGCATGGGCGTCGGGGGCCGGGGGTAAGGCCCGGGCATGGCGAACCCCCAACAACCCGAGCTGCGGCGTTCCGGCAAGGTCGCGGCGCTCGACCCCGACGCCACCGAGACCGACCTGACGGCCCACGACCGGCCGAAGCGCAAGGGCGGCACCCGCAAGGTGCCCGCCGAGCAGCGTCCGGGGCACCACCCGGAGGTCGAGCAGGACAAGCCCGACCTCGACGCCTTCGCCGAGCGGCTCGGCATCGTCCCCGAGGGCGAGGAGCCCGCCGACGCCCCCCGCGTCGAGGACGACGACGGGTCGACGGTCACCCGCATCGCCGACGCCCCCAGCCGCCAGCGGGCCGCCGCCGGCACGGCCGCCTCGAAGGCGACCTCGAGCAAGGCGTCAGCCCCCCGGCGGGCCGCCGCGAAGGCGTCGACGCCCCGCCGGACCTTCTCCCCGATCGGGCTCGCCCTCGTCGGTCCGGTGACCGGCGTGATGATCGCCCGCCGCGTCCTGCGCGTGCTCACCCGCCGGGGCGGCTGACCCGCCCGCCGCGATGTCCGACCGGGCCCGGACCGCCCGCCCCCGGGCTCGGTCGGCTTCCCGCGCACGCGCGATGCTCGTCGGGTGACCGAGCCCGACACCGAGTTCACCTACACCCCGCTGCTCCCCACCACCGGCGACGACACCGCCTACCGCCGGCTGGACATCGGTGGCGTCGAGGCCCTCGAGCTCGGCGGCGAGCGGTTCCTGCGCGTCGCCCCCGAGGCCCTCACCGCGCTGGCCGCCGAGGCGATGCACGACATCGCCCACTACCTGCGCCCGAGCCACCTCCAGCAGCTGCGCAACATCCTCGACGATCCCGAGGCGTCGGCCAACGACCGCTTCGTGGCCACCGACCTGCTGAAGAACGCCAACGTGTCGGCCGGCGGGATCCTCCCCATGTGCCAGGACACCGGCACCGCGATCGTGAAGGGCAAGCGGGGCGGTCGGGTCCTGACCTCCGGGGGCGACGAGGAGGCCCTCGCCCGCGGCGTGTTCGAGACCTACCGGCGCGACAACCTGCGCTATTCCCAGATGGCGCCGCTGTCGATGTGGGAGGAGACCAACACCAGGACCAACCTCCCGGCCGAGATCAAGATCAGCGCCGTCGACGGGATGGAGTACGGGTTCCTCTTCATGGCCAAGGGCGGTGGTTCGGCCAACAAGAGCTACCTGTACCAGGAGACCAAGGCCCTCCTGTCACCGGAACGGCTGCTCGCCTTCCTCGACGACAAGCTCCGCAGCCTGGGCACGGCTGCCTGCCCGCCGTACCACCTCGCGGTGGTGATCGGCGGGACGTCGGCCGAGATGGCGCTCGAGACGGCCAAGCTGGCCAGCGCCCGCTACCTCGACACCCTGCCCAAGGAGGGCTCGGCGCTCGGCCACGGCTACCGCGACCACGAGTTCGAGGCCGAGGTGCTCGAGCTGTCCCAGGAGTTCGGCATCGGCGCCCAGTTCGGCGGCAAGTACTTCTGCCACGACGTGCGGGTGATCCGCATGCCCCGGCACGGCGCGTCGCTGCCGGTCGCGGTCGCGGTGTCCTGCTCGGCCGACCGGCAGGCGAAGGCCAAGATCACCGCCGACGGCGTGTTCCTCGAGGAGCTCGAGCGCAACCCGGCCCGGTTCCTACCCGAGGTCACCGAGGACGATCTGTCGGCCGACGTGGTGCGCATCGACCTCGACCAGCCCATGGACGCCATCCGCGCCGAGCTGTCGAAGCACCCGGTCAAGACGCGGCTGTCCCTCACCGGGACGATGGTGGTCGCCCGCGACATCGCCCACGCCAAGATCAGCGAGCGCCTGGCCGCCGGCGAGCCCATGCCGCAGTACCTGCGCGACCACCCCGTGTACTACGCGGGCCCGGCGAAGACCCCCGAGGGCTACGCCTCGGGCTCCTTCGGCCCCACCACGGCCGGGCGCATGGACTCCTACGTCGAGGAGTTCCAGGCGGCGGGCGGCTCGATGGTCATGCTCGCCAAGGGCAACCGCTCGAAGCAGGTGACCGACGCCTGCCACCGCCACGGCGGCTTCTACCTCGGCTCCATCGGCGGTCCCGCGGCCCGCCTCGCCCAGGACAACATCCGCAAGGTCGAGGTCCTCGAGTACCCCGAGCTCGGCATGGAGGCGGTCTGGCGCATCGAGGTCGAGGACTTCCCGGCGTTCATCATCGTGGATGACAAGGGCAACGACTTCTTCGACTCGGTCAGCCGGCCGATCGACCTCGGGACCACGCGCCCCTGAGCGCCAAGGCGGCCCCCGCCGCCCTGCTCGTCGTCCTCGCCGCCGTCCTGTGGGGCACCACCGGCACGGCCCAGGAGCTCGGTCCGGACGGGATCGACCCCCTGGCCGTCGGCTGGGTCCGCCTGACGGTCGGTGGGCTCGGGCTCGTGGCCGTCGCGCGCGCCCGCCGGGCGCGAGCGGCCCCGCTCCCCCGGGTCTGGGCGATCACGGCCGTGCTCTCGGTGGCCGCCTACCAGGTCACCTTCTTCGGCGGGGTACGCCTCGCCGGGGTGGCCCTGGGCACCGCCGTCGGCATCGGGTCGGCGCCGATCTGGGGCGGCCTGGCCGACTGGCGCTTTGCCGGGGCGACCCCGTCGCGCCGCTGGTTCGTCGCCGCCGCGATCGCCATCGCCGGCGCCGTGCTCGTGGCCGGCGAGCCCGGCGACGCCGAACGGCCGGCGCTCGGCCTCTCCCTCGCCGTGGTCGCCGGCGCCGTCTACGCCCTCTACTCGTACGCGCTCCAGCAGCTCGCCCGCGCCGGCGACGCCGACCGGGTCGCGGCCACCACGTTCGTGTCGGCGGCGGTCGTCATGGCCCCCGTCGCCCTCATCGCCGGCGGGACGGAGGCGCTCGAGCCCCTCGCCAGCGGCCGCGGCGTGCTCATGGCCCTCCACCTCGGCCTGGTCGCCACGACCCTGTCGTACGCGCTGTTCACCCGGGGCGTGCGCGACACGCCGGTGGCCACCGCCACCCTGCTGTCCCTCGCGGAGCCCATGACGGCCGTGGTCCTGGGGGTGGTCCTCGTCGGCGAGGCGCTGACCGGCCCGTCGGCGGCCGGCGTCGGACTGCTGCTCGTGGGCGTCACCGTCGCCGCCCTCGACCGCCGGCCGGCCCGGGGTGCGAGCCCGCCGACCGACGTCCCCGTCTAGGTTTCGCCCCGTGCGCATCGGGATATTCAGCGGGGTCTCCGCCACCGGCAGCATCGACGACGTGGTCGCCGACGTGCAGGCCGCGGAGGCGCAGGGGTTCCACGCCTACTGGGTGCCCCAGATCTTCGGGTACGACGCCCTCACCCTGCTCGCCGTCCTCGGCCGCGAGACGAGCGGGATCGGGCTCGGGACGTCCGTGGTCCCCACCTTCCCCCGCCACCCCACGATGCTCGCGGCCCAGGCCCTCACGACCCAGCAGGCGTGCGGCGGCCGGCTGACGCTGGGCATCGGTCTGTCGCACCAGCCCGTCGTCGAGCACGTCTGGGGCATGCGCTTCGACCGGCCCGTGCGCCACCTGCGCGAGTACCTCGACGCGCTGATGCCGCTGCTCCAGGGCCAGGCGGTCGACGTCGAGGGCGAGCTGATCTCCGCTCGCGTCACCCTCGACGTGCCCCGCCCGCAGCCGGTGCCGGTGCAGGTCGCCGCCCTCGGACCCCAGATGCTGCGCCTCGCGGGCGAGCGCACCGAGGGCACCATCACGTGGATGACGGGCCCGCGCACGATCGCCGAGCACACCGCCCCCACCATCCGTCGCGCGGCCGAGGCCGTCGGCAACCCCGAGCCGGTCATCACGGCCGGCGTGCCCGTGTGCGTCACCGACGACGTCGACGCCGTCCGGCGCAAGGCCGCCCAGACCTACGCCATCTACGGGCAGCTCCCGTCGTACCGGGCGATGCTCGACCGCGAGGGCATGGACGGACCCGCCGACCTCGCCGTCATCGGCGACGAGGACACGGTCCGCGAGCGCCTGCTGCGCTACGCCGAGGCCGGGGTCACCGACCTCGCCCTCCAGGAGCTCGGCCCGGCCGCCCAGCAGGAGCGCACGCGCGAGCTGCTGCAGAGCCTGCGATGAAGGTGGTGCCCCTGGGGGAGCCCGAGCGCTGGGACGACCACCTCGCCGAGGCCGCGGAGGCAGTGAAGCCCCTCGAGACCTGAGACCCCGTCCGAAACTGGCAGCGGCTGCGTTGCACGCCCGTGCGACGGTACGTTCCACCGATGGAGTTCGGGATCGCCTTCGCCAACACGGGCCCCTTCGCCCACGCCCCGGCCGCTGCCGAGTTCGCTCGGGCGGCCGAGGAAGCCGGGATCGAGTCGCTCTGGACGGTCGAGCACGTCGTCGTGCCGGCCGGCTACGAGTCCCAGTACCCGTACGACCCGTCGGGGAAGATGCCCGGCGGCGAGGACTTCGACATCCCCGACCCGCTCATCTGGCTCACGTGGGTGGCGGCGGCCACCTCCACGATCCGCCTGGCCACCGGCATCCTGATCCTGCCGCAGCGCAACCCGGTGGTCCTCGCCAAGGAGCTCGCCACCCTCGACCAGCTCTCCGGCGGACGGGTCGAGCTCGGCATCGGTGTCGGCTGGCTCGAGGAGGAGTTCGAGGCCATCGGTGTGCCCTTCGCCGAGCGCGGCCGGCGCACCGACGACCACGTCGCCGCCATGCGCGCCCTGTGGGGCCAGGATCGGGCCACCTTCGACGGGGAGTTCACCTCCTTCCGGGACTGCATCTCCCGTCCGCGTCCGGTCGGCGGCGCCATCCCGATCCACATCGGTGGCCACACCGACATCGCCGCCCGCCGGGCCGGGCGCCTCGGAGACGGCTTCTTCCCGGGCCGGGGCGACGCGCCGGAGCTCGCCCGGCTGTTCGACGTGATGCGGGACGCAGCCCGCGAGCACGATCGGGATCCCGATGCCATCGAGCTGAGCGCCGGCGGCGCCGCCTTCGGCAGTGGCGCGGTCGACGTGGTGAAGGAGCTCGCCGACCTCGGCGTGTCCCGGGTGATGCTCCCGTCGTTCCCGTTCTGGCGGGACACGGCCGACTCGCTCAAGCGCTACGGCGACGAGGTGATCGCCAAGCTCCGCTGACCGTCACCCTCGATGCAACGGAGCCGCTGCCAGTTCCGGAAGGCGGGTGCAACGGAGCCGCTGCCAGTTTCGGAAGGCGGTCCCGTCACACCTGGGGGTTGCCGCCGGCTGCGCCGGCCATGCAGCTCTCCAACCGCACGCGCCCGTCCACGACGCTGACCTCGGCGGCGCGGTCCTCGGCCCAGGTGCGCATCGCCTGCTCGAGCTGGTCGGTGTCCTCGGCGGTGTCGCCGACGCTGTCGACCCGCACGCAGGCGGCGTCGCCGTCGGTCCAGGTGACCGCCCAGTCGCCGCCCCAGCCCTGGATGGCCCCGAAGGCGTCCTGCGGAGCCACCGACGTGTCACCCGTCGTGAACAGCCCGAACCAGAAGAGGGCCCCGACGACGCCCTCGTCGACCAGCTCGCCGTCGGCCGGCGGCGGCGGCACCTCGACCCGGGCCTCGCGAGCCGCGTACAGCGGGGGGAACAGCACCTGCTCGGACGTCGTCGGCGGGTCGTCGAAGGAGGCGTCGACCGACCGCTCACCACCGTCGGCGACCACGGCACCGACGAAGACCTCACCGAGCTCGTAGGGCGCCCCGATCATGAACAGCAGGATCTCGGGGAAGTCGGCGACGTCGATGCCCTCGGCGAACGCCCGCTCCTCGGCCTGGGCCTGCTCGCGCACGTCCTCGGGCTGCTCGCCGAGCCAGCGCTGCTCGATGCGACGGGCGTTGCCCTCCACGAGCGCGGTGAACCCGGTGGCGATCTCGTCGTCGCGCTCGTCGTACTCCTCCCGGTGCAGCTCGAAGTGCTGGTCGTCGAGGGCGTGCACGAGCTCGTGCACGATCGTCTGGCGGACGTAGGGCGTCAGCGAGGTGCCCCGGACGAGGAGCTCGTCGGTCTCCGCGTCGTAGAAGCCCAGCACGCCGGCGGAGTAGATCGCCCGGAGCTCGTCGACGAGTCGGCTGTCCGGCTCGAGCAGGCCGAGCGCCCGGTAGAACACCTCGACGTCCTCGATCTCGTCGAGGTCCTCTTCGAAGTCCTCGAGCAGGCGAGCCTCGAACTCCTCGTCGTCGGCGAGCTCGACGACGACGGGGCGCAGGAACTCGAGGCCGCGCGCCTGGGCGACGTATGCCTGGAGGTCGTCGACCAGCGCCTGGAGCTCGTCCTCGCTCAGCGGGTCCTCGACCGGCGGTGCCTCGGGCGTGATGCCCTCGTCCTCGCCGCCGTCGGGCGCGACGGGCGCCGCAGCAGGGTCATCCGTGGGGCCGTCGTCGTCGCCCTGGACGACGAAGGCCACGCTGGCCACGAGCAGGGCGAGGACGGCGACGATGGCCAGCACCAGCCCGACGCGGCGACGACGCGGCGGCTCGCCCTCGCCCTGCCACACGGGGGCCCCCTGGCCGGGGGGAGGCGGTGCCGTGGGCGCGCCCGGCGGCGCCCACGGGGTCCCGCCGGCCGGCGGCTGGGTCGGCGGCCCGGCCGGGTACGCGGGGTCACCGGGGGGAGGCGGCGGGGGTGGGGGCGGGGGCAGGTCGGTCACGGGGGCTCCGGGGAGGGCGGAGCGATCGACGCTACCCGGCTGCTCCCTGGGGTACGGATCGCGCCGTGACCTCCGTCCCCGTGCCAACGACGGCCCGCCTGGTGCACGTCGGCGACGACGGCCACCGCCGGGAGGTCGAGCCCGAGCAGCTCGACCAGCTCCAGGGCGGGTGGACCTGGCTCGACGTGCTCGACCCCTCCGAGGAGCACACCCACCACCTGGCCGAGCGGTTCGAGCTGCACCGCATCACGCGCGAGGACCTGCTCGAGCACCAGATCCCGAAGTTCGACGACCTCGACCGCTACCGGGTCTTCGTGGTCCACGCCCTCGCCCCGGACCCCGCCTCCATCCGCACGGTGGAGGTCGACGTGGTGGTGGGCGAGCACTGGGTGATCACGGTCCACCCCGAGCCGGTGCGCAGCATCGACGTGCTACACGGCCGCCTGCACCGCGACGACTTCACCCTCGACGGCCCGTTCCACCTCGCCTGCCGCCTGTTCGAGCTGGTCGGCGAGCGGTACCTCCCGATCCTCGACGACGTCGACACCCAGGTGCTCGACCTCGAGGACGGCGCCATCGAGGGCGACCCGGCCGTGCTCCCCGACATCCACGCCCTGCGGCGCGACATCGCCCTCCTGCGTCGGAGCCTCGCCCCGCAGCGGCGCATGCTGGAGACGCTGGCACGCACCCGAGACGACGCCACCGATCCGGCCGGCCGAGACCTGGCCGATGCGATCGACCACCACTCGCACATGGTCGAGTCCCTCGACAGCGCCCACCAGATGGTCGCCACCCTCGTGGACACCTACCGCGGGGCCACGGCCGAGCGGTTGAACGAGGTCATGAAGGTGCTCACCGTGTTCTCCGCGACCTTCCTGCCACTCACGCTGGTGGCCGGCATCTACGGCATGAACTTCCAGCACATGCCCGAGCTCGACGAGAGCTGGGCGTACCCCAGCGCGCTCGTGTTCATGGCCCTCATCGCCGCCGCGCTGTGGCTGTACTTCGTGCGCCGGGGCTTCATCGGCGGCCCGAAGCTGCGCTCGCTGCTCCGCCCGGCGCGCGTCGCCGGGCGGGTCGGACGAGGTCTGGCGAGCGCCGCCGTCCAGCCGGTCCGGGCCGCGACCCGCCGGCTGAACGGCGACGAGTGAGCCGTCACACGGCGGTGCCGTCGCGCAGGAAGCGTCGCAGGATCTTGCCGGAGGCGGACTTCGGGATCTCGTCGATGAACTCGACCTGGCGCACCTGCTTGTAGGTGGCGACCTTGCCGGCCACGAACTCCTGCACCTCTTCGGCCGTCATCTCCTGGCCCGGTGCCAGGACGATGAACGCCTTGGGGAGCTCGCCGGCCTCGGGGTCGGGGATGCCGATGACGGCGCAGTCGGCGATCTTGGGGTGGGTGATGAGGAGTGCCTCGAGCTCGGCCGGGGGCACCTGGAAGCCCTTGTACTTGATGAGCTCCTTGACCCGGTCGACGATCGAGTAGTGGCCGGCCTCGTCGAGCTCGGCGACGTCGCCGGTGTGCAGCCACCCCTCGTCGTCGATGGTGTTCCGGGTGGCCTCCGGGTTGTTCAGGTAGCCCTTCATCACCTGGGGACCGCGCACCCACAGCTCGCCGCGACCGCCCACGTCCTGGTCCTCGCCGTCGGCGTCGACGATGCGGCACTCGGTGTTGGGCACCGCCACGCCCGACGTCCCCGGCCGGTACTCGCCCGGCGGGGTGGCGTGGGAGACCGGTGACAGCTCGCTCATGCCGTAGCCCTGCACGACCTCCGTGCCGATGCGGGCGGCGGCCTCCTCGGCCAGGTCGGCGCCGAGCGGGGCGGCGCCGGAGAACACCTGGCGCAGGGACGACAGGTCGTACTCGTCGACCAGCGGGTGCTTGGCCAGGGCGAGCACCATCGGGGGAACGGCGAAGAAGCGGGTGACCTTCTGCTCCTGGATCGCCTCGAGCGCCTGCTGGAGGTCGAAGCGCGGCATCGAGAGGACCTGCACGCCGTTGGCGAGGAGGCCGTTCATCAGCACCTGCATGCCGTAGATGTGGAAGAACGGGAGGGCGGCGATGGCGACCTCGTCGTCGCCGGACACGTCGAGCACCGGGTCGCACTGGGCGATGTTCGCCACCAGGTTCCGGTGGGTGAGCATGACGCCCTTGGGCAGCCCGGTGGTGCCCGACGAGTAGGGCAGGACCACCACGTGCTCGGCGGTGTCGACGTCGACCTGCTCGATGGGGTCTCCGAAGAGGGCGGTGAGCGGCGTCGTGCCCTCGACCGCGTCCATCGTCACGATCTCGGTGACCTTCGTGCCCTCGACCGCGGCCTGGGCGGTCTCGAGGAACATCCCGATGGTGACGAGCATCTCGGCGCCGGAGTCCTGCAGCTGGTGGCGGATCTCGTCGGCGGTGTACGTCGGGTTGAGCGTGGTGTTCGTGGCGCCGGCCACGGCGACGCCGTGGAAGACGATGGCGTACTCGGGCACGTTGGGGGCCATGATCGCGATGGTCGTCCCGGGACCGACGCCCCGGGCCTGGAGGCCGCCGGCGAGCGCGTGGATCGCGCCCTTCAGCTGCCCGTACGTGTAGCCCCGGCCGCTGCCGACGTCCTCGATGGCCCGCCGGTCGGCGAGCTCATCGGCCCGGCGCAGCACGTACTCGGTGATGGGGACCGAGGGGATCTCGACGTCGGGGTAGCGGCTCTTGTGCACGATGGACATGGGCGGAGCCTAGGTTCCGGCCCCGTGGCCGTGAACGCGTACGCCGCCCTCGTGCCCCACGCCGGCTCGCCCCGTGCCTGCCTCGTGCTCGAGGACGCCACGACGTGGACCTACGCCGACCTCGACGACCGGTCGGCGGCGTTCGCCGGCGCCCTCCACCGGCGCGGCGTGGGCCCGGACGACCGGGTCGTGCTCCAGGTCGCCAAGTCGGCCGACGCCGTCGCCCTGTACCTGGCCTGCCTGCGCCGGGGCATCGTGCCGGTGCCGCTCAACACGGCGTACACGGCCGTCGAGGTGGCATCGCTCGTCGAGGACGCCCGGCCGGCGCTGGTGGTCGACGACCGCGTCCTCGCCGACCTGCGGGCGCAAGGCGCACCCCTGCGCGAGCTCGTCGCCCGGGGTGAGGACGACCCGGCGGCGATGCTCTACACCTCCGGCACCACGGGCCGCTCCAAGGGCGCCGTGCTGTCGGTGCGCAACCTGGTGTCGAACGCCCACGCCCTGATCGAAGCCTGGCGGTTCTCCCCTGAGGACGTCCTGGTGCACGTGCTCCCGGTGTTCCACGTCCACGGCCTGTTCGTCGCCCTCCACTGCGCCTTCGGCGTCGGCGCCGTCGTGCGGTTCCACGCCCGCTTCGACGCCGAGGCCGTCCTGGGCGACCTCGCCCGCGGCACCGTGCTGATGGGCGTGCCCACCCACTACCACCGCCTCCTCGCCCTCCCCGGCCTCGACCGGCAAGCGTGCGCGCGCATGCGGCTGTTCACCTCCGGCTCCGCCCCCCTGCCCGCCGCCGAGCACCAAGCGTTCGCCGAGCGGACCGGGCACCGGATCGTCGAGCGCTACGGGATGACCGAGACGATGATCCTCACCTCGAACCCCTACGACGGCGATCGGGTGGCCGGCACGGTGGGCTTCCCGCTCCCGGGCGTCGAGCTGCGCGTGGTCGACGACTCGGGGCGCCCCGCTCCTCCCGGCGAGCCCGGCACCGTTGAGGTGAAGGGACCGGGGGTGTTCCTCGGCTACTGGGACCGGCCGGACGCGACGGCGGCGAGCTTCCGAGCCGACGGCTGGTTCGTCACCGGCGACATCGGGAGCCTGGACGAGCAGGGGCGGCTCACCCTCGCCGGCCGATCGAGCGACCTCATCATCGCCGGCGGGTTCAACGTCTATTCGACCGAGGTCGAGCTGGTGCTCGACGCCCTGCCCGGCGTCGCCGAGTCCGCCGTGGTGGGCGTGCCCGACCCGGACCTCGGCGAGCAGGTCGTCGCGGTGGTCGTGCCGGCCGCCGGCACCACCGTGGACCCCGAGACGGTGCTGGCGGGGTGCGGCGACCTGGCGCGGTTCAAGCGGCCCCGGCGCGTCGTGGTCGTCGACGAGCTGCCCCGCAACGCCATGGGCAAGGTGCTGAAGGCGGCGCTGCGCGAGCAGCTCCGGTGACGGTCAGGGCTCCTCGGCCCACGCCTCCTCCTGCTCGGCGCGCACGTAGGCGATGACGGCCTCGATCTCGTGGTCCTCGAGCCCCGGCACCGGCGGCATGGGGGCGAACTCCCAGTTCTCCTGGGCCTTCCCCTGGCGGATCGCCGTCCGGATGTCGGCGTCCTCGAGGTCGCGGTAGATCTCGTGCACGAGCGGCGGACCGGCCAGGCCGCCCCGGGCCCGCTCGCCGTGGCAGGTCTGGCAGCTGTCGACGAAGACCTCCTCGCCGAGGGCCAGCTCCTCGGGCGAGCCGGGCGCGGGGGGTTCGTCGGAGCCGTCGGCGGTGGCGATCAGGGCGGCGACGGCGACCGCGACCACGACGACGCCGGCGGTGATCAGCAGCGGCACGAGGCGCTTGGAGCGCTCCCGCTTGCGGGCGCGGGCGGCGGCAGCGTGGCGGGCGTGCGGACGTTCTGCGCTCATCGGCTGGCACGGTAACGGTCACGGGCGGTGGTGCCGCCTAGGCTGCGTGGCCAGACCGCACACGAGCTGGGTAGGGGGCGGCGGCCATGATGACCCGGAGCACGCCCACCGTGCTGATCGTCGACGACGACATCGACATCCGCCTGCTGGTGCGCGCCATCCTCGAGGCGTCGTCGCTCGGCGTCGAGGTCGTGGGCGAGGCCGTCGACGGGGTCCACGCCCTCGAGGTGTACGGCACCCTCGACCACCCCGAGGTGCCCGACGTCGTCATCCTCGACAACCGCATGCCCGGTCGCGACGGCATGGACGTCGCCGCCGAGATCCTCAGCGAGGAGCCGGACCAGCGCATCGTGCTGTTCAGCGCCTTCGTCACCCCCGAGCTCGAGGCCCGGGCGACCGAGCTCGGCGTCTCGGCCTGCGTCGGCAAGAACGACTTCGCCGTCCTGCCGGACCTGGTCCGCCAGCTCGCCGCCCGCTGAGGGCGGGTCAGCGCCACGCCCACACGTCGAGGCGCCCGTCGACGCCGGGTCGCACCGGTCGGGCGTCGACCACCGCCTCCACCGGCACCGGGCCGTAGACGTGCGGGAACGACCGCCCCGTCCCCGGCGCTTCCTCCACCCGCACCTCGGCGTCGAGTCGCGCCGCGTCGATGGTCAGCAGGACCACGTCGTCACGGCCGCGGTAGTAGCGGTCAGCGGTGGCTTGGACCTGCTCCGCGAACGAGCAGTGGATGAACCCCTCCTCGGCGAGGGACCGGTCGATGGTCGAGCGCTCGTAGGTGCCCGTCACGAGCGCCGCGGCCCACTCCGGGGCCAGGGCCAGGTGGTAGAGCGGGGTCACGGTCCGCTGAAGACGCCCCCGGTGAACCCCGGCCCGACGTTCGAGGGCTCGTCGTAGCGGGCGGCCTCGTGGCGGGCCACGACGAAGTGGTGCACCTCGTCGGGCCCGTCGGCGAGGCGCAGCGTGCGCTGCGATGCGTACATGCCGGCGAGCGGCGTCCACTGCGACACCCCGGTTGCGCCGTGGATCTGGATGGCCTGGTCGATGATCTGGCAGACCTTCTCGGGGACCATCGCCTTCACCGCGCTCACGTAGACGCGAGCCTCCTGGTTGCCGAGCACGTCCATCGCCTTGGCCGCCTTCAGCACCGAGAGCCGGCAGGCGTCGAGCTCGATGCGGGCCCGGGACACCAGCTCCATGTTCTTGCCGAGGCTGAGGATCGGCTTGCCGAACGCCTCGCGGAACTTCCCCCGCCGGACCATGAGCTCGAGGGCCTTCTCGCCCTGGCCGATGGCTCGCATGCAGTGGTGGATGCGGCCCGGGCCGAGGCGGATCTGGGAGATCTCGAAGCCTCGCCCCTCGCCGAGGAGGATGTTCGCCGCCGGCACCCGGACGTCGGTGAAACGCAGGTGCATGTGGCCGTGCGGGGCGTCGTCGTGCCCGAACACCTGCATCGGGCCGAGGATCTCCACCCCGGGCGTGTCCATCGGCACCAGGATCTGCGACTGCTGCCGGTGCGGCGGTGCGTCCGGGTCCGTCTGGCACATGACGATCATGATCTTGCAGCGGGGGTCGCCGGCCCCGGAGATGTAGTACTTCTCGCCGTCGAGGACGTACTCGTCGCCGTCCTTGACCGCCCGCAGCCGCACGTTCTTGGCGTCGGAGCTCGCGACGTCGGGCTCGGTCATGGCGAACGCCGAGCGGATCTCGCCGTCGAGCAGCGGTTGCAGCCACTGCGCCTTCTGCTCCGGCGTGCCCACCCGCTCGAGCACCTCCATGTTCCCGGTGTCGGGGGCCGAGCAGTTCAGGGACTCCGAGCCGAGCGGGTACTTGCCGAGCTCGACGGCGATGTAGGCGTAGTCGAGGTTGGAGAGCCCACCGACCTCGGAGTCGGGCAGGAAGAAGTTCCACAGGCCGGCCTCGCGTGCCTGGGCCTTCGCCGCATCGAGCACCTCGAGCTGGCCGGGGGCGTAGCTCCACGGGTCCTGGCGGTCGGCGCCGAGCCGGTGGAACTCCTCCTGCATCGGGGCGACGACCTCCTCGAGGAAGCGCACGACCCGGTCGAACAGGGGCCGCGCCTCCTCGCTCATCCGCAGGTCGAACAGCTCGGCCGGTTCTTCGGGGGTACCCATCGCTGGTGCGTCCTCTCGTGCGTGGCGGCGCCGCGTCGCCCGTGGCGCCTCAGCGGCCGAACGTAGCCGTCTCGCGAGGACCGCCACCGCTCTGGTAGGACCAGGCCCATGGGTCTCGCACCGGACTTCCGCCTCGACGGCCAGGTGGCGATCGTCACCGGCGCGTCGAGCGGCATCGGGCACCGCTTCGCCCAGGTCCTGGCCGAGCAGGGCGCCACCGTGCTCGCCGCCGCCCGCCGGGCCGAGCGCCTGGACGACCTGGCCGCCACCAGCGATCGCATCCACGCCGCCGCCTGCGACGTCGCCGACGACGCCCAGCTCGAGCACCTGGTCGAGCGGGCGGTGTCCGACTTCGGCCGCATCGACGTGCTGGTCAACAACGCCGGCACCACCGACGCCGTCACCCCCGCCGAACACGAGGACCCGGCCGAGTTCCGCCGCGTGGTGGACGTCAACATGAACGCCTGCTTCGTGCTGTCCGCCGCCGCGGCGCGGCACATGATCGTGCAGGAGCGGGGCGGCTCGATCGTCAACATCGCCTCGGTGCACGGCCTGGTGGCCGCCGCCCCCAACGCCCAGGCCGCCTACGCGGCCTCCAAGGGCGGCGTCGTCAACCTCACCCGCGAGCTGGCCGCCCAGTGGGCCAAGCACCGCATCCGGGTCAACGCCATCGCACCCGGCTACTTCGAGACCGAGCTCACCGCGGCCATGTTCGTGGGCGAGGACGCCGGCCTGCGCTACATCCGGCGGGGCAGCCTGCTCGGCCGCCCGGGCGAGCTGCACGAGCTCGACGGTCCCCTGCTGCTGCTCGCCAGCGCGGCCGGCAGCTACATCACCGGCCAGACCATCGCCGTCGACGGCGGCTGGACCGCTCGCTGAGCTCCGTTCGGGCTGCTCAGGGAACGAGGCCGGCGCACGCCTGGCGCTCGGCGAGGTCGGCGGCCAGCGCGTCATCGGCCTCGGTCGGCTCGGCGACGCCGTCGACCACCCGGCCGGCGAGCCAGCGCCACCCGGTGATCTCGCCACCCTCGACCTCGACCGCGAGCGCGCCGGCCTCCTCGGCGCCGTCGCCCACCAGCGTGCCGAGCCCGAAGGCGACCACGGCAGGCCCCAGGCGGCCGGCGCCCTGCACCCGGCCGGAGCCGGAGCCGGCGACCACGTCGGCGCCGGCGTCGACCAGCGCCGTGGCCAGCTCCCCCTGGCCGGCGCTCGGGCAGGTCTCGCCCGCCTCGCCCCAGCTCAGGTAGACGACCACCACGTCGGCATCCTCGCTGGCGGCCTGCACCTCGGCGACCAGGCGGTCGACCCGCTTCGCCGAGGCGACGCCGGCCTGCTCCGGGCCGGCCGTGCCGGCAGCGATGCGATCGGGCGCCAGCAGCTGGGTGGCGGAGATCACCGCCACCTCGACCCCGCCGACGGTCCGCCGGGCCGCGGCGTAGGCCGAGGCCTCGTCGGCGCCGACGCCGACCAGTGCGAGGCGGCGGCCGTCGCGAGCCGCGACCGTGGCGGCGACGCCGGCGTCGCCCAGGTCGAGGATCGCGTCGCTCGCCACGCCGACCACGTCGATGCCGACCTCCTCCAACCCGTCGAGCACCGCCGAGGGCACCCGGGCGGATCCGTCGGGTGCCTCTGCCTCGTCATCGGTGACGGGTGCCGGCAGGCCGACCACCGCGAGGTCGGCCTCGCCGAGGACCTCGGCGAAGGGCCCGACCGGGTCGGCGCCGCCGTAGAGCCGCCCGCCGAGTGCGCCGCCTGCCCGGATCTCGCCGGCGATGACGAGGGTGACCGGACCCGCGTCGGGCACCAGCCCGGCGGCGCCGGTGGGGCCGGCGGTCACCTCGTCATCGTCCGCGGCATCGAACAGGAGCGCGGCCCCGGCGCCGGCGGCGACGCCGGCGACAGCGACCAGGAGCAGCACCGCGGCGCGCCGGAGCCACCAGCTGGGGCCGCGTCGCAGATGTCGGCCGGACACCCGTTCGACGCTACTGACGCGCCTCTCCGCCATCGGGTGCACCACCCGGTTCCTCGTCCGGGCGGGGTGGCTCCGGTTCGGTCACCCCGGAGGGACCAGAGGTGGTCTCGTCCGGTGCAGCGAACGGGGCATCGTCGGCATCGAGCGAGCGGCGCAGCTCGTCGAGCGCGCCGGTGGAGCCTGTCGAGCCGGCGCCGCCGAGCAGGTCGAGCTCGGCCCGGGCCTCGGCGACCAGGGCGAGGCGGGTGCGCACGGCATCGAGCGCCTGGTCGGTGTCGGCGACGCCGGGTCCTCGCAGCGCGACCACCTCGGCCACCACCTGCTCGATCGCCTCGACCGCGCCGGCGACCTGGCGGATCGGCTCCTCGCGCACGCCCTTGGGCAGGGCTGCGGCGGCGACCAGGCGGTCGTCGACGGCCAGCGCCTCCCGCTCGATCGACTCCCGGGCCTCGACGAGGGCCGGCTGGTCGAGCGAGCGGTTCGCCCGCAGGGCGGTCATGGCGTCGCGCAGGCGCCGGTGCAGGCGGGCCTCGGGCGAGTGGGCACCGGCCCACGCCTTCGGGGCGCTGGTGGGCACGCCGGGGATCACCTCGTTGGCGTCGGAGAAGTCCTGCGCGTTGCGCAGGGCGATGTAGGCGACGGTGCCGAGCACCACGAGGAGCAACCCGATGATGATCGGTGTCATGACGTGCGCACCTCTCCACTGGAACCGAACACGAACCACAGCACGACCGCCACGATCACGGCGGCGGCCACGGCGAGGGCGATCTTCACCGCGCTGTACGGACGCTGGCCCTGCACCTCGCCGGTCACCCCGTTGATGAACACCTGGAAGGGGTTGCCGCCGTAGATCACCGTCAGCAGCCAGATCGGCAGCAGCAGGTGCTTGTACCCCACGCCCTCGTAGTGGACGCCCATCGAGGTGATCTGCTGCACGTCGCCGCCGATGTCGCGCCGCACGGTGCCCCGGATCTCCTCCTCCATGCGCTCCTTGGCCGGACCGAAGCACGCCACGACATCGTGGTCGTAGGTGCGCGACAGGTGGCCGGCGAGGTACTCGGGGTTGAACGGCCGGGCATCGGCGGTGGGCCAGGGCTCGAGGGCGTCGACGTGGCGTCGGTCGAGGCCGGTGTTGGCGCACACCGGGAGGTCGTCGAAGCTGTTGCGCACCGTGCCCGCCGCGTGGGACCAGCGGGTGCGGATCTCGGTGCGCCGGTTCTCCCCCGAGCCGACCACCACCGTGTAGTGGTCGCCCCGCTGGCCGGTGTACCGCGTGGTGGTGAAGGCGTCGTAGGTGAAGTACGCGCAGTACACGCTGTTGAACGACCCCGTCGTGGCGTAGCGCTTGAACTCGTTGGGCGCGAACCAGCGGCTGTTGATCCACTGCTTGATCGCGGCGTCGGCCTGGCGTTGGTCGACCTGGAACGGGAGCACCCCGTCGACGGCGAGGCGGGCCGGCGCCTCGTGGACGTCGTCGCGCTGGATGGGCGTGGCGCAGTACGGGCAGCGGGTGGCGGTGAGCGTGCCGGTGAACGTCGTGTGCCCGCCGCAGTTCTGGCAGACGACCTCCTTCTCGCCGGCCACCTGGACGCCGACGTCGAACGCGAGGGCGGCGACGGCGGCGTCGAAGTCCTGCTCGACGACCTCGACTTCGGGGTCGAGGACCTCCTGCTCGTTGCCGCAGTAGGGGCAGGTCAGGCGCTGCTGCCCGATCTCCCACACGAGCTCGCCGCCGCACTGCAGGCACGGGTAGGTGCGGGTCTGCTCGGTGCGGTGCAGGAGCGCCCGCTCGCGCAGCCGCTCCGCCGCCACCTCGGCGTCGTCGGCCGGGGCCGGGGGCGGTGGTGGAGGAGGTGGGAAGTGGTCGCCGCGGTCTTCGGGGAGCGGCGGCGGCTCCGGGATCATGGGGCGGAGGCGGGCGGCGGCGGAGGCGGCGGGGGCGCGAACAGCGGGGCGAGGGCGGGGACCTGGGTCGCCTGGGTCCACTGGGCCATGCCGGCCGACCACACGAGGGTCGCCGCGTTGACCTGCCCGGCGGCGACCATCGCACCCAGCTGCTCGACGGTGAACGGCCCGCTCGACTGCCCGCCGGCCTCCACGTGGAACAGCACCTGGGTGGGCAGCGGCGGCGGCCCTGCCGCCGACGGCTGCTGGCCCGCTGGCGTGCCGGCCTGGACCTGCTGGGCCATCTGGCCGGCCATGGCGACGCCCATGCCCATCTGCATGGCATCGCCCATGGCGCTGCCACCCTCGTTCTCGGCGGCGGCGAGCACCGCGTCGGCGGCCCGCACCTGGCGCAGGCGCTCGGTGTCGCCGACGTTGCGGACGTAGCTGCCCTCCTCCACGCCGCGGGCGACGCCGCGTGTCATGGCCTGGGTGATCTCGTCGGGGAGCGAGATGTTCATCGTCACCGAGGTGATCTCGAGGCCGAACTCGTCGTCGACCCGCTCCCGCACGAAGTCGCGCAGCTGCTCGGACAGCTCGACCTGGCGACCCTGGAGGTCGATGGCGCCCAGGCTCGTGGCCATGATCATGTCGGAGAAGGCGAGGGTGATGACCCGACGCAGCAGCTCGGTGAGCTCTTCGGCCTCGACCGCGGAGTCGGTGCCGATCACCTCGCGGAGGAAGACCTCGGGATCGGCGATGCGCACGACGCACAGGCCGTTGGCCCGGACCTGCACCATGCCGAAGTCGGGGTCGCGCACGGTGACCGGCTGCGGGGTTCCCCACCGCAGGTCGGTGACCTGGCGGGTGTTCAGGAAGTACACCTCGGAGCGGAACGGGCTGTCGAAGCCGTGCTTCCAGCCCTGCAGGGTGCTGAGGATCGGGAGGTTCTCGCTGGTCAGCTCGTACGCGCCGGGGCCGAAGACGTCGGCGAGCTGGCCCCGGTAGACGAACACGGCCTGCTGGCCCTCGCGCACGATGAGCTGCGCACCGTTCTTGATCTCGTTCTGGTAGCGGGGGAAGCGCCACGCCAGGGTCGAGCGGCTGTCGTCCAGCCACTCGATGATGTCGACGAGTTCACCCTTGAGCTTGTCCAGGAGGCCCACGGAGCGAGCGTAGGCGCGCCCACCCCCGCGGGAGCGGGCGGCGCCCGGTCAGCTCGTGGTGCGTTGCTCCAGACGGCGGCGCAGGGCGAGCAGCCCGCCGGCGGCGGCCGTCGCCCCGACGCCGAGCACGCCGAGGTCACCGCCACCCGTGGCGGGCAGGGTCGGCGCGGCCGACTCCCCCTCCGAGGCGACGGCGGGCCGGCCGCGCGGGCCGGGCGGCGGCACCTGCGCCGGACGACCGCGCCCGGGGCGGTCGGCCTCCGGCTCGGACGCCACCCCGCTCCACGGCCCCTGGATCTCATAGGTCACGCCCCCCACGAAGCCCCGCTGGGAGTTGCAGTACAGACGGGTGCCGTCCGGGCTGAACGCCAGGCCGGAGACCTCCGAGTAGATCGGCACCGCGCCGAACGGCCCCGGCAGCTGCTGGCCGTGCTGCGGGCCGGTGATCTGGGCCACCGGGAACACGGCGAAGTCCTCACGACGGATCATCACGACCTGCATGTCGCCGCCGTCCTCGGCCACCAGGAGGTTGCCGGTGCCGGGCTGCACGATGATGTGGTCGACGCCGGTGAGGACGGGATCGTCGAAGTCGGCGGCGTCGTAGAGCACCTCCATCCGGGCGGCTTCGATGTCGTACACCCACACGCGGTCGTCGCCCTTGGTGGTGAGGAACACCATGCCCTCGTCGTAGACGCATCCCTCCCCGCCGTCGAAGGTCGTCGCGCCGTCGGCCTGCCGGCGGCACGGGGTGCCCTGCGAGCAGGTCGGGTCGGGGATCGGCAACCAGGTCACCGAGCCGTCCTCGGCCACGCGGGCGGCCTCGAGCTGCCCGGCGGACAGGTCGGGGTAGTCGGTGGGCGTGAACCGGTAGAGCAGGCCGTCGCCGAGGTCCTCGGACAGGTACACCTGCTGGCGCACCGGGTCGACCGTGGCGTTCTCGTGCTTGAAGTAGCCCATCGCCGGCAGCTCCCTCGCCGGCGATGCGCCGGTGGGGTCGCATTCGAAGACCCGCCCCGACTTCGTCGGGTCCGTCGCGTCGTCGACCTCCTCGCACGACAGCCACGTGCCCCATGGGGTCGCGCCGCCGGCGCAGTTCGAGCGCGAGTCGCGCAGGATCGTCGACGCGCCGGCGATCGAACCGTCGGCCCTGAAGCGGATCGCCTGGACACCTCCGAGCCCGGTGATGCCGAGCGGGGCGAGCTGGTCGACCGGCGGGGGGTTCTCCGAGTTGGACACGAGGATCCAGCCGCCGTCGTCCGTCGGGAACGTGGCCGCGCCGTCGGGGAAGGGCATGGGGAGCTCCGTGGACCCGGCGATCGGCTGGTTCCACTGCTTCACCACGCGCGAGGTGAAGCCCTCCGGCAACCGCAGGCCGTCGGCGTTGGGATCGCCGAGCGGACCGTACGGGCTCTCGCCCGGCTGGGCGGGCGCGGCGAGGGCGGGCGCCAGCATGCCGCGCCCGATCGTGAGCGAGCTGCTGGCGGCCAGGGACAGGAGCAGGAAGCGTCGTCGGTCCACGAGGGGACGGTTCGCCCGCCCCCGCCGGTACTCCTGCCGGACTAGCGACCCTTCGCCGACGCGGCGAGGTCGGCGATGTTGGCCCCGGCCCCGCCCGACATCGCGCCACGACCCATCGAGCGGATCGAGATGTCGTGCCCCTGGGCGCGGGCCCGCAGGGCGGCCACCGTGGCCTGCTCGGCCGGGATGTGCTGGAACGGGTCGTACTGGAACCAGCGCATGGCCGTCCGGTGGGTGATGTTGGCGATGTCGTCGGCGCCGAGGCTCGCCGCGGTCAGGTCGCGATGGAGCGACTCGGGACCGTCGGGCCACGACGAGTCGGAGTGCGGGTAGTCCATCTCCCAGGCGATGTTCTTCGAACCGATCTCGTCGACGAGGCGCAGGCCGACCGGATCGGAGATGAAGCACAGCAGCACGTTCTTCAGGAACCGCTCCTTGGGCGTGAGGCCGCCCAGGTCCTGGCCGGTCCAGTGGTGGTGCATGTCGTACGTGCGCTCGATGCGGTCGAGGAAGTAGGGCACCCAGCCGATGCCGCCCTCGGAGAGGGCGATCTTGATGTCCGGGAACTCCTTGAGCACCCGGCTCCACACGATGTCGGCCGCAGCCTGGACGATGTTCATCGGCTGCAGCGTGATGAGCACGTCGATCGGCGCGTCGGGGGTGGTCATCGCCAGCTGCGACGACGAGCCGATGTGCATGCAGATGACCGTGCCCCGCTCCTCGGCAGCCCGCCAGAACGGGTCCCAGTAGGGATCGTGCAGCGACGGCTGGCCGAGCGGCGCCGGGTTCTCCGGGAACGTGATGGCGTGGCAGCCCATGTCGGCGAGGCGGTGGACCTCGCGGGCGGTGCCCTCGGCGCTCCAGATCATCGGCAGGCCGAGGGGGATGAAGCGACCCGGGTGCTTGCCGCACCAGTCGAGCACGTGCCAGTCGTTGTAGGCCTGCACCATGGCGGTGGCGATGGCGTCGTCGTTCGCCGAGGCGAAGACCCGGCCGGCGAAGCCCGGCATCGAGGGGAAGCACAGGGAGCCGAGCACCCCGCCAGCATCCATGTCCTTGATGCGCTCGTCGACGTCCCAGCAGCCCTTGCGCATCTCGTCGAGGCGGGTCGGCTCGATGCCGTACTCCTCCTTCGGACGGCCGGCCACGGCGTTCAGCCCGACGTTCGTGATCTCGTGCTCGTAGTAGTACCAGGCGAGGGTGCCGTCGTCCCGCTCCTTCAGCTTCGGGGCGAACTCCTGGAACTTCGCCGGCAGGTGCTTCTCGAACACGTCCGGCGGCTCGACGACGTGGTCGTCGACGCTCACCAGGATCAGGTCGTCCTCGGTCATCGGTTCCCCCTGGGGTGTGGCGGTGCAGCAGCAGAGTCGCCGCTGGCGTCGATGGTAATGCCGCTCCCCCGCCACGGGAACGCGGTTCCCCCTGGCGGGGTGCGCTGAATCAGCGGAACAGCGCCAGCGCCCGGATCTCGACGCTCGCCCGGGTCGGGACGTCGGGCGGGCAGGCCGGGTTGGTGAACGCGGTGTGGGCGACCCGGTGGGCCCGGGACGGGTCGGTGTCGTGGGTCTTGAACACCAGCACCTCGTCGGGCGTCATGTCCCGGAACCAGCACCAGCGGTGCGCCGGGTTCGGCAGGTACCCGGCCGTGGGGAAGGCGAGCTCGCCGAACCCCCGCAGGGCGGTGATGGCGGTCACCGCGATCTCGTCGTCGCGTCCGATCGTGCGGGCATCGCACACGGCGAGGGGGAAGTCCTGGGGCGGCGGTGTGATGGCCCGCCAGACGTTGTACATGGCCCACCGCGAGAAGTCGGCGAGGTCGATCCCCGCCGTGCCGCGCACCATGCCCTCGGCGAGGTCGGGGCCGGACACGTCGGTGACGTCGCCGTGCACGTACCTGGCCGGTTTCGCGTTGGCGAGGCCGGCGAGGCGGTCGGTGGCGCCCTCGCCGTAGCGCTTCTTGCCCGGGCCGAGCATCACGATCCGATCGGCACCGGTCAACTCGGCGACGAACGCCTCCATCTCCTGCAGGTACAGGGCATCGACGGCGGCGTCCTCCTCGATCGCGTGGAAGTCGGTGACCGCGCTGGCGTGGCGCACGAGCTCGAACCCCTCCACGTCGAGCGACGTCGTCGTTCCCCGCAGGTCGTGGAGGACGACCTCCTCCCCCGGCGTGACGACCATGGTGGAGCGGGCCTCGTCCTCGGTGACGAAGGTCAGCGGCTCTGCGCCCGCGGGCGGCGGGTTCCGCACGTAGTGGACCTCGGCCCGGACGTCGCTCACGAGTACGCCGCCAGGATCTGCTCGTAGCGACGCGGCGCCGGGACGTCGCCGGGGTCGTAGTCGCGGTCGTGGATCCAGCCGAGGCGCTCGCCCGCGATCTCGGCGAGGCCGAGCCACGCCGCCATCTCGCGATCGACGGATGCCGCGACCTCGTCGTCGGTCATCGAGGCACGATCGACCTCGAACAGGTAGGCGGCGGCGCGTCCGGCGTGGCCGCCGTAGTGGCCACGGGCGAACTCGCCCACGGTGGTGCGCAGCTCGTAGGCCCGCTCCGGCCCGTACAGGCGGTGGAGCACATCGTGCACGACGCGGCGGTGCTCGAACTCCTCGGCCAGGTGCCACACCCACATGCGCATGGGCTCCGAGCCGCGATCGCCGCACAGGGCCTCGATGCCGCCGTCGAGCCACCCCTCGGCGAGGGCGACGCCGGAGGACTCGAACCCCTCGCCGTAGCCCAGGTTCCAGGCCAGGTCCTTCGCGGCGAGGAACTCCTCGAGGTCGGCCTCGAACGCAGCCTCGAAGTCGCGGATGCGCGGGTAGCCGTTGCGCTGGATCATCTCGAGGTACTCGGTGTGCAGCTTGAGGTGCTGGCCCTCCTGCTTGTTGAAGACGCCGATGGCGTCGAGCAGCTCGGCGTCGGCGACGGGGTCGAGGAGGCGCTTGGCCTGCCGCAGCACCTTGATGAGGTAGCGCTCGATGGGTGGCGGGATGACGGCGCCGCCGTTGATCACCGTGCACGCCTCGACGTTGTCCCCCCAGTGGGGGACGGCGTGCCCCAGGTCGAAGGTGGGGTGGCGGACCTGCATCAGCGCGCGCCCCGCACGAGGCGACCGGGCAGCGCATCGGTGCGCTCGTCGTGGTCGATGGTCCGGGTGCCGGCGACGTACGTGGCGACGTAGCCGCTGGCCCGCTGCACGAGCCGCCCGGCGCCGCCCGGCAGGTCGTGGCGCTGCTCCGGCCGGTGCAGCCGCAGCGCGTCGAGGTCGATCACGTTGACGTCGGCGCGCCGCCCCGGCTCGAGCACGCCCCGGTCACCGAGGCCGTAGAGCTGAGCCGGGTCGCCGGTGATGCGGTGCACGGCGTGCTCGAGGGACAGGCGGCGCCCGCGGCTGCGGTGCTGCACCCAGTGGGAGAGCATGTAGGTGTTGACGCTGGCGTCGCAGACCAGGCTGACGTGGGCGCCCGAGTCGCCGAGGCCCTGCACGGAGATCGGATCCTCCATCATCGCCAGCAGCCCGTCGTAGGAGCCGCCGCCGTAGTTCAGGAGCGGCCACAGCAGGAACTCCCGGCCGTCGTCCTCGAGCAGCGCGTCGTAGGCGACCTCCCAGGGGTCCACCCCCCGCCGGGCCGCGATCGCCCGGATGCTCTGCTCCGGCGCCGGCTCGTACTCCAGCGAGTCACCGAGGGCGTAGAGGTGGTCGAGGGCACGCCGGCCGATCTGGTCCATGAGGAACGGGCCGGTGAACTCGGGCTCCTCGGCGAGGATCCTCGCCCGCACCTCGGGATCGCGCATGCGTCGCACCCGCTCGGGCAGCGGGAGGTGGGCGAGCTCATCCCGGTAGGTCGGGCGGTACTTGAACGGGTTCAGCTTCGACTGGTGGCCCAACAGCACGCCGAAGCACCGGTTCCCCACCTGCGGGCGCAGGTTCGCGCCGCGGGCGTTGGCGGCCCGGGCGGCGTCGAACCACGGTCGCCAGTGGTCGATCTCGGGGCGCTCCATCACGAGGAAGGTGATGGGCCGACCGCTCGCCTCACCCTGGCGGAGGAGCCACTCGAGCTCGGCCTCCATCGCGTCCTCGGCATCGCCGGTGATCTCGCCGCCGACGCCGGCCGGCACCACCTGCAGCACGCCGGCACCGACCTCGTCCATGACGCCGAGCAGGGCGGCGAGCTCCGTCTCCGGCGCGGTCGTGCCCGGGACGGCGCCGCCGTGCACGTCGCGGTGGCCGAGCGTCCGCCCGGTGGAGAAACCGAGTGCACCAGCCTCGAGGCCGGCCCGAACCGCGTCGCACATCCGCGCGAGATCGTCCTCGGTGGCATCGTCGAGCGCGCGCTCGCCCATGACGTAGGCCCGCACCGCGGCGTGGGGCACGTGCGTGCCCACGTCGAGCGCGAGGCGCCGGCGGTCGAGCGCGTCGAGGTACTCGGGGAAGGTCTCCCACTCCCACCGGATGCCCTCCGACAGGGCGGTGCCCGGGATGTCCTCCACCCCCTCCATCAGCTCGATGAGCTCGGCCTCGCCGCCGGGGCGCACGGGGGCGAACCCGACCCCGCAGTTGCCGAGGATGGCGGTGGTGACGCCGTGCCAGCAGGACGGGGTGAGGTCGTCGTCCCAGGTGACCTGCCCGTCGAAGTGGGTGTGGATGTCCACGAAGCCCGGCGTGACGACCAGGCCGTCGGCGTCGAGCTCCTCCCGAGCCGGGCCGTCGACGCGACCGACCTCGGTGACGACACCGTCGCTGATCGCCACGTCGGCCGTGCGGGCCGGTGCACCGGTGCCGTCGACGACGGTGCCGCCGCGGATCACGAGGTCGTGCATGTCACTCCTCCGAAGGTGAAGTCGTCGCGGTCGATCGATTCGGTCCGCTCCCGGTACCAGCCCGCCTTCTGCGGCAGCTGGGTCACCACGTCGCCGGCGGCGGAGTGGAAGTAGCTGGTGCAGCCCTGGGCCCACACCGTACGGGCGAGGTCGCGCCGGAGCTCGTCGACGTAGCGCGCCATCGCCTCCTCGGTCACCTCGACGCTGCTGGCACCGGTGTCCTGCATCGCCGTCAGCGCGCTGGCCACGAACTGCGCCTGCGCCTCGAGCATGAGCAGGATCGAGTTCCCGCCCTGGTTCGTGTTGGGGCCGTAGAGCAGGAACAGGTTCGGGAAGCCGGGGACGGCGATGCCGTGGTACGCCCGGGGAACGCCCGCCCAGCGGTCGTGGATCCGCACCCCGTCACGGCCGATCACCTCGATGCCCCGCAGGTACTCGGCGGCGTGGAACCCGGTGCACAGCACGATGGTGTCGACCGGGCGCTCGGTGCCGTCGACGGTGCGGACGGCGTCGGCCGTGATGCGCTCGATCGCGTCGGTGACGAGGTCCACGTCGTCGCGCTGGATCGCCGGGTAGTAGTCGCTGGAGATGAGCGGGCGGGTGCAGCCGAACGGGTGTTGCGGCCGGAGCCGTGCCCGCAGCGCCTCGTCGGGCACCGACCGCTCCAGGTGCTCGGCCGCCACCTGGGCGATGGCGGCCGCCACCGGGTCGCCCTGCACGAAGGCGGTGGCGCCCTCGAACATGTCGTGGAGGGCCTGGCGGTGCTCGGCCGCCACCTCGGGACGCTCGGCGAACTCGCGCCGTTGCTCGTCGGTGTACGGCGGGTCGCGCCGAGGCAGGATCCACGGTGCGTTGCGCTGGTAGAGGTCGAGGTGGGCCACCTGCTCGGCGATGGCGGGGACCACCTGGATCGCGCTCGCCCCGGTGCCGATCACGGCCACCCGCTCGTCGGTCAGGTCGTGGTCGGCGTCCCAGCGGGCCGAGTGGAAGACGGTGCCGGCGAAGTCGTCGAGGCCGGGGATCGCGGGCACCTTCGGCGTGTGGAACATGCCGATGGCCGAGACGACGACCGGCGCCTCGAACGTGGCGCCCTCCCGGTCGACGAGCTCCCAGCGCGCTGTGTCCTCGTGCCACGTCGCCCGCACGATCTCGGTGCGGGTGCGGACCTTGCGGCGGACGTCGAAGCGGTCGTAGCAGTCCTCGACGTAGGCGAGGATCTCCGGTTGGGAGGCGTACGCCTTCGACCAGCTCGGGTTCGGCGCGAAGGAGAGGCTGTAGAGGTGCGAGGGCACGTCGCACGCCGCCCCCGGGTACCGGTTGGCCCGCCACGTGCCGCCGACGCCGTCGTCGCGCTCGAGGATGAGCACGTCGTCGATGCCCATCTGCGCGAGGCGGTGGGTGACCGCCAGGCCGCCGAACCCCGCGCCGAGGACCGCGACCTCGCAGCGCTCGCTCATGCGCCGGTCAGCCGCTCGAGGTCGGCGGTGGCACCGGAGTCGATCAGCTCCACCTGCACGCCGTCGGGGTCGAGGACCACCGCCATCGCGACCCCGTGCACCTCGACGCGGCGGGGCTCGCCGCCCAGGCCGAGCTCGGCGAGGCGGGCCAGCGTGGCGTCGAGCGGCGCGGTGAGCGAGACGAGGAGGAAGCCGGTGGTCGCCTGCTCGGTCGGCGCCGGGTCGCCGACGTCGCCGAGGTCGACGAGCTCGATGATGCCGGCCGTGGGCTGCGCCGGATCGCCGAGGAAGACCGAGCGCAGGGTTCGTCCCGGCCCGCGCAGCAGGGTCGGCCAGTCGCCCTCGAACGTCTCGTCCATCAGCTGCTGGAAGCCGAGCCCATCGCGCCAGAAGCAGAGGCTGGCGCCGACATCGCGCACGCACAGGGCGGTGTGGTGGATGACCGGCACGGGGCGCAGGTTAGACTCTGAGTACAGACTTGTCATCCAAGTCGAGCCAGGAGGTCCCGGATGCGAGCGCTGCCCCCGGACATGCGGGACAAGGTGATGCGAGCGGCGTCGTTGTTCGCCGAGGCCGGACTCGACGGGACGAAGATGGAGGAGATCGCGGCCGCCACCGGCGTGCCCAAGGCGACGCTCTACTACCACTTCGACGGCAAGGAGGACATCCTCGCCTTCCTGTTCCGGGAGGTGCTCGGCGAGGTCGCCGGCGCCATCGAACAGGCGATGCGCACCGAGGGCACCGCCGCCGACCGGCTCAGGGCCGCGGTGGTCGCCCACCTCCGCGTGATGGAGGCCTTCCCCGCCGCCAGCTGCGCGCTGCAGTTCGAGCTCGGGAGGGCGGCCCGCATCCCCGAGATCGACGAGGCGATCGAGACCGCCTTCCGGGGGCCGATCCGCCGGCTGCTCGACGAAGGTGCCGCCGACGGGAGCCTGCGCGCGGTGGCGCGCCCCCGCACCGTCGCCGTGGCCATCCTCGGCACGGTGACGACCGTCGGCATCAACACCATCGGCCTCGGCACCTCACGGCCGCTCGAGGAGATCGCCGACGACATCATGGGCTTCGTCCTCCACGGGGTGGCCGCGTGACCACGTCCGTCGTCATCGGCGGGGCGTCCGGCATCGGCGCCGCCGTCGTCGACCGCCAGCGAGCCGACGGCCTCGGCGTCGTCGTGTGGGACCTCGACGTCGAGGACGGGGTCTCCTGCGACATCAGTGACGCCTCGCAGGTCGACGCCGCGGCCGCGGAGACCCTCGACCGCATCGGCGCGCCCGACCTCGTCACCGTGACCGCGGGCATCGGGCACGGCGGCATGCTCCTCGACCTGCCCGCCGAGGAGTTCGACCGGGTCCTCGGCATCAACGCCAAGGGCGTCTGGCTCGCCATGCGGGCGCTGGCCCGCCCGATGCTCGCCGGCGACGGCGGGTCGATCGTGGTCACCAGCAGCGTGAGCGCACGCCTCGCCGACCGCACGATGGGGTTGTACTGCGCGTCGAAGGCCGCCCTCGACATGCTCGTGCGGGTCGCGGCGCTGGAGTGGGCGCCGACGGTCCGCGTCAACGCCATCGCGCCGGGCGTCACCGACACCCGCATGCTCGGGCCGGCACCGCGCGACTCCGGGTGGCTCGCCGGCGTGGCCGGCCGCACCGCGCAGCAGCGCCTCGGCACGCCCGACGACATCGCCGAGGCGATCGTCGCGCTGCACGCCATGCCGTGGGTCACCGGCCAGACCGTGGTCGCCGACGGTGGGCTGTCCCTGCACAGCCCGATCGACCCGCTCGGCCGACCGGACCGCTGAGGCTGCAACGCAGCCGCGTCCAGTTTCGACAGCCGGAGAACTGGACGCGCCTGCGTCGCATGGTCAACCGCCCCGCGCCCCGGAAGGTTGTCTTGCGCGCCGTCGGCTCCTGGTTGGCGAGCCACTGCTCGAGGTACTCGCCGACGGTGGCCGAGGTGTGCTCGGTGAGCTGGCCGGACTCACGGGCATGGAGGTACTCGCGCATCGCCGCCTCAGCGGCCGGTCAGAGCGTGCCCGGGGCGGGGATCGAACCCGCACGCCCGTCGCCGGGCCGAGGGGTTTAAGCCGCTGAAATGGGCTGACGTTCCATATCGACTGATGCCGGAAAATGCCTTGTGATCTGGGCTTTCGCGCTGATGCCGTGTCGGCTCGTGTCGACTCGTCCGGATCGAATTTCGATCGTTCGTTCGCGCCTCGTTAGCAAGAGGACCCACGCTCGTCCGCCCAGTTGGCCGAGGGGTCGACGTTCAGCGGCCGAGCGCCTCCCGTACCGGGACGTCACGGCCGACGGCTCCGAAACGCTGGCGCATCAGCTCGACGTCGGTCTCGGCTCGCACAGCGTCGAGCCGACCGCGCGTCTGCTCCACTTCGTCGAGCGATGGACGCGCTTGGTCCAGTGCGTCCTCGCATCGTCTACGTGCGTCGGCAACTCGCTCCTCGGCGCCGGCGAGATCGCGTCGGATCTGTCGGCGCTCCCACGGCCGCGCGGCTCGGAGGCGCGCCTGCAGTCCGGACACCTTGCGCTCGGCTGCGCTGAGTCCTTCGTTCGCCTTGTCGAGCAGCTCACGCGCCGGCGCTGCTCGGCCGTTGGCCTCGATGAACGCAGATTGGGCGGCGTCGAGCCGCTCCTGCGCGCTCGTCGACGGCGGAGCGGCCTCGGCGAGCTCACGGCGGCGCACGATCGCCGGGACGTCGACCCGATCGTTGGCGAGCACCCACTCGAGCGTGTCCCTGGCGTCATCGAGGTCGGCCGTCTCCGTGATGACGGCCATGTGGTTCGCCGCTCGACCCCGCGTGGCCCCGACGTAAAGGCTGCGGTGGGTGGTGGCTCGGCTGATCAGCGTGTAGCTGACGTCGACGGTCTCGCCTTGGACGCCGTGGACCGTGCTGGCGTAGCCGAGTCGAACGTGTGCCTGCGCGTAGTCGGCGGGGAGGACCACCGAGTCGCGGCCGTCCATGCGGGAGACGGTGATGCGGCCGTCCTTGCTGACCCTCTCGACGACCCACCGCTCCCGGTTCCGCATCGACTCGCCCTCGTCGGTGACGAGTGCCCGGTCGTTGCTGCGGGTCACGATGACGTCGCCCCTGCCGACGGTCTCGCCGCCGCCGACGCGAGCAGTCGCCTGATCGTCGACCTCGCCTCGGTCTCGTCGGCGGGCCTGAATGGCTTCGTTGAGGGTGTCGACGTGGGTGTTGGTCTCGGCGGTCACGGCGACGGTTCGCCCGGCGGCGGTGTGGCGGATCCACTCGTCGGCGATCCGCTCGAGGTGGTTCTCGATCGTTCCCGCGTGGACCCGGTAGTGGTCCAGGTAGGCGTCGAGGGCAATGCTGCGGGCAGCTCGGAGCTGGCGGGTAGCCAGCTGTTCCCAATCGTGGGTGAAGCGGTGGATGACGGCGAGCTCGTGCGTGCGACCGACCCGGCACAGCTCGTCGAACATTCCACCCCGGCCGACGGCGTGCAGCTGGCTGGGGTCGCCGACCAGGACCAGTCGCCAGTCTTGGGACCGGGCGAGCTCGACGAGTCGGTCGAGGCTGGGCGTGCCGAGCATGCCGGTCTCGTCTACGACGACGGTTGTGGCAGCGGGCAGTCGCCACCGCTCACCCGGTCCAGTCACTCGGCCCCATTCGAAGAGCAGCTTGGCGACGGTGTCGGCCTCCATGTGCAGCTCGGTGCTGAGGACGCGTGCGGCCTTGGCCGTCGGCGCGACGCCGAAGACCTGCCGGCGGTGCTGTCGGAGATCGTGGGCGGCTCTGGCCAGGGTCGTGGTCTTGCCCGTACCGGCGGGTCCGACGACGAGGACGAGACGGTCGTGGCCGGCGACGGCAGCAGCGGCGTCGGCTTGCAGTACGTCGAGCCCTTCGCGGTCGACGGTGTCGGATCGTGTCGGCTGGTCCGCCTGCGCCTCGATGGCGAAGTCGAGGATCCGCTCCTCCTGCTCGAGGATGCGTACGTCGGTCAGATGGGTCGTGTCTGGGTCCGTCCACCCGGAGCGTCCATCCGACCGCCGCACGGGTTCCTCTGTCGGTGGGTCGAGGTCCTGCTGACGGTCGATGACCGCGCTCACCGCCCGGTCGAGCGAGCGGGCCCAGGCGCGCCCGTCGATGCCGGGATGTACCTCGGTGAGGTCGCAGACGGCCCGGAGCACGTCGGCGCGTGTCCAGGTCGAGTGGGCGGCGGAGAGCCGGTCGAGGACCTGTGCGACCGTGACCGGCTCGGGTGCCGGTAGCTCGCGCCCCTGGTTGGTCAGCTCCTGCGTGAGCTTCTGTGGTGTCCATCCGAGTTCGGCGGCCTCGACGTGCCATCGCATCTCCAGATCGGCGACCGGCGCGCCGGTCTTGTTCGCTCGGGAGTCGGCCGCGGCCTCCCGCTTGATCGCCGCGTGTTCCCAGCGTGTCGGGTCGCGTCCCTCCCGCTCGCGAAACGCGTCGAGGAGGATCCGCTCGTAGTCCTCGACCTGGCGGGTGCGCTTCGAGAACGCTTCCATGATCTCGGTCGGCATGTCGGCGATCTCGGCCTGCCCCTCGACGATCGGCCCCCACCGGACGCCGTAGCGGTGGGTCAGCTCGGCTCGGAGGACGGACTGGTACAGGCCGCCGAGAGCACGCTGGTGATGCTTCACGTAGTGGCCGTCGAGCGCGTACCAGCGGCCGTTCGGCCCGATGACCTTGCCGGAGATGACGGCGTGGGTATGGAGCTGCGGGTCGTCCTCCCGGGAGGTCGACTGCGGGAACACCGCCATCGTGAGCCCGTGCTCGACGTCGGGGTACATGCGGGGCCCGTTGACCCTGATCCGGGTGGTGGCGTGCGCCTCGATGTGGTCGAGGACGACTTGGACGGCGATGTCGTGGGCAGCCTTCACGCCGGGATCGCCGGTCAGGCCCCACCAGGCCGACACCGACTTGGGTGCGGAGAAGGTGGCGTCGTAGCCGGCGACGGCCTTGATGACCGTCCCGTGCTTCGTGTAGCGGTCGACGAGCTTCGACCCGAGCTGCTCGCCGCTGACCGGGTGGTGTCCGGAGAGCAGGCCCTCGAGCTGGTCGACCTCGACCTCGCCGGACACGCCGATCTCGGCAGCCAGGCCCCCGACCCACCGGCCGGGCTGCTCGCCGGCGGCGGGCTCGACGTAGCGGGCGTAGTACCTCGCCGACGCCTGTGCGGAGGCGGCGTAGAGGGTCCTCACTCGGAGCACGGGACGACCCCCTCCCGCCTCGCGGGCACTTGTCTGTTCTTCTGGTTGTCGTTCTGGTTCGGGTTCATCGAGGTGCTCCGCTTCAGTCGATGAGGCGCAGGGTCTGCTGGGTGCAGGTGTCGCCGTTGTTGCGTCGGCGGGTGGACGTCGAGGTAGGGGCTGGCCGGTCGTGGTTCGATCGGTGCGACTGCGTCGACGTGTTGTGGGCGCGCCCGACTGGGATCTCGAGAGGACCGCCCGCGATCTCCTCGAGCTTGTGACGAGGGACGCGAAGGGTCCCGCCGACCTTGTAGACGGGAATGCCCTCGGCGCCATCGGTGGCGCGGTAGCGCCTGGTGGCCTCGTAGGCCGCCGTGCGCCCGATCCGCAGGACGGCAGCCGCCTCCTCGACGGTCAGGAAGCTGGCGCGCTCACCGCCGGGAACGGCGTCATCGGCAGAAGAGTCCTCCACAACCTGACTAGGCCTTTTGAGAGGGCAAAACCTCTCGCGCGAATCCGAGATTTCTTCGCGGTAAGTCGGCGGGTAAGCGTTCGGGTAGGCCGATCGCACGCAGAGCGGCGACTTACGCTACGGAGTGTCCTCGGTCGGTGGGCTCGAGCAGACGCTTCGAAGCCGACGTAGACCGCCGGCGGAGCATTTTGGTGATGCTCGACGCCGGGAATCGGGGACAGGAGCCCAGCATGGAAAGCGCCCGCGACCCGGCGTTCTGGGACTAACGCCGCATATTCCATCTGATGCATGTTCGCGGGTGCATCGTGATCGCGGCGTTGACCTGCACGTTTGCACGTGTGGCGCGCCTGCTGGTGG
>Ga0208490_100219_pt1 | contig 46003 bp, 39 predicted proteins | sample SubbioAug_CSWold_FD_184818 | JGI IMG/M metagenome (GOLD analysis project Ga0208490, IMG submission 184818) | Serpentinite rock and fluid subsurface biosphere microbial communities from McLaughlin Reserve, California, USA - CR11Aug_CSWold (SPAdes) | ecosystem: Environmental > Terrestrial > Deep...
CGCGACCTCGACGGCGAGCCGAAAGAGCGGTACCTGATCGCTCGAGCGCGCATCCCCCACTCAGGCTGGGGCGAGGCGCTGCTGAAGGCGCAACGGCCTGACGGCTCGTGGGCCGCAGACGAGCCGACCGGCTGGGCCGATTCGCCCGACGGGTCAGCCACGTACGCGCTCGCCATCCTGCGCCTGTTCCAGATCGACCCCGCCGACTCGGCGGTGCGCGACGCCATCGACCGCGTGCGCGAGAAGGTCACCTACATCTACCAAGACCGCATCCCCTACTTCGGCGGCGAGACCGAGGTGTGTGTCAACGGCATGGTGCTCGCCAACGCCGGCTACTTCACCGTCGACGACGACGGGCCAGCGCGCATCGCCGACCGGCTACTCGGCCAGCAGCAACCCGACGGCGGCTGGAACTGCGACGCCCCCGGTAGTCGCCGCGGCTCGTTCCACTCGACCCTGTGCGTTCTCGAGGGCCTGCTCGAATGGAACCGTTGGCGCCCCGATCCGCGCCTGCGCGAAGCCCTCGACACCGGCATCAGCTACCTCATGGACCGCGGCGCCATGCACCGGCTGTCGACCGGCGAGATTGTCGACGAGGCGTTCTTACAACCCGCCTCACCACCCGGCTGGCACTACGACATCGTGCGCGCACTCGACTTCCTTCGTGACGCCGGCGTCGAAGCCGACGAACGCCTCGACGCCGCAATCGACCACCTCGAGTCGCTGCGTACGCCGGAGGGTCGCTGGGCTCAGGGCGCGCTGCATCCCGGGCTCGACGGCGAGCGAGAGCGCGAGCACTGGGCAACCCTCGCGCCCGGCGTCGGCGAGGCCGTCGGCGACGACAGTCCGGTGATCACCCTCCGGGCGTTGCGCATCCTGCGGTGGGCCGGCCGCGACGGCGACGACAGCTGACGTGACCTGCGCGGCGTGACTACCGCGCGGCCTCGGCCGGGGTGAGCGCGACGCGCGCCGTCGACGAGCCGGTGGTGAGCGTGAGCTCGCCCCGAGCATCCCGAGCCGTGACCGCGTAGTCACCCGCGAAGCCGGCGACGCGCACCCGGCCCGCGTCGTCAGTGCGCACCGCAGTCGGCGCGACCCACCACTCGCCCTTGATGAGCTTCTTCAGGGCGTCGTAGCCGGGCTTGCGGCGGCCGTCGGCGCGCACGAGGCCGACGGGAGCGCCGAGCCAGGCTCCGCGGTCGGTGATGCCCCAGTAGGTGATCGACGCGACGTTCGGGTGGCCGACGAGCATGCGGTAGTGCTGCTCGAGCTCGCGAGCCTGCCGCGCCTCCCCCTCGGGGGTCGACGGCCACGCGTCAACGACGTAGTCGTTCAGGTCGACGATGTCGGCCGGCATCAGGTCGCCCGACAGGATCGTCGTCTCGGTGAAGTGCACGGGCAGACCGAAGCGGCCGAAGCGATCGGCCAGCTCCAGCAGCTGCGCCCCGCGGAACCCCTGGTGCATGTGGGTCTGCACGCCGATCGCGTCGAGCCGCACGCCCGCCTCGAGCACCTGCTCGATGAGGCGCTCGTAGTCGACGCTGAGATCGAAGTCGTTCAGCAGCAGCCGCACCCCCGGGTCGGATGCTCGGGCTTCGTCGACGGCGAGGCGCACCATCTCGACGCGGCCCAGCTCCCGCGCGAGCCGCGAAACGGCGTTCGGAACGCCGTCGGGCTCGTTGACGAAGTCGGGCATGATGACGACCTCGTTGATCGCGTCCCACTCGTCGATGAGACCGGCGAAGTCGTGCACCTCGCGGCGCACGCGCTCGCGCACGAGCCGCTCGACCTCCTCGGTCGGCACCTGATCGAGCCACGCCGCTTTGACTGTGTGCCAGACGAGCGGGTGGCCCTTCACGCGAACGCCGCGCTCACCGAACCAGCGCGCCGCCTGCTGCAGTCGTGCCGTGTCGGGGCGGCCGCGCTCGGGCTCGAACATGCCCCAGTAGAACGGCAGCACGGCGAAGTTGAACAGCCCCAGCCAGTCGGCGGCGAGGTGCCGTTCGTCGGCCGTGCCGTTCGCGTGATCGATCAGGTCGAAACCGATACACCCGAACGCGAACTCGTGCCGGGTCTGCTCGATCACGACCTCGGTGTTCGCGAGCGGTTCGCCGTCGGCACCGAGCACGGTGACGTCGGCCTCGCCGCGGCGGTGCGCGACGGGGCTCGCCGGGTCGGTCGGGGTCACGCTCCGATCACCTGGAAGCGGGCGTGCACGGCGCGGTCGGCGCCGAGTTCACGCACGCCGCCGGTCACCTGCAGGCGGTGCACGAGCGGAATGTCGCCGCTCGACCGCCCGAAGCCCAGCTCGACGGCACCCGGCTCGACGATGCGGCGACCGTCGCGACCGGTGAACCCGAGGAGGTCCATCGGCACGGTGACGGCGACCCGTACGGTAGACCCGGCGGGCACCGTGACGCGCTGGTAGCCGATCAGCCGCTGCACGGGCCGCACGACGCTGGCGACGGGGTCGTGCACGTACAGCTGCACGACCTCGTGAGCGTCGCGGTCGCCGCCGTTGACGAGCCGCATCGACAGCACGGCCTCGCCGTCGGTCGTGACCTGGTGGTCGGGGCTCTCGAGGGCGGTCCACACCACGTCGGCGTAGCCGAGTCCGTGGCCGAACGGGTAGGCGGCGGTCGGGTCGACGTTCGACACGTCGGTCTTCCGCGCCAGCGGCGCCGCGAGGTACGTCGACGGCTGAACGCCCGGGTGGGCGGGGATGCTCACCGGCAAGCGCCCCGCCGGCTCGACGCGGCCGCTGATGACGCCCGTGATGGCGGCGGCCCCTTCTTCGCCGGGGAAGAACGCCTGGATGATCGCGGCAGCCTTTTCGGGAGCATCGCCGAGCGCGTACGGTCGCCCCGTCAGCAGCACGACCACGGTCGGCGTGCCGGTGGCGAGCACCGCGTCGAGCAGCTGCTGCTGCGCGCCCGGGAGGGACAGGTCCCCCGCGTCGCAGCCCTCGCCGCTCGTGCCGCGACCGAACAGGCCCGCACGGTCGCCGAGCACGAGGATCGCCACGTCGGCGTTCTTCGCCGTCTCGGCGGCGGTGCCGATGGCGGCGGTGGCCCCGTCATCGATGCCGGTGCCGGCCAGGTGCGTGACGCGGGCGTCCGCGAATTCGGTGCGCACAGCATCCAGCACGGTGTCGATGTGGATGCCCATCTCGACTCCCGGATGCTGGCTCACGACGTGCGTCGGGAACGAATAGCACCCGAGCATCGCGTACCGCTCGTCGGCGTTGGGCCCGATGACGGCGACGCGCTGGGGAGCTGCGAGCGGCAACAACCCGTCGTTCTTCACGAGGACGATGGACTGCTCGGCCAGGGTGCGCGCGAGCGCCCGGTTCTCGGGGCTGTCGAGGTCGATCGAGCCCCGCACGCTGTCGGCGTCGGTGAACGCGACGTCGCGCAGCGCCTCGGGCACGGGATCGTAGTCAGCCTCGAGCAGGCCGAGCTCGAGCTTCTGGGCGAGCACGCGCCGCAGCGCAGTGTCAACGAGGGCCTCGTCGACGACACCCTCATCGATTGCGCGACGCAGCGGCTCGCCGAAGGTCTTCACCGTGGGCAGCTCGACGTCGATGCCCGCCGCGAGCGCGGCGCCGGCGGCCTCGGCCCAGGAGTCGGCGGTGCCGTGCAGCAGCTTGAGGAACGCGATCGCGAAGTAGTCGGCCACGACGGTGCCCGTGAAGCCCCACTCGTCGCGCAGCAGCTCGGTGAGGAGGCGACGGTCAGACGCCGAGGGCACGCCGTCGAGGTCGGTGTACGAGTTCATGACGCTACGCGCCCCGCCCTCGCGAACGGCCATCTCGAACGGCGGCAGCAGCACGTCGGCGAGCTCGCGGGGGCCGACCGAGACGGGGGCGAGGTTGCGGCCTGCGCGCGACGCCGAGTACCCGACGAAGTGCTTGAGCGTGGCGACGATGCCCGCCGTCTCGAGGCCCCGCACGTACGCACTGCCGACCGTGGCAACGAGATACGGGTCTTCGCCGATCGTCTCTTCGACGCGGCCCCAGCGGGCGTCGCGCACGACGTCCAGCACGGGCGCGAGGCCCTGGTGCACGCCAACCGAGCGCATGTCGGCGCCGATCCGCGTCGCCATTTGCTCGACCAGCTCGGGGTTGAACGTGGCGCCCCACGACAGCGGAACCGGGTAAGCGGTGGCGCCCCAGGCGGCGAAGCCGGCGAGGCACTCCTCGTGCGCGAGCGCGGGGATGCCGAAGCGGTTCTCGGCGACGATGCGGCGCTGGGTCGTGAGGAGGCTCAGCGCGCCGACCCCCGCATCCACCGGTGCTGTGCCGAACGGGCGCGTCAGCTGCCCGAGCCCGTCGGGCAGTACCTCGTCGAGGTCGATCTCGTCATCGAGGTCGTGCTGGTGCGGGGCGACGTCGCCACCGTCCGCGCCGGCACCGACCCACACGCCGTAGAGCTGGGCGATCTTCTCGCGCAGAGTCATGGCGGCGATGAGCGCCTCGACGCGAGCCTGAGGCTCGAGAGCGCGATCGTGCCAGGGTGCTCCGCCGTCGACGGTGACGGCGGACGGGGTGTGAATGGTCATCCCTTCACTGCTCCTGTCAGCCCGCCAACGATGCGGCGCTGGGCGAGGGTGAAGAACAGCAGGGCGGGCAGCATCGCGATCGACGTGAAGGCGAGCACCCCCGCGGTGTCCTGCGAGTACGCGGTCGAGAAGTACTGCACGCCCACCGGCAGCGTCGCCGTCGCCGGGTTGCCCAAGAGCAGCAGGGGCAGCAGGTAGGCGTTCCAGCTGGCGACGAAGGCGAGCACGCCCACCGTGATGAGGCCCGGCCACGACAGCGGAAGCAGCACGCGCCAGAAGAACGTGAAGCGACCGGCCCCGTCGATCAGCGCCGCGTCTTCCAACTCGGCGGGGATCGCGCGAAGGAAGGGGACGAGGATGATGATCGTCACCGGGAGGGCGAACGCGATCTGCGGGGCGATCACCGCGAGCAGGTTGCCGAGCAGCCCGAACGAGCGGAGCATCGTGAACAGCGGAAGCACCGCGACCGTCAGCGGGAACAGCAGGCCCGCGACGAACAACGAGAACAGGAACGTGCGCCCGTAGAACTCGTAGCGCGCGATTACGAACGCGGCCATCACGCCGAGGATCACGACACCCCCGGTCGTCGCCACGGCGACGACCGTCGAGTTCGCGAACTGCGTCCAGAAATTAGGGTCCTGAAACACCCCCAGGTACTTGTCGAACACCCACGGGTCGGGAAGCCCGGCAGGGTCTCGGTTGATCTGCGCCGTCGTGCGGAACCCGCCCAGGATGACGTAGATCACCGGCGCGACCGTGATGCCGCAGATGACGAGAGCGACGATGTACGCGAACGGCGTGGCGAGGTCGCGCTTCTTTCGCCGCGAGGGCGGCGGGTCGTCGAGCGAGACGCGGGGGGAGCCCGGTGTGGGCGCGTTGGGCGCCGCCCCGGGAGTGAGTGTGGCGGTCATGGGGTTAGCCCCTCGTGATCGCGCCGCGCATGTCGCGACGCAGGACGTAGCGCTGGTAGAGCAGCGCGATGACTAGAGAGACGACGAACAGGATGACGGCGACGGCGCTGCCGTAGCCGATCTGCGAGCGGCCGTTACCGTACTCGACCATGTAGGTCGCCATCGTTTCGGTGGCGTTCAGCGGACCGCCACCGGTGAGGATCCACACCATGTCGAACAGCTGGAGGGAGCCGATCATCGACAGGAACGCCCAGATGCGGATGGTCGGACCGAGCAGCGGCAGCGTGATGTGACGCTGGGTCTGCCACCAGCTGGCGCCGTCGATCGCGGCCGCCTCGCTGAGCTCTTCCGGCACACCCTGGAGGCCGGCGAGCATGAGGATGATCGCGAAGCCCAGATACTTCCAGGTGATCACCGCGAACAGGGTCCAGAACGCGACATCGGGGTCGGCGAGCCAGAGCGGCTTCTCGCCCGTCCAGCCAACCGAGGTGAGCAGGGAGTCGAGCGGCCCGCCCGGCGGAAGCATGAGACGGAAGGCGAGACCGGCGACGACCTCGCTCAGGACGTAGGGCACGAAGACGAGGGTGCGGATGAGCGCTCGACCGCGCAGGGGGCGGTTGAGCAGAAGCGCGATTCCGATCGCGAGCGGGCCCTGGATGAGCAGCGACAGCACGACGATGAGGAAGTTGTTCGTCATCGCGCCGATGAAGATGGGGTCGCTCAGCGCACGAACGTAGTTGTCGAACCCGATGAATCGGTCGAGGGCGCCGAGACCGTTCCAGTTGAAGAAGCTGTAGACGGCGGCCAGCGCGACCGGCACCAGCACGAACGTCACGTAGACGATGAGTGCCGGCGCGACGAATACCCAGATGAGCAGCAGGCCGCGCGACTTCTGTCGCGAGCGGGGTGCGCGGGGCGGGGCAGGTGAGGGGGGCACCGGGCCCGCGGCGGTGGCCGCGGACCCGGTGCTCGTGGTGGTGAGGCTCATGAGGGTTACAGCGTCGCCGCGGCGTTCCTCATGTTGTCGACGATCGCCGTGGGCGAGCCCTGGCCACCGAACAGGTTGACGATGGCCTCGTTCATGGCGCCGCCGACCGTCGGGCCGTAGGCCGTGTCGAGCCACAGCTGCACGTAGGTCGAGGCCTGGAGGCCCTCGAGCACCTGCAGCAGGTTGACGTCGGAGATGCCGGCCTCGGAGCCCGGCGTCACCGGGATACCGGCGCCGATCTCACCAAAGCGGGTCTGCACCTCGACGCTGGTGATGTAGTTCAGCAGGTCGGTGCACTCCGGCGGCGACCATGCGGTGCACGAGAAGCCGTCGCCGCCACCGAGGGCTGCGGTCGGGTCACCCTGCGCACCGGGGATGGCCGGGAAGTTGAACCAGCCGAGGAACTCCGGCGGGGTGGCGTTCTCGTCGCCGGTCTCCTCCTGGAGGATGCCGCCCATGACGCCCGGGTTCCAGTGACCCATGAGCTCCATGGCGGCGGCGCCGGTGGCAAGCTGGCCGGCCGAGCTACCCGCACCCTGCTGGGCGCTGGTGGCGAGGAAGCCGGGGTTGAACGGCTCGGAGGCGATGAACTCCTCGAGCAGAGCGCCGGCCTCTTCGAAGCACGGGTCGTCGAAGGTGTAGGAAACCTGGGCCTCCTGCAGGATCTCCGGCGAGCACGACTTCAGTACGAAGTGGTACCAGTAGTGCGCGGCGGGCCAGCCGTCACCCGCGCCGACGGCGATCGGCACGATACCGGCAGCCTTGAGCGCCTCGATGGCGTCGTAGAGCTCGTCGAGGGTTTCGGGCGTGCCCTCAATGCCGGCCTCGGCGAAGAGCTCGGTGTTGTACCAGAAGCCCGAGATGCCGAAGTTGTAGGGCAGGCCGTAGGTCGCGCCGTCGAACTGCCAGGGGGCGACGACGCCGCCCATCTGGTCGACCCGCTCGCTCACCTCAGCGCTGATGTCCTTGACGAAGCCGGCCTCGACCTGGGCGGCCAGCTCGCCGGCGCCCCACTGCTGGTAGAGGTCGAGCCCGCCGCCGGTGCGCAGCTGGTTCGGAATGAGGGTGCGCTGCAGCTCCTCATTCTGGTAGGCGGTCACGTCGACGCGAACGCCGGGGTTGGCCTCTTCGAACTCGGCGGCAACGTCTTCCCAGAAGCCCAGGAGGGGCTCACCCGTTCCGTTGTGCCACCAGGTCAGAACGACCTCGTCGCCGCTGCCCGAACCGCCGTTGCCACCGGTGCCGGGATCGGCACTCGGGGAGCACGCGGCGAGGGCGCCGATGGTGAGGCCGGAGAGGGCGATTGCCGCCCAGCGCCTCGGTGCTCGTCTGTTCATCTTTGAACCTCTCGAAAGTTTCGGCTTCAATGCCGAAAGTGATGGGGACGGTTCGACTATAGGTCGACCGACGTTTGTGGTCAAGCACAACATATTTCGAAGCGGTAACGGCGTCGTCGCGGCATTCCGGCGCGAAAGGTTGCGAGCATCCTCGCGAAAGAGACGCGATCGGGATGCGCGGGGCGCGTCAGACGGCGAGGCTCGCTTCCAGCCGGTGCACGTCGTCGGCGTGACACAGCTCGGTCGCCTCCGTCATCGCGGTCGCGGCACCGCAGGCGACGCCCGCTCGGAAGGCATCGGCGAGCGACCGCCCTTCGGCCAGGCGCAGCACCATGCCGGCGAGGAACGAATCGCCCGCCCCCACCGTCGAGCGCACCTCGATCGGGGGCGGGCTGAGCTGCAGCGTTTCGTCGCGCGTCGCGAGCACCGCGCCGGCGCCGCCCAGGGTCAGCGCAACAACCTCGACGCGACCGCGGCGCACGAGCTCCTCGGCCGCGGCGATGCGCTCGTCGATGGTCGCGAGGGCCGAGCCAACGAGTTCACCGAGCTCGCGTCCGCTCGGCTTGATGAGGAACACGCCCTCGTCCAGCGCCGCGGCGAGCGCCTCCCCCGACGCGTCGACAACCACGCGTGCGCCGGAGGCATGGGCCGCATGCGTCACCCGCGCGTAGTAGTCGTCGGGAACGCCGGGAGGCAGTGACCCGCTCGGCACGACATACCCGCCGTGCCGAGCCGCCGAAACGGTGGCATCGAGCGCGGCCTGCCACTCGGCCTCGCTCAGTTCGGGGCCCTGCAGCACGAAGCGGAACTGCTTACCCGTCGACGTCTCGTCGATCGTGATGTTCTCGCGGGTCGACCCCGTGATCGACACCGCCCGGCCGACGATGCCCTCGGCCTCGAGCAGTTGCCGGTACGCCTGCCCGGTCGGGCCGCCCACCGCGTAGATCGCGGTCGACTGGCCGCCGAGCCGTGCGATGACACGGCTGACGTTGACTCCGCCGCCACCCGGGTCGAGCCGGTTTGGCCCGCACCGCATCTTGTGCTCGGGCATCACCGTCGCGGTCGACGTGCTCACGTCGAGCGCCGGGTTGATCGTCAGCGTCGTGATCGGCAGCGGCGGGGCGGGATGTTTGGACATGCTTCCCAGGCTAGTGACGCCGGTGGATGCGTGGCAGGGGTGTCGGGCGTCGCTCAGCCGAGGCGAAGGACGCCGTCAATTCGACGGGGAATTCCAGCGGGCGCATCCCTCAGCTCGACCGGCAACATCGCGTCGGGAGCGGTCTGGAAGGCGAGGGGCCGCAGGAATCGGCGAATGGCGGTCGCCCCGACCGAGGTGAACAGCGAGGTCGTCGCCGGGTAGGGGCCCCCATGGTGCTGCGACCAGGCGACGGCGACACCGGTCGGCCAGCCGCCGAACAGGACCCGGCCGGCGGAGTCCTCCAGCGCAGCGACCAGGGTGCCGAGATGAGCCGCCTCGCCGTCTGCGGCGTGCAGCGTCGCGGTGAGCCCGCCCGGCAACCGCGTGATCGCGTCGATCAGATCGGCCTCGCCGTCGTGCTCGATGACGACGACGGCCGGGCCGAAGCACTCCTCGCGGACGACCGAGTCGTCCGCGCGCAGGGCGGCGGTGTCGGCGCTGAAGACCAGCGGCGTCTGGCCGTCGTCTTCCTCCCTGGCGGGGGTGTGCGGGTCCTCCACACGAACAACACCCGGTTGCGCGGACAGCGCCGCGGCGCCGGAGCGGAAGCCGTCGTGAATACGGTCCATGAGCATCCGTTGAGGGGCGACCGCGCCCGCCGCTGCGGCAACATCGACGGCGAAGCCCGAACCACGCGGCACGAAAACGAGCCCCGGTTTCGTGCAGAACTGGCCAGCGCCGAGCGTGAACGACCCGACCAGGCCCTCGACGAGTACAGCTCTCCGCTCAGCGAGCGCATCGGAGGTGATGACGACAGGGTTCAGGCTGCCGAGCTCCCCGTAGAACGGGATCGGCGTGGGGCGTGAGGTGGCCAGGTCGAAGAGCGCGCGGCCGCCCGGAATCGAGCCGGTGAATCCCACCGCCGCCGTGTCGGGGTGCAGCACGAGCGCGGTCGCGTCTGCCCGACCCTCGACGGTGGCGAGGATCCCGGAGGGTGCGCCGGCCTCGATGAGCGCGGTGCGCATCCGGTCAGCGACGCGGTGCGAGAGCTCGGGGTGCCCCGGGTGGATCTTGACGATCACCGGGTTGCCTGCGGCGAGAGCAGAGGCCGTGTCGCCGCCCGCGACCGAGAAGGCGAACGGAAAGTTTGAGGCGGCGAACACCGCGACCGGTCCGATCGGCACAAGCATGCGCCGCAGATCCGGAATCGGCGGGGTTGCGGACGGGTCCGGATGATCGATGGTCGCCTCGAGGTACGCACCGTCGGTCACCACGTCGGAGAAGAACCGCAGTTGGTTGGTGGTGCGCAGCAACTCACCCCGCAGACGCGCCTCCGGCAGGTGCGTCTCCCGCTCGGCGATCGCCGTCAGCTCGTCGGCATCCGCGTCGAGCGCGTCGGCCGCGGCGGTGAGCCATCGGGCCCGGTCGCTTCGGCTGCTGCGCCGCAGAACGCGGAACGCAGCGACGGCGTCGGCCATGACGGTGACGAGGTGTTCTGAGGCGCTCATGAGGCTCCATCCTGAGGGTCGGCGGCTGTGCCGCCGCGGAAGATGAGGCCGAGGCCGAGCTCGGCGACTACGCGAGCACGGCCACTGTCGATCTCAATGGGGTTCGGCCCCGCAAGAACGCCGAGTTCGGCGAAGGACGCCCCTTCGACGGCTTCCACGCACTCGACGTGTGGCAAGGCGAGCGCGAGGGGCGCGCTGAGCTCCGGCAGCAGGTGAGGCGCGAGACGCACCCCCGCATCGACGGCATGGCTCGCGATCTGCAGGAACGGGGTGATGCCGCCGACGCGCACGATATTCGGCTGCACGACGGCGACCGTTCCCGCGGCGATGACCTCGGCGAAGCGGTGCACGGTGTGAAGGTTCTCTCCGATGGCGAGCGGAATAGGGCTGTGCGCGGCAAGTGTTCTGTGACCGAGCTGGTCGTCGGCGCGTAGCGGCTCCTCCAACCAGTCGACGTCGTAGTCGGCCAGAGCGTGTGAGGCGGCGATCGCCTCCTCGAGGTTCCACCGCTGATTCGCGTCCACGCGCAGGGCGACCTCTGATCCGACGGCATCGCGAACGGCGGCCACGCGTGACAGATCCTCTGCGAGATTCGGCCGCCCCACCTTCACCTTCACGGCGCGGTTCCCGGCGTCGACGAACCGCACGCACTGTGCCACGAGGTCCTCGACCGAGTAGTGCAGGTTGATGCCCGAGCCATAGGCGGGAACACTGTCGCGAGCGCGACCGAGGAGATCAGCCAATGGTTGACCTGCTGACCGGGCACGCGCATCCCACAGCGCCGTATCGATTCCCGCGAGCGCGATCGACGTGATGCCGCCGCCGCCCGCTTCGTGCACGGATTCCCAGAGCTCCAGCCACAGAGCCTCGGGGTCAGCATCGCATCCGACTGCTCGCGGAGCGAGCTCGTCGCGGAGGAAGCCGGCGACAGCGGATGCTCCCACATGGGGTGTCCAGCTGAACCCGGTGCCGCGCGTGCCGTCGTCGAGTTCAACCTCGACCACGATGATGTGGTTACCCGTTACGTCAGCGGCCCACGGTCGGGACAGCACGCCCCGAAGGCGGCGAACGGAGACCGATTGGATGCGCGTCATCGCGAAATCTCTCAGCCCGCGAGGGCGTCGCCCCTCTCGAGGATCGCCGCCAAACGCTCGAGATGCTCGGGACTCGGATCAACGAGGGGCGCACGCACCGAACCGACGCGCGTGCCCCGCAGTCGGAGGCCCGCCTTGATCAGCGACACGGCGTACCCCGGTGTGGTGTCGCGCAGCGCGACGAGCGGAAGGTAAAACTCGGTGAGCAGCGCGTGCTGAGCGGCGATGGCGCCGTCCTCGTGCGCGGCGAGGAACGCCGAGGCGATGCGTGGCGCCATGGCGAACACGGCTGAGGAGTAGCGCGGCACACCGATGGCGCTGTACGCCGCCTGACTGGCCTCGGCAGTGAGCAGCCCGTTGAAGAACAGCAGGTCATCGCGACCCTCGGCGTGCGCGGTCAGAACGAACTGCTGCATCAGGGCGACGTCGCCCACGCCGTCCTTGATGCCGATAATGCGGCGGTCGCGCATCAGATGTCGGATGCTGTCGACCGTGAACTGCGCGGCACCACGGTGATAGATCACCACCGGGAGTCCCGAGGCCTCGGCGATCTGCTCAACGTAGGCGATGAGCCCGGTCTGGGTGCCGCCAACGAGGTACGGCGGAAGGACGAGCAACGCGTCGGCACCCGCCTCGCGGGCAGCCCGGCCCACGGTGATGGCGTGGCCGAGCGGTCCGCCCGCGCCACCGATGAGGGGCACCTCGCCGGCGACGGCGGCCGACGCTGCCGTCAGCACCGTCGCGTACTCGTCGGTGCCGAGCGCATGAAACTCTCCGGTGCCGCACGCCGCGAACACGGCCGCGGCGCCCGCGTCGATGCCCGCCCGGATGTGGCGCGCGGTGACCGCGGCGTCGACGGCGCCCGAGGCATCGAACGCCGTCACGGGGAAGAACATCACGCCAGGCCGAAAGGTGAGAGCGGTCATCGGTGCGCCTCCTCGGCGGCGTCGGTGGTGGGCACGTCGGTATCGACCAGTTCGGTACGCCAGGAACGCTCGGGGCGCCAGCCGATCAGTTCCGCGGCCCGTGCACTCGTGAAGACGGGGTCGGTCGGGGCGAGAGCGGCGATGTGCGGTGCCGTACTCGGCACCAGTCGGGCGAGCGCTTCTGCTACCGGCTCGCGAACGAGCGAATCGCCGGCGCCGACGAAGAAGGTCAGGCCGTTGGTCGCCGATGAGGGGGCCGCCGCCCACGACGCGACGAACGCGCCCGCATCCCGCGCATCCACGTAGTTGAACAGGGCGACGACCGAGAGTGCCGGGTCGTCGAGCCGCTCTCGGATGGTGTGCCCCTGCTGCGTGGGCGCCCCGCGCCACTCTTCAGGGGCCACGACGTAGCAGGGTCGGAAGGCACCGACGGTGATGCGGTCGCCGTGCTGCCGCGCGGCCATCGCGACGAGATCCTCAACGGCGGCCTTCGATTGCGCGTAGCCGTTCCACGGCGCGCGCGGGTGCTCCTCATCGAGGGGCAGGTACTGCGGCGCCCAACCTCCCGGCGCCCCGTAGCCGAGCACGGTCGGGCTGCTGGCGACAAGGACGCGCGCCGTGCCGGTCGCGAGTGCCGCGTCGAGAACCGAAAAGAGGAGTCCCGTGTTGACCGCATAGGTCTCGTGATCGGGTGCACTGAACGGCACCGCGATCGCGGCGAGATGCACGATGGTGTCGGGGCGCACCTCGGCGACGAGTGCCGCCGTCGCGTCGCGATCGCTGAGATCCAGGATGCGCTGCTCGGCCGGGCTGTTCGGATCGGTCACACGATCGACCGCCACCACCCGGTGGCCCCGGTCAGCGAGCACGTTAACAACGCTGCGGCCGAGGCGACCGGCCGCCCCGGTGACGAGCGTGACGGTCACGCTGAGCTCTCCCGTGCATCCCCTGTAAACGCCGTCGATGCGGCGCCGATGGGGAGCTCAGTGATGGCGATGGGCATGCCCGACTCGAGCGAGCGGTTGCCGGCGATGCCGACGCCGACGGCCCGAGCGCCGTCCGCCCAGGTGGAGACGAGCCCCAGCGGGTCCTCCCCCGCGCCGATGAACAGGTCGCGCAGGAGCGGTGCGTCTCCCCCTCCGTGGCCACCTTCGGCTTCGGGGATCTCGACCTCGCGCGCCGGCGCGAAGTGGTGCTGCAGCACAAGCCGCTCGGCAACCGGGCGTGATCCGTCGTCGACGACGATGTCGGGGCGTGCGCTCGGGTCGATGACCACGCGTCCGGCGTCGTCGATGATGACAGACCCGCGCTCGACGACCGTGAGTTCGGCGCGGCCCTTCGTGCCGTTGACGGCGACCGTGTACCCCTCCCACGGGGCGTGCGCGTTCAAGGCGTAACTGAGGGTTGGGCCCCCGGCGTAGTCGACGATGACGGCAAGGTTGTCTTCGATCGTGATGCCCTCGTCGAAGACGTCTTGATCGCGCCGGTAGCCGTCGTGCTGCTCCTGGTCGAAGTACATCGCCTTCAACTGCGGGTCGGCCCGCAGGTCGAGGCTGAAGCCGTCGCGCAGGGGCGAATCGACGGAGCCGCGCTCGGGCCGCGGACCGACGCCGCGCTGACGGGCGTTTTCGGCGCCGTAGAAGCGCAGACCGCCACTCGCGTAGACGCGAGTGGGTGTGTCGTCGATCCACCAGTTGACGAGGTCAAAGTGGTGCGAGGCCTTGTGAATCAGTAGACCGCCCGAGTTCTCTTTCTGGCGGTGCCAGCGCCGGAAGTAGTCGGCGCCGTGGGCCGTGTCGAGCACCCACTCGAAGTGCACGCTTGTGACATCGCCGATCTCACCCTCGGCGATGAGGCGACGCAATGCGCCGTTGCGCGGCGCGTAGCGGTAGTTGAAGGTCACGATGACCTCGCGACCCGTGCGTTCGACCGCCGCGGAGATCGCCGCAAGACCGCTCTCGTTGATCGTGAGCGGCTTCTCGACGATGACATCGGCGCCCGCCTCGAGCGCGGTGCAGATGTAGTCGGCGTGCGTCACGTCCGGCGTCGTGATGATGACCCGATCGATGCGGTGCTCGGCGACCGCATCCCGGAGGGCTGCAGGGTCGAAGCGGTGCGGCTCGTTCCCGCCGTGCGGTTCGATCGACCGGGCGTACGCCACGTCGAGGCGCCCCGGGTTGGTGTCTGCCCACGCCACGAGCTCGCCGCGATCGGAGTGCAGCCCCGACAATGCGCTGATGTACATCTGCGCGCGCGAACCTGCTCCGATCAACGCATAGCGGAGGCGGACGTGGTGCGAGTCGATCATTCTGCCTCTTTGCAGTGGAGCGATGCGGTCAGGAGACACGGATGCGTCGCTGAGTGGGAAAGCGTTTCCCCACTATAGCGCCCTCGTGTGGTGCCTGCCAGACCGCCTTACCCCCGCGGCAGGTAACGGAGCGGCGGGTGCGTGCGGGCGACGAACTCGCGCAGCTCTTCCAGCGACCCTCCGAGCCCGAGGGCGCGAGCCTGCACGAGCACATTGCCGAGCGCCGTGGCCTCAACCGGCCCGGCCAAGACGGGAATCCCCGAACGGTCAGCCGTGAGCTGGCAGAGCAGCGCATTCAGCGAACCTCCGCCGACGATGTGGATGACGCCGATCTCGCGGTCGGCGAGCCGACCGGCCGTAGCAACCGCGTCCGCGAACGCCGCCGCGAGCGACTCAATGATGCTGCGCGCGAACTCGGCACGTGTCGCGGGCACGACGTCGCCCGACTCCGCGATCACGTCCGCGATACGACCCGGCATGTCTCCCGGCGCCGCCAGACGCGGATCATTCGCGTCGAAGCCAGGGACGGGCCCGCTGACCCGTGCTGCCTGCGCAAGCAGACTCGACAAGTCGACCGGGCCGCTCTCGGCCTCCCACGAGCGGATCGACTCGGACAGCAGCCAGAGCCCCGTGACGTTGTGCAGGAACCGCACCCGCCCGTCGACGCCGCCCTCGTTCGTGAAGTTCGCCTCGCGCGCCGCGTCCGTCATGACCGGATGCTCGAGCTCCAGGCCCACGAGCCCCCAGGTTCCGCAGCTGATGTACGCCGCATCGGGCCGCGTCATCGGCACGGCGACGACCGCCGACGCCGTGTCGTGGGATCCGACGGCCGTGACGCGAACCTCGGCCGACGCCGCGAGCGCGGCACGAGCATCCGATGAGAGGGGCCCGATGTCGTCGCCCGGGGACACGAGCGGCGGGAAGATCGACCGCGGCAGTCCGAGGCGCTCGATGAGCCCCTCGTGCCACGCGCCCGTGCGGGGGTCGAGCAGCGCGGTCGTCGAGGCATTCGTTCGCTCGGCGACGGCGCGACCGGTAAGCCACCAGGCGAACAGGTCGGGTATCAGGAGGAACTGCTCGGCTGCATCCAGGCGCGCGCCCTCGGCCGCGAGCTGGAAGACCGTGTTGAACGGCAGGTGCTGCAGACCAGTGGCCGCGTACAGCTCCGCCGGCGGCACGACCGCGTGCACGGCATCGACCCCGCTCGCGCACCGCTCGTCTCGGTAGTGAAACGGCGCGCCGAGCAGTTCGTCGCCCGCCACCAGCCCGTAGTCGACCGCCCACGAGTCGATGCCGATGCTCGTGATCGCCGGGTCGTCCGCGAGCGCCGCCCGCAGCCCCGCCATGACGTGGCCGCGCAGCGCCGCGATGTCCCAGTGCAACGCGTCACCGGCGCGCACCGGTCCATTGGGGAAGCGCGCCACCTCCGTCATGTCGATGCGGTCGGGCCCGATCACCGCCGACATGACGCGCCCGCTGGTGGCGCCCAGGTCGACGGCGGCGACGTGACATTCTTCGACCATCGGGATGCTCGCCCCGCTACCGCAGGAAGGCCGCGGCGACCCCCGCATCGACGGGAATGTGCAGGCCCGTCGTGTGGCTGAGGTCTGGCCCGGTCAGGACCGCGACGGCGTTCGCGACGTGGTCGGGCAACACTTCGCGCTTCAGGATCGTGCGCTGGGCGTAGAACGTGCCGAGGTCTTGCTCGTCGACCCCGTAGGTCGCCGCGCGGTTGGCGCCCCACCCGGAGGCGAAGATGCCCGAACCGCGCACGACCCCGTCGGGGTTGATGCCGTTGACCTTCACGCCGTGCTCGCCGAGCTCGACGGCGAGCAGCCGCACCTGGTGCGCCTGGTCGGCCTTCGTCGCCGAGTAGGCGATATTGTTCGGGCCCGCGAACACCGAGTTCTTGCTCGAGATGTAGATGACGTCGCCGCCCATGCCCTGATCGATCAGGATGCGCGCGGCCGCTTTCGAGACGAGGAACGACCCCTTCGCCATGACGTCGTGCTGCAGGTCCCAGTCGGCCTCGGTGGTGTCGAGCAGCGGCTTCGACAACGAGAGCCCCGCGTTGTTGACGACGATGTCGACGCCGCCGAAGGCGAGCACCGCCTCGCGAAGCGCCGCGTCGATCTGCGCCGCATCCGTCACGTTCGCCTGCACGCCGATCGCGACGTCCGTCGAGCCGAGCTCGGCGGCGGCCGCCTGCGCCTTTTCGAGATCGAGGTCGGCGATGACGACGCAGGCGCCCTCGGCGGCGAGTCGCGTGGCGATGGCCTTGCCGATGCCGCTCGCGGCACCCGTCACGAAGGCGACGCGCGTCGCGTGCGACTTCGGCTTCGGCATGCGCTGCAGCTTCGCCTCTTCGAGCGCCCAGTATTCGATGCGGAACTTCTCGGCGTCGCTGATCGGCGTGTACGTGCTGATCGCCTCGGCACCACGCATCACGTTGATCGCGTTCAGGTAGAACTCGCCGGCGACGCGGGCGGTCTGCTTGTTGGCGCCAAAGCTGAACATGCCGACCCCGGGCACGAGCACGATGAGCGGGTCCGCTCCGCGAATGGCTGGCGACTCGGGAGTCGCGTGGGCGTTGTAGTAGGCCGTGTAGTCGGCGCGGTACGCCTCGTGCAGCTCGTGCAGACGCGCGATCGCGTCCTCGACGCTCGCGTCGGCGGGCAGGTCGAGCAGCATCGGCTTGACCTTCGTGCGCAGGAAGTGGTCGGGGCAGCTCGTGCCGAGCTCGGCAAGCGCTGGCGCCTTGTCCCGAGCGAGGAAGTCGAGCACACGCGGGTCGTCACTGAAGTGGCCGACCATGGGCTTGTCGTGGCTGGCAATGCCGCGGATGCTCGGGGCGAGCGCCGCCGCCTTCTCACGGCGCGCATCCTGGTCACCGATCGCCTCGAATCCGGGTCGAACCGAACCAAACGGTTCGGCGGAGCCGTGCTCGTCGATGTGCTGCTGCGCGGTGTCGATGATCCAACGCGAGTTGGTCTCGCACTCGTCGGAAGTGTCGCCCCACGCGGTGATGCCGTGGCCGCCGAGAACGCAGCCAATGGCCTGCGGGTTCTGTGCCTTGATCTCGGCGATATCGAGGCCGAGTTGGAAGCCGGGGCGGCGCCACGGCACCCAGACGACCTTGTCGCCGAAAATCGTCGAGGTGAGCTGCTCGCCGTCGGCGGCCGTCGCGATGGCGATGCCGGCGTCGGGGTGCAGGTGGTCGACGTGGGGGGCGTCGACCAGGCCGTGCATGGCCGTGTCGATGCTCGGGGCGGCCCCGCCCTTGCCGTGCAGGCAATAGTCGAACGCGGCCACCATTTCGTCTTCGCGGTCGATGCCCGGGTAGACGTCGACGAGGGCGCGCATGCGGTCGAGACGCAGCACCGCAAGGCCTTGCTCGGTCAGCGTGCCGAGGTCGCCGCCCGAGCCCTTCACCCACAGCAGCTCGACGGGCTCGCCCGTCACCGGGTCGGTCTCGGTGCCCTTGGCTGAGGTGTTGCCCCCGGCGTAGTTCGTGATGTGCGGCTCAGCGCCGAGGCGATTCGAGCGGGCGATGAGTTCTGCGGGGGTTTTGGCCATGGTCGCCTCTGTGTTAGAAATTGTTATTTATTACAGAGACTAACATCGTCAGACCAGGTCAACAAGCGATCGATATGCGTCGAGTCGCGGGTCAGAGGGGTCCAGCTCGGTGATAACGATGTCGATCTGCGCCCACTCGAGCGCTCTCACGAGGGCCCTCTGCCCCAATTTGGACGAATCGGCGAGCACGACGGTCGTCGCCGCCCGAGACGCGAAGACCTGCTTGACGGCCGCCTCGTCGAGGGAAACCTCGGCCGTTCCCACGGCACTATCAATGGCACTTGCCGACGTCACGAACAGGTCAAACGAAAAGCCACGAGCTACCTGCTCGGCAGTGGGTCCCACGAGACTGCCCGTCTGGGGCTCACGCTCCCCTCCGACCAGGATCGTACGAATGCCGGAGCGCCCGTGGGTAACCGCAGCGTTGTCCACAGAGTTCGTCACCACCAGTAGCCGTTGGGGGCGCACGAGCGCGAGCAGCGTCCCGCTCGTGGTCGACGCGTCAAAGGCGGCCGCACCGTCCATAGGAACGAACGAGAGGGCCTTGCGCGCAATCGCCTCCTTCGCCAGCGTGCGTGTCGACGCTCGCTCGCCGAACGCTCGCGGTACAACCGGTGCCACGGCGCCGCCCCGAACGCGGCGCGCGAGCCCGTCGGCATCGAGGCGATCGATGTCTCGGCGCACGGTCATGACCGAAACGGCGAGCTCTTCCGCCGCCGGCTCCAACTGGATGACGCCATCGCGCTCCAGAATCTCGAGCAGCCGCTCACGGCGGCGAGACGGTAGCGGCGTAGGCATGGTGTCAGAGTACGCAGTCTCGAACGGGACTCACCGAGTCCTGATTGCGCCTTGACACTCTGAAATCGCCGGGGTAGGTTCACTGAATCAAGAGAAGGTTCAATGAACCTATTGACAACTTCTCGATGATGCCTCCGTAGTTCACGGAGGATGGCGATGGCGCCGCGACTGGCGTCCGACTGATTAAGGGATGTCATGACCAAGGCGGGACCGTACGAGGGAGTCAGCTCCACCGAGGCGAGCATCGAGCGAGCAATGGAGGCCGGCGGCGGCATCCTGCGCCTTGCGCCCGCCTGGGTTCCCCGCTCGTTCTGCACCCCGGGCAAGCGCCTGCGGCTGCACCCGGACGACTACTTCCCGCTCGGCAAAGACCGCGGCGGCGTCGACGAGCGCTGGTTCTCCAGCGCCATCCGCGCCGAGAACGGTCCGCTCACCGACCCCTTCGAAGGCCTCAGCCTCGTCGTCGGCCCCGACGGCGAGATCATCCCCTTCGACGAGTTCCTCGCCCACACCAAGGGCGAGGCGATTGGAACGCTGTTCGACGAGTACGGCACCTGGCCGATGTACTCGAAGTTCTTCGACAACCAGTACCCGCTGCCGTTCCACCTGCACCAAAAGGACGAGCACGCCGCCCTGGTCGGAAAGCGCGGCAAGCCCGAGGCATACTACTTCCCGCCGCAGCTCAACAACCACGGCGGAGAGTTTCCGTACACCTTCTTCGGGTTCCACCCCGAGACGACCCGGCAGCAGGTGCTCGAGAAGCTCGAGGGCTTCCTGCGCGGCGGCGACAACCGCATCACCGAGCTCTCGACCGCCTACCGCATCACCCCGGGCACGGGGTGGGACGTGCCGCCGGGAGTGTTGCACGCCCCTGCGAGCATGTGCACGTACGAGCCGCAGTCGGCGAGCGACGTCTTCGCGATGACCGAGTCGTGGTCAAACAACCGTGAGGTTCCCGACGAGCTGCTGTGGAAAGACATCCCCGCCGATCGCGTCGGAGACTTCGAGTTCGTGCTCGAGATCATGGACTGGGAACGCAACGTCGACCCCGAGTTCTGGAGCCACCGATTCACCGCGCCGGTGGAGACCGCCGCGAGCATCGCCTCGGGCGACGACCGCTACGTGGAGCGCTGGATCACCTACCGCTCGACGGCGTTCAGCGCCAAGGAGCTGACCGTCAAGCCGGGCGGCGAGGTCACGATCGCGGAGGGCGACGCGTACGGCTTCATCGCCGTCGACGGTCACGGCGACATCAATGGCCTGCCTGTCGCCGCGCTGTCGTCGATCCGCTACGGCCAGCTCTCGCACGACGAGTACTTCGTCACCGCATCCGCCGCCCGTGCCGGCGTGCGCGTGCGCAACACCTCGCCGAGCGCCGACCTCGTGCTCCTCAAGCACTTTGGCCCCGGCAACAGTGAGCTCGCGGCCGATGACGGCCCCGTGGCGGGAGAGCGTGCATGACCTCACACACAACGCTCTTCGGCCTCGAGCGTGACGCGGTCGCCCAGCGGGTGGGGGCGCTGCACCAGCTGGCGCGCATCGATCGCGTCGTCGACGACGACGGGCCGGGCCGGGGAGCGCGCCGTGTGCGTATGGTGACGGGGGGCGGTCTCGACGTCGACATTCACCCCGACAGAGCGCTCGACCTCGGCCAGGTCACGTACCGCGGTGTCCCTCTCGCCTGGATGTCTCCCGTCGGCATGACCTCACCAGCCATCGCCGAGTCGCGTGGCAACCACTGGCTGCGCTCGTTCGGGGGCGGCCTCATGGCGACGTGCGGCCTCGACAGCTTCGGCCCCGCGACCGTGCACGGCGGCATCGAGTATCCGCAGCACGGACGCGTGGGGGTGACCCCGGCATCGCTGACCTGCACCGACCTCATCGGAGACGAGCTCATCGTCTCGGGAACGGTCAGGCAGTCCGCGGTGTTTGGCGAGAACCTGGTGATGGACCGCACCTGGTCGGCCGACCTCGGGGGGTCGACGTTGCGGCTCACCGACGTCGTGCGCAACGACGGCCTGGCCGACGAGGGCCACATGGTGCTGTACCACGTCAACGTCGGGTGGCCATTGCTTCGCGAGTCGGCGGTGCTCGATGTGCCGTCGCGCGAGGTGACCCCCCGCGACGAGGATGCGCGGTCGGGCGCCGGACGCTGGCATCACATCGAACCGCCCCAGGACGGCTATCGCGAGCAGGTCTTCGGCCACGACTTCCGCGACCAGGGCATCGCCACGGTCTCGATCGACAACCCCGAACTCGACATCCGCCTGGAGCTCGCGTTCGACTCGGCGACCCTGCCCGCGATGCACCAGTGGAAGATGAGCGGAAAAGGGCACTACGTCATGGGTCTCGAGCCCGTGAACGTCAACACCTTCGGGGGGCGCAGCGGCGCGGCCGCCGCGGGAGTGCTGCCCGTGCTGCGCCGCGGCAAAGAGGTCTCGTACTCCCTCGAGATTCGCCTCGGCCCCTCCCGTCTGCGAGGTGCGTGATGACGACCGCTCCCGCCCTGCACATGTCCGGCATCTCGAAGTCGTTTCCCGGCATTCGCGCTCTCACCGACGTCGGCCTGAGGGTGGACGCCGGCGAGGTGCACGCCATCGTCGGCGAGAACGGCGCGGGCAAGTCGACGCTCATGAAGATTCTTGCCGGCGTGCACCAGCCGGATGCTGGCGAGATCGAGCTCAACGGGCATCCCGCGAAGCTCGCCGACCCCATCGAGGCCCGGCGGCGCGGCATCGGCATGGTCTACCAAGAGTTGAACCTCGTTCCCGACCTCACGGTGGCGGAAAACATCCTGCTTGGCTCGACGCCGTCCCGATGGGGAATCGTCGACCGTCGCGCGCTGCGCTCGCGGGCGAGAGCCGTGCTCGATGAGTTGGATGCACGCATCAATACCGACGATCTGGTCGGCTCGCTAACGGTCAGCCAGCAACAGATCGTCGAGATCGCAAAGGTGTACGCGTCGAGTCCGGCGATCGTCGTGCTGGACGAGCCGACCTCGTCGCTCAGCGAGCACGAGACGCAGTCGCTGTTCCGCATCATCCGGCGGATGACGACGGCGGGTATCGCCGTCATCTACATCTCACACCGACTGCGCGAGGTGCTCGACATCGCGCAACGCGTCACCGTGCTGCGCGATGGTCGGCTCGTCGAGACACGCTCAACGGACGGCATTAGCGCCGGAGAAATGATTCGACTCATGGTCGGCCGCGACCTCACCGACGTCTTCCCCAAGCGGGAGGTTCCGATCGGCGACGTCGTGCTCTCCGTCACGGGCCTGAGCCGTACCGGCGAGTTCTCGGATGTGGAACTGACGGTGCGCGCCGGCGAGATCCTCGGACTCGCCGGACTCGTGGGAGCCGGCCGCACGGAGGTTGCCCGGGCAATCTTCGGCCTCGACAAGCGCGACGGCGGCAGTGTGTCGCTGGACGGCACCGAGATCGCCATCCGCACTCCGCGCGACGCGGTGCGCGCGGGCATCGCCTACGTGCCAGAGGATCGCAAGCGCGACGGAATCGTGCCGCAGCTCTCGATCAAGGACAACATCTCGCTCGCGGTGCTCGACCGCGTCTCGCTCTCCGGCTGGGTGAAGCGGGGAGCCGAGCAGAGCATGGCCCAGACGAAGGCGACCGAACTCACGGTCTCGCCGCCGGACATCCGCCCGCGGGTCGACACCCTCTCGGGCGGAAACCAGCAGAAGGTCGTCTTCGCCAAGTGGCTCGCCGCCGCCCCGCGCGTGCTGATCCTCGACGAGCCGACGCGCGGCGTCGACGTCGGCGCGAAGGCCGACATCCACACGATCATCGGCGAGCTCGCGGCGCAGGGAACGGCGATCATCATGATTTCTTCCGAGCTGCCCGAAGTGCTCGCGGTGAGCGACCGCATCGTCGTGCTACACGAGGGGCGCGTCTCCGCCGAACTTCCTCGCGGGTCCTCCGAGCACGACGTCATGCACGCCGCAACCGGGGAGGTCTCCGCGTGACAACACCCGTTCCCCCGCCCAGCCGCACCGTCAACCGCGGACTGTTCAGCCACATCGGCGCCCGACTGGGCCTGCCCGCGGGCATCGTCGCGACGCTGATCGCCGGAACGCTCGTGAGCGACCGATTCTTGACGGTCCAGAACCTCACCAACGTGCTCATCAACATGTCGATCATCGGCATCATCGTCGTGGGCATGACGTTCGTCTTCGTCACGCGCGGCCTCGCCGACCTCTCGGTGCCCGCTACCGTCGCCGTCGGGGGCCTGCTCGTTCTCGGGCTCGAGTCGAGCATCGGTACTCTGCCCGCCGCAATCGTCGGGGTGCTCACCGCTGCGATCGCCGGCGCCGTCAACGGCTGGCTCATCGGCTACGCGGGGCTCAACCCGGTCATCACCACGCTCGCCAGCGGCACGATCGTGCTGGGGATCGCGCAGGTCTTCGTCGGCGGCGTCATCGTCTACGGCGACAACCGTGAGGCGCAGGCCTTCCTCACCGGCAGGGTGTTCGGCGTCGTGCCGGTGATCGTACTGATCTTCCTCGCCGTCGTGATCGCCGGACATCTGCTGCTGAGCCGGACCGTGCTGGGCCGATGGTCATACGCGGTGGGCAGCAATCCGTCGGCCACCGGCGCCAGTGCCGTGCCCGTCAAGCGCGTGCGCGCCTTCGCCTTCCTGCTGACCGGCACGCTCGCCGGATTCAGCGGCGTGCTGCTCGGGATCACCCTGCAGACCGCGCGGCCGGGAATCGGCACAGGGTATGAATTCGACGCCATTACCGCCGTGGTGGTGGGCGGCGTCAGCCTGCTCGGCGGGTCGGGAACCGTGCTGTACGCCTTCGGCGGGCTCCTGTTCGTGCAACTGCTGACGAACATCATGGTGCTGCTGGGTGTCCCCACGGAACCGCAGGGACTAGTCAAGGGCGCACTGATCGTCACGGCCGTCGCGATCGACGTCGCACTGCGCCGACGAGGAGGACGCTCATGAATGCGCGCACCACGATCGTTACGAGTGACGCCTTCCACGCGCTCGTGCGTAACCGCGTCATCATCATCCTGACCGCAACGCTCATCGTCGGGGCAACCTTCGTGCCAGGCTTTCTCGAGTTCCGCACCGCAAGCCTGGGCCTCGACCGCATGGCAACGCTCGGTCTCGTCGCCATCGGGCTCACGGTCGTGCTGATCGCCGGCCAGCTGGACCTCTCGGGTGGCGCGATTCTCGCCCTGTCCGGCATCGCCACCATCGGCCTGCAGGCTGAGCTCGGTCAGATCCCGGCAGCGCTCGTCGGCTTCTGCGTCGGGATCGCGGCGGGAGCCATCAACGGCTTCCTCGTCGTGGTGCTGCGCATCAATTCGCTCGTCGCGACCCTCGCATCCATGCTGTTCTTCCGAGCCCTGTGCCACCTCATCACGGAGTCGCGTCCGATCAGTGGAATCGACCCGTTCTTCGGGCTGGCCGTGTCGCGACCGATCGAGGGAACATTTACCGGACGCACGCTGGTGTTCTTCGTGCTCATCATCGCGCTGCACTTCTGGCTCACCCGCACCGTCGCGGGCCGTCACCTCTTCGCCGTCGGCAGCAACCCCGCGAGCGCGGAGGCCAGCGGAATCCGATCCCGCGCCTACCTCTTCGGCGCCTTCGTGTTCAGCGGAACGATGGCCGGATTCGCCGGGGTGATCCAGAGCCTGAGCGTGAACACCGGGTCACCCGTCTTCGGAGAGAACATCGTGCTCGTCGCGATCGCCGCCGTCGTCATCGGCGGTACCCGGCTCGAAGGCGGCCGGGGGTCAGCGCTCGGCACGCTGGGCGGTCTTCTCACCATCGCCGCGCTCACGACGGCCATGGAGTACCAGAGCGTTCCCGCCTACCTGCAGGCCATCGTCACCGGTGTGATCCTCCTGCTCCTGATCCTGCTCGACCGAACAGTGTCGGGTAGTCAACGCCGTGATGTCACGCTCGCCGCACTGTGGCGTCGTGCGCAGTCATCGCGGTCATCTCGAAAGCACGAAAGGACCCTTGCATCATGAGAAAAATCATTTCCCCGGTCGGCAGCCTGGCCCTCGCGGCCGTTGCCGGCCTGGTGCTGGTGGGCTGTGCGCCCGCCGCGGAGACCGGAGGCGGATCCGGCAACGACGGCAACGCCAGTGGTGGCGACGCTGCGTCCGAGCGCGTCGAGATCTGCTACGTCACGGCCGCCGAGGCTCACCCCTACGTCACGCCCGCGAACGAGGCGTTCGATGCGGCTGCCGAGGACGCCGGGGCCACGGTCACGCGACTCTCTCAAGAGTTCGACGTGCAGACCGGCACCGAGCAGCTCAACACGTGCATCGGGCAGAACCCCGACGGCATCGTGCTGTGGCCGCTCGACCCGCAGGCCTACATTCCCGGTCTGATCTCGGCCCAGGATGCCGGCATCCCGGTTGTACTCATCAACTCCCCCATGGATGACGAGGCGCTGGAATTCGTGACCTCGTTCACCGGGCCCGACGTGTACGACCAGGGCGTCATGTCGGCCGACCTCATCAACGAGTTGCTCGGCGGCGAAGGCCAGATCGTGATTATCGCGGGCCAGGCGGGCAACGGCACGACGATCGGACGCACCGACGGATTCACGGAGCGTCTCGACGAGCTCGGGTCGAACATCGAGGTGCTACAGATCGTGAACGCTGACTTCGACCAGCAGAAGGCGCTGGAGGCCAGCCGCGACCTCATCACCCGGTTCGGCGACGACCTGGACGCCGTCTACGCCAACGACGACACCATGGCCCGTGGCTTCATCGACGCCTGGACCGAATCGGGCCGAAGCCTCGACGACATCCCGCCGATCACGGGAATCAACGGCCAGCAGGACGCGTTCGAGTCGATCCGTGACGGCTCCTTCTACGCCACGATCGTTCAGTCGCCCCGTGAGGACGGCAAGCTCGCGCTGAACACCATCGTCGCGGCAGCGCAGGGCGAGGCTGTCGAGGCCCGCATCCCGATCCCGCTGACAATCGTCACGAGCGAGAACGTCGACGACGTGGAGCCGGCCTTCTAGGCCGTCAGCACGGCAAACCGCGACACAGAACAATCGGGCCCGCTCCTGTAGACGAGGAGCGGGCCCGATCTCTGCACAGCCTACTCAGGCGCTCTCGCGCAACACGAGCTCGGGGCGCAAAACGACGTGGTTGGCGGCGGGAACGCGTGAGCTCGTGCGCGACAGCAGGTCCATGATCATGTCGACGGCAGTCCTGCCGAGCCCGTGTCGCGGCTGGCTGACCGTCGTCAGCGGAACGCTCGAGACGGATGCCCACTCGAGGTCGTCGTAGCCCACAATCGCGATCTCGTCGGGAACCACCATTCCCTCGTGAAGCAGCTGCTGCTCGAGGCCGAGCGCGAGCATGTCGTTCGCGCAGAACACCGCGGTCGGTCGCTCCTCAGGCCGCCGTCGAATCAGGCGATCGGCCGAGGCGCGGCCCGCCTCGATCGTCCACGAGTCTGCCTCGAGCAGCTCGAGTTCAACTCCTGGCTCCGCGTCGACAACGCTTCGCGCCCCGGCGAGGCGCGTGCGCACCTTGGGGCTCTGCTCCGGGTGACCCAGGAAGGCGATGCGGCGGTGTCCGGCAGTAACCAGATGCCGCGCGCCGAGGCGGCCTCCCTCGAAGTCATCGACGACGACCGACCAGCAGTCGCGATCATCGCCCACGCGGTCGACGAAGACCATCGGCACTCCGCGGTCACGCAGCATCTCGAGCCGCGGGCTCTGCTCATCGACGGGGGCGATGATGATGCCCTGAACCCGGGATTGCACGAGCAGGTCGAGGTTCTGCTGCTCGCGCACCGGGTCGTACCCGCTGTTGCAGAAGATCACACCGACCCCGAGCTCTTTGCAGCGCTCCTCGGCGCCGAGTGCCACATCCACGAAGAAGGGATTGTCGAGATTGGCGATCGCGAGGCCGAGGGTGCGCACGCGTCCAGGCCGAAATTGGCGCGAGCTCTGATTGGGCACGAAGTCGAGTTCTCGGATCGCCGCGAGCACGCGCTCGCGGGTGTCCTCGCGCACGTACGAGGGCCGGTTCAGCACGTTGCTGACGGTCCCGGCAGACACCTGGGCAAGACGTGCGACATCGCGAATCGTCGCCATATCCCACCCCCAGGTTCTTGTTCAATGAACCAGTCTAGGGGTACTGCAGCCCTTCCCCGCTCGTCAATCTGGCCCGATTATGGGACCGGCGCGAGCGACCTGCTGTGAGCCGCAGACTCGGTTAGTTCGCCTCGAGTTGCGCATCCAGATTGAAGACCTCGGTGAGACGGCGAGCCGCCTGGTCGGCACGCGCGTCCTCCCCGCCAAGCGCGACGAAGTAGGGTCCCATCTCGGCTTCCCAGCGGGCGGCGACGGGGCTGTCGGCGAGATAGCTCTGCGCTGCCTCATCGTCGTCGACCTCGTAGTAACCGAACAGCGTGCCGTCCGACTCGTCGAGGAAGAGCGTGTAGTTTCGGCGCCCGCTTGCGGCAATCGTCTCGAGCATCTCGCGGCGCACCGGCGAGTGCACACGCCGATACTCATCGAGTAGTTCCGGGTGCACCTGCAGGCGGAAGCCGACGCGCATGCTCAGGCGCCCCATCCGGCTTGGGTGCCGCCGACACGCTCGGCGATGATCGTCTCGCGGTAGCCGCTCGCGGCGAACGCCGCCATCGGGTCGGCCGGCAGCCCCCGCGACTCGCGCCACGCCGCCAGGTCGGCCCGAACATCCGTGTAGAAGGCGTCCATGAGGACACCGTTCGCGCCGAGAACGTCGTTGGCGCGCTGGGCCGCGTCGAGCGCCTCGTGGTCGATGAGCAGGGCCCGCGCGGTCATCTCCTGCACGTTGAGTACGCTGCGGATCTGCCCGGGAATCTTCTCTTCGATGTTGTGGCACTGGTCGAGCATGAAGGCCACGTCGGTGCCCTCGTCGTAGCCACCGCCGCGCACGACCTCGACCATGATGCGGAACAGCTGGAACGGGTCGGCCGCCCCCACGATGAGGTCGTCGTCGGCGTAGTTGCGCGAGTTGAAGTCGAACGAGCCGAGCTTGCCGAGGCGCAGCAGCTGCATGACGATGAACTCGATGTTGGTGCCGGGCGCGTGATGGCCCGTGTCGAGGCAGACGACGGCGCGGTCGCCGAGGGCCGCGACCTGGGCGTAGGCCGTTCCCCAGTCGGGAACGTCGGTGTGGTAGAACGCCGGCTCGAAGAACTTGTACTCGAGCACGAGGCGCTGGTCATCGCCGATGCGCTCATAAATCGTCGCGAGGCTGTCGGCCAGGTTGTCCTGGCGGCGACGCATGTCGTCCTGCCCGGCATAGTTCGTGCCGTCGGCGAGCCAGATCTTCAGGTCGCGCGAGCCGGTCGCGTGCATGACGTCGATGCAGTCGAAGTGGTGGTCGATCGCCCGCTGGCGGACCTTCGGGTCCGTCGCGGCGAGGGACCCGAACTTGTACTCCTCGTCTTGGAACGTGTTGGAGTTGATCGTGCCGAGCGCGACGCCGTGGCTCTCGGCGTGGGTGCGCAGGGCGGCGTAGTCGTCGACCCTGTCCCACGGAATGTGCAGGGCGACGCTGGGTGCGAGCCCGGTGTGCTTGTGCACCTGGGCGGCGTCAGCGACCTTCTCGAAGGGGTCTCGCGGGGTGCCCGGTGTGCCGAATACGCGGAAGCGCGTGCCGGAGTTGCCGAACGCCCAACTCGGCAATTCGATGGCCTGGCGCTCGAGGGCGGGGGCGATGTCGGCGAAGGTCGTCATTGTCATGGCTCCTGGCAGCAGAAAACGTTGGGGTGGCGTGTGGGGCCCGGGCTGTGAACCCGGGCCCCACTGCCGACTAGAAGTTGAAGTCGGCGATGTTGTCAGCGTTGAATACGAACGGGTCGCCAAGCAGCACCGTGCCGTTCGCGCCGACGGTGTAACTGCCGAGTCGGCCAGCGTCGAAGGTGTCGCCTTCAGCCCCCGTGATGGTGCCCTCGACAAGTGCCTTCGCGGCGTAGGCGGCGAGGTAGCCCAGGTCAGCCGGGTTCCACAGCGCGAATGCCGTTACCGTGCCGTCTTCCACATACTCGCGCATCTGGTTCGGCGTTCCGAGACCAGTAACGGCTACCTGACCCTGGAACTGCGAGGTCTGGATATACCGCGCAGCGGCAGCGATGCCGACCGTGGTCGGCGAGACAATTCCACGGAGCTCGGGGTAGGTCTGCAAGAGCGCCGCGGTGCGGTCAAACGAGGTCTGGTCGTCGTCGTCGCCATAGACAACGTCAACGAGCTCGATGTCGGGCCAGTTGGCGGCGAGCTCTTCCTGCATGAGTTCGATCCACGCGTTCTGGTTTGTCGCATTGGCCGCGGCCGACAAGATAGCAATCTGGCCTTCGCCGCCGATCTGCTCGGCAATCATTTCGACCTGAACGCGCGCAATACCCTCAGCCTCGGCCTGGTTGATGAACAAGTCGCGGCATTCGGGGTTCGTGTCGGAGTCGAAGGTCACGACCTTCACGTCAACGCTGCGCGCCTCGTCCAGCGCGTCGCAGATGGCCGCCGGGTCGTTCGCCGACACAACCAGTGCGTCGACCCCCTGCTGGGCGGCAGTCTGAATGAAGGACACCTGTGACGTCGGGCTCGCCTCAGTTGGACCAACCTCTTGGAAGGTGCCGCCAAACTCGGCGATCGCCTCGGCGCCGCCTGCATTGGAGGTGTCGAAGTAGGGGTTCCCGAGGCTCTTCGGCAGGAACGTGATGGCGAAGTTGCTGTCACCACCGGCTCCTGGATCGGGTGCGGCGCCGTTGTCGCCGCCGCTGTCGCCGTTTGCGCAACCAGCGAGCACAAGACCCGCGGCCATGGTCAGCGCGGCGGCTCCGAAGAGACGCCCGCCCCGACCGGTGTGTCGACCAAACATCATTGTTTCCTTTCCGTCGATTAGTGCGTGATTGCAGGACCGGCACGCTCTGGAAGAGCGCCGCCTCTCTAGCCCTGTTTTTCTCCCCGCGCTCTGGCCGTCGCTCGGGCGCGATGGAACCAGGCGAGGAAGCTTGCGCTCACCACGGAGAGGACGAGGACGACTCCCGTGATGACGTTGATGATGTCGGCGGTAACACCCGCCAGGCGGAGTGCACTGCCGATCGTGCCGATGAGAAGAACCCCAGCGATAACTCCATGCAGGGCGCCGCGTCCGCCAAAGATCGAAACACCACCCAGCAGCACCGCGGCGATCACGGCGAGCTCCATGCCTGTCGCGTTCTCGCCACGGGCATTGCCGTAGAGCAAGGTGAAATACACACCCGCAAACCCCGAGACAGTGCCACTAGCGACAAACAGGATGAACTTCGTGCGCCCGACATTGACGCCGGAGAAGTGCGCCGCTTCCTTGTTCAAGCCAATCGCATACAGGCTTCGTCCGAAGGGAGTTGCGTGCAATACAACGCCGAAGATGATCGCAAGGATCACGAAGGCGATCATGATCGAGGGAATGGGGGTTCCCGGGATATTGGAGCGGGCGAGAGACGTCCACTCCTCCGGGAAATCGGTCACGGCCTGGGTGCCAAGTAGTCCGACGGAGATTCCACGGAACATCGCGAGCGACCCGATAGTCACCGCCAGCGAGGGTAGCCCCACGACGGTCACGAGGAAGCCATTGATCGTTCCCGCGACAGCCCCGACGAGAACGCCGGCGACCATCGCGAGCTCGAACGGTGCTCCGTCTCGCGTCAGGATTCCCACCGTCACGCTGGATAGGGCAACCACGCTCGCGACGGAGAGGTCGATCTCCTCGGTGATGATGATGAGCGTCATGGGCAAGGCGATGAGCAGGATGGGCGCCACGTCGCGGAGTAGGAACGTAATGGTGAGCGGGCTGTCGAAATTGGGCACCGTTGTGAGAGCGACGACGATCACCACGGCGAGCATCCCGATAACGGCACCCTCCCGCGTCAACACCGCGCGCCTCCAGAGAGGGCGGCCGTGCGGGACCATCGTGCGACGGGGACCGGAAACCGTGCGGAGTTCAGTCATTGTTGGTGTCCCTCAATTCGCGCAGCTTGCGGGCCTGTCGAACAGCGAGCACTCGATCGAGGACGATCGCGCCGATGATCAGCGCGCCAACGACAGCGCGTTGCCAGAAATCCTGAATTCCTATGACCGGAAGTGCACGGTTGATGGTGAGCAGCAGGAACGCCCCAATCGCAGCACCCCATACCGTGCCGACTCCGCCCGAGATAGCAACGCCGCCAATGACCGCTGCGCCGATTGCTTGCAATTCCCAACCGGTGCCGGCCTGAGAGCTGACGGTTCCGTAGCGGGCAGCGAACATCACCCCGGCGAGACCTGAGAGTGCGCCCGACATGACGAAGGCTGTGATGATGCGTCGATTGACCTTGAGTCCGTACAGGTCTGCAGCGTCAGGATCAGACCCGATTGCGTAGAACTCACGACCACCACGCGTGTTCCGCAGGTACCAGGCGGCCGCGATCAGCACCATGACAGCGACGAGGGTGAGCACGGGGATCGACAGAATCTGTTCGGTGCCGAGACTGCGGAACTCACGAGGCAGATCGGATGCATTGATTCGGTCGCTGCCGACCCACGCCACGTTGAGGCCTCGGTAGATGTAGAGCGTTCCGAGTGTGATCACGAGCGCGGGCACACGAGCAACGGCCACGAGCGCGCCATTGATGAGGCCGAGTGCGCCGCCGACGATCGCTCCAGCTAGGAAAACTGCGAGAACGGGGATGCCCGGGATGTCGATGAAGAGACGTCCGGTCAGGTAAGCGGTGATCCCGACGATCGAGCCAACGGAGAGGTCAACGTTTCTCGTGATGATGACGAATGCCTGTCCGACCGCCACGAGCATGAGGATCGAGGGAGTGAGCAGGAGGTCGCGGTAGCCGTCGGGGGAGAATACGAAGTTCGGATTCTGGAGCGTCGTGAATACGACGACAAGGATCAGGGTTGCGGCAACACCCGCCTCACGCGACAGTAAGCGAGCGCCGACCTTCGCGAGCGCCGTACGCCGGGCGGCGATGCTACCCGCGGCGGTGGTGGGAACTGTCATCGGGCAGCCTCCGTCTGGTGGGTGGCGGCGAGCATGACGTTCTCGGGAGTCGCATCCGCACGGTCGATCTCTGCGCTTATTCGGCCCTCACGCATGACGAGTACTCGGTCTGCCATGCCCAACACCTCAGGCAGCTCGGACGAGATCATGAGAACGGCAAGGCCTTGACCGGCGAGGTCGGACAGCAGTCGATGCACCTCGGCCTTCGTGCCGACATCGATGCCGCGCGTGGGCTCATCGATGATCAATACCCGTGGCTCGGTCGACAGCCACTTCCCGAGCACTACCTTCTGCTGGTTTCCGCCCGAGAGCGTGCCGACGACCGTATCCATCGCGAATGCCTTGACCTGGAGCCGAGTCGCCCAGGCTTCCGTGAGTCGGTTCTCGTCGCGCGTGCGAATGAGCCCAAAGCGCCGGAGCGAGTTCCGCACTGCCAGCGTGAGATTTCGCGCCACGCCGGAGTCCAGCACGAGACCCTGCTTTCGGCGATCCTCCGGCACGAAGGCCAGACCTCGGCGCACCGCTTCGGCGGGCCGCCCCGCAGGTAGGGCCTTCCCCAGCAGGGTGACGCTGCCGCTGTCGTAGGAGTCGACACCGAAAATGGCACGGGCCACCTCGCTTCGCCCGGCGCCGACAAGTCCGGCCAAGCCGACGATTTCTCCTGCTCGCACAGAGAACGAAATGTCGTGGAAGACGCCAGCGCGATTGAGGCCGTCTACGTGCAGAACGACGTCCCCAATTTCTGCGTCGACCTTTGGAAAGAGCGTCGCGACGTCGCGTCCGACCATCATGCGGACCATCTCTTCGATGGTCGTCTCGTGAGCGGGGGTTGTAGCAATGTACGCGCCATCCCGCATAACCGTGATCGTGTCGCACAACTCGAACACTTCGTCGAAGCGGTGCGAGATAAACATGATCGCGCGACCTTCATCGCGGAGGCTTCGCGCAACTGAGAAAAGGCGCGCCACCTCGTTGCCTGAGAGAGCGGCAGTTGGCTCATCCATGATGAGCACCCGCGCATCCAAAGAGATTGCCTTCGCGATCTCGATGAGCTGCTGGTCCGCGATCGAGAGGCCTTCGGTGACCCGGTCGGGATCGATCCGCACGCCGAGGCGCTCGAAGATCTTCCGCGCTTCGGTGCGCATCGTCTTTCGATCGATGCGGCCAACCCGGTTTGTTGGCTGTCGCCCCATGTAGATGTTCTCGGCGACAGAAAGGTCAGGAAAGAGCGTCGGCTCCTGATAGATGACGGCGATGCCCGCGTCTTTCGCCTGCGCGGTGGAGGTGAAGTCCACGGATTCGCCGCGCAGCAGATACTCACCCTGATCGCGGCGGTAGAGACCCGCGATGATTTTGACGAGCGTCGACTTGCCCGCACCGTTCTCACCGACGAGAGCGTGGATGGAGCCCGATTCGAGCGCAAGGTTGCCGTCGCTGAGTGCGACTACTGAACCGAATGTCTTCGATACGTTGCGCAACTCGAGCATGCTCGGGTGGTCCCGTTCGGGCGTCGTCATTGACGATCTCGCTTTCGATGAAACGATTTAATGCGTGCCGAAAGGATATGCACGTCACCTACGATTGTGCAAGTGAAACGAATCACATTTTGATCACTCGGACGTAGACTGAGGGCATGTCGACGTTGCGTGCGGTCAGCGTGAAGGACGTAGCGGGGCGCGCGGGAGTGTCTGTCGGCACGGTCTCGAACGTGCTCAACCGACCCGAAAAGGTCGCGCCGGACACGGTTGCACGTGTCCAGCAGGCAATCATCGAACTGGGCTTCATCAGGAACGATGCCGCTCGCCAACTCCGAGCGGGAAAATCGCGAGCCCTCGGTTTGATCGTCCTCGACGTTCGCAATCCGTTCTTCAGCTCCCTCGCCCTCGGCGCCGAAGATCGCGCGCGGGAAGCCGGCTATTCCATCATCCTCGGCAACAGCGATGAGAAGGTCGAACGCGAGTCGGCGTATCTCGACCTCTTCGAAGAGCAACGGATGGCCGGAGTGCTCATCAGCCCCTTCGGCGACGTAGAGGACAGGCTCGCTCGGCTTCGTGAGCGAGGAACTCCCGCGGTTCTGGTTGACCGCAGCACACCGACCGGCGGATTCAGCTCTGTCGCGGTCGACGACGTCGCGGGCGGGATGCTCGCCGGCCGTCATCTGCTGAGCACCGGTCGGCGCCGCATCGCATTCGTGGGAGGGCCCATTGACATTCGACAGGTGCACGACCGACTCACCGGGCTGAATGAGGCCGCAGGAAGCGTGTCCGGTGCACGCGTGGAGCCTGTGCTCGGCGAGTCACTGAGCATTATCGAAGGACGCCGGCTCGGTGATCTCCTCGCCGCGCGGCCGGCCGCGCAGCGCCCCGACGCCATTTTTGCCGCGAACGACCTCATGGCCATCGGCGTCCTGCAGGCACTCGTCATGCTGGGCTCGATCCGCGTTCCCGACGACATCGCCCTCGTCGGCTACGACGACATCGAGTTCGCTAGCGGCGCTGTCGTGCCCCTCACCTCCGTCCGGCAGCCCGCCGGACTCATCGGCAGCACTGCCGTCGAGATCTTGCTCGACGAGGCGCTCAACGACGCGACGCCGGGGCGCTCGGTGGTGTTTCAGCCAGAGCTGGTCGTGCGAGCGAGCACGACTGCGTGACGGCTACTCGGCCCCGACCCCGCTGAGCCCGGGCAGCGGCACGTCTCGGCTGCGCATGTCTTCGGCGAACGCCGTGCGCAGTTCGTCGTCGACCTCGTCGCGTCCGGCGACGGCCGCATCGGCCGCGCTCTCGACCCGGGTCGGACCGACGACCGGCCAGCAGCCGGGCAGGGCGTCGATCATCGCGGCGAGCGTCAGGCGGTGCACCGACACTCCGCGCGCCATCGATAGAGCGGCGACACGCGGCACGCGCGTGGCGAGGGGAGCAGCCTGTGGGCCTCCGAAGGGCGCGTACGCGAGAAACGCGATGCCGTTCTCGAGGCAGTAGCGGTACTCGGTGAACGCGTCGACGCCGAGGCCGAGCCGGTTTTCCACGGCGTTGATGTGGGCGATGTCCCTGACCTGCTCAAGCATCTCGACCGTGGCGTTCGACAGGCCGATCGTCTCCACGACGCCCTCGTCGCGCAGCTCGGCGAGCGTGCGCACCGACTCCTCGATGTCGCGCACGCGATCCGCCCGGTGCAACAGCAGGAGCGACGGCGGGGCCCCAAAGACTTCGCGGCTGACCTCCGCGTCGTGACGCAACCGTTCGGCGCTGCCGTCGGCATCCCATGCCGAGGTGGCGATGCGGAAGTGCCCGGCCTTCGTAATGATCGGAAAGCCCGGTCGTGCGTCGCGGGCGACCTTCGCCAACCGCTCCCCGACCGCCTCGTCGTCGACGGTCGCGTAGGCCCGCGCGGTGTCGATGGCGACGGCGCCGGCCGCGACGCCCGCACGCACGACGTCTTCGGCGCGCTCGGCGGTCATCCCCTCTTTCAGAACGAGGGAGGCGACGCCCAGCACTACGCCGCGCTCGCCGAGGACCTGCGTCACGGCATCCATGGGGCGAGCCTAGGGGTAATGGGGTCGGGGCGCACGTGTTCATGCGTGCGCATGTGGCGTTGTCACGTGCATCCGAGGGCACATGCCGCGTAAATGTGTACTTGTATAACAATCTGCTAGCCTCGCCCCATGAGCATCGACGCCCTCACCGTGACGCGGCTGCCCGACGCGGTGTACGACGCGCTTCGCGAGAGCATCGTCGATGGCCGCGACGCCCCCGGCTCGCCCGTCACCGAGCAGGCGATTGCCGACCGGTTCGGCGTGGCCCGCCCCACCGCGAAGGCGGCGCTTGAGCGCCTCGTCGCTGAAGGTCTGCTACGCCGCACCGCCCACAAGACGGCCCGGGTGCCCGAACTCGAGCGCGCCGACATTATCGACCTCTACGCCAACCGCGCGACCCTCGAAGTCGCAGCGCTCGCCGGGCTCGCCGCCGCTGTCGCGGCGGGCACGACGCCGGTTCCGGATGCTGCACTCACCGCCCAGCGCACCCTCACTGACGCGCTCGACTCCCGCACCGCCCCGACGGCGCCGCTCGCGCGCGCCGACATCGCCTTCCACCGCGCGCTCGTCGAAGCGCAGCCTTCCCCGCGACTCGCACGACTGCACGCCCTGCTCATGGGCGAGATCGAACTGTGCACGGGCCAGGTGCAATCGCACCGCCTGCTCGCGCTCGCCGACGTCGTCGACCAGCACCAGGGCATCCTCGATGCGGTCGCAGCCGGCGACGCCGAGCGCGCCGCTTCTCTCACCCGCGCCCACATCGAAGGCGCCCGCGACCGCCTCCTCGCGCACTACGACGCAACCCATCCCGCCACCACCCACTCCACCGAAGGACCGACCGATGGTTAAGCGCCGCTTCCCCCGGCCGAGCGAGCTCGCGCCGCTCATGAAGGTCAAGACCCCCACGCTGAATGCGAAGAAGCGCCGACTGGATGCTGCACTCACCATCGCTGACCTTCGCGCGATCGCGCAGCGTCGCACCCCGAAGGCGCCCTTCGACTACACGGAGGGTGCCGCCGAGGCCGAGCTGAGCCTCGCCCGCGCGCGCCAGGCGTTCCAAGACATCGAGTTTCACCCCGCAATCCTCCGCGACGTGAGCCACGTCGACACCGGATGGGATGTACTCGGGAAGCGCGTCGAGCTGCCCTTCGGCATCGCGCCCACCGGGTTCACCCGCATGATGCAGACCGAGGGTGAAGTCGCTGGGGCTACTGCCGCCGCTGCCGCGGGCATCCCGTTCTCGCTGTCGACGATGGGCACCACGAGCATCGAAGGCGTGCGCGACGCGGCGCCCGACGGCCGCAACTGGTTCCAGCTCTACATGTGGAAGGACCGCGAGAAGTCGATGCAGCTCGTCGACCGCGCGGCCGCCGCGGGCTTCGACACCCTGCTCGTCACGGTCGACGTGCCCGTCGCCGGCGCGCGGCTGCGCGACAAGCGCAACGGCTTCTCGATTCCGCCGGCCCTCACGGTCGGCACGATCGTCAACGCGATCCCCCGCCCCTGGTGGTGGTGGGACTTCCTGACGACCGAGCCGCTCGCCTTCGCGAGCCTGTCGAGCTGGGACGGCACGGTCGCCGAGCTGCTCGACTTCATGTTCGACCCCACCGTCACCTACGACGACCTCGCCTGGATCAAGGATCAGTGGCCCGGCAAACTCGTCGTCAAGGGCGTGCAGACCCTCGACGACGCGAAGAAGCTCACGGACCTCGGCGTCGACGGCATCACGCTGTCGAACCACGGCGGCCGCCAGCTCGATCGCGCGCCGATCCCCTTCCACCTACTGCCTGAAGTGGCCCGCGAGGTCGGCCGCCACACCGAAGTGCACATCGACACGGGCATCATGTCGGGCGCCGACATCGTCGCGTCGGTTGCGCTTGGGGCGCGCTTCACGCTGATCGGTCGCGCCTATCTGTACGGGCTCATGGCCGGTGGCCGAGAGGGCGTCGACCGGGCCATCGAGATCCTGCGCGGTGAGATCGTCCGCACCATGAAGCTGCTCGGGGTGACCTCGCTCGAGGAGCTCACGCCCGACCACGTCACCCAGCTGCAGCGGCTGGTGCCGCTGCGCTGATCACACCACCGGGATGCTCGTGCCCGGTTCACGAGGCCCCGTCGCGGCGCTGTGGTGGTCGCGCGGCGGGGCCGCCCCGGTCATCCCGTCATACGGCGTAACAAACGTGGCCGGCCCGAAAACGGCGCGGATACGGTGATCGCATCATGAGCATCCGCACCTCGTGTCGTTGTTGTTGTCGCTAACGCTTCCTCCTCGTTAGCTCTCCCTCTCGCGCTCTGCGCACCCGCGGCTGTGCCCGCGTCGACAACCCCCAACTTCATGCATAAGGATTGAACTCATGACCTCTGCCACGCTCCCCATCGTTGACATGTCGCTGCTCGACGGCGACGCCGCCGAACAGCAGCGCTTCCGCGACGAGCTGCGCCGCGCCACCCACGAGGTGGGCTTCTTCTACCTCGTCGGCCACGGCGTCACCGACGCGCAGTTCGCCGAGATGATCGAGCTGTCGAAGCGCTTCTTCGCACTGCCGGAGGCCGAGAAGCTCGCGATCGAGAACACGCTCAGCCCGCACTTCCGGGGCTACACCCGCGTCGGCGGCGAGCTCACCCTCGGCAAGCAGGACTGGCGCGAGCAGATCGACATCGGCGCCGAGCGCGAGGCGGTTCCGACGGGCGAGGGAGTCGAGGACTACTGGGTGCTCGACGGCCCGAACCTGTGGCCTGACGCACTGCCCGAGCTGAAGACCGCCGCCCTCGCCTGGATCGACCGGCTCAACGGCATCGGCGCGCGCCTGCTCAGCGCCTGGGCGGAGGCTCTCGGCGCCCCGGCCGACCACTTCGACGCCGCCTTCGGCGAGCGCCCCAGCCCCAACATGAAGATCGTGCGCTACCCCGGCAAGTCGGGCCCGACCCCCGAGCAGGGCGTCGGCGCGCACAAAGACCTCGGCGTGCTCACCCTCCTCTACGTCGAAGAGGGCAAGGGTGGCCTGCAGGTCGAGAAGGACGGCGAGTGGATCGACGCCCCGCCCGTCGAGGGCGCGTTCGTCGTCAACATCGGCGAGCTGCTCGAGGTCGCCACGGACGGCTACCTCAAGGCCACCCTGCACCGCGTCATCTCGCCGGCCGAGGGCGACGAGCGCATCTCGATCCCCTACTTCCACGGACCGGCGCTCGACGCCGAGATCCCGCACATCGAGCTTCCGGCTGAGCTCGCAAGCGAGGCCCGCGGCGTCACGCTCGACCCGAAGAACCCCATTCACGCCGTGTTCGGCCGCAACTGGCTGAAGAGCCGCGTGCGGGCGCACCCGAACGTGGTCGGGGCCCACCACCCGCACCTGAAGGCGAAGTAGCACGTTTAGGCTCAGGGTCGACTCGCCACCATCGGCTTCGAAGGAGCGCCCGTGTCTGACCTCGCCACCCCCGCCATCGATTGGATGCGCGCCCGCGTCACCGCCGGCCAGCTTCCGACCGCGGTCATCGGCATCGCGACCGCCGACGGTGTCGTGGACATCGCGGCCGCGGGGTCCGACGCGGCCGGAGCCGCGCATCCCGATTCGCGGTACTGCCTGTATTCGGTGACGAAGCCGCTGAGCGGCCTCGCCGCGATGCGGGCCGTCGAGCGGGGGTTGCTCACGGTCGATCAGACGCTCGGCTCGCTCGTGCCGGGCGTGGCGACTCCGCAGGTCACGCTCGGGCAACTGCTCAGTCACACGTCCGGCCTCAGCGACGTCGTGCTCGGCAATCCGTCATCGTTGCGCGAGGCGCTGCGGCGCGCACCGTTGGAGTTCGTGCCCGGTACCGCCCGGCGCTACAACAACATCGCGTGGGAGGGCATCGCCGCGATGGTCGAGGCCGTCACCGACGAACCCTTCACGGCCCAGATCGAGCGGCTCGCGCGTGACGCCGGCGCGACGACACTGTCGTTCGACGACGAGGGCGCCCGACCCGTGCACGACGCCGACGTGGTGCAGCACGACCACGAGAGCCTGATGACGCTGAAGCACCCGGCAGCCGGGGCCGTCGCGACCGTGCACGACCTGCTCGCGATCGGTCAGTCGCTGCTGCGCGGCGACGGCGCGGTGGTGCGGCCCGCCACAATCGAGGCGATGCGCCGACCGCGCACGCGCGGGCTATACGTCATCGACCCCGACCCCATCAAAGTGCACGAAGACTTCGGCCTCGCGTTCACCCTGCCGAAGCGCCCGGGCCTCATCGACCACAGCTGGTACGGGCACGAAGGCTGGACGTCGACGCAGTTCTGGATCTCGCCCGCCGCCGGTGTCGCCGTCGTGTTGCTGTCGAATCGCTTCTGGTCGTGGCGCCCCGATGTCGGGGTGGACTTCGATCAGCTGCGCAACGTCGTCACGACCGCGTTCGGGTAAGCCCCATTCGGCGGCGCGCATCGACGACGCGGATGATGAGCGTCGAGGCCCACAGAACGCTGACGGCGACGATCGCGAGAATCCAGAGCAGGGTGAGCTGCGCATCCGCCGTGCTGATGCCCACGCCGATCAGCGCGTACGTTACGGTGAGCGCGTAGACGATCGAGCCGCGCGACACCACGGCGAAGAGCACGGCGAGGCCAGCGGCCGCGGCGAGAACCAGCGCCTGCCAGGTGATGCCCCACTCGGTGTCGTACGGGGCGCCCGCGCCCTGCACGACCGTGCCGATCTGCACGAAGAATGCCATCGACACCCAGCCGGAATACACGCCCATCGTGAGGTACAGCAGGCCGCGCTCTATGACGTTCCAGCTCGCGATCTCGTCGCGGGCGGCGACCACTCGGCGCCACGCGACGACGAACGCCACGAGGTAGACGACGAAGACGACGAGGCCGAGCGGGTTGTCTTGGCCGAACGCGGCGGTCGCGAGCCACAGCGCGAAACCGGCGAACACGACGGCCAGCGGGGCGGCGAGGCGGTCGCGGATGCTCGTGGCCGGCCGAATCGTCGACGGACGCACCTGCGCGATCGCCCACGCGATGCTCGCCACAATGATGAGGCCCCAAATCGCAAACCACGGCCCCGGCGGGATGAGCGGGGAGAATTCGGGCCCCGACTGCATCATCTCGTCCGACAGCAGGTCGAAGAGCAGCGACGACACCGGCTGACCGACGGCGAGCACGAGCACGGCGTAGCGCCACGTGCGGTGCCGGGTGAGGCCCGGGTCGGTGCGCGTCGGCGTCGAGGGCGGGGCGGCAGCGGTGGTGTTCGTGGGCGGGGCCATAGCCCCCGAGGGTAGGGGGTGTGGGCTCGTCGCCCACCGAACTGCCAGCGCGCGGCGAGGGCACGAACAGCAGAGACTCAGGCGTCGTCGGCCTCGACCGTGTCGGCGACCCAGCGCACGGCCGCGGCGGCGCCGTGGCCGTCGTCGGCGAGCGCCGAGATGTGCCCCTCCCCCTCCACCTCCCACAGTGTCGCGTTCGGCAGGGCCGCGGCGAGCCAGCGTGCGTGTGCGATGGGCACCACGCGGTCGTTCACGCCGTGGGCGAGCAGCGTAGGGGCCGTGATGCGCGAGAGATCGACGCCCCAGGGCGCCACGTAGGCGAGGTCGTCGTCGACGAGTCCGTCGAGGCCGGTGGCGACACCGGCCGCCGCGACCGTGCCGAGCCAGCCCCACTTCCCGGCGAGCGCCGCCCAGTCGCGGCTGGTGAAGTCGATGCCGTCGTCGGCGGCGTCTTCGTGGGCACGTTTGGCGTCGGCCCCGTCGAGCGCTGTGCCCAGCGAGGCCGAGCCCACCGGCCCCATGCCGTCGAACCAGCGCTCGCGGGCGAGACCGGTGTCACCGTCGGCGAGGGCGAGCGGTGCCAGCCCGCCGCTGATCGCGACCGCCGCGACCCGGCCCGGCATGGACGCGGCGCAGGCGAGGGCGTGGGGGCCGCCGCCGGAGTGACCGAAGACGGCGAAGCGCTCAAGGCCGAGCGCGTCGGCCAGCTGCTCGACGTCGGAGGCGATCGACCCCACCGTGCGCCCCTCGTGCCGGCTCGACCCGCCGTAGCCGGGGCGGTCGAACGCCACCCAGCGAAGCCCCGCCTTCTTCGCCGCGCGCATCAGCGGCTCGGGTGGCGCCCCCGTGTTCGGTGTGCCGTGGTGCCAGATGATCGGGAGGCGACGCGAGCGCAGTCGCCCCGTGACGTAGACGTGAAGTGTTCGCCCGTCGATAAGCGTGATGTCGCGCTCGCGCACCCGGGTCACGGTAGCGGTCCGAGCAGGTCGGCGGCGACCGCGGCCTGCACGCTTTCGGGGTCGCTCGGGTGGTAGATGCCCGCGAGCACGTCGCGCTGCAGGCGGCTCAGTTCGGCCGTCGAGCGGTAGCCCGCTCCCCCGACGGCGTGCATGCACTGGTCGACGACCTCGCGGGCCGTCTGCACGCAGCGCTGCTTGAGCCCCGTCAGGTCGCGGAACCACCGCATCCCGCGGTCGACCCCGGCGTCGCGATCGGCGGTGACCGCCTCGAGTTGCGGAGCGAGCGCGTCGAGGGCGATCGCCGCATCCGCGATGCGCCGACGAATGTCGGGGTCGTGCGCGTACGGTGCCCCGCCCGCCTTCATGCTCGTGCGGGTCGTCGCCGACTCGACCGCCAGCTCGACCGCGCGGTCGGCGATGCCGGCGTACACGGCGCCGATCAACGTCAAGAAGTTCGCGAAGATCGCCAGCGTGTACTGGTCGCCGGGCGACCCCGCTGGCAGGATGCGCGCCACGCGCTCATCACGGATGACCGCCCCGTCGAGGTGCGTCGTGTGCGACTGGGTGGCGCGCATGCCGAGGGTGTCCCAGTCGGGGGTGACGGTGACGCCGGGGGGTGTCGCGGTCGCATCGCCCTGCGGGTCGTCGCGCAGGATGAAGCCGTGCACGATCACCGGGTCGCCGCTCTCGCCGCGCGCCGGGTCGGGGTCGTGGCGGGCGAGGGTGCCGAGGCGAGTCCACGCGGGCGAGAGGGTGGTGAAAATCTTCGTGCCGGTGAGGGCCCAGCCGGGCCCTCCGTGCGCAGCGTCGACCCGCTCTGCCTGGGTCAGCGAGTCGCTCATCACCCGGTCGTTGCCGCGCTCGCTGATCGCGAAGGCGAAGAGCTCACCGGCGGCCGCGTCGTCGAGCACCCACGCGAGCGAATCGTCGCCGGCGGCGGCGAGGTCGCGGGCGACGCCCATCCAGACGAGGTGCATGGTGAGGCCGAGCGCCGTCGCGGGAGCGTGCGCGGCCAGCAGCCGCTGGTCGCGCATCGCCGCGGTCAGGCTGCGGGGCCTCAGGTAGCCGTGGGCGCGCAACTCGGCCAGGTCGTCCGTGAAGAATGCGTTGTCGCGGTCGTACTGCGGCGCCCTCTCGCGGATGCGCGCGAGCAGGCCCGCATCGCGGGTCGCGTCGAGCGCGCGGTCGCCGCCGCGAGCATCCGGGGCCTGGGTGCCAGCCATGCCGGTAACGCTACCCGGCGCGCCTGGCGGCGCCCCGAGCATCCCGCGCGTCGCCCCCCCATCGGGGTGGGCGCGGTCGTGCGCGCGGCGAGTTGCGAGTCGTGGCTGTCTCATGCGCGGGGAGGCAACCACCACGCGCATCTCACTGGCCAAGCCGTGCGTCACCGCGTACGCACCGATGCCCGCCCGCTGTCAGCGAACGCATAACCGCGGCGTCGTACCTGAGGAGTACTGTCGCGCCCATGGCATTCATCGAGGCCCGCGACCTCGTCAAGACCTACACCCCGAAGGGTGCCCCCGTCGTGCGCGCCCTCGACGGCCTTGACCTCGACGTCGCGCAGGGAACCGTCACCGCGTTGCTCGGCCCGAACGGCGCCGGCAAGACCACCACCGTCAAAGTGCTCACCACGCTCATCCGACCCGACAGCGGAACCGCCGTGATCGACGGCGTCGACGTCATGCGCGACCCCGACCGCGTGCGCCGCATGATCGGCGCGAGCGGGCAGTACGCGGCCGTCGACGAGAACCTGACCGGCTTCGAGAACCTCATGATGGTCGGCAAGCTCTACCACCTGGGGTCGAAGGTGGCCAGGCAGCGAGCGACCGAGCTCATCGAGCTCTTCGACCTGGTCGACGCCGCCAACCGACCGGTGAAGGGCTTCTCGGGCGGCATGCGGCGGCGCATCGACCTCGCCGGGGCCCTCGTCATCAACCCGCCCGTGCTGTTCCTCGACGAGCCGACCACGGGCCTCGACCCGCGCAGCCGCCTCGCTCTGTGGGACATCATCGAATCCCTCGTCAGCGGCGGCACGACCGTGCTGCTCACCACCCAGTACCTCGAAGAGGCCGACCGCCTCGCCGACGCCATCTCGGTGATCGACAACGGCCGCGTCATCGCCAAGGGCACCGCCGACGAGCTCAAGGCGTCGGTCGGCGGTCAGCGCGTCGCCGTCACGCTCGTCACCGAATCGGATGCTCGCGCCCTGACCGACATCATGTCCCGTTTCGGATCGGGAGACCCCGTCGAAGGCGGAGGCGGTCGCACCTTCGTCGTACCCGTCGACAACGGCCCCGTCGCGCTGAGCGCGATCGTCGGGGCCGCCGCCGAGCAGGGCATCGCCCTGCACGACGCCGGAATGCGCCGCCCCACCCTGGACGACGTCTTCCTCCAACTCACCGGGCACACGGCCGAACAGGCCGACGAGGCAGAAGGAACCGCGGCATGACGTCCGCGACCCTGCAACCCCTTGCCGGCAGCGCCATTTCGCGGTTCCTCTCCGACGGGTGGGTGACCACCTGGCGCAACCTGATGAAGATCATCCGGGTGCCCGAGATCCTGCTGTTCAGCCTCATCCAGCCGATCATGTTCGTGCTGCTGTTCACCTACGTGTTCGGCGCCGCGATCGACATTCCGGGCGACGGCTACGAGTCGTTCCTCATGGCGGGCATCTTCGCGCAGACCGTGGTCTTCGGCTCGACCTACTCGGGTTCGGCGATGGCGCAAGACCTGAAAGACGGCATCATCGACCGGTTCCGCACGCTGCCGATGAGCGGCGCCGCCGTACTCGTCGGGCGCACGAACGGCGACCTTGTCATCAACAGCCTGTCGATGCTCGTCATGATGGGCACCGGGTTCCTCGTCGGCTGGCGGGTCAACTCGTCGCCGCTCGAGTTCTTCGCCGGCGTCGCCCTGCTGCTGCTGTTCGCCTATGCGTTCTCGTGGGTGATGGCGTTCCTCGGGCTCGCGGTGCGCAGCCCCGAGATCATCAACAACGTCTCGTTCCTCGTGCTGTTCCCCCTGACGTTCATCTCGAATGCCTTTGTGCCGAGCGAGGAGCTGCCGACACCGCTGCGCGTCTTCGCCGAGTGGAACCCGGTCTCGTCGCTCGTGCAGTCGGCCCGCGAACTGTTCGGCAACGTGCCTCCCGGCACGCCACCGGGTGACGCGTGGACGGCACAGAACCCCATCGCCACCGTGCTCATCGGCACAGCAGTGATGCTGCTGATCTTCGTGCCGCTGTCGATCAAGCGCTTCCAGACCCTCAGCCGGTAGGGTCTGCGGACAGCCTCGGGCCCGGTCGAGTGCACGCTCGGCCGGGCCCTTTCGGCTGTGGTGAGCCGAAGGATATCCACGACCTCGGCCCGGTGACCGGCCCAGCTGTACCGGGCTGTGTCCGCGACGTCAGCTGTAGGCGCGGCGCCCCGGCGTGTTGCCCCCCACTCGCCGCGCGCACTCCTGCCCCGCCGACCTCGCGGACAGAGGGGCGCGCCACACGCGTCGGCGGCATCGTCGTGCGCGGCGAGCGCCGCACGGTGTCGACCGATGGCTGAGCGCGCTCGTGTCGCTGCGCTCCGGTGTCTCGTGCGGCGCGCCAGTGTCGGGGCACAACTAAGCCGCGTGTCATAGGCGAGACCGGGGCGACGCGACACCCCCTTCCCCTGAGCCGCCCCTGGCTTTCTTCTGGGCGTCCCCTGGACTGACTTGGGGTTAAGCGACGATCTGCGACTGACTGGAAGACCGTGCGCCGCACCGATCAGCGGGGCGACGAGAGGAGAGTCACGATGACCGAGAAGCTGAAGAAGGATGCGAACGACCTGATTGATGCCGGCCGCGACGCGGTCCGCGACGGCGAGAACGTCGTCGGAGACGCCATCGACGACACTCGCGACGAGCCCGTCGTCGTGCGCGAGGCTCGCAAGGTGGGCCGCCGCGTCGACCAGTACCGCGAGGACTACCCGACCGCGTTCGGCGTGGCCGTGGGCGCCGTGGCCGTCGCACTCGTCGGCGTACTCGTCGGCGTCATCGCGGGTCGCCGCTAGGAGAGCCCGAGGTCAGGCGAGCGCGGCGGCGAGCGATCGCACGCCGCGCTCGACCTCGG
>Ga0208490_100220_pt1 | contig 45885 bp, 45 predicted proteins | sample SubbioAug_CSWold_FD_184818 | JGI IMG/M metagenome (GOLD analysis project Ga0208490, IMG submission 184818) | Serpentinite rock and fluid subsurface biosphere microbial communities from McLaughlin Reserve, California, USA - CR11Aug_CSWold (SPAdes) | ecosystem: Environmental > Terrestrial > Deep...
TTGCATCGAATTAATCCGCATGCTCCGCCGCTTGTGCGGGCCCCCGTCAATTCCTTTGAGTTTTAGCCTTGCGGCCGTACTCCCCAGGCGGGGAACTTAATGCGTTAGCTGCGACACAGAAACCGTGGAATGGTCCCTACATCTAGTTCCCAACGTTTACGGCATGGACTACCAGGGTATCTAATCCTGTTCGCTCCCCATGCTTTCGCTCCTCAGCGTCAGTTACGGCCCAGAGATCTGCCTTCGCCATCGGTGTTCCTCCTGATATCTGCGCATTCCACCGCTACACCAGGAATTCCAATCTCCCCTACCGCACTCTAGTTTGCCCGTACCCACTGCAGGCGCGAGGTTGAGCCTCGCGTTTTCACAGCAGACGCGACAAACCGCCTACGAGCTCTTTACGCCCAATAATTCCGGACAACGCTTGCACCCTACGTATTACCGCGGCTGCTGGCACGTAGTTAGCCGGTGCTTTTTCTGCAGGTACCGTCACTTTCGCTTCTTCCCTGCTAAAAGAGGTTTACAACCCGAAGGCCGTCGTCCCTCACGCGGCGTTGCTGCATCAGGCTTTCGCCCATTGTGCAATATTCCCCACTGCTGCCTCCCGTAGGAGTCTGGGCCGTGTCTCAGTCCCAGTGTGGCCGGTCACCCTCTCAGGCCGGCTACCCGTCGTCGTCTTGGTGAGCCGTTACCTCACCAACTAACTGATAGGCCGCGAGTCCATCCTTGACCGAAATTCTTTCCAGCTAGTGACCATGCGGTCCCAGCTCGTATCCGGTATTAGACGTCGTTTCCAACGCTTATCCCAGAGTCAAGGGCAGGTTACTCACGTGTTACTCACCCGTTCGCCACTAATCCGCCGGAGCAAGCTCCGGGTTCATCGTTCGACTTGCATGTGTTAAGCACGCCGCCAGCGTTCGTCCTGAGCCAGGATCAAACTCTCCGTAAATGTTTGATTGCACGGCGACCCGAAGGCTGCCGGCACATCTAGTTGCATCGAGCGTTACCGCTCGACACGAGTTCAATCTGACTGAAGTTGAATATCTACTGACATTCGTTTCAATCCAAAGGAATCTCATTCGGTTGGTAAACCAACCGACGAGGTTGTTTGGCATTGACTTAGTGCACGCTGTTGAGTTCTCAAGGATCGGACGCTCCTGATGGTCGGCCTCTCGGCCGCCCTGTCAGGGCAACTTTCCTAATGTACCCACCCGGGAGACTCTCTGCAAGTTCGGGCTTCCAGTCATCTGGAGTTCCGATTGCAGTGTCGATCCTGCGGGGGGAGTTGGAATCCTACTTGGCGATGAGCGCACCCGCAAGGGCTGCTCTGTCTTGGAGGATTCGGCCCGGTAGCTGGCTTCGAGCTTCTCGCTCTCGCCGCTCCGTCGGGCTGACAAGAGAAAACATTACGGGCGTTTGGGGTGCCGGGCAAATCACCGCCACATCCCGGGCGTGTCGCGCCACTCTCCCCGGCAAACAGGCGGGACAGCGGTGCGCCGCGACCCGGCTACGAGCCGGTAAAGCGCAGGCCCGCGAGGGTCTTCTTGCCCCGCCGCAGAACGGCGACCCCGCCGGCGAGCGCGGCCTCCCCAAGATGCGCGTCCTCCGCATCCACCTTCACGTTGTTGACGGAGACCCCACCCTGAGCGATGGCACGACGGGCGTCCGATGCGCTCGAGCAGAGACCGCTCTCGACGAGGGCGGCGACGACCGTCGTGTCGGCCGACACCTCCGCCCCGGGCAGCTCCGCGACAGCCGCGCGCAGCGTGGCTGCATCCAGGCTCGCGAGATCTCCCTGGCCGAACAGCGCCGCCGAGGCTGCGACCGCTGCACGCACCGCATCCTCACCGTGCACGAATCCCGTGACCTCAAACGCCAGCCGGCGTTGCGCGGCGCGTCGGAACGGCTCCTCGGCGACCAGCTTCTCGTAGCGCTCGATCTCGGCGCGATCGAGGAACGTGAAGACCTTCAATCGGTCGATCACGTCGGCATCGTCGGTGTTGAGCCAGAACTGGTACATCGCGTACGGGGAACACATCGCGGCGTCGAGCCAGATCGCGTTGCCCTCGCTCTTGCCGAACTTCGTGCCGTCGCTGTTCGTGATCAGGGGCGTGCCGATCGCGTGCACGCTCACGCCGAGCGCCTTGTGCACCAGGTCAGTGCCGCTCGTCAGATTGCCCCACTGGTCGCTGCCGCCGGTTTGCAGGATGCAGCCGTGCTGGCGGTGCAACTCGAGGAAGTCGTAGCCCTGCAGAATCTGGTAGCTGAACTCCGTGTACGAGATGCCGGCATCGGAATTCAAGCGCGCGGCGACCGCGTCCTTCTTCAGCATCGTGCCCACACGGAAGTACTTGCCGATATCGCGCAGGAAGTCGATGGCGGAGAGCCCCGCCGTCCAGTCGAGATTGTTGACGAGGGTCACGGCGTTGTCGCCGTCGGCCGACAGAAAGCGACTCACCTGCTGCTGGAGGTAGCCGACCCACTTGGCGACCGTCTCGCGGTCGTTGAGCTGGCGCTCGGCGGTGGGACGGGGATCGCCAATGAGTCCGGTAGAGCCGCCCACCAGCGCCAGCGGCCGGTGACCAGCCAACTGCAGGCGCCGCATCAGCAGCAGCTGCACGAGGTTCCCCAGGTGAAGACTCGGCGCCGTGGGGTCGAATCCGCAGTAGTAGGTGATGGGCTCCCCATCGAGCGCCTCTCGAAGCGCCTCAGGGTCGGTTGACACATGCACGAGGCCGCGCCAGATCAGCTCATCCCACAGGGAATCGAAGGAGCTGTCGAGGCGGGGCAGAGTCAGCGATTCGAGCGCGTCGGTCACCGCGACAGGCTATCGCGGTCGGTCCCCCGGCCCGGTGAATCAATGACAGAGGGTTGATGTGGGCAATATCACCCCTCTAGGCTTGATGCATGTTCGTCGTGATCGCCGACCAGATCGGCAGCCGCACCGACCGAGACCGGGTCGCCGACCTCCTCCACCGCCTCGACGCCCGCGCCGGCGACCGCCTCGCCCTGCCCGCGGAACGTACCGCCGGTGACGAACTGCAGGCACTCACCGCCGACCCGGCAGCCGCACTCGACATCGTGCTCGAGTGCCTGCGCGGTAAGCACTTTCGCGCCGGGCTCGGCATCGGCGACGTCGCGGGTGAGCTGCCGGCGAGCATTCGCGAAGCGAGCGGCCCCGCGTTCATCGCGGGGCGGCGGGCCGTGCAGAAGGCGGCACGCACGAGCATCCACTTCGCGGCGGCCGGGGCCGACACGGCCGCCGACGCCGCAGACGACGTGGATGCTCTCATCGCCCTGCTGCTCACGGGGCGCGCCCGGTGGAGCGCGCAGAGTTGGGAACTGTACGACCTGCTCGAGCAGGGGCTGACGCAGGCGGCGGCCGCCGAGCGGCTCGGCATCACGCCGCAGGCCGTGAGCAAGCGCGCCCGGGCAGCCGCGCTCGCCATCGACGCGGAGGCCCGCCGGGCGATCGCACGGGTGATGGACTCCGCCGATGCCGAGCATTCGACAGTAGGGTGACGGGCATGTTCGCCGCAGCCTGGATCGTCTTCGCCGGTTGGCTCGCCCTGTCGGCCGCCGTCGCCGTCGTGCTCGCCCTCGCCGTCGTCGGCGGAGTGCAACGCAAAGACCACTACGCGCTCCCCGCCGTGGGGCTCGTCGCGATCGGGCTGGTCATCGTCAGCGTCACGCCCGTCCAGCCGGTCGGGATCGGCGGCCTGGTCACGCAACTGCTGATCATCGCGCTCGCGATCGCCGGCGGCGCGCCGGTCGTGCGCGGCGTGTTGCGGCTCGCCGACCGGCGGCAACGGACGGCCCACGCTGCGACGACCGACGACACGGCGGACGCGGCGCCTCGCGACGCCAGCCCCACCGCAGACGACGCCGCCGAGGTGCTGCGCGGTGGCGCGACCATCGGCTACCTCGAGCGCGCCGCCGTCGTCGCGGCCGTGCTGCTCGCCCGCTGGGAGATCCTCGCCGTGCTCGTTGCCGTGAAGAGCGTCGGCCGCTTCCGCGACCTCGACGCCGGTCACCACGTCACCGAGCGGTTCATCATCGGCACGCTCGCGAGCCTGCTGTGGGCGGGCGCGACCGCCGCGCTCATCGCGCTCGCGTAACCCCGCGCCCCGGCCTATAGGCCGACACCGTCGGGTCGCCGGGAATCCAGAAGCGCCACGGGTACGCGTCCCCTCCCCCGGGATGCGCGACGCCGACGCGCGGGCCCGTCGCGATCGCAGAGGCGGGGCCCGAAGACGGGGCGAGATCGACGGCGCCGTCACCGAGCATCCGCCCGTCGTCGTCGAGGGTGACGCCGAGGGCGCGCGCCAGACGTGCCGGACCGCGCGCCAGATCGCGGTCGGCCACCCGCGGCTGCGCACCGTCGGTGCCCGGGCGGCGGCCGGCCAGGGCGCGGGCGCGCGCCTCGTCGATGCCGGCAACGACCTCGCCCGCTCGAACCAAAACGGCCGAGGCGCTGCCCGCCTCGCCCGACACGAGGTTCAGGCACCGGTGCATGCCGTAGCTGAGGTAGACGTACAGCGTGCCGGGGGTGGCAAACATGGGTGCCGTGCGGGGCGTCTGGCCGCGGAACGCGTGCGAGCCGGGATCCTCACCGACGCCGAGATAGGCCTCGACCTCGGTCAGGCGGACGCTCACTCCCCGACCGTGCAGCACGGCCCCCAGCAGGAGCGGGGCGACCGAGACGGCGTCACCGGCCAGCATCGCGGCGGCCGGTGACGCACCGCGCGACACGCCGGACGGGGTCACCGCGAGCGCTCAGTCGTGCGCGCCGCGCAGAGCGGCGAGGCGCTCGTCGAGGAGGGAGCGCTGCCGTGCGACGGTGACCGGGGCGGTGCCTCCCGCGCCCGAGCGTGACGCGATCGACCCTTCCACCGTCAGCACGCCGCGCACGGCACCCGTCAGCCGTGGGTCGATCGCGGCGTAGTCGTCGTCGCTCGGCTCATCCAGGTCGATGCCCGCGCGCTCGCAGTGCGCGACGAGCGCGCCCGAGATCTCGTGCGCCTCGCGGAACGGCACGCCCTGGCGCACCAGCCAATCGGCGACGTCGGTCGCGAGCGAAAAGCCCTGTGGAGCGAGCTCGGCCATCCGTGCGGTGTCGAAGCGCAGCGTCGCGACCATGCCGGTGAAGGCGGGGAGGAGCACTTCCAGCGTCTCGACCGCGTCGAAGACGGGCTCCTTGTCCTCCTGGAGGTCGCGGTTGTAGGCCAGCGGAAGCCCCTTGAGGGTCGTCAACAGCGCGGTGAGACTGCCGATGAGGCGGCCCGTCTTGCCGCGGGCGAGCTCAGCGATGTCGGGGTTCTTCTTCTGCGGCATGATCGACGAGCCCGTCGAGTAGCCATCGTCCAGCGTGACGAAGCCGAATTCGCGCGTGTTCCAGAGGATGATCTCCTCAGCCAAGCGCGACAGGTCGACCCCGATCTGCGCAGCGACGTAGGCAAACTCGGCGATCAGGTCGCGTGCGCTGGTGGCATCGATCGAGTTCTCGGTCGGGCCCGCAAAACCCAACTCCGCGGCCACCAGGGCCGGGTCGAGGCCGAGCGAGCTGCCGGCGAGGGCACCCGCGCCATAGGGCGAGCGGTCGGCGCGAGCCTCCCAATCGCGCAGACGCTCGAGGTCGCGCACGAGCGGCCACGCGTGGGCCAGCAAATGGTGCGCGAGCAGAACCGGCTGGGCGTGCTGGAGGTGAGTGCGGCCGGGCATCACCGCGGCCGGGTGCGCGTCGGCCTGCGCGACGAGTGCACCGATCAGCGCGTGCAGCTCGCCGGCGATTGTGCGGCCGTGGTCGCGCAGGTAGAGCCGGATCAGCGTGGCAATCTGGTCGTTGCGACTGCGGCCCGCGCGCAGTTTGCCGCCGAGCTCCGCACCCGCCTCCGCCACGAGCGCGGCCTCGAGCGCACCGTGCACGTCCTCGTCCTCGGGACGGGGCGTGAGCGTGCCGTCGGCGAACCGCGACTCGACGGCGTCAAGGGCGGCGAGCATCCGCGTCAATTCGTCGTCGGTGAGGTAGCCGGCCGCGGCGAGCGCCGCCGCGTGCGCCCGCGAACCGGCGAGGTCGTAGGGCGCCAGCTGCCAGTCGAAGTGGGTCGAGCGGCTGAGTCGCTGCAGTTCGGGCGAGGGGCCGCCGCTGAAGCGCGCGCCCCACAGCGCGCCCTCGTTGGTAGCGCCGCTCACGAGCCCGCCCCCGAGCCGCCCGTGGAGCGTTCGAGCAACCATACGAGCAGGGCCTTCTGGGCGTGCAGGCGGTTCTCGCTCTCGTCCCAGATGACGCTCTGCGGGCCGTCGATCACCTCGGCGGTCACCTCGTAGCCACGGTCGGCGGGTAGGCAGTGCAAGAAGATCGCGTCCGGCTTCGCGAGCGACATCATCTCGTCGTCGACGCGGTAGCGGGCGAGCGTGGCGACGCGTGCCGCCTTCTCCTCCTCCTTGCCCATGGACACCCAGGTGTCGGTCACGACCACGTCGGCGCCGGCCACCGCCTCGAGCGGGTCGGTGAAGATCGTGATCGAGCCGCCCGTCTCGGCGGCGATGCGATCAGCGTCGGCGATGACCGCATCCTTCGGGCTGTATTCGGCGGGGCAACCGACGCGCACGTGCATGCCCGCCGTCGCCCCCGCCAGCAAGTACGAGTGCACCATGTTGTCGGCGCCGTCACCGATGAACGCGACGGTGAGGCCCTCCAGGGATCCCTTGTGCTCGCGGATTGTCAGGAGGTCGGCGAGCAGCTGGCAGGGGTGGAAGTCGTCGCTCAACGCGTTGATGACGGGCACCGTGGTGCCCGCGGCCATGTCCTCCAGGCCCGCCTGGCCGTATGTGCGCCAGACGATCGCCGACACCATGCGCTCGAGCACCCGCGCCGTGTCCGACGGAGTCTCCTTGCCGCCGAGCTGACTGGAGGCCGTCGAGATGATGAGCGGCTGGCCGCCCAGGTCGGCGATGCCGACCGCGAAGCTCACGCGGGTGCGGGTCGACGACTTGTCGAAGATGACCGCAACCGTCTGCGGGCCCTCCAGCGGCCTCACCTGGAAGCGGTCGGTCTTCAGCCGCTCGGCGAGATCGAGGATCTCGCGCTGCTCGGCGGGCGTGATGTCGTCGTCACGCAGGAAGTGGCGGGTAGCGGGGGCGGCGGTCATGCGGCGGCCTTCAGGGAGTCGGCGAACAGGGTGATGAATTCTGCGATCTCGGCGTCGCCGATAATGAGCGGCGGGGCGAGGCGGATGGTCGTGGCATTCGGTGCGTTCACGATGAGGCCGCGACGCATCGCCTCGTCGACGACGCGCGGCGCCACCTCGGCGGCAAGCCCCACGCCGAGCAGCAGGCCGCGGCCGCGCACCTCCGTGACGAGCGGCGAGTCGAGGCCGAGAATTGCCTCGCGCAGCTCGACGCCGCGGCGGCGAGCGTTCCCCACCAGATCAGCGCGCTCGATCTCGGCCAAGACCGCGGAGGCGGCGCCGGTGGCAAGCGGATTGCCACCGAACGTGGAGCCGTGCTGGCCCAGGGTGAACAGGTCGCTCGCGGCACCGGTCGTGACGAGGGCGCCGACGGGCACTCCCCCGCCGATGCCCTTCGCGAGCACCCACGCGTCGGGCGTGACACCCTCGTGCTGCACGGCGAACCAGTCGCCCGTGCGTCCCGCGCCGGTCTGGATCTCGTCGGCGATCAGCAGCGCCCCGTGCTGGCGGGTGAGTTCTCGGGCCGCCGTCAAGAAGCCGTCGGGCAGCGGCACGACGCCCGCCTCGCCCTTGATCGGTTCGAGCAGCACGGCGGCGACGTCGTCTCCCATCGCCTCCTCGAGGGCCGCACGGTCGGTCGGCAGGTGGTCGACGCCCGGCAGCATCGGCTCGAACGGCTCGCGCAGGGCGGGCTTCCCCGTCACCGCGAGGGCGCCCATCGTGCGGCCGTGGAAGCCGTTCTCGAACGCCAAGATGCGCGGGCGGCCCGTGCGGCGCGCCAGCTTCACGGCGGCCTCGATCGCCTCGGCCCCCGAGTTGGCCGGGTACACGCGGCCGGTCGGCCCAGCACCCGTCAGGCGCACGACGCGCTCGGCGAAGTCGACCCCCTGCGGCGTCGTCACATAGTTCGACACGTGGATGAGGCGCGCCGCCTGGTCGGCGACCGCGCGCACGAGCGCGGGATGCGCGTGGCCGAGTGCGTTGACCGCGATCCCCGCGAGGAAGTCGAGAAAGCGCCGACCGTCCACGTCCCAGACGTACGCCCCCTCCCCGCGGGCGAACACGGCCTGCGGGACGGGCGCCGAGCGCATCGCGACGCGCGCGAACCGCTCGCGCAGAGCATCCGATTCGGGGGTGGCGTCGGGAAGAAGGGGGCTCACGCGGGAACCACCTCGGTTCCGATGCCGCGGGTGGTGAAAATCTCGAGCAGGATCGAGTGCGGCTGGCGGCCGTCGATGATCGCGGCGCGACTGACTCCCCCGTCGACGGCGTCCAGGCAGGCGGTCATCTTCGGGATCATTCCGGACTCGAGCTTCGGCAGCAGCTCGCGCAGCTCTGTCGCCGAAATGCTCGAGACGAGGGAGTCGCGATTCGGCCAGTCGCTGTAGAGGCCCGGCACATCGGTCAGGACGACGAGCTTTTCCGCCTGCAGGGCGACCGCGAGGGCGGCGGCGGCCGCGTCGGCGTTCACGTTGAGGCTGTGACCGGGGTGGTCCATGTCGGGGGCCAGCGACGAGACGACGGGGATGCGCCCGGCGTCCAGGTGGGCGAACACCACCGACGGGTCGACGTGCACAATGTCGCCGACGTGACCGAGGTCGACCTCTTCGCCGTCGACGACGACGCCCCGGCGACGGCCCTGGAACAGTCCCGCGTCTTCGCCGCTGACGGCGGCCGCGAGACCGGCGCCGCTCTGGTTGATGAGGCCCACCAGCTCGCGGCTGATCTGGCCGGCGAGCACCATGCGCACGACGTCGATCGCCTCGGTGTTCGTGACGCGGTAGCCGCCGCGGAATTCACTCTCGATGCCGAACTTGTTCAGCATGGCCGAGATCTGCGGGCCGCCGCCGTGCACGACGACGGGCTTCAGGCCGACCGTGCGCAGGTACACCATGTCTTCGGCAAAGGCGGCCTGCAGCTCAGGGCTGACCATGGCGTTGCCGCCAAACTTCACGACGATGATGCGGTCGCGGAAGCGCCTGAGCCACGGCAGCGACTCAATGAGGGTCTGCGCCTTCTCGCTGGCGAGGGCGAAGTCGGAGGAATCGTGAAGGGTCGACATCAGCTGGAGTACGCGCTGTTCTCGTGAACGTAGTCGTGGGTCAGATCGTTGGTGAGGATCAGCGCCTCGTGCGCGCCGACCTTCAGGTTGATCTCGAGGTGCAGGGCGCGCGGCGTCAGGTCGACCTCGTCGCGCGGCCGATCGGGGCCGCCAGCCGTGCAGACGCGCACGCCGTTCATCGTCACGTCGACGTTGTACGGGTCGAACTCTGCGCTCGTCGTACCGATTGCGGCGAGCACGCGCCCCCAGTTGGGGTCGTTGCCGAACACGGCCGCCTTGAAGAGGTTGTTGCGCGCGACCGAGCGGCCGACCTCGACCGCGTCGTCATCGCTGGCAGCGCCGGTCACCCGAATGTGGATGTCGTGGCTCGCGCCCTCGGCGTCCGACTGCAGCTGCAGCGCAAGCTGCAGGCACACCTCAGTAAGCGCGTCCGTGAAGCCCGCTTCATCGGGGGTGATTCCGGATGCGCCGCTCGCCATGAGCGTCACCTGGTCGTTCGTCGACATGCAGCCGTCGGAGTCGAGCCGGTCAAAGGTCACCCGGGTCGCGGCGCGGAGGCTGCGGTCGAGCGAGGCCGAATCGAGCACCACGTCGGTCGTGATCACGACGAGCATGGTCGCGAGCCCCGGCGCGAGCATGCCCGCGCCCTTCGCGATGCCGCCGATCGCCCACCCTGCCGGGTCGCGGTACTCGGCCATCTTCGGCACCGAGTCGGTCGTCATGATGGCGCGCGCCGCATCCTGACCGCCGTCGGCGCTCAGAGCGCCCGCTGCAGCCGCGACGCCCGCAAGCAGCCGCTCACGGTTGAGCTGCTCGCCGATGAGGCCCGTTGAGCAGACGAGCACCTCCCCCGCGCCCAGCTGCAGGTGCTCAGCAACGGCCTCGGCGGTGGAGTGGGTCGTCTGAAACCCCTGGTGGCCCGTGAAGCAGTTCGCGCCTCCCGAGTTCAGGACGATCGCGCGCGCCCGACCATCGGCGATCGCCTGGCGCGACCAGATGATCGGGTTGGCCTGCGCACGGTTCGACGTGAACACGGCGGCGGCAGCGTCGCTCGGGCCGGTGTTGACGACGAGGGCGAGGTCGAGTGCGCCCGAGCTTTTCAGCCCGCACGCCACACCCGCCGCGGTGAAGCCAGCCGGCGTCGTCACGCTCACGGCGCGACCCCGTCAATGGGAAGACCCGTCGTCTCGTCGAGACCGAGGGCGAGATTGAGCGACTGCACGGCGGCTCCGGCGGTTCCCTTCACGAGGTTGTCGAGGGCGACAACGATGACAGCACGGCCCGCGTCGACGTCGAGGCCCACGCCGATCAGTGCGGTGTTCGCGCCGACCGTCTCGGCCGTTGACGGGTAGCGGCCCGCCGGCAGCACGTGCACGAAGGGCTCGTCGGCATAGCGGGCCACGTAGGCGGCGTGTAGCTGCTCGGCGGTCACGCCGTCGGCGACCCGCGCGGTGATCGTCGCGAGGATGCCGCGCGCCATCGGCACGAGAACCGGCGTGAACGAGAGAGTCGGCGCGCTGGCGCCCGCGAGTCGCAGATTCTGCAGGATCTCAGGGATGTGGCGATGCACTCCGCCGACGGCGTATGGCTGGGCCGAGCCGAGCAGCTCGCTCGCCAGCAGGTTGGTCTTCAGCGCGCGACCGGCACCCGACGGCCCGACCGCGAGGGCTGCGGTCAGATCGCGCTCCTCGAGCAGCCCAGCATGGATGCCCGGGGCAAGCCCCAGGGACACGGCCGTGACATTGCACCCCGGCACGGCGATGCGGCGTGCGTCGGCAAGCACAGCGCTGTGACGGCTCCCGTCGGCGTGCGGCAATTCGGGCAGGCCGTAGGCCCACGACCCGTGGTACTCGCCGCCGTAGAAGCGCGCCCAGTCGTCCGCGCTGGTCAGCCGGTGGTCCGCGCCGCAGTCGAGCACCAGCACGTCGTCGCCCAGCTCGGCGGCGATGCCCCCGGACGTGCCGTGCGGCAGAGCGAGCACAACGATGTCGTGGCCGCGCAGGTTCTCGGCCGTCGTGTCGACAAACGTGAGGTGGGCGAGCGAGCGCAGGTGCGGGTGCACGTCGATGAGTGCGGCCCCGGCGTTCGAGTGCGCGGTCACGGTGCGCACCTCGAGCTCGGGGTGGCGCGCCATGAGACGCAACACCTCACCGCCGGCATAGCCGCTCGCACCGGCGATCGCGACGGAATACGGCATTGCTCTAGCTTAGGCCCGCAGGCTCGCCCCGAATCGCTCGGCAGCGACCGCGAGGCCCGCCATCTTGGCCTCGGTGGCTTCCGCCTGGGTCAGGGTGCGATCGGCCGCGCGGAAACGTAGCGCGAGGGTGATCGACTTGGTGCCCGCCTCAAGCCCGTCGCCGCGGTAGTCGTCGACGAGAGCCGCCGACTCGAGCAGCTCGCCCGCGCCCTCGATCACCGCGCTGCGCACATCGCCCGCCGGAACATCCGCGGGAACAACGAGCGACAGATCCTGTGTCGCCGCCGGGTAGGCCGAGAGGCTCTCGGCGACCAGGTCACCCTCGCCGAGCTCGATCAGCGCATCGAGGTCGAGCTCGAAAACGCCGACGCGTCGGGGCAGGTCATTGTCGAGGGCGAGACTCGGCAGCAACTCGCCCGCCAGGCCAACCACCCGGTCTCCAACGAGCAACTCGGCGGTGCGGCCGGGGTGCAGCGCCGCGTGACTGCCCTGACGCACGGCGAGCGCAACGCCCGCGGCGTTCGCGACGAGGTGGGCCGCATCGAGGACGTCGGCGATTCCCGCCGGCTCGGCCGGCTGACCGATACCGCGCGCGCGCCGGTCGCCGACGACGAGCGCGGCGACGCGCCACGGCTGCGGCGGGATGCTCGCATCGAGGTCGGCGAGGACGTCATCGCTTGGGCGCGCCGAGCCGAAGGGCACAGCATCGACGCCGTAGGACGCGTCAACCTCGGGGCGGAAGACCCGCCCGATTTCGAAGAGCGCAAGGTCGGCCAGTCCGCGCGACCGGTTGCGGTGCGCGGTGGTGACGAGAGCCGGAATGAGGCTGCGTCGCAGGTGAGCCGCCTCCGCGTCGAGCGCGTTCGCCAGGCGCATCGTGGGCGCATCCGCCCCATCGATCATGGCGACCTGTTCGGCCGTCGAGAACGGGTAGTTCAGAACCTCGGTGAGTCCTGCGGCAGCGAGGGAGGCGCCCACGGCGCGGCGAACGCGCTGCGAGCGGGTGAGGCCGCGGCCGGGCGGCGCCACCGGAAGCGCGGCGGGGATGCGGTCGTAACCGACGATGCGGGCGACCTCCTCCGCCAGCGACGGGGCGTCGACCAGGTCGGGGCGCCAGCTCGGCGGCTCGACCATCCAGCCATCGCCCTCGAGCCGGATGTGGCAACCGATCGCGGACAGCGAGTCTGTCACCTCGTCGAGCGAGTAATCCACGCCGATCAAGCCGTCGACGTAGCCCTCCGGGAGAGCGATTTCGGCCGGGCGCTTGGCTTCGATCCATTCGGAACCGAGCGTGTCGATCGTGCCGCCCGCGTGCTCGACGAGCAGGTCGGCAACGCGCTGTGCGGCGGGGGCCGCGACGAGCGGGTCGACGCCGCGGGCGAAGCGCTTGGACGCCTCGCTCGGCAGCTTGTGGCGGCGAGCCGTGCGGCTGATCGACACCGGGTCGAAGTTCGCCGCCTCGATCAGCACGTCGGTGGTCGTTGCGCTGACCTCCGTCGACGCGCCGCCCATGACACCCGCGAGACCGATCGGACCGGAGGCGTCCGTGATCAGCAGGTCTTCGGTGTCGAGCGTGCGGGTCTGGTCGTCGAGCGTCACGAGAGTCTCTCCCACGACGGCGCGGCGAACAGTGATGCCCCCGGCGACTTTCTCGAGGTCGTACGCGTGAATGGGCTGCCCCAGTTCGAGCATCACGTAGTTCGTGATGTCGACGGGCAACGAAATCGAGCGGATGCCGGCCAGCGCGAGGCGGGCGATCATCCACCCCGGGGTGGGGCGGGTCGGGTCGATGTCGCGCACAACGCGGGTCACGAACACGTCGCAGCCGCGGCGGCCGCGAATCGGGTGATTGTCGCGAACCTCGACGCTGAAGCCGTCAGCTTCGCCAACCTCGCGTGACTTTGCCGGGTCGCGGAAGGCGGCCCCCGTCGCGTGTGAGTACTCGCGGGCGATGCCGCGAATCGAGAGCGTGTACCCGCGGTCAGGAGTGACGTTGACCTCGACAGCCACGTCGTCGAGACCCAGCAGTGCGATTGCGTCGGTACCCGGCTCGGGGTCGAGGCCGAGGGTCACCAGGCGCAGGATTCCGTCGTGCTCGTCGCCGAGGCCCAGCTCGCGAGCGCTCGCGATCATGCCGTCGGAGACGTGACCGTAGGTCTTGCGCGCACTGATCGGGAACGGACCGGGCAGCTCGGCACCGGGAAGAGCCACGACGACCTTGTCGCCGACGTGGAAATTGTGCGCGCCGCAGACGATGCCGCGGATCTCGGGCTCGCCGGCCTCGTCGACGCCGGTGCGCACCTGACACCACCGAATCGTCTTGCCGTTCTTCTGCGGCTCGTCGACGTACTCGAGCACCTCGCCCACCACGACGGGGCCCGAGATGGCCGTGCCGTGCACCGCTTCTTCTTCCAGACCGACCTTCACCAGGGCGGCGTGCACGTGGTCGGCGTCAGCGCCCTCGGGCAGCTCAACCCACTCACGGAGCCAGGACAGGGGAACACGCATCAGGCCATCACTCCGAACTGCTGGGTGAAGCGCACATCGCCCTCGACCATGTCGCGCATGTCGTGCACCTCGTTGCGGAACATCAGGGTGCGTTCGATGCCCATGCCGAAGGCGAAACCCTGATACACCTCGGGATCAACGCCCGCCGCGCGGAGCACGTTCGGGTTGACCATGCCGCAGCCGCCCCATTCGATCCAGCGGGCGCCACCGCGGAAGGTGGGGTGCCACACATCGAGTTCGGCGCTCGGTTCGGTGAACGGGAAGTAACTGGGGCGCAGACGGATGCGCGCGCCCTCGCCGAACATCGTGCGGGCCATGTGCTCGAGCGTTCCGCGCAGGTGCGCCATCGTGAGGCCCTTGTCGATCGCGATGCCCTCCATCTGGTGGAAGACGGGCGTGTGGGTGGCGTCGAGCTCGTCGGTGCGGAAAACGCGGCCCGGGGCGACGACGTACAGCGGCAGGCCGCGCTCGAGCAGGGCACGCACCTGCACGGGGCTCGTGTGCGTGCGCATCAGCAGGTGCGCATCCTCCGGCTCGACGAAGAACGTGTCTTGCATCGCGCGCGCCGGGTGGTCGGGGTCGAAGTTCAGGGCGTCGAAGTTGTACCACTCGTTTTCAAGTTCGGGGCCTTCCGCGACCTCCCACCCCATCGCGACGAAGATGTCGCTCATCTGCTCCATGAGCGTCGTCAGCGGATGGCGTCCACCCGAAAGCCCCAGCGGAGGGATGGCCGTCACGTCGATCGCTTCCGCGGCGAGCGCCCGTGCCTCTTCTTCCGCGGCAAGGTCGGTCTCACGGGCGGCGAACGCCTGCTGGACGCGGCCGCGGGCCTGGCCCACGAGCTTGCCGAGGGCGGCCTTCTGGTCGGCGGGCACATCGCGCAGGCTCGCATTCAAGCGGGCGAGGGCGGACTGCTCGCCCGCGTGAGCGGATCGGGCGGCTTTCAGCGCGGCGGTGTCGCCCGCGGCGTCGATGGCGGCGAGCGCCGCATCGACGGCCGACGCAACGGCGTCGTCAGTAATAGGGAGGCTGTCAGGCACGAGCACCGAGTCTAATCGGGCTCACGCCAGTGCCCGGCCGTCTGGGCCGAGCACTACCCGCCACTGCGCCAGGGAGCCTCCGACTGGCGGGCACGAATCGACGCGATCGCCGTCGTATCGGCGTTCTCCCCCGTCGTCTTGCGCGCCGCGCGGCGTGACGGACGCCCGGCAGGGTTGCGAGCCGCGAGGCCGCGGGCGATGCGCGACAACACGAGGTTGACGATCAGGAACGCCAGCAGCGTGATCACGAAGAACGAGAAGCCGTACTGCGAGAAGCCGTAGAACTCGGCAAGCGTGCGTTGGCGGCGGACGAGCTCCTCGAGGCCCACGATGTAGCCGAGCGAGCTGTCCTTCAAGAGCACCACGAGCTGCGCGACGATGATCGGGGTCATCGCCCGGAAGGCCTGCGGGAACTCGACTAACAGGCGCGTGAGCAGCGGCGTCATGCCGAGCGCGAGGCCCGCCTCACGCTGCCCCTTCGGCAGCGCCACAATGCCGGCTCGGAGTGCCTCACCGATGATCGCGCCGTTGTAGAGGGCGAGACCCATGACGACCGCCCAGTACTGGGAGGTGGCGAACATGATGAGGATGAAGAACATCATGAGCAGCACGGGCATGCCGCGGAGGAATTCGAGGATGACCGTGGCCGGGATGCGCACGGCCGCGAGACTCGACAGGCGTAGGAGCGCGAAGAGGCTGCCGAACACGACCGCCAAGACACTCGCAATCGCGGCGACCTGGAGGGTCACGAGCAGCGCACCACCGAGCGCCGTCCACACGAGCGGGTCGCGGAAGATGTCCCAGCGGTCGGCGTCGAAGAGGCCCTCCCCCGCCAGCGTCAGGATCACCCACGCGAAGCCGCCGACGAGCGCGACGCCCGTGACGATCGAGGCGATGAGTGAGCGTCGGCGAGCGCGGGGGCCGGGAACGTCGTAGAGAACCGAGGTCATCGCAGCACCGCCACCTTCTTCTCAAGCTGGTCGGCGAGGCGACCGAGCGGGATGGTGATCGCGAGGTAGCAGGCGGCGACGACAAGGAAGATCGCGATCGTCTCGTCGGCGTAGTTGTTCGCCAAGCGGCGGCTGGACGCGAAGAGTTCGAAGACCAAGAACCCGCCGGCGACCGACGTGTTCTTCGTGAGCGCGATCGTGACGTTGATGAGCGGAGGAACAACCGTGCGAATCGCCTGCGGAATGATCACGAGGCTGGCGGTCTGCCCAAAGGTAAGCCCGAGCGAACGAGCCGCCTCCGCCTGACCGGACGGCACCGAGTTGATGCCCGAGCGAATGGCCTCGGCGTAGAACGGCGCCGTGTACAGCGTGAGCGCCGCGATGGCACTGATCTGGAAGTCGACGACCACGCCGAGACGGGGCAGCACAAACACCAGCAGGAAGAAGACGAGCGTCAGCGGGGTGTTGCGCAAGAGTTCCGTGAAGCCGGCGGACACCCAGCGCAGGGTGGGCACCGGCGAGATGCGCATGGCCGCCAAGACGATACCGAGAGGCACCGCCAGCAGAACCGTCAACGCGAGCATGCGCAGTGTCGAGAGGAAACCCTCGAGCAGCACGTCGCCGCTTTCCACGAGGAATTGCACGCTGCACCGTCCTCACACGGTCAGATGAAACAGGGATGGGGGCTACCGCGGGCGGGCGACGAACGATGCGCGCCGCCCACCCGCGGAAGGATCTGACTGCCTAGTAGCGGTCGACCGTCGGGGGCTCGGGAACATCGAGCACGGTTCCCGCCGTCTCTTCGTAGAGGCGCGCCCACGTGCCGTCCTCGAACGCTCGCTCGAGCACGTCGTTGATGAACGAACGGAAATCGTCGTCACCGAGACGCAGACCGATGCCGTACGGCTCCTCGGTGAAGGTCTCACCGATCAGTTCGAACTCGCCGGGGTTCTGGTCGACGAAGCCGGACAGGATCACGTTGTCCGTCGTGACCGCGACGACCTGGCCATTGCGCAGCGGGTCGAGGCAGTCACTGTAGCCGCCCGCGGCGAGCAGGTCGGCGCCGTACTCGTCGGAAATCGTCGCGGCAGGCGTCGACCCCTCGGCCGAGCACACCGGCAGACCCTCGAGGTCCTCTGGGCCGGTGATGCCCTCGGGGTTACCGGCCTGAACGATGATGTCCTGGCCCGCGATGAAGTAGGGGCCAGCGAAGTCGATGCGCTCCTTGCGGGCATCGTTGATCGTGTAGGTCGCGACGACGATGTCAACCTGGTCCGACTCAATGAACGATTCGCGAACGGCCGACTGGGCCTCGGTCCACTCGATGTCTTCGAACGCGATGCCGAGTTCGGCGGCAATCAACGCCGCGATGGCGACGTCGAAACCGACCGGGGTGCCATCGGGGCCCTGCAGACCGAAGAGCGGCTGGTCGAACTTGGTGCCGACCCGCAGCGTGCCCGCCTCGGCGAGCGCCGCCATCGTCGTGCCCTCGTCGAACTCGGGGTTCTCGGCGATCTCGAGGTTGTACGGGCCGTTGCCCGTCGCCGCGGGCGCGTCGCCCTCGTCGTCAATGCCGCCGGGGCCAGCGCTGCCCGCCGGTGCGCAGGCGGTCAGGCCGAGCAGCAGCACCGCCGCGGCGCCGAGCGCCGTCTTCTTTCGTGTCAATCGCATGTGCGGATCTCCCTCGTTACGTGTCGTGGTGCGATGGGTGGGGTCGGACGACCACGTGCTGTCGTGGCCGCCACGTCAGTGGCTGAGGATCTTGGACAGGAAGTCTTTGGCGCGGTCGCTCTTCGGCGACTCGAAGAACTCCGTCGGGGTCGCCTCTTCGACGATCTGACCGTCGGCCATGAACAGCACGCGGTCGGCCGCCCGGCGGGCGAAGCCCATCTCGTGGGTGACGACGATCATGGTCATGCCGTCCTTCGCCAGCTGGACCATGACATCCAAAACCTCGTTGATCATCTCGGGGTCGAGCGCACTCGTCGGCTCGTCGAGCAACATGAGCTTCGGCTCCATCGCGAGGGCGCGCGCGATCGCGACACGCTGCTGCTGACCGCCGGACAGCTGGGCCGGCATCTTGTGCGCCTGGTTGGCGACACCCACGCGGTCGAGCAACTGCATCGCCCGCTCCTCGGCGGCCTTCTTCGAGGTGCGCCGCACGCGGGTGGGGGCAAGCGTCACGTTCTCGAGCACCGTCTTGTGCGCGAACAGGTTGAACGACTGAAAGACCATGCCGACGTCGGCGCGCAGCTGCGCGAGCTCTTTGCCCTCGGCGGGCAACGGCTGACCGTCGATGCGAATCTCGCCGCCATCGATCGTCTCGAGTCGGTTGATCGCGCGGCAGAGGGTCGACTTGCCCGAGCCACTCGGGCCGATGACGACGACGACCTCGCCCTTCTGCACGGAGGTCGTGACGTCCTTCAAAACGTGCAGGTCACCGAAGTGCTTGTTGACATTGTCGATCGCAACGAGTGGTTCAGACACCAACGCCATCCCTTCGGACTCGGGCTGCGGCCACCGAGGGGGCGACGATCACGCGAGAGCGCATCGACAGTGGCGGCACGGGTTCACGGTAGGCCGGGCACCCACCCCGGTCACCGTCCTTGAGCGTTTCTTGAGCCAGCCCCAGCGGCCGGCCCACGGCCTCAGCGGGCGTTGCGGTAGTAATCGATGGCCCCGGGGTGCAGCGCCACCGGGTCCGTGAAGATGGCCTGCCGCGGGTCGAGGAGTGCCGCAACGGGCACCTCCGCCGCAATATCGGAGCGCGCCGCAAACAGCACTCCGAGGAGATCGGCGACCAGCGCATCCGGGGTGTCGGATGCGACGAGCAGGTAATTAGGAACCGTCATCGTCGCGGTCGCCTCGACCCGCCCGTACGCGCCGATCGGAAACTCGGCGAGCCGGTACACGCGGCCGTGCTCGGCATTGACCGCCTCAACCGTCTCGACCTCGATCGAGAGCAACTGGGCGCGCGTGTCGTCGAACAGTTCGGCAAGGCCCGGAGTGGGAAGCCCCCCGACCCAGAAGAAACCCTCGATCTCGCCCGCGCTCAATGCGGCGATAGATTCGCCGAGGCCGAGCTCACGGTCATCGACCATCGCAGGGTCAACGCCGGCGGCTCGCAGTACGCGACTCGCCACCAGGTTCACGCCCGACCCTGGCGCGCCGAGGGACACAGGATGCCCGGCGAAGTCCGCCACATCATCAATCTCGGAATCGGCGCTCACCACGACGTGCACGTACTCGTCATATAGCCGGGCGATCGCCTGGACCGCGAGCGGCTCGGAGAACGGGCCGGTGCCAGCGACCGCGTCGGCCGCGGCGTCACTCTGGGCGAAGCCGAGAAGGGCCCGCCCGTCGCCGAGCCGCTGCAGGTTGTCGACGCTGCCGTTCGTCTCGTCGACCGTGACCACCGAGGGCCGCGTCTCGGAGAGCACCTCGGCAAGCTGCTCACCGAAGGCGTAGTACACGCCCGTGCTGCCCCCGCCCGCGATGGCGTAGCGGTCCGGCGCGGGCGGAGCCGTGCATCCGGCCACCCCCGCGAGCACGAACACCGCGACGACGGCGGCGAGTGCCCGACGGCGAGCCCTCACGACGCGTTTCCCCTCGTCAGGCGCAGCGTCACGGCAAGGCCGCCGTCCTCGGGCGCATCGACGCGGATTCGGCCGCCCACCGAATTCAGCAGATCAGTCGCGATCGCGAGCCCCAGCCCCGACCCGGGAGTGCTACGGTTCTGCGGGCTCCGCCAGAAGCGATCGGTCAGAAGGGCCAGCTCCTCCGTGTCGACGCCGGGGCCGTTGTCGCGCACGACGATGTCGACGCCGTCGCCGCCCTCCGCTCCGGCGTCGCTGGGCCTCACCGTGACGGTGATGCGAGCGCCGTGGGGCGAGAACTTCACCGCGTTGTCGATCACGGCGTCGAGCGCGCTCTCGACGATCGTGCGGTCGGTCTCGAGTGGTTCGACGTGCTGCGCGCTCAGGCAGAGTGACACAGCCGCGTTGGCCGCGACGTCGCGCCAGGCCTCGACCCGGCCTTCGACGAGCTCGGCCACGTCAATCCACTCGACGGTTGCTCCGCGCTGGCCGCTCCGCGCGACATTCAAGAGCGTGTCGAGGATGCGCGTCATCCGTCGACCCTCTTCGCGGGTCTCCTCGACATCGCGCTGCCACTCCTCCCCCAGCCCGGTCGCCAGGTGCTCGACCCGCACGAGGAGGGCACCCAGGGGGTTACGCAGTTCGTGGGAGGCGTTGAGGGCGAACTCTTGCTGGCGGGACATGACACGCTCGATCTCCTCAGCCATGCCGTTGAAGACCTGAATCATGCGCTGCAGTTCGGGTGGGCCCGTGTCGTCGGCGATACGGGCGTCGATCTCACCCCGTTCAATGGCCGCCATCGCCCGGTCGACGCGTCGAACCGGCCGCAGAACCCAGTTCGCCAGCCGGAACACCACGATCAGGCCGATGCCCGTCGCCAGGCCTGCCCCGACAAGCAGGAGCGCCCACTGTTCGACGATCGCCTCGCGGGCGAGGTCAACGTCGCCCGCCACCACGATCGCGCCGATCGCATCCCCGTTGTCGAGCACCGGCTCGACGATCACGACCTCCGTGAGCGCCCACGGCCACGCCGGTTGCGGGACCTCTCCGCGCCGGCCGGCGAGCGCCAGTTGCAGCTGCGCCTCCGTGCGCTCCGTGAGCGACTCGGCCCCCGCCCCGCCGCTCGCGAACGGGGAGCCCGACCGGTCCACCACGAGCACCCGACTGCCGTACACGTCGGCGTAGCGCACCGCCTCGGCCTCGACGAGTTCGGGAGTCGCCGAGCGCAACGCCTGGCGGGCCGACGCGGTGAAGTAGGCGACATCACCCAACTGCTCGGCAATGTGCTCCTGCTGAATGCTGCGGGCCGCGCTCCAGGCGTATGCGCCGCCCAGCACGACGAGCACCCCGAGCAGGGGCACGAGGAACACCACGACGAGGCGCCGACGCACGATTCAGCCTCCGGCGAAGCGGTAGCCGACACCGCGCACCGTCTCGATCAGGTCGACGCGGCCCGACTTGCGCCGAATCGACCCCACGTGCACCTCGAGCGAGCGGCTGTACGAGTGCCAGTCGGTCTGCCAGACCTCGCGAATGATGCGCTCACGGGGCATCACCACCCCCGGATACCGGGCGAGCACCGCGACGATGTCGAACTCGGTGCGGGTCAGGTCAATAGGCCTGCCCGCAACCTCGAGCACACGACTCGCGAGGTCAAGCCGGGCACCCGACACCTCGACCACCTGGTCGAGCGTCTGCTCAGACGCCACCGTGCGAAAGCGCCGCGTCACCGCCTCGATGCGCGCGACCAGCTCCAACACGTTGTACGGCTTCACCACGAAATCGTCGGCGCCGGCACGCAGACCCCGAATACGTTCCTGCACGTGGCTGCGCGCCGTCGCAATGATGATCGGCACGCCCGACTGCTGCCGAATGAGTCGGCAGAGCTCCACCCCGTCCATGTCGGGAAGACCGAGGTCGAGCAAGACCACTTCCGTGTCCGACGAGAGCTGACTGAGCGCCTGCTGCGCGTCCGCGGCGCTCACCGTGACGTAGCCGGACTTCCTCAAGAAGCCGCGGAGGGCATCCATCAGGCGGTCGTCATCCTCGACGATCAGAACCGACACGTCAGCGGCCCCTCATCCGGTGGCGCCCGCGGCCCGCTGCGCAAACGCGCTCTCGTAGAGGCAGACGGCCGCCGCGGTGGCAAGGTTCAGCGACTCGGCCTGGCCGTAGATGGGCACGATAACGGCGCGGTCAGCGCGAGTCAGCTGCTCGGTGGTCAGCCCCCGCGCCTCGTTGCCGAACAGCCACGCGGTCGGTCCGTCAAGGTCACCATCGGACCGGGCGGCCAACAGGTCGTCACCCGAAATGTCGGCCGCGAGCACGCGAACCCCCGCACCACGCAGGGCGTCGAGCGCCTCGTCGAGGCCGACGCCGACCACGACCGGCAGGTGAAAGAGCGAGCCCGTCGTCGCGCGCACCGCCTTCGGGTTGAACGGGTCAACGCTCGTGCCGGTGAGGATGACCGCGTTGGCGCCCGCCGCATCGGCGACCCGAATCACCGTTCCCGCATTGCCCGGGTCGCGGACCTCCTCGAGCACCGCCACGAGGCGTGGGCCGGCTGCGACGACGTCGGCCAGCGCGGACGGGAACGTCTCGCAGACCGCCACCATGCCCTGGGGAGTGACGGTGTCGGCGATCGCGTCGAGGACCGCCTCGGTGACGATTTCGATGCGGATGTCGTGAGCCCGCGCATCCCGAATCAGCGCGCCCGCGCGATCGCGCGCCGGAGCGGTGACGAAAAGCTCGCGGACGAGCTCGGGCCGGAACCGGATCGCCTCGGCGACCGCCTGCGGACCCTCGACCAGAAACAGGCCGGTCTCGGCACGCTGGTTCTTCTTCGCAAGCTTCGCCGCCGCGCGCACGCGGGGCGAACGCGGGTTGTCGATCACGCGCTCATGCTAGCCACCCGCGCGGGATGGCGGGTTAACGCGACGATGGCGCGCCCTCCCCGTTTCCGGGGTGGACGCGCCATCGACACGGATGCGCAGGTCGCGTTACGCAGCCGACTTCGGGGCCGAGGTGTCGGCCGGGAGGGCCTTCTTCGCGGTCTCGACGAGCGTGGCGAACGTGGCCGGCTCGTTGACGGCCAGCTCGGCCAGCATGCGACGGTCAACCTCGACACCGGCGAGGCCGAGGCCCTGGATGAGACGGTTGTAGGTCAGGCCGTTCTGGCGGGCAGCGGCGTTGATGCGCTGGATCCACAGGCGGCGGAACTCGCCCTTGCGTGCGCGACGGTCGCGGTACGCGTACACGAGCGAGTGAGTGACCTGCTCTTTGGCCTTGCGGTAGAGGCGCGACCGCTGACCGCGGTACCCCTCGGCGCGCTCGAGAATGACCCGACGCTTCTTGTGGGCGTTAACTGCCCGCTTGACTCTCGCCATCTTCTTTCGTCCTTACTTCGTCGTGTCTCGGCGTTACTTCTCGCCGATGAGCTTCTTGATGACCTTCGCGTCCTGGGGCGCGAGAACCTGCTCGCGGTTCAGTCGGCGGGTCAGCTCGCTCGACTTCTTCTCCAGGTTGTGACGCATGCCGGCGGACTGCTTCATGACCTTGCCGCTGCCGGTGGTCTTGAAGCGCTTCTTCGCCCCGGAGTGGGTCTTCTGCTTGGGCATCTCTTCCTCGTTTCGTTGCGGGTGCTGCACGCGCCCTCGCGGGCGGTCAGATGTGGGGCGGTGACTACTCGTCGTCACCGGCGCGGCCCTGACGGGCCGCCTTCGCCTCGGCGCGGGCCTGGTTTTGCTCGGCCTTTGCCTCGGACTTGTTCTTCAGCGGCGCGATGATCATCGTCATGTTGCGGCCGTCGATCGTGGGCTTGTTTTCGACGACACCGAGTTCGGCGACGTCTTCGGCGAAGCGCTGCAACAGACGCACGCCCATCTCGGGGCGGGACTGCTCGCGGCCGCGGAACAGGATCATGGCCTTGACTTTGTCGCCGGCCTTCAAGAAGTTCTCGGCGCGCTTGCGCTTCGTTTCGTAGTCGTGAGAGTCGATCTTCAGACGGAACCGGACCTCTTTCAGCACGGTGTTCGCCTGGTTGCGTCTGGCCTCTTTCGCCTTCTGCGCGGCCTCGTACTTGAACTTGCCGTAGTCCATGATCTTCACCACGGGCGGCTTCGAGTTCGGGGCGACCTCGACGAGGTCGAGGTCGGCTTCCTGCGCCAGGCGCAGAGCGACTTCAACCTTCACGACGCCGACCTGCTCGCCTCCCGGCCCGACCAGGCGGACCTCGGGGACGCGGATGCGGTCGTTGGTTCTTGGTTCGCTGATGGCGACTCCTCTGACGTGTCAGAACTGCTGGCAACCCAGCCGAGACGATCTTGGTGGACCCGATCGAGGAGTGACGTTTCCACGGCGCGCACGGCCGCGGTAGCCCCTAACTCTCGGCAGAATGACCTGGCCGAGGGAGGCATTGCGACCCGGTAACCTAAGTGCGGTCAAGCGCGGGTGGGAGCGAACTCCACTTTCGTACCGGGGAAATGGCCCCGGAGCCCGCCCAAGAATAGCAGAACGAGGTCATCATGGACACCGCCGCCCGCGACATCGCCGAGGTGCCGGCCGTTGAGATCATCAACGCCGCGTGCGTTCACCTCTTGAGCGCCGCCGCCGTGAAGTGCGGCCTGTCGGAGAACGGCGAGAACGAGATCGACCTCGCTGAGGCCCGGTCGCTGATCAATGCGCTCGCCGGCCTCGTCACCGCCGCCGCCCCCGAACTCGGTGACCACCACGCCCGACCGCTGCGGGACGGCCTGCGTTCGGTACAGCTCGCCTTCCGCGAGGCCTCCGCCTTCCCCGACGCCCCCGGCAAGGGGCCGGGCGAGAAGTGGACCGGCCCGGTCACCTGATCGCGGCCCTCTGACGATCGACGTTCGCTGACTACCGCGGCGCGGCGATCGGCTGAATGCTGATGGAGTCGACGCGCTCGGCGACGGTGGGATCGGACGCCCACGCCGCCCCGAGCGCCGACAGCGCGGCGCGCACCTCCTCGGGCTGAGCATCCGGATCGTGCGCCACACGCACGACCACTTCGGGCCCCGCACCGGTCGCCCGCGGGTCGCCGGGCACGACCGACACCGCCCAGATGACGGGATGCTCGTTCGCCGGTCTCGAAAGCGCCTCCACAACGTCGTCGTCATCGACGGCGGGCGCCCACGGCCGTGACTGCGCGACGGCCCAGACCGCCGGTCTCGGCAGTACGACAAGCGTCTCGGACCGGGGATCGATCACAACGCGGTCGGTGTTCTCGGATGCCGCGGCCAGCGCCACTCGCACCGCATCGGCCGGAACGGGTCGGGCGTCAGCGCGCCATGCCGCCATCGCGGCGGTCGACGAGAAGACCGGCAGCACCGGGCGGCCATCGGGGCCCTCGACCGTGATGATCGACAGCTCCTGCGACTTGTCGACCAGCTGACCGTCGGGGCCCACCCCCGTCTCCCCCGCGACCGCCACCAGCGGAATCAGGAAGCGGCAGCGACGGATGGTCTCCACGAGATCGACGATGGTCGCCTCGCCCGCGCGAAACGCGGCGTGCGCCTCGAGAAACGCAGCGGGCGCGGTGCCGTCGTCGGCGGCGTTGGGGTTCGGTTCGAATGACCGACCCTTCCAGGGCTGGCCGGCCGAGTCGGTCGGACCGAGCGCCACGAGATCAGCGTCCGGCGACGTCGAGCGCCTCAGGGAGCGTGAACGCCCCGGCGTACAGCGCCTTGCCGACGACCGCGCCCTCCAGTCCGAGCGGCACGAGCTCGCGCAGCGCGGCGATGTCGTCGAGGGTTGCGACGCCTCCGGAGGCGATGACGGGGCGGTGGGTGCGCTCCATCACGGCGCGCAGGAGGTCGAGGTTCGGCCCCTTCAGCGTTCCGTCCTTCGTCACGTCCGTGACGACGTAGCGCGCGCATCCCGCCTCTTCGAGGCGCTCCAGGACGCTCCACAGATCGCCGCCCTCTTCCGTCCAGCCGCGGGCGGCGAGCGTCGTGCCGCGCACGTCGAGGCCGACCGCAATCGCCTCGCCGTATTCGGCGATCACGTGGGCGGCCCACTCGGGGTTCTCGAGCGCCGCCGTGCCGAGATTGATGCGCTTAGCGCCGGTCGCGAGCGCGGCCTCGAGGCTCGCGTCGTCGCGAATGCCGCCGGACAGCTCGATGTTGACGCGCTTGGGCGTCGACTTGACGACCTTCTTGATGATCGAGCGGTTGCTGCCGCGGCCGAAGGCGGCATCGAGGTCGACGAGGTGGATCCACTCGGCACCCTGGTCAGCCCACTCGTGGGCCGCGTCGATCGGATCACCGAAGCTCTCCTCCGTGCCCGCCTCACCCTGGGTGAGCCGAACGGCCTTGCCGTCGGCGACGTCGACCGCCGGCAGCAACGTGAGGTGGGGAACGCGGGAGAACTCGCTCATCAGAAACTTTCTCGCTGGGTACGAACGTATCGGGGCTCACGGCCAGCACAGGAGCCTACCCCTCGTCCCCTGGGGCAAAAAACAGCTAGAGCGACTGCACCCAGTTGCGCAGGAGGGCGAGACCCGCCGCGCCCGACTTCTCGGGGTGGAATTGCGTGGCCGCCAGCGGGCCGTTCTCGACCGCCGCGACGAAGCGCTCGCCGTGCTCAGCCCACGTCACCGACGGGGCGGTGATCGCCGGATTCGTCACTTCGAGCGTCCATTCCGTTGCCGCGTACGAGTGCACAAAGTAAAAGCGTTCGTCGTGCAGGCCCGCGAACAGCCGCGACTCAGCGGGCGCGTCGATCGGGCTCCACCCCATGTGCGGCAAAACCGGCGCGGTCAGTTCACGCACCGTGCCCGGCCACTCGCCGAGCCCCTCCGACGTCGTGCCGCGCTCGACGCCGCGGTCGAACATGATCTGCATGCCGACACAGATGCCGAGAACCGGTCGCCCGCCCGCGAGTCGTCGATCGATGAGCTCGTTGCCGCGCACGGCCTTCAGGGCCGTCATGACGGCGTGAAAGGCGCCCACACCCGGGACGAGAAGGCCGTCAGCCGCCATGACTGCAGAGCGATCGGCCGTGAGGCGCACGCGTGCGCCGGCGGCCTCCATCGCCTTCGCCGCCGAGTGCACGTTGCCCGAGCCGTAGTCGAGCAGCGCGACGGTGGGCGCGGCGCCGGACGCGTTCAGAGCGCACCCTTGGTCGACGGGATGCCCGACACGCGTGCGTCTGGCTCCACGGCCTTCCGGAACGCGCGAGCGAAGGCCTTGAACTGCGCCTCGGCGATGTGGTGCGGGTCGCGACCCGCGAGCACGGTGAGGTGCACCGACAGGCCCGCGTGGAACGTGATCGCTTCGAACACGTGGCGCACCATGGAACCGGTGAAGTGGCCGCCGATGAGGTGGTGCTCGAAGCCCTCGGGCTCGCCCGAGTGAACGAGGTAGGGGCGCCCCGAGACGTCGACTACGGCGCGCGCGAGCGCCTCATCGAGCGGTACGTGGGCGTCGCCGAAGCGGGCGATGCCCGACTTGTCGCCGAGCGCTCTCGCGATGGCCTGGCCGAGCACGATTCCCGTGTCTTCGACCGTGTGGTGTACGTCGATGTCCGTGTCGCCGTGGGCGGACACCTCGAGGTCGACGAGGGCGTGCTTCGCAAAAGCCGTCAACATGTGGGTGAAGAACGGCACCGTCGTGTCGATCGAGGAACGGCCCGTGCCGTCGAGATTGAGGGACAGGCGGATGCTCGACTCGCTCGTCTCGCGGCGAAGGTCGGCGGTGCGGGGGCTGGTCACCTGGGCATCCTACCGAGCACGTCGAGGAACTCACTGGTCTCGGCCTCGGTGCCGGCGGTGACCCGCAGGTGGCCGGCGAGCCCGACATCGCGGATAAGGATGTGGCGCTCGAGCAGGTAGTGGAACGTCGCGGCCGGATCGTCGACGCCGCCGAACAGCACGAAGTTCGCCCAGCTGTCGTGCGGGGCGTAGCCGAGTGCGGGCAGCTCGGCCAGCAGTCGGTCTCGTTGGGTGCGAATCGCGTCGACCGTCGCGAGCATCGTCGGTGCCTGCTGCAGGGCGGCGACCGCCGCCGCCTGCGTGATCGCCGACAGGTGGTACGGCAACCGCACGAGCCGCAGGGCGTCGATCAGGGCGGGATCGGCGGCGAGGTAGCCCAGGCGCGCTCCCGCGAATGCGAACGCCTTACTCATCGTGCGGGACACGGCCAGGCGAGGACGGCCCTGCAGCAGGGACAGCGCCGAACGGTGTCCATCGGGCATGAATTCGGCGTACGCCTCATCAACAAGCACGATGCCGGTCGTCGCGGCGTAGGCGGCCTCAATGGTCTCGAGCCCGAGGGGGGTGCCCGTCGGGTTGTTGGGGGCGCACAGCACGATAATGTCGGGCTGTGCGCGCTCGATCGCAGACCGCACCGTCTCGGGGCTGATTCGGAAGTCAGCGTCGCGCTCGGCCGTGATCCACTCCGTTCCAGTGCCTGCGGCGATGATCGAGTGCATCGAGTACGTGGGCGGGAACCCGAGCATGCGGCGCCCCGGGCCGCCGAACGCTTGCAGCATGTGCTGAATGACCTCGTTCGAGCCATTGGCCGCCCATACCTGGTCGGGTGTGACCGGATCGGCCGGCTCCGCAGCGCTCAGGTAGGAGGCGAGGTGCTCGCGAAGCTCCGTGAACTCACGGTCGGGGTAGCGGTTGACGCCGCGGACCGCGCGCTCGACGGCCGCCGTCACGTGGGCGACGACCGCCTCGGGCACGGAATGCGTGTTCTCGTTGACGTTGAGTTGAATGCGGACGGGCCGCTGGGGGGCGCCGTACGGTGTCGCGCCGCGCAGGTCGTCGCGGATAGGCAGGTCGTCGAGCCGAGTCACGTGCCCATCGTAGGGCGGCTTAGTCGAGGTAACGCTCGGGGAGCAGCAGCGTCTGACCCGGCATGACCGCCGCCGAGTCGAGCCCATTCAGGGTGATGATGTCGGCAACCAGGTCGGCGGGGTTGGCGCCGGGTGCCACGGACTCGGCAAGCTGCCACAGAGTCTGACCGGCCTCGACGGTCACGACGGGCAGCTCTACGTCGCCGGAGGTTGCGGTCGCCTCGCCGCCCGAGAGGGCGAGCGCCACGACGAGAGCGACGATCGGCGCGGTGACCAGCGTCGTAATGACGGCGCGCCCGCGCCGCGTCAGACGCAGCCGGGTGACGACGGGAGCGGACGAGGCGTCAGCGCTGCGAACGATGGTGGGGAACGCACCTGCGTCGATCGTGGTCATCGTGGGCTCCTCGTGTAAGGGATCGGGCCTCCGGCGGCGGGGGTCCGCCGGAGGTGCATCGCCCCTCGGCCGGGAGGGGCGATGCGAACCCGTGTTCCGAACATACATTCGATCGAACGCGAGTTCAAGTGTTTCTGCCGAAATTGTGACCGGAACCACCGACACGCTCGAACAGATGTTTGATTGCGACGGTTTTGCTGGATAGAGTTTCGACACCACGGACAGTCGACCATCGACCACCGACATCGCCCACGCGGCGACCCACGACGAGCGAGGGAACCCCATGGCTGAAGGCACCGCGAGCAGCAGCGGCACCCGTCGCCGCACCACGCTGAGCGACAAGCAGCAGGCAATCCTGCGAGCGATCCAGGCGTCAATCGCCCAGCGCGGCTACCCGCCGAGCATGCGTGAGATCGGCGAGGCCGTCGGCCTGTCGTCGCTCTCGAGCGTCGCGCACCAGCTGGGGCAGCTCGAACTGAGCGGCTACCTGCGGCGCGACCCCAATCGTCCGCGAGCGATGGAGGTTCTCATCGACCTCGAGCCGTCCGCGTCCGAGCATCCCGATCCCGATGCTCCCCAGGTTGCCGATGCGGCCATGGTGCCGCTGGTCGGTCGCATCGCGGCGGGCATCCCGATCACGGCCGATCAGATGGTCGAAGAGGTCGTGCCACTCCCCCGCACACTCGTGGGCAACGGCGAACTGTTCATGCTGACCGTCGTCGGAGACTCGATGATCGACGCCGCCATCTGCGATGGCGACCTCGTCGTCGTACGACGCCAGCAGACGGCAGAGAACGGCGAGATCGTCGCGGCGATGCTCGACGGCGAGGCCACGGTCAAGGTGTTCCGTCAGCGAGACGGTCACACGTGGCTGTTGCCCCGCAATACGGCGTACGAACCGATCCTCGGCGACCACGCCGAGGTGCTCGGCAAGGTCGTCGCGGTGCTGCGCTCGGTCTAAGAACCGTTCGGCGCCGAAGAAGCGGCCGCGTCCGCGACCACGAACTCGGCAAGGTGCGCCTCGTGCTGAGGCGACACGAAGGCGTGCACGCGGGTGCCGCCCTCCTCGTACTCGGTCGACAGGATGCGGCCGCGCTCGTGCAGCAGTGCAACGAGCTCGCCCCGGTCGTAGGGCACCACGACGACGACCTCGACGTCGGGGTCGGGCAACACCTCGCCGATGCGGGCGCGCAACTCGTCGATGCCCTCACCCGTCTTGGCGGAAACGAAGACCGCCGTCGGTTCGAGACCGCGCAGCAGCAGTCGCGCATCCTCGTCGATGAGGTCGCTCTTGTTGAACGCCACGATCTCGGGAATGTCGCGAGCGTCAACGCTGCCGATCACGTCGCGGACGGTCGCCAACTGCGCCGCCGGGTCGGGATGCGCGCCGTCGACCACGTGGACGATCACGTCAGCCTCGCCCACCTCTTCCAGGGTCGAGCGGAACGCCTCGACCAGCTGGTGCGGAAGGTTGCGCACGAAGCCCACCGTGTCGACGAGGGTGAACGGGCGGCCGTCCGGCGTGGACGATTTGCGCACCGTCGCGTCGAGGGTCGCGAACAGGGCGTTCTCGACGAGGACGCCTGCCCGCGTAATGCGGTTCAACAGACTCGACTTGCCCGCGTTCGTGTAGCCGGCGATCGCGACGCTCGGCACCGAGTACCGGTCGCGATTCGCGCGCTTGGCCGCCCGGGCCGGAGCGAAGCCCTTGATCTGGCGCCGCAGCTTCGCCATGCGCGTGTTGATGCGTCGACGGTCGAGTTCGATCTTCGTCTCACCGGGACCACGCGAGCCCATACCGGCGCCCCCGGCGCCCACCTGGCCACCGGCCTGGCGTGACATCGAGTCACCCCACCCGCGCAAGCGCGGAAGCAAGTACTCGAGCTGCGCGAGTTCCACCTGCGCCTTGCCCTCTCGACTCTTCGCGTGCTGGCTGAAGATGTCGAGAATGACGGCGGTGCGGTCGATGACCTTCACCTTCACCACGTCTTCCAGGGCGCGGCGCTGGCTGGGCGCGAGCTCGGTGTCGGCGACGACCGTGTCGGCGCCCAGCTCAGCCACGATCAACGCCAGCTCTGCCGCCTTGCCCTTGCCGAGATACGTGCTCGGGTCGGGGTGTGGGCGACGCTGAAGCAGGCCGTCGAGCACAACGGCGCCGGCGGTCTCGGCGAGCGCAGCAAGCTCCCGCAGCGAGTTCTCGGCGTCCTCGAGCGAACCGTGGGAGTACACGCCGATCAAGACGACGTTTTCCAGACGCAGCTGCCGGTACTCGACCTCGGTGACGTCGTCAAGCTCTGTCGAGAGCCCCCGCACCCGCCTGAGCGCCGCGCGGTCTTCCCGGTCGAATTGGTCGCCATCCCGATCGTCGAGGTAGTCGCTCTGCTGTTGCAGGGCCGTCGCCCGCCCCTCGCGGATGCTGACGCGGCGTGCGGCGCTGTCGGCATTCGCGAGAACGCGCGCAACAGCGTCGGCCCCGTGGTCGACGGGAGCCTCGCTCGTGCCGGGAGCGGTCTCGTCGCCCGGCGTCACACCGTCGGAAATCATTCGCTTCAGCATAGTGCTCACGTTCGGTAGATTCACTGCATGGCTCAGGAGCACTACTTCAGCGCTCAGCCGGCCGGAGACTTCACCCCCCGCACCCTGCAGGTGCAGCTCGACGGGCAGCCCGTCGACGTGGTCACCGCGGGCGGAGTGTTCAGCCCGTCGACGATCGACACCGGAACCCAGGTGCTGTTGGGATCCGTTCCCGCGCCCGCGCCCGGCGGCGACCTGCTCGACCTCGGCTGCGGGTGGGGCCCGATCGCGCTGACGCTGGCGTTGAAGTCGCCGCGCGCCCGCGTGTGGGCGGTCGACGGCAACGAGCGCGCACGCGAGCTGACGCGGATGAACGCCGAGCGACTGGGGCTCGGCAACGTGATGGTCGCCGCGCCCGAGGAGGTGCCTGGCGAGATACGGTTCACGACGATTTGGTCGAACCCGCCCATTCGCATCGGCAAGGGTGAACTGCACGGATTGTTGGATGCATGGCTGCCGCGGCTCGACGATGGCAGCGACGCCTGGCTGGTCGTCGCCCGCAACCTGGGCTCCGACTCGCTGCAACGCTGGATGGAGAGCCAGTACGCCGGCGAGCTGCAGGTGACGCGCGCGGCAACCAACAAGGGTTACCGCGTGCTGCGGGTACGAAACCGCTCAGGGCTCACCGGCCCCATTCGGGTGCAGCGCGGGTAGTTCTTCGCCGCTAGACGGTGAGTTCGCCGTCGAAGACCAGTGCGGCAGGTCCGCTCAGGGCCACGTGCTCGCCATCCTCAGCGGCGAACATCCGAACCCCGAGCGTGCCGCCCGGCACCTCCACGCGCCACTCGTTCGGCGATCCAGTCCCCGCCCAGTGCCGCACCGCGAGGGCTGCGGCGGCCGCGCCGGTGCCGCACGACAGCGTCTCGCCGCTCCCGCGCTCGTGAACGCGCATGCGGATGCGGCCGATACCGTCACGCACGAGCGGGTCGGCCGGCACCACGAACTCGACGTTGGCGCCCGCTTCCTGCACCGGGTCGAGCTGCGGCACGACCGACAGATCGATGCCGGCTAGCTCGTCGTCGCCGGCGACGGCGACCACGACGTGCGGGTTCCCGAGGTCGATGCCGAGCCCTGGGCGGGCAACGGGCAGATCGCGCGCCCGCACGAGCGGCTCCTCCCCCGTCAACCGCCAGCGGCCGAGGTCGACCGCGAACCCGTCGGCGAGGCGGTGCACGTCGCGCACGCCCGCGCGCGTGCCGATCGGAACGGAGTGGCCGGGCGCCAGATCGAGAAAGCCGCGCTCGATGAGGTAGTGCACGAACACGCGAATGCCGTTCCCGCACATCTCGGCGATGCCGCCGTCGGCGTTTGCGTAGTCCATGAACCACTCCGCCTCCGGCTCATCGGCGAGGATCGCGGCCCCCTCGGGGATGCTCGCCGACCGGACCGCGCGGATCACACCGTCGCCGCCCACACCGAAGTGGCGATCCGCAATCGCGGCCCGCTGGGCCTCGGACAGCACAACCTCCCCATCAGGGTCGGCGAACAGCACGAAGTCGTTGCCGGTTCCGTGGCCCTTGGTGATGAGGAGCGTGTCGGTCACCCGGCCATGCTATCGACGCAACGATCGGCGAGCGCGGTGAGCGCAGCATCCCGAGCGTCGTCGTCGAGGGCCTCGACCCACTGGGTTGCCGTGTCGCGACGAAACCAGCTGACCTGGCGGCGCGCGTAGCGGCGCGTCAGCGCGGCCGTATCGGCGATCGCCTCCTGCTCGGTGCACCGGCCCGCGAGCTGGTCGAGCGCCTGCGCGTAGCCGATCGCGCGGGAGGCGGTGGGGCCATGCTCCAGCCCGAGCTCACGCAGGGTGGCAACCTCGTCGAGCAGGCCGGCACGCCACATGTCCTGGACGCGCGCGTCCAGGCGCTCGACGAGGTGGGAGCGCTCGACGGCAAGACCCAGCTGCGTATACGGGCGCCACGGAGTGCTGCGAGCGGCGAGCCCCGGGCGGGCGCCCTCGCCCGTCACCTCGCCGATCTCGAGCGCGCGGATCACCCGACGGGCATTGTTCGGGTCGATCGCGGCCGCCGCATCGGGGTCACGGCGCTCCAGCTCGGCGACCAGGTGGCCAAGCCCGCGCTCGGCGAGCAACATCTCATACCGGGCCCGAATCTCCGGGTCCGTTCCCGGGAACTGGAAGTCGGTGACGACCGAGGCGACGTACAGGCCGGAGCCGCCGACGAGAATCGGCACCGCGCCGCGGGCGACGATCTCCTCGATGGCCCGGCGAGCATCCCGCTGGTAGGTGGCGACGGACGCCTCGTCGGTGACGTCGAGCACGTCAATGAGGTGGTGCGGGATTCCGCGGCGCTCGGCCACCGGCAGCTTGGCCGTGCCGATATCCATACCCCGATACAGCTGCATCGCGTCGGCGTTCACGATCTCGGCGGAGACGCCCCGATCCTGGATGCGCGCGGCCAGTTCCAGCGACGCGGCCGTCTTTCCGGTTCCGGTCGCCCCGACCAGGACGGCGATCACGACAGCGAGCCGCGCACTCCGTCGGCCGGGTCGTAGATCGGAGTCGTGGGGCCCGCCGGGGCGCCCACCCGGAGACCGGGGAGCCCGAGCGAGACGCGCGGGGCGCCATCGCCTGCTGCCGATGGCGTCGGCACGCCACAGCTGTCGGCCTGGGCGCGGTCCCACGCGTCACCGGCCCGGGTGCGGCGAATGCGCAAAGGGCCGTCGTGGTCGGCGAGCAGGTGGAACGGCGCCGCCTGCGTGATGGTCGTCGTGACGACGTCGCCGGGGCGGGGCCGCGGGGCGCCGTCGGGCACCCGCACGTGCACGAGCCGGCTGTCTTCGGCGCGACCCGAGATGCGCTCGGTCTCAGCGTCTTTCTTGCCCTCACCGGTGGCGATCAGCACCTCGACCTCGCGGCCGACCTGGCGCTGGTTCTCCTCCCAGCTGATGTGCTCCTGCAGTGCGATGAGCCGCTCGTATCGCTCTTGCACGACCGCCTTCGGCACCTGGTCGGGCATGGTCGCTGCGGGCGTGCCGGGTCGAACCGAATACTGGAAGGTGAACGCGCTCGCGAAGCGCGCCTCCTCGACGACGCGCAGGGTGTCGGCAAAGTCGTCGTCGGTCTCGCCCGGGAACCCGACGATGATGTCGGTAGAGATCGCCGCATCCGGGATGCGCGCGCGCACCCGATCGAGGATGCCGAGGAACTTCTCGCTGCGGTACGAGCGGCGCATGGCCTTCAGGATGCGGTCGGAGCCGGACTGTAGCGGCATGTGCAGCTGCGGCATGACCGCGGGGGTCTCGGCCATGGCGTCGATGACGTCGTCGGTGAAGGCCGCCGGGTGCGGGCTCGTGAAGCGGATGCGCTCGAGCCCGTCGATGCGCCCCGCCGCGCGCAGCAGCTTGCCGAACGCCTGTCGGTCGCCGAACTCGACGCCGTAGGTGTTGACGTTCTGACCGAGCAGCGTGACCTCGATGGCACCGTCGTCGACGAGGGCCTGAATCTCGGCGAGGATGTCGCCGGGGCGGCGGTCCTTCTCTTTGCCGCGCAGGCTCGGCACGATGCAGAACGTGCACGTGTTGTTGCAGCCGACCGAAATGCTCACCCACCCGGAGTAGGTCGAGTCGCGCTTCGTCGGCAACGTCGAGGGGAACACCTCGAGTGCCTCGAGAATCTCGAGCTGCGCCTCCCCGTTGTGCCGGGCCCGCTCGAGCAGGGCGGGCAGCGAGCCCATGTTGTGGGTGCCGAAGACCGCGTCGACGTACGGCGCCTTCTTCAGGATCGTCGACGTGTCTTTCTGAGCCAGGCACCCGCCGACGGCGATCTGCATGCCGGGTCGCTCGCGCTTGACGCTGGCGAGGTGGCCGAGGTTGCCGTAGAGCTTGTTGTCGGCGTTCTCGCGGACGGCGCAGGTGTTGATGACGACGACGTCGGCGATGTCTCCGCTCGTGGCCGGGACGTAGCCGGCAGCTTCGAGGGAGCCTGCGAGTCGTTCGGAGTCATGCACGTTCATCTGACAGCCGTAGGTGCGCACCTCGTAGGTGCGCGGCGTCTCGGATTCTGCGATGCCCGTGCGGGGCGTGGCGAGGGTGCTGCTCATGGTGCGAGCAAGTCTACGCGCGGGGTGCTATTCGAACTGCGGCGTTCGGCGACCCGCGGGCGCACCGTCGAGAGCTGCGCGAACGGCCCGGTGGGCGGCGGGGCCGCCGTGACCTTTGCGCTGCAAATAGGACAGCAGCCGACGTTCTGCTGTCGCCCGGTCGAGGGCGCCGAGGCGACGGGCGCGGTCGGCGACGAGCTCGGCGATGAGCTCGTCGGTGTCGACCTCCTCGGCATGCTCGGTGAGTGCAGTGTCGACCGCCTCGGGGTCGAGGCGACGGCGCTGCAGTTCGGCCTTGAGCGCACCCCGGCCGAGTTTTTTGCGCGACACCAGGCGATCGACCAAGACTCGAGACAGCTCGGTGTCGTCGATGAGCCCCACGCGTTCGAGTCGATCGGCCTCGGCTTCGGCCAGCTCGCGCGCGATGTCGCGCTCGATGAGGGCGTCGATGAGCTCGAGGCGAGAGACGCCGCGGCGACCGAGCACGCGCATGCTGATGCGCTCGGCGTCAGCACGGGCCTGTTCGGGGAACGCATCGGCGTCGTCAGCGCTCGGAGCCGAGTCGCTGGCCCCCGCGCGGCCGGTATCGCCGGTATGAGCGCTGCGACTCGCCCGCGCGCCGGCCAGCGAGATCACCGGAGCGACCCACTGACCGGCGTCGGGCTCGGCACTCACGCGCCGGCGGCCTTCTTCTGCGCGAGCTTCTGCTGAAGCGACTCGACGGGCGCGTCGACGGTGGCCGGCACCGCGCCTGCCCCCGCACCAATGCCGAGCTTCGCGAGAATCTTGCTTTCGATCTCGGCGGCGATCTCGGGGTTCTGCAGGAGGTACTTGCGCGAGTTCTCTTTACCCTGACCGAGCTGGTCGCCGTCGTAGGTGTACCAGGCGCCCGATTTCTTCACGATGCCGTGGTCGACACCGAAGTCGAGCAGGCTACCCTCACGCGAGATGCCGACGCCGTAGAGAATGTCGAACTCGGCCTGCTTGAACGGCGGAGCCATCTTGTTCTTGACCACCTTCACGCGGGTGCGGTTACCGACTGCGTCGGTGCCGTCTTTCAGCGTCTCGATGCGGCGAATGTCGAGGCGCACCGACGCGTAGAACTTCAGCGCCTTACCGCCCGCAGTGGTCTCAGGGCTGCCGAAGAAGACACCGATCTTCTCGCGCAGCTGGTTGATGAAGATCATCGAGGTGCCGGTCGAGTTCAGACCACCGGTGAGCTTGCGCAGAGCCTGCGACATGAGGCGGGCCTGCAGGCCGACGTGGCTGTCACCCATCTCGCCCTCGATCTCGGCGCGGGGCACCAGCGCCGCAACCGAGTCGATGACGACGAGGTCGATCGAGCCTGAGCGCACGAGCATGTCGGCGATTTCCAGGGCCTGCTCACCGGTGTCGGGCTGCGACACGAGCAGCTGGTCGATGTCGACGCCCAGCTTCTGCGCGTAGTCGGGGTCGAGCGCGTGCTCGGCGTCGATGAATGCGGCGATGCCGCCCGCGCGCTGAACGTTCGCGATCGCGTGCAGGGTGAGCGTCGTCTTACCGGACGACTCGGGGCCGTAAATCTCGATGATGCGACCCTTCGGCAGGCCGCCGATACCGAGCGCGACGTCGAGGGCGATCGACCCGGTGGGGATCACGGCGACCGGAGCGCGCTCATCGCTGCCGAGGCGCATGACGCTGCCCTTGCCGAACTGTCGATCAATCTGCGCGAGGGCCGTCTCGAGGGCCTTTTCGCGGTCTGCGGGTGAGGGCATGGTCGCCTCTTCTCTCTGTGTCGTGCGCGGTTCGCCTATCGGCTATCGCCGTGCCGGTCGCCCGATGGAGCAAGGACGGCCGGGATGCGACAAGGCGGTGACGGCGTCTGCCGCCTCGCGGTGAACGGTACGCACGACCGCCGACATCGTCGGCGGGCCGGGCCACACTGTGCACTCAGAGGTGTTCGACTGCCGCTGTGAGGGAGTCTAGGTCACGAACGAACACATGTTCGAGTGTTTGCGCGCGGCGTGTCACCGATCGGGCCGCGGTTCTGGCCGACCCGCGCCGTGCCAGCGCTCGCGGGGCACGTCGGTCGCCGAGCACAGCGCGAACCACACCTCGCGCGGCGCAACTCCCGCGGCGAGCGCCTGCTCGGCCGTGCGGTCGCCGACGTCTCCGAGTACGAGGTCGCGAACGAGCGATCGCCCGTAGGCGTCGCCGAATTCGTCTACGACCGCGCGCCGGAACTCCGAGAGTTTCAGAGCGTGACCCGCACGCTAGCGAACGGCCAGGTCGGCGTCGAACTCGGCGACCAGGTCGTCGGGGAGAGTGTCAGGCACGGTTGTCAGACCCTCGATGACCGCGAGGCGGTCGCCCACTTCGCGCATGATCGTCGAGATGGGGGTGTCGAGCGCTTCGGCGACGGACGCGAGGATCTCGCTCGACGCCTCCTTCTGGCCGCGCTCGACCTCACTGAGATACCCGAGCGCCACGCTGGCACGGCTCGCGACCTGACGCAGGGTGCGACCCTTTTGCAGGCGCACGTCGCGGAGGACTTCGCCGATCTCTTGTCGGACCAGAACCATGGCGGCCTCCTTTACGTCTCTCGCGGCGGGTATCTGCTGCCGGGGCGGTAACACTACCCGATCCGTGTGACTTCACTGTAAACCCGAAACACTGGGGAACCCGTGTCAGGACGCTTGGTGTAACACGACCGTCACCTGCGCTATTCCCGTCCGTCGAGTAGGTCGAGAAGCCCGTCAAGTGCGGCCTGCACCGCGCCCTCCCGGATGGCGGCGCGATCGCCCGCGAGGCGCAGCTCGCGCACCAGCGCGCCCCGAGCATCCGCCACCGCAACGTAGACGAGGCCGACCGGGGAGTCCCCCTGGGGGTCGGGCCCCGCGACTCCCGTCGTGGCGACGCCCACGTCGGCGACGGACCCGTCGACGGCGAGGCGCTCGCGCACGCCGCGTGCCATCGCGATCGCCACATCGGGATGCACGGGGCCGTGCTCGTCGAGAAGGCCCGCTGGCACATCCAACAGCGACTGCTTCAGGGGCGTCGCGTAGGCAACGATGCCGCCGAGGACCACCGCGGAGGCGCCGGGGATGTCGACGAGGCGGGCAGTGAGCATCCCCCCGGTCAGCGACTCAGCGACGGCCAGCGTCTGCCCACGCGCAGCCATCGTCTCGACGATGCGGGAGGCAGGCGACGCGGTCATTCGCCCTGAGGGTCGGCGTCCGCAGACTCGGCGCCCGCGAGCTGGGCGTCAGCACCAGCCGGCTGGTCGTTCCGGCCCTGCCACGCCTTCCAGAGGTAGTCGAGGCCGGTCACCACCGTGAGCACGACGGCGATCGTCATGAGCCCGGTGTTCACCCAGTGGATCCAGTCGCCGAACACGACCCACAGCGGCACCAGCGCGAACGAGATCGCCACCGACTGCATCACCGTCTTCAGCTTGCCGCCCCGGGAGGCGGGAATCACGCGGTTGCGCAGCATCGCGAAGCGGAACAGCGTGATGCCCCACTCGCGTACGAGGATCACGATCACCACCCACCAGGGCAACTCGGCCAGCACCGCCAGCATGACGAGAGCCGCACCGGTCAGCAACTTGTCGGCGATCGGGTCGAGCAGAATGCCGAGGTCGGTGATCAGGTTGCGGCGGCGGGCGAGGAAACCGTCGACTCCGTCCGTCGCGATGGCGACGATGAACAGCAGTGCGGCGGTGAGGCGCAGCCAGCCATCGGCGCCGCCATCCAGAACGAGCAGCACCACGAAGACCGGCACCAACAGGATGCGCACGATTGTGATGATGTTGGCGATGTTGCCGCTCGAGGCCGGAGTGTCGCCGTCCGCGATCACACGTCCGCGCATCGGGAAACTCGGGCCACCATCGCGTGAGGTCACCGCGTCCCCTCCCCTGGGAATGAGACCGGGGTAATCACTCGCGCCCGGTCAGGCTCCAGGCGTCCTCGTCGGAGGAGGCCTGCTGTTCAGGATAGCCGCGCGTCATCGCGTCGACGGGATCGTCGCCCACGAGCGCCGGGGCCTGGCCGGTGGGCTGGGCGCCGGACGAGGGCGGATCCTCGCCGCGCAGGCGTGCCAGCACCTCGGGGAGCTGGTCGGCCGTCACGAGCACGTCACGAGCCTTCGAACCCTCCGACGGGCCGACGATCTCGCGCGACTCGAGCAGATCCATGAGACGACCGGCCTTCGCGAAGCCGACGCGGAGCTTGCGCTGCAGCATCGAGGTCGAGCCAAACTGCGTCGTGATGACCAGTTCGGCGGCGGCGAGCAACACCTCGAGGTCGTCCCCGATGTCGGCGTCGATTTCGCGCTTCTGCGCCTCGGCGGCCACGTCGCTGCGGTACTCGGGGCGAGCCTGATCCTTCACGTGCTTCACGACCGCAGCGATCTCGCCCTCGGTCACCCACGCGCCCTGCACGCGCATGGACTTGTTGGCCCCCATCGGAAGGAACAGGCCGTCGCCCTGGCCGATGAGCTTCTCAGCGCCCGGCTGGTCGAGGATGACGCGACTGTCGGTCATGCTCGACACGGCGAACGCGAGGCGGCTCGGCACGTTGGCCTTGATGAGCCCGGTGACGACGTCGACGCTCGGTCGCTGCGTGGCGAGTACGAGGTGGATGCCCGACGCGCGGGCCAACTGCGTGATGCGCACGATCGAGTCTTCGACGTCGCGCGGGGCCACCATCATCAGGTCGGCGAGCTCGTCGACGACGACGAGCAGGTAGGGGTACGGTTGCAGCTTTCGCTGGCTGCCCTCCGGCAGCACGATCTCGTTCGCCAGCACGGCACGGTTGAAGTCGTCGATGTGGCGGAACCCGAACGACGCGAGGTCGTCGTACCGCATATCCATCTCCTTCACGACCCACTGCAGCGCCTCGGCTGCCTTCTTTGGGTTCGTGATGATGGGAGTGATGAGGTGCGGAACCCCCTGATAGGCGGCGAGCTCGACCCGCTTCGGGTCGATGAGCACCATGCGCACCTCGGCCGGCTTCGCCCGCATCAGAAGGCTTGTGATCATCGAGTTGATGAAGCTCGACTTACCCGAGCCGGTCGAACCGGCGACCAGGAGGTGGGGCATCTTCGCGAGGTTCGCTACCACGTAGCCGCCCTCGACGTCTTTACCGACCCCGATCGACATCGGATGCAGACTCTTCGCGGACGCGCTCGAGCGCAACACGTCGCCGAGGGTCACGATCTCGCGGTCGGTGTTCGGAATCTCGACACCGATCGCGCTCTTGCCCGGAATCGGCGAAAGGATGCTCACCTCGTTGCTCGCGACCGCGTACGAGATGTTCTTCGTCAGCGCGGTGAACCGTTCGACCTTGACGCCCGGCCCCAGCTCGATCTCGTAGCGCGTGACGCTCGGTCCGCGGCTGAAACCGGTCACCTTGGCATCAACCTGGAACTGTTCGAGCACATCCGTGATGGCGGCGACAACCGCGTCGTTCGCGGCACTGCGCGCCTTCGGCGGCGTGCCCTGCTCGAGCACGCTCGGCGCAGGAAGACGGTACGGGCGCGTCGGCGCACCCGACGAAACGGGCGTCGGATGCTCGGGGCGAGCATCCGCGTCGTCATCGATGTCGAGGGCGTCGCCACCGGCCGCGGGCGTCGCGGCGGGGGCGGCGGACGGCGACGGCTGCTCGCCCGTGAAACGCTGAACCGCCTGCTCGGCGGCATCGGCGACCGCGGTCAGGTCGTCGGAGACTCGGGCGAGCGCCTCAGGGTCGATCACGTCGGTCGGCTGGTCGCGCTCGACGGCGGAGTCGAACGGCAGCTCTTCGTGGCGGGGCGCCTTGCCCTTGCGCCACCACGGCATCGACGACTCGTCCTCCATGTCGAGGCCGAGATCAGTGAGCGAGCCGAACTCGTCGGCGTCATCGTCGCTGTCGGTCGACTGCGTCTTCGACTTCTCAGGCCGCTCCGCGAGTTCGGCCCCGAAGAGGTAGGTGTACAGCTCGCGCAGCCGGGCGCCGATACGGTTCGGCGGGGTCTTCGTCATGATGAGCACCGACAGTGCGGCGAGCACCACGAGCACCGGCACCGCAACCCACACGGTGGCGAGCAACAGCACCCCGCCGAGCACCCAGCCGATCAGGCCGCCCGCCTGGGCGAGCACGGGGGCGCCATCAGAAGGGCTCGGCGCGCCGAGCGCGATGTGGCACAGCCCACTGACACTCGCGATGAGCAGGCCCAGCCCGATGCCGATGCGCGTGTTGTCGTGCACGCTCGCCGGGTGCCGGAACAACCAGGCGGCGAACATCAGCATGATGACCGGCAGCGCGAAGGCAACGCGGCCCACGAGCCCACCGAACGTGAAGGCGTCGAGTGCGACCGCGACCGGGTCACCGAACAAGAACCACTCGACGAGCGCCCCGAGGCCAGCGAGCACGACGAGGAAGAACGGCACGCCGTCGCGGCGGTCCTCCTTCGCCAGGGTCTCGCGGCCGAACAGGCGGAACGCGGCGCCCGTCGCGTGGGCGAGGCCCATCCAGGCGCGCGTCAACAGACCGGGCTCGTTCGGCTCAAAGGCGGGAGCCTTCGCGGCCGGCCGCTTCGACGCGGGCAGCTTCTTCGTCGGCGCCGTGTCTGACCGCTTCGACGAGGTACGCGAGGACGCGCGGGACGACCCGCCCGACTGCGGGCGCGTTCGTGTCGTGCGGGAGCCGGAGGCCATGCCCGACACGGTACCCGCGCGCGACAGTCGCGCCCGGGACTGACACGCTTAGGCGATGACGACGACCGGCACGATCATCGGCCGGCGGCGGTGTTGCGTGTTGACCCAGCGGCCCACCGTGCGGCGCACGATCTGGCTGTACGCGTGGCTGTCGCGCGTGCCGTTCTCGGCCGCCTCCGACAGGGCGCGCACGAGCTGCGGGATCACGTCATCGAAAACACTGTCGTCGGGGGCGAAGCCGCGCGCGTGAATCTCGGGGCCCACGACGACCTTGCCGGTCTGCGCGTCGACCGCGACGAAGATCGAAATGAAGCCCTCCTCAGCGAGGATGCGGCGGTCCTTGAGGTCAGCATCCGTGATCTCGCCGACGGTTGACCCGTCGACGTAGACCTCACCGAGATCGAGCTGGCCGACCACGCGAATGACGCCGTCCTTCAAGTCGATGACGGTTCCGTTCTCGGCGAGCACCGTGTTCTCGACCGGGATGCCCGTCTCGATAGCAAGGCGCTGATTCGCCACCAGGTGGCGGGCCTCGCCGTGCACCGGCATGACGTTCTTCGGGCGCACGATGTTGTAGCAGTAGAGCAGCTCACCGGCCGCCGCGTGGCCACTCACGTGGACTCGGGCGTTGCCCTTGTGCACGACGTTCGCGCCCAGCGCGGTCAGACCGTTGATGACGCGGTAGACCGCGTTCTCGTTGCCCGGGATCAGGCTCGAGGCGAGGATGACCGTGTCGCCCTCACCGATCTCGACCTGGTGCTCGAGGTTCGCCATGCGGGCGAGAACCGCCATCGGCTCGCCCTGGCTACCCGTCGACATGTAGACGATGCGGTCGTCGGGCAGGTCCGCGGCCTTGCGGTGGTCGATGAGAATGCCCTCGGGCACCTTCAGGTAGCCGAGCTCGGCGGCGATCCCCATGTTGCGCACCATCGAACGGCCGAGCAGCGCCACCCGGCGGCCGTTCGCGTGAGCAGCATCGAGCACCTGCTGCACGCGGTGCACGTGGCTCGAGAAGCTCGCGACGATCACGCGGCGCGGGGCCTTCGCGATGACGCTCTCGAGCACGTTGCCGATCTCGCGCTCGACGGGCGTGAATCCCGGCACGTCGGCGTTCGTCGAATCGGTCATGAACAGGTCGACGCCCTCCTCGCCGAGACGGGCGAACGCGCGGAGGTCAGTGATGCGGCCATCGAGGGGCAACTGGTCCATCTTGAAATCGCCGGTGTGCAGCACGAGACCCGCGGGGGTGCGAATGGCGACGGCGAGAGCATCCGGAATCGAGTGGTTCACGGCGACGAATTCCAGATCAAAGGGGGCGAGGCGCTCGCGCTGCCCCTCCTTCACCGCGAGGGTGTACGGGCTGATGCGGTGCTCCTTGAGCTTCGCCTCAATCAGGGCGAGCGTGAGCTGCGAGCCGATAAGCGGAATGTCCGCACGCAGGCGCAACAGGTACGGAACCGCACCGATGTGGTCTTCGTGACCGTGGGTGAGCACGACGCCGACGACGTCGTCGAGGCGGTCGCGGATCGGCGAGAAGTCAGGCAGGATCAGGTCGACACCGGGCTGGTGCTCCTCGGGAAAGAGCACGCCGCAGTCGACGATGAGCAGCTTGCCGTCGAACTCGAACACGGCCATGTTGCGGCCGACCTCACCGATGCCGCCGAGCGGCGTGACGCGGAGGGTTCCGGGTTCGAGCGCGGGAGCGTCTTCAATGGCGTGGGGCATAAGGGACGGACCTCTGAGTTCTCGTTCGGGCCCGTTCCCGGGCCGGTTGGCGGGGCCTCGCGCCCCCGGGTGGAGTCTTATCGGGTGGTGCCGGCGACCTTCGGGAGGGCGCCGCCCGCCGCCGCATTGCGATCGGGGCGGAAGCGGGTGAGGTCAACGCCGTCGACGTCCTTCACCAGCGCCATCTCGTCTTCGATGATCGCCGCCTCGTGGTCTTCGGGGCCGACGAGGGGAAGGCGCACGCGCGGCGAGCCGATGCGACCGAGACCGTGCAACACGTACTTCGCGGCGACCGTGCCAGGAACGTGGGTCATGATCGCCCGAACAAGCGGCTCGAGCAGTTGGTGGTGACGCGTTGCCGTCGCCAGATCGTTCGCGTTCACAGCGTCGACGATCGCTCGGTACGGGGCGGGCGCGATGTTCGCCGTCACGCCGATCAGACCGGTACCGCCGATCGCGAGCGTCGGCAGAACGTTCGCGTCGTCGCCGGCAAAGTACATGAGGTCGGTCTGATTCATGACGCGGCTGACCTCAGAAAGGTCGCCCTTCGCATCCTTCACCGCCACGATGTTCGGGTGCTTCGCAGCGCGCAGAATCGTCTCGTACTTGATCTCGATGCCCGCGCGGCCCGGGATGTCGTACAGGATCACCGGCAGGTCGGTCGCGTCGGCGATCATGCGGAAGTGGGTCAGCACACCCGCCTGCGTGGGCTTGTTGTAGTACGGGGTGACGACCATGACGCCGTCAGCGCCGGCCTTCTCGCTCGCCTTGTACAGCTCGATCGCGTGCGCCGTCTCGTTCGAGCCCCCGCCCGTAATGATGGATGCCCGCCCCGCCGCAACCTCTTTGCCCACGGTCACGAGGCGCAACTTCTCGGCGTCGGTCAGCGTCGACGTCTCGCCCGTCGTGCCGGTGACGACAATGCCGTCGGCGCCGTGCGTGCACAGATAGTCGATGTGCTGCTCGACGCCCGGCCAGTCGACCTCGCCGTCGGCGGTCATCGGCGTCACGAGGGCGACCAAGACCTGGCCGAAGGGGTTCGCTGCACTCACGTACCCAGGCTACCGCGGTGAGCGGGCGGCGCGCCCTGCGGGTCCGTGCGGTGGCTGCACGCTTGGGGTGTCTCGGGCGCCGAACCTCGGCGATGACGTATCGGCGACATCTGCGGTCCGGCACTGATGTGTCCGCGACGTCAGCTGTCCGGCGCAACGCTCCTCAGTGCGGCGCCCGCGGCGGCGTGTCGGATGTCCACGCTGACGCCGCGGACAGGTGCTCTCCACGCGATACGACCGCGAGGATCAAGCCGATCACTCCTGCGGGGTCGTCAACCAGATCGCGATAGTCGACACGGATGACGTGAAACCCGATCGCCTGGAGGTGAAGGTCTCGGCTGAGGTCAGCGCGACGAGACGCAGGATCGGCGTGGTGCGCTTCGCTGTCGCACTCGATGAGCAGTCGGTCGCCGATCAACAGGTCCGCGCGATGGTGATCACCAGTCGGGATGCGCGGCTGAGGGATCGCGGTGATGCCCGCATCTGCGAGCAGAATGCGCAGGATGCTTTCCGTGCCAGATTCGGCACGACCATCAGTGCGCGCCGCCACCTCACGCGTACGCAATGCCCAGGATCGGGCGGCGCGCAGCAGGCCGCTGCGCGTCAGAGTCGTTCGCCGCAACGCTGAGTCGAGCACCGCGACCGCCTGCGCTGGAGGGAGAAGTTCCGCGCACTGTCGAAGGGTCTCCAACATGGGCTGCATCCCGAGGGGGCGCCCCACCGCGTGTCGGTTCCACAGCACGACGGACACGAGTGGCGCGCATTCCATCGGCTCGACGCGATACGTGCCGGACACCTCAACGTGCAGGAATCTCACCGCCGGGACGACGCGGGGGTCGGGCACCCATAGCCCGTGCTGCCCCACAGCGGACGTGGCCGCGAGGCGACCTCCGATGGCGGCTGCGCGTCGTGCATCCACCGTCGACGACGGGAGCGCGTAGATGCCTAGTAGTACTTGGTTAGGTTCTTGTTAATGGTCCTGCGGACTGTTAACCTCACGGCGTGCGGGCGGATGAGATCGAGCGGGTGCGGGCTGAGCTGGA